>Ga0164243_10001946_pt1 | contig 34679 bp, 29 predicted proteins | sample OricompcompostOP_FD_108781 | JGI IMG/M metagenome (GOLD analysis project Ga0164243, IMG submission 108781) | Organic Plus compost microbial communities from Emeryville, California, USA - Original compost - Organic plus compost (OP) | ecosystem: Engineered > Solid waste > Mixed feedstock >...
GACGCTGTCCTTTCTCGGTCTGGGCATCGTCCCGCCCGCGGCGAGTTGGGGCGGCATGCTGTCCGACGCACTGAACGGATCCCTCTACCTGGTCGCCTGGTGGATGGTGCTCTTCCCCGGCGGGATCCTGTTGCTGACCACGTTGGCGTTCAACATCCTCGGCGACGGTCTGCGCGACGCACTGGACCCCAAGGCACGGCGAGTCGGCTTCGTCTGGCTGACCAAGCAGCGAAAGCGCCGGCAGAGCACGGGAGGCAGGAAATGATCAGGCTTGTCGGCAGCCGGGTGATCTTCGGCGCCATCGTGCTGATCGCCCTCAGCATGTTCGTCTTCGGCTTGTTCTTCATCGCGCCGGGCGATCCGGCACGTGCGTTGGGCGGTGATCAGGCGACCGGTGAGCTCCTGGCGCAGATCAGGAGTCAACTCGGTCTGGATCGGCCGATCTATGTGCAGTACGGCACGTTCGTCGGCCACGCCCTGCACGGTGATCTGGGATTCTCCTACCACAGCCAGGAATCGGTACTCACTCTGATCATGGAACGGATGCCGGCCACCGCATCGCTGGTCATCGGCGGCGTCGTCACCTGGTTGCTGATCGGCATCCCGATCGGAGTCTCGTCGGCCAAGTTCCCGGGCACGGTCCGAGATCGCGTGGGACAGGGGTTCACCCTTGTCGGGCTAAGCTTTCCCAGTTTCGTCCTCGGCATGCTGATGCTGTTCGCGCTGTACTTCCTTCCGCGGCAGGCCGGGATCACGCTGTTCCCGCCGGGCGGTTATGTACCGCCTTCCGAGGGGATCGGTCCGTGGGCGTGGCATCTGGTTCTGCCCTGGATCACGCTCGCCCTGGTCAACGCCGCCATCTACGCGCGGCTCACCCGCGGCCAGTTGATGGATGTCCTTGGTGAGGACTACATCCGCACCGCTCGAGCCAAGGGCATCTCCGAACGTCGGGTCGTCTACAAGCACGGGCTCCGGTCAACGCTGACCGCGATCATCACCCAACTGGGATCCGACGTCGCCATGCTGCTCGGCGGTGCCATCATCACCGAACAGGTGTTCAACCTGCAGGGGGTAGGGGCGTTGGCCGTGACGGCGGTCACCGCACAGGACCGGCCGGTGATCATCGGCGTGGTGCTGCTCGGCGGCACGTTCGTCGTCGTCGCCAATGTGGTGGTCGACATCCTGTACGGCCTTCTCGATCCCCGCATCCGCCTCGCCTGAGACAATCCCGCACGACGCACCGAACGGAGAACGGCACCCCGATGACAAGCCACCAACTGGACACCGCGCAGGACACGGCGATCAACTACTTCTCGCGTGACCTCGACCCGGTGCTGACCATCGCCCCGGGCGACACGGTCGTGGTGCACACCCTTGATTCCGGTGGCCACGTCGGCCGGCCGAGCGCCGACGGTGAGTTGCCGCGGAGGTTCTTCGAGGAGCAACGCGGCCACTGCCTTGTCGGCCCCATCGCCGTCGAAGGTGCGAAGCCCGGCCAAAGCCTGGCCGTCCATTTCGACGATCTCGTCCCCGACGACTGGGGCTTCACGGCCGCGGGCCTCCGCGAGACTCCGCTCAACATCCGTCTCGGGTTAAACTCCGATGCCGGCGCCCGGTTGCTCTGGGAGATCGACGTCGAAAAGGGTTTCGCGAGCAACCAACTCGGACTGGGCACCGCCATCGCGCCGTTCCTCGGTGTTGTCGCCGTCGCGCCGCCCGAGCCCGGCCAACACTCGACCGTTCCTCCTCGGCCGGTCGGCGCCGGAAACATCGACTGCCGTGATCTTGTCGCCGGCTCGACGCTGTACATACCGGTCGCTGTGGAGTCCGCGCTGCTGTCGGTCGGCGACGGTCACGCGGCCCAGGGCGACGGCGAGGTCTCCGGTACCGCCATCGAGTGCGGCATGACGACCACGATGACCATCGATCTGGTCGACGAACCGGCACTGCACAGTGTGTACGCGACGACTCCCGCAGGCCGGATCACCTTCGGCTTCGACGCCGACCTGAACGAGGCGACCGCGGTCGCGCTGGACGCGATGCTGGACTGGATGGCGGGCTCGTACGGAATCAGCCGTGCCGAGGCACTGGCAATGGCCAGCGCGACCGTCAGCATGCGAGTCACCCAGATCGCCAACCAGACCTGGGGTGTGCACGCGCTGCTTCCCGCGGACGCAGTCCGCGAATCCTGAATCGCCTCTGCTCGACCAGGGACCACATCCGGCTGCGGCTCACGGCGCCTTGCGGAGGTGATCGCCGCCATCTAATATAAGTGCGTACTTATATGAACGGAGGGCGTGATGACCACCCAGATCGATCCCGGCGCCCATGCCGGACTGGTCCGACGTGAGGTGCGCAGCGGTGAGCGCGACGGGCAGCCGACCAGAACCGTGGTCGCGGAGCGGACGTACCGCGCTGATCGCGATGACGTCTGGGACGCGATCTCCAACGCCGAGCGGCTGCCGCGCTGGTTCCTGCCGATCAGCGGCGAGCTGAGGGTCGGCGGTCGCTACCAATTGGAGGGCAACGCCGGCGGCACCATCGAGCGGTGTGAAAAGCCCGAGCTGGTCGGGGTGACCTGGGAATTCGGCGGAGGCATCTCCTGGCTGGAGGTGCAGCTGATCGAGGTCGACGGAGGTACCACGCTGGAGCTTCGGCACGAGGCGGTGGTCGAGGAGCATTGGAAGCAGTTCGGCCCCGGCGCGGTCGGGGTCGGCTGGGATCTCAGCCTGCTGGGTCTCGGGCTGCACCTGGAGACCGGTGAGAGCCTCGATCCCGAGGAGTTCCAGTCCTGGTCGCTTTCCGAAGACGGCAAGGATTTCATCCGGCTGTCCAGCGACGGTTGGGGCGAGGCCGCCGTCGCCGCCGGTGACGACCGGGACCACGCGCTGGCCGCCGCGGAGATGGTGCGGCAGTTCTTCACCGGTGAGATGGATCCGACGGCCGGCGGCGAGGATCCGACGCAGGGTGAACACTGAGCCTGCCCACGGTGTCTTCGAGGCGCTCGGCGACCCGGTCCGGCGGCACATCCTCGAGCTGCTCGGCGACGGTGACCGGCCGGCCGGGGAGGTCGCCGAGGCGTTGCGCGTCCGGCACGGGATCTCCCAACCGGCCACTTCGCAGCATCTGAAGGCTCTCCTGGAAGTCGGGCTGGTCACCGTGCATCCGACCGGTCGGCAGCGCATCTACGCCGTCGACCCGGCCGGCATCCACGCTGCGATGGCCTGGCTGCAGCACTTCACCGACACCTTCGCCCAGCCACTGGATGCGTTGGAGACCGAGCTTGCCCGTGGCCGGCGCGAGCGTCGAACGACCCGCCCGGAGTCCGCCGACCCAGGTGGCGAGCAACGCCACCGTTCGGCCTGAAGGTCGGGCACTGTCGGCCGACTGCGGGGCCCGGAACCAATTGTCGGACCCTGGCTCCGGCGTCGCCGGGGTGAAGCTCAGCCGGCACCTGCCGCCGGCCGAACGCCGACGGCATCGTCATCGGATGAATCCGCCTGTGCGCGGCAATCTACGTGGCTGCTGGAGATCAACGCGTTTGAACCCGGGTCCAGGTCAGCGCGCCGCCCATTCTTGTAATCGATTACCCAAATTGCGCGTGAGTCTTGACCTGTGCGGCCTGATCAGACTTGAATGGTGGGTAATCGATTACTTGTCAAGGGAGACAACTATGAGACGCCGTACTCTTCTTGCGGGACTCGGGAGCGCGATGCTCATCCCGCCGTCGGCCATGGCGCTGGCCGGGTGCTCCGATGACTCCGGCAGTTCGGGCTTCACAGCGGGCGGCGACGGCAAGCCCGGCGCCAACAGCTCGGGCGGGTCCAAGGTCACCGGCGAAGTCAACTTCCTCTTCTACGGTGACGCGGCGGGAGTGAAGGACTACCAGAAGCTCTTCACGAAGTTTGCCGCCTTCGCACCCGGCATCACGGTCAAGGTCACCGGCATCGCGGCGAAGACCTGGGCCGACTTCGCCAACCAGGTGTCCACCCGGCTGGCGGGCGGTCAGACGATCGACGTGATTCAGATCGCCACCGAAGGTCAGGCGATCTTCGCATCCAAGAACCTGCTGGAGCCGCTGGACCCCTATATCCAGAAGGACCAGGACTACGTCGACGAGTACTACAAGGACAACCCTCCGAAGTTCAAGGACTGGATGCAGCAGCACGCCTCGCCCGACGGCAAGACCTACTTCATCCCGGGCAGCTACAACACCATGGCGCTCTACGTGAGCGGCAAGGTCTTCCAGAAGGCCGGCGTCGAGATCCCCACCGAATGGACCTGGGACGAGTTCCTCCAGATCGGCAAGACGATCAAGGAGAAGACCGGCGCGTACTTCCATGCTGCCGGCGCCGGTCAGTTCACCGACGTGATGCCGTGGCTGACGAACAACGGCGCCAGCATCCTCAACGAGGACTGGACCGAGCCGACACTGAACACACCGCAGGCGATCGAGGCACTGACGTTCGCCAAGTCGCTGGTCGACCTGGGACTGTCGCCCAAGCCGGGCGGCACCTACGACGCCCCGACGCTCATGGCACAAGGCAAACTCGCCACCTTCGGGGGTGGCCGGTGGCCGACCCCGCCGCTGCGGAAACTGAACGCCATCGAGGGTGTGCAGATGGTTCCGTGGCCGAAGAAGGCGACCGAAGGCTCCCCGATCGGCTGGGACGCCTGGCCGATCCTCAAGTCGTCCAAGAACAAGGACGCCGCCTGGGAGTTGATCAAGTACTTCATGACCCCCGACTACGGCAAGCTCTTCGCGGTCAACGGCGGTGCGGTACCTGGCCGGATCTCGGTTGCCAACAGCGACTCGTTCACCAGCGACGCGCCGGCGAACATGCCACTCCTGGTCAAGCTCGCCGACATCGCGACACCGGTCCCCGGCATCGCCCGCGGAGCCGAGGCGCAGACCGCGGTCGAGCAGGCCTGGTTGCAGGGCATCAGCGGCACGACCGATCCGGCCAAGGCACTGGGCAACGCCCAGACCAAGTTGCAAGGACTTATGGGCTCGTGACTACCGCGACCCCGAGTCGCCTGCACGCAATGGCCGGGAACACCACGCCCTCCTCCCGCTCAGGGCAGCTGAGGCAGCGAAGCCGGCTGGCGGGTTGGCTGTTCGTCAGCCCCGCCGTCCTGCTGTTCCTGATCTTCGTTCTCGGTCCGTTCGTAGCGGCGATGGCACTCAGCCTGTTCTCCTACGACCTGTTGACCCCTCCGAAGTTCGTCGGGTTCAAGAACTTCGGCCAATTGCCGAAGGACTCCCTGCTGCTGCGGTCGTTGGGCAACACGTTCCTGTTCGCGTTCGCCTCAGTCGTCACTCACCTGGTCGGCGGGATGCTGCTGGCGCTGGCGGTGAACCGTGGCATCAACAAGGTGCTGTCCTACTTCGTCCGGACAGCGCTGTTCTTCCCGTTCCTGATCTCCTGGGCAGCGGTGTCCCTGCTGTGGAAGTACGTTCTGGACCCCACTTTCGGGATCTTCGCGTTCTACGTCGGCAAGCTGGGCATCACCCCGCCGTTGTGGTTCACCGAACCCAGGTGGGCGTTGCCGGCGATCATCGGGATCGACTGGTGGCACACCATCGGCTACACCTTCCTGATCATGCTGGCCGGATTGCAGACGGTGCCGTCGGAGATGATCGAGGCGGCCAGGGTCGACGGCGCGAACAGGGTGCAGACGTTCTTCAATGTGACCGTGCCGCTGATGACTCCGACCCTGTTCTTCGCGTCGGTGATCACCTTCATCGGCGCCTTCCAGATCTTCGACCCGATCCAGATCATCACCGGCGGCGGACCGAACGACTCCACGATCACCGCCGTGATGTATCTGTACCAGACCGGCTTCCAGGCGTTCCAGATCGGCTACGCCTCGACCATCGCCCTGGTCATCTTCGCGGTGATCATGCTGGTCACGCTGCTGCAGTTCTGGGGATCAAGGAAGTGGGTGCACAATGCCTGACATCCCGAGCCCCGTTGCCGAGATCGCCGGTGGTCCGGCCGCGCAGCGGCCGGTGCCGGTGACCGGATTCCGCCGCTGGTTGCGTCGGTTCTCGGTGTTCCGGTTCGTGCTCAGCCTGGTGCTGCTGGTGATCGGCCTGTTGATGATCGCCCCACTGATCTGGCTGATCAGCCAGAGTCTTGTCGAACCGATCAGCGCCTTCCTGCTGCCGCCGAAGTGGATCCCGATTCCCTTCACCCTGGAGAACTTCCGCGACGTCGTCAACCTGATCCCGATCGGGCGGATGTTCCTGAACAGCCTGCTGGTGACCGTGATCTCGGTGGTCGGATCGTTGACCATCGCCTCGCTGGCAGCGTACGCATTCTCCCGGATCCCGTTCGCCGGACGCGATCGACTGTTCATCCTGATGCTGACCGCGCTGATGGTGCCCGGGCAGCTGACGATCATCCCGATCTTCATCATGATGCGCAAGCTCGGCCTGATCGACCACCTGGGCTCGTTGTTCCTCCCGGCGTTGATCAACGTGTTCGCGATCTTCTTCCTGCGCCAGTACTTCAACTCCATCCCTCGCGATCTTGACGAGGCTGCCCGGATCGACGGCGCAGGCCACCTGCGGATCCTGTTCCAGATTCTGCTGCCACTGGCCGGGCCGGCGTTGTCGGCGCTGGCCATCCTGGGCTTCGAGGCCTCCTGGAACAACTACTTCGGCGCGCTGATCTTCCTCTCCACTCCCGAACGGATGACCCTTCCGATCGGCCTGGTCAGCCTGGCGGCCGGACAGGGCGGCGGCCCGGCCGTCGTCGTGTTCGCCGGCATCACGCTCGTCGTCGTTCCCATCCTTGTCGTGTTCCTCGCCTTCCAGCGGAACTTCGTCGAGAGCGTCGCCTCCGTGGGGATCCGGGGATGAGTCGGCCGCTTCTTCCGGCAGCGCTGCGTCAGGTCTGGCCCAACCTGCCGGTGCTCGCGCTCGGGTCGGTCCTGGTGGCCTTCGCGTGGGGGCTGGCCAGGGTCGCCGCGGCCGCCGTGTCCTGGGCCGGGGTTGTACTGATCGGGCTGCTCGTGCTGCCGCTGCTCGGCGCTCTGCTGCGTGGCTGTCTCGTTCTGCTGACGGGCGACCACTTCGGCATCGGCACCCTGGTGCGTACCCTGCCGTCCAGCTTCGCGCGGGGCCTGCGGATCTGCGCGCCGGTGACCGGGGTGGCGCTGCTCGGGTTCGCCGGGACGTACGCCTGGCAAGTCAGCGGCAGCCCTTGGCTGCTGCCGTCCGCGGCCCTTGGCAGCATCATCACCCTGGGCGCCCTGTATGTGGGGATCGTCGCGTTGCCGTACCACGTCGGCGGTAACGGGTCGTGGCTGCGGAGTTGGCAGGTGGGCCTTTTCGTCGCGACCCGCAACCCGGTGCCCGTCCTCGCCACGATGGCGGCGGTGGTCCTGGCTGTGCTGGCCGCCGAGCACCTCAGTGTCGCGCTGGTGCTCGTGCTGCCGGCGCCGGTGGCGCTGGTGTGGGCATCGGCGCTGCGGACCGCGACCGAGCACAGCCGGCAGATGTTGGCGGCGACGTCGCCGCAGAAGGGAGCGGCTCCCCGATGAGCCCATCTGTACGCACCGACCCGGGCGGCGGGACGACCGATGCCGATGCTTCCGCCGAAGCGGCACCCGACCGTACCGGGACCTGGCCCTCACTGCGAACGTTCGACGCTGCCCACCTGCAGCGGATCTCGCTGCCGATCGGGGGCATCGGCACCGGGGTTGTCGGCCTGGGCGGGAGGGGGGACCTGCGCGACTTCGAACTCGGTAACCGGCCGGCGAAGGGGTTCCGGCCGCAAACGGCGTTCGTGGCGGTCCGGGCGAAACCCGAGGGTGGTGCCGCCCGCGCCCAACTTGCCGAGGGCCCGCTGCCGGTGGAGGCCTACGAAGGAGCGTTCGGCTCGCCCGCGCCGCATCACGGTCTGCCGCGGTTCCCTGACTGCTCCTTCGAGGCGGCCTATCCGCTCGGCCAAGTGGTGCTCTCCGACCCCGACTTCCCCGTCCAGGTGAGGATCCAGGGCTTCAACCCCTTGGTCTTCGGCCACGCGGAAACCAGCAGTATCCCGGTCGCGGTGCTGCGCTATCGACTCCACAATCCGGCAACGGTCCCGGTGGAGACCACCGTCGCGTTCTCGTTGTCCAACTTCATCGGCGCCGACGGCACCCGGAACCGCACCGGCGACAACCGCAACGATTACCGCGAAGCCACCGGACTGACCGGTGTCGTGCTCTCCGCTCCCGGGCTGCCGGACGACGCCGAGGAGAACGGGGTCGTCGCCCTGGCGGTGCTCACTCCTCCCGGGACGAGGACGAGCCACCGCACCGGTTGGGCGGACCTGATCTGGGGCAACTCCCTGCTGGACTTCTGGGACGACCTGCTCGATGACGGCGCGCTGTCGGAACGCGATTCCGCAGCTCGGCGTCCGGTCGCCTCGCTCGCCGCCACGGTGGATGTCCCTGGGGGTGGCAGCGCCGACGTGACCTTCCTGCTCACCTGGAACTTCCCCAACCGGCGCGCCTGGAGCATGCACTCCGACGAAGACGACGCCGCCGCCGTCGCCGACGAGTGGGGCGAGAACACCGGGCACTACGGCCGCACCGTGATCGGCAACGCCTACTCCGTCGCCCACCCCGACCCGTGGCAGACCGCGATCACGGTTGCCGGTCGGCTGCCCGACCTCGAGCAGGCGACGGTCGCCGCCGTACGCGCCGTCGTCGACACCGACGTGCCCGCGGCGATCCGGGAGGCGGCGCTGTCCAACCTGTCCACGCTGCGATCGCAGACCGTCTTCGCGAGCGCGGCGGGCGATTACTACGGATGGGAAGGGGTCGGCAACCGCAGCGGCAGCTGCCACGGAACCTGCACGCACGTCTGGGGCTACGAATTCGCCACCTCGCTGCTGTTCGCGCCGATCGCCCGCTCCTTCCGTACCACGCAGTACGCCCGCAGCACCGACGAGTCCGGACTGATGAGCTTCCGGACCGGTCTGCCGGTCGAGCAGGCCAGGGAATGGCGACTGGCCGCCGCGGACGGCCAGATGGCCTGCGTCGTGCACCTGTACCTGGACTGGCGGCTCTCCGGCGACCCCGAGTTCCTGGCCGCGTTGTGGCCGGCCGCCCGTCGGAGTCTCGAGTTCTGCTGGATCCCGGGTGGCTGGGACGCCGACCGGGACGGCGTCATGGAAGGCGTCCAGCACAACACCATGGACGTGGAGTACTACGGGCCCAACCCACAGATGGGCTCGTGGTACCTGGCCGCACTGCGAGCCGCCGAAGAGATGGCGACGGCGGTCGGGGAGACCGACTTCGCCGCCTACTGCGGTGAACTCTTGCGCAGCGGTTCCGCCTGGCTGGACGAGCACCTGTTCAACGGCAGCTACTACGTGCACCAGGTACGCCCGGTCGCCGATCCGGCGACGATCGCACCGGGCCTGCGGCACGAGAGCATGGGGGCCGGGGACACGGCAAACCCCGATCTGCAGCTTGCCAACGGCTGCCTTGTCGACCAGCTCGTCGGCCAGTACGCCGCCGATGTCGTCGGCCTGGGGTCCCTGCTCGACCCCGACCACGTCGCCTCAGCGCTGCGGGCGGTCCACGACCGCAACTTCCGGCGCGGGTTCGGCCACCACTTCAACCCGATGCGCAGCTTCGTCCTCGGCAACGAATCCGGGACCCTGATGGCAACCTACGACGGGTCCGACCGGCCGGAGCGGCCGTTCCCGTACTTCTCCGAGGTGATGACCGGCTTCGAGTACACCGCCGCGACCGGGTTGCTGCAGGCCGGTGACACCGCCGCCGGGCTGGAGATGATCGGCGCGATCCGCGAGCGGTACGACGGCGCCCGCCGGAATCCGTTCGACGAGGCCGAGTGTGGGCGGCACTACGCCCGGGCACTGGCGAGCTGGTCGGCCTTCGCCCACCTCAACGGCACCTCCTACGACGGGCGGACCCGGACCCTGTTCATCGAGGACCGGCCGGGAGACGGCCCGCGCTTCTGGAGCACGGGGACGGCGTTCGGGACCTTCGCACCGCGCGAGGGCGGGGGAGCTGGCACCCTTCGTGTCGTGAATGGAACCGTGGACCTGGAACGCATCGTGATCTCCGGCACCACCCGGCCGGCACCCGAGCCACACGCGCTGGGCGCGGGCAGCATCTGGGTGGTGCGGTGAGCGTCGTCCGGATCGTCGATGTGGCTGAGGCCGCGCAGGTTTCGGTTGCCACCGTCTCCCGCGCCCTGAACAACCGGCGGGGCGTCGATCCGGTACTGGCCGAGCGGGTGCGCGCGGCCGCGGAGCAGCTCGGCTACCAGCCCAACGCGGTGGCCAGGAATCTGCGTCGGCGGGGCACCAGGGTGTGGGCGTTGATCATCACCGACATCAACAACCCCTTCTACACCGCGGTCGCTCGCGGGGTCGAGGACGTGGCGTCGGAGCTGGGCTATTCGGTGCTGTTGGGCAATTCCGACGAGGACCAGGAGAAGCAGGACCGCTATCTGGAGGTCGCCGCCCGGGAACGGGTCGCGGGCGTCATCCTCGCCCCGCGGGCCGACGACTCCGATGTCAGCAGCCTGCGATCGGGGAACATCCCTCTCGTGGTGGTCGACCGGCCGCTGTCGGTGAAGTCCCAACCGGGCTCCCGGCCCGCCGACTTCGTAACCGGCGCTTCCTTCGAAGGAGCGGTGATCGCGACCGAACACCTGTTGCGCCAGGGCTGGCACCGGCCGGCGTGCATCACCAGACCCGCCGACACCGACACCACCGAGCAGCGCCGCCGCGGCTACGAGAGCGTGGCGGCCAGGCACGGGCTGGCCAAGATCGTCCGGTACGTGCCGTTCCACGCCGACAGCGGCGTCGGCGTGATCGAGTCGCTGTTCGACGACGACAAGGCGCCGGACGCGGTCCTGGCTGCGGACTCGATGCTCGCGCTCGGGGTGCTCACCGCCCTGCAACGCAGGGGCCTGCGGACAAGCCGCGATGTCGGGCTGGTCAGTTTCGACGACGCACCGTGGACGACGGTGGTCGATCCGCCGCTGACCGTCGTCGCCCAGCCCGCCTATGAGATCGGCGCGCAGGCCGCCCGGTTGCTGCACCGCCGGATCCGCGGCGACGGTCCCGCCGAACCACAGACCCGGATCATGACAACCACCCTGATCGTCCGTGGCAGCTGCTCCCGGAGCGCCGATTGAAGCTCACATCCGTCAGTGGCAAACCGACTCCACGCGACTGACTTCCCGATTCGAAGCCGACCTGGAAGGCATCCTGATCATGACTGCATCACGTGCACTGAAGCCGGCCGACACGGCGGCGCTGTTCCCGCTCGGCGGGATCGGAACCGGCACCGTGTCGCTGGGCGCCCGCGGCGACCTGATCGACTGGGAGATCGCCAACCAACCGAACAAGGGCGGTTGGCTGCCGTACACCTTCTTTGCGATCCATGCCAGACCGCAGGGCGGGGTGCCGGTAACGAGGGTCCTCGAAGGCCGCATTCCGCCCCCGTACACGGGTGAATCCGGGCTGCCGTTCGGCAAGGTGGGCGGGCTGCCGCGGCTGGCCGATACGACGATGCACGGGGAGTATCCACTGGCGTTCGTCGACTTCGCCGACCCGGCGCTGCCGGTCGGCGTGCAGTTGGAGGCGTTCACGCCGCTGGTCCCGCTCGACGTGGCCGCCTCCGGGATCCCCGCTGCGGTGCTGCGCTACCGGGTGACCAACCCGGGCACGGACCCGGTCGCCGTGACGGTCGTCGGCTCGATGTCCACCCCGGTCGGGCTGACCGGAGTGCACGTGTTCGGCGGGGCGCGGTACGAGGGCCGGCCGACGATCGAGGCACGGGCGGCCGACGGCCTGACCGGGCTCGCCTTCGGCACCGACCTGCCCAGCAACCACCTACGCTACGGCAGCGCGACGCTGGTGACCACCGATCAGAACACCACGATCACGCCGCAGTGGGCCGCGGATTTCTGGCAGGACGGCGTCCAGCTGTTCTGGGACGACCTGTCCGACGACGGTCTGCTGGGGGAGCAGCCGCACACTCTGGAGAGCGCGCCGGAGCAGGAGCTGCCGAAGGTGCGTACCGGAAGCATCGGCGCGTTCGCCACCATCGCTGCGGGGGAGAGCCACGACTTCGAGTTCATCCTGTCCTGGCACAGCCCGAACCGGCCACGGGCGTGGTTCGGCAACTGTGGTCTGCCGAACACCCACGGCGACCAGATCGTCCGGAACCACTACGCGACACGGTTTGCCGACGCGTGGGCCGTGGCCACCCACCTCAGAGACAACCTGCCGGCGCTCGAGGCAGCCACCCGGGACTTCCACGCATCGCTGTGGAAGTCGACCCTGCCGGCGGAGGCGGTCGACGCCGCGGCGTCGATGATCGCCACACTGCGCAGCACGACCTGCTTCCTGCTCGACGACGGCACCCCCGAGGGGTTGTTCGCCGGCTGGGAGGGCAGCATGGACACCTTCGGCAGTTGCGAGGGCACCTGCACCCACGTGTGGAACTATGCCCAGACCGTCGCCCACCTGTTCCCGGCGCTGGAACGCAGCGCCCGGCGTACCGAGTTCGGCTTCGAGACGCTGCCGGACGGCAGGATGCGGTTCCGCAACAACCACGTCTTCGGCAACGACCCGCACGAATTCCACCCGGCCGTCGACGGTCAGCTCGGCACGGTCGTCCGGTTGTTCCGGGAGTGGCGGTTCAGCGGCGACGACGCGTTCCTGGCCGAACTCTGGCCGGCGTGCAAGCGCGCGGTGGACTTCGCGTTCAGTTACTGGGACAGCAACGGTGACCTGGTGCTGGACTCCCAACAACACAACACCTACGACATCGAGTTCTACGGCGAGAACTCCCTCGGCGGGTCCTTCTTCTATGCCGCGCTCCGGGCGGCTGCGCAGATGGCGGAGGCCGTGGGCGACCTGGAGACGGCCAAGCGGTATGCCGAGGCGGCCGAGACGGGCGCATCCCGGATGGACGAACTGCTGTTCAACGGCGAGTTCTACATCCAGCGCACCGATGATGTCGACGCGCACCGCTACCAGTACGGCATCGGCTGCCTGTCCGACCAACTGCTGGGCCAGACCGTCGCGCATCTGACCGGGCTGGGTTACCTGTTGCCGGCCGACCACGTGAAGAGCGCCGCGCGGGCGATCTACAGGTACAACTTCCGGACCGACTTCTCCGACTACTCCTCGGTGCAACGGACGTACGCGCTCAACGACGAAAGCGGACTGATCCTGTGCAGCTGGCCCAACGGCGGCCGGCCGAGAATCCCGTTCGTCTACAGCGACGAAGTGTGGACAGGCATCGAGTACCAGGTGGCCACCCACCTGATCTACGAGGGCCTGGTCGACGAGGGCCTGGCGATCGTGCGCGCCGTCCGAAACCGGTACGACGGCAAGCGGCGCAGCCCGTGGAACGAGGTCGAGTGCGGCAACCACTACGTCCGCTCGATGGCGAGCTGGGGCGTGCTGCTGGCCCTCACCGGGGCACAGTGGGACGCCCGTGACCTCAGCCTCCGCTTCGCACCGGTAGCCGCGGCGGCCGCGGACGGAGTCGTGACCGTCCCTTTCACCACCGCGACGGGTTGGGGCACGCTGCACCTCGACGGCTCCGGCGCGTCCCTCCAGCTGCTCGGCGGTAGCCTCGCCGTCGACACCGTGGAGATTGACGGCGGACCCTTGGGATCCTTCCGGCTCAGCGCTCCGGCCCAGGTTGCCGCTGGGGAGGTGTTGGATCTGGTGGCTGCGGGACAGTGATCATCGGGGCTCATCGGGCCGGTCCGTACGGGCCTGGTCAGGTCCTCGGTGGGCCTCGCCTGACCCGTTCCCGCTGCTCGGCCAGGGATCCGCGCCAGTGCGAGATCGGTTCCATCCACCAGGTCACTCCGGCGGCGGCGAACTCGGCCACCAGCTCGCGGTCCGCCGTGCCGCCGTCTCCAGCCGTGTCGGAGCCGAACGCGACGTCGAACGGTCGCTCAGGCTCCACCCGATGCGCCCGGATGTAGCTGAGCAGCTCCCGTAGCACAGCCGGCTGCTCGGCCAACGGCACCGAGAACAACAGTGGATGCACTCCGTCGAAGCGAGCGGCCCGGCGGAAGGGGGCCCGGCTCTCCGGCCACATGCCACCCACCCAGATGGGGACGCGTGGCTGCATGGGACCTGGCAGCTGCTCGACCTGAGTAAGCCGGTAGTGCGGTCCGTGATGGGAGTACGGTCGCCCGGCCCACAGGCCGGTCAGGACCTCCAGACCTTCGTCCAGCTTCTCGGCCCGCACCCTCGCGTCGGTCTCCTCGCCGAAGTCGCCGTACTCGAGACCCGGCGGGTGCCCCAGACCGACGCCGAGCGTCAAGCGCCCACCGCTGAGCTGGTCGAGCGTGGCCAGTTCGCGAGCCACCTTCCAGGGCCGGCGTCTGGCCAGTGGCAGCACCATCGGACCGAACCTGACCCGCGACGTGGCCGCAGCGATCATGGTCAGTGCCACAGTGGTATCCACCGCCGGCGCGCGCGGCTCGCCGTCCCCCTCGCCCCTCCACTGGATGTGGTCCCAGATCCAGAACCCGTCCCAGCCCGCTGCCTCCGCCTCGACGGCCAGCTCCGCCAACAAGCGCACGTCGGCGTACTCGCCGAAGATCGGAACATTCATGCCGTACCGCACGCTGTGATCCTGCTCGCAGAGCTGAGGTTTCGGCAAGGGCGCAAGGACCGGGGTCCGGGCAACGCAACAGCTGAAGAGTGCCTCTGATCAAGGTGGAGCTAACGGGACTCGAACCCGTAACCCCCTGCTTGCAAAGCAGGTGCGCTACCAATTGCGCCATAGCCCCTGGGACCCATGAAGGATACGGCACTGGGATGATGCTGGACAAAAGCGAATCTCGTCGAGGAGCCGCCATGGCAACGGCAACCGCCCACCATCCGCATCGGCACGGCCCGATCCGGTACGGCGTGATCGGCAGCGGCTGGCGAACACAGGCCTTCGTCCGGGCCGCCGAACGGCTGCCGGAACGGCTCACCCTGGAGGGAGTCGTCACCCGGTCCGAAGCCCGCGTCGACGAGATCGTGGAGAACTGGCAGGTGCCCGGCTACACCGATCTGGACCAGTTCCTGGACCGGCACCCGATCGACTTCATGATCACCTCGACACCCTTCGCGGTGACTCCGGTGGTGATCAAGGACCTGGTCTCCCGAGGCATCCCGGTGTTGGCTGAGACACCGCCCGCGCCCGACGTCGAATCGCTGCGTGACCTGTGGTCCGCGGTCGGGGACAGCGGCCTGGTCCAGGTCGCCGAGCAGTATCCGTTCCACCCCGGCAACGTGGCCCGCCGCGCCCTGCTCGACACCGGAGCGGTCGGCGACGTCACGTGGGCCTACGTCTCCTCGACGCAGTGGTACCACGCGGCCGCACTCATCCGGCAGATGCTCGGTGTCGGCTTCGACGACGCCGCGGTCTCGGCTCGCTCCTTCACCCTTCCGGTGGTCGATCCACAGACCCGCGCAGGCTGGACCGACCACATCGACCCGGTCGACCGCACCACTGTGCTCGCCAGCCTGGACTTCGGCGGAAGGGTCGGCGTCTACGACTACACCGACAACCAGGTACGCAACCCCGTCCGCGGCAACCGGATGATCGTCCGCGGCACCCACGGCGAACTCGCCGATGACCACCTGGTCCGGCTGCCCGCCCCCAGGACGCCGCTGGAATCAGACCTGCGCCGCTGGCAGACCGGCCAATACCTCAACTTCGAGGTGCCCGACCTCTACCAGATCGGTGACGGCGAGCGGGTCCTCTACACCAACCCCTACTTCGGCCACAGCCTGCCCGACGAGGACATCGCGGTCGCCACTCTGTTGGAGCGCACCGGCCACTGGGTCCGCGACAACACCGAACCGCCGTACCCCCTGGCCCAGGCCGCCCAGGACCAACTGCTCGCGCTGGCGATCCGGGAGTCGCTCGAGACCGGTGACGTCGTGCGGACGGTCAAGGAGGCGTGGCACTGATACGAATGACGACGCCGATCGCGAAATCGGGCCGGAACGCCCGAGTTTGGGCATCGGCGACGTGATAACTATCAAGTCGGGAACAGGCCCGCCGCGGTGAGCACGATCGGCGCGACGAAGAGCACGCTCGCGATCAGCGCCGGCGCACCCAGCACGCCGAGCACGATCGGCAGCCGGCCCAACCCGGAGCGTCGGGCGTACGAGATCGCCAGCACCCCGAACCCGAAGGCGGCCACCGCGAAGAAGACCACGTAGCCGACATCCAGCATCCCGATCGGACGCCCGGGATCGACGAGGCCGAGCAGCATGCCGACCGACTCGACGACGTTGCCTGCCGCGTAGATCGCCAGGGTCGCGAACCCGCCCCACAACAGCAGACCGACCAGGTTGTCGGGCAACACCCGCCGTCGGCTGACCGACAACACGGCGACCGCCGCCCCGACCAGTTTGAGCACCACCATCAGCCAGTCCATCACCGACAACCCCGCGGCGTACTCGGCCCGGGAGCCGTCGGCGAAGTGGCCGGTGAGCTCGAGAACCAGGTTCACGGACGCGAAACCGACGCACCACCCCGCGGACAACACGGCGGTGGCCAGCACGAACCGCCCGGGCCGGGCTACCGGCCGCGTACCGACGAAGCGCGGAAGGACAGAGGAGGTGGACACAGCCGACCACGCTACGGATGCGGCTTCCGAACCGCTTCCGGGACCGCCCCGACTCAGCCACCCACTCACGGTCCGGGCTCCCCGACTCACCCCCGCGGCCTGTGGACTCGCTAACAACGCGGTCAACGAGGTTCAGAACGACCTTGTCCAAGTCGTACCCTTGTGCCCATGTGGTCGCAGCGTGAGGTCATCGATTACGCGCTGCAGCGTCGCGCAACACTCCAGGCGATGCGGCAGCCGGTCCGTAATCTGTCGTCCCTTGATGCCTGCGACGCCGACCCGATGCTCGTCCGCGCGGCCAAGTACCACGGCGAGCCGACCGATGTCCGCTGCCCGGTCTGCGACAGCGAGGCGATGGTCAACCTGCACTACACGTTCGGCGACCAGCTCGGCCAGTACTCCGGCCGGATCAAGCGGCTTGCCGAACTGGAGGAGATGCAGTCCCTCTTCGGCGAGTTCAAGGTCGTGGTCGTCGAAGTCTGCCCCGACTGCGGGTGGAACCACATGATCACTTCCTACCTGTTGGGCGACGGGGTCAAGCGCAAGCCGCCGCGCCGCCAGCAGACCGTCGAGGACATCTATGGCTGATCGGCCCGCCAAGAAGACCAGGCCGACGAAGCGCAAGAAGAAGCTAACCCCCGGACGTGTCATCGGGCGGATCTTCATCGTTCTGCTCGGCCTGGTCGTCGTCGGTGGGCTCGCCGGTGCCGCATTGGTCGCGGTCGCGTACCAGAACATCAAGGTCCCGGACCCGAACACCGAGTTCACCACCAACACCAGCTTCATCTATTACCACGACGCGAAGACCAAGCTGGGCGACATCGAGGTGCAGAACCGGCAGTCGATCCGCTACGACCAGATGCCGGATTCGATCAAGAACGCCGTTGTCGCCGCCGAGAACAACACCTTCTGGACCGATCCGGGCTACTCCGTGCCGGGCATGCTCCGGGCCGCGGTGAACATCGCCCGCGGTCGCAGCCTGCAGGGCGGGTCGACGATCACCCAGCAGTACATCAAGGTCATGTACCTGACCCAGGAGCAGACCGTCTCCCGCAAGATCAAGGAGGTGCTGCTGGCTCGCAAGCTCACCCAGCAGATGAGCAAGCAGCAGATCCTCACCGACTACCTCAACACGATCTACTTCGGTCGGGGTGCGTACGGCATCCAGGCGGCCAGTCACGCCTACTTCGACAAGGACGCCGAGGATCTCACCGTCCGGCAGTCGGCCGTTCTGGCGGCGGTGCTGAACAATCCGTCCTATTTCGACCCGGATGCCAACGGTGGCGACCTCGGTCCACTGCTCGGCCGCTATCGGTACGTCCTGCAGTCCATGGTCAAGTCCGGCTACCTGAGTGCCGACGATGCCGCGAAGTACTCGACCAAGTTGCCCAAGCTGCCGAAGATCCCGATCAGCGAGAAATACCGCGGCCCGCAGGGCTTCTTGTTGAAGTCCGCGGAGTACGAGCTGTCCACCCTCCCGGTCGACGAATCAGAGGTCCGTGGCGGCGGTTACAAGATCATCACCACCTTCGACAAGAAGGACCAGGATGCGGCGATCAAGGCCGCGAACAAGTTCACCAAGATGTCGGCCCGCGACTCCGGGCACAAGGCCAAGAACCTGCACGCGGCGATCGCGTCGATCGACGTCGACACCGGTGGCGTACTCGCGATGTACGGCGGCCGCGACTTCATCAAGAACTCCCGCAACTGGGCGACCACGCCGAGGGCGACCGCATCCACCTTCAAACCTTTCGCCCTGGCGACCGGGCTGGAGAACGGCTTCAGCCTGTTCTCGATCATGAACGGCAACACTTTCACCCCCGAAGGCGACGGCGTCCCGATCCGCAACGAGTTCTCCACCCAGTACGGACCGGTCACCCTGCTCAAGGCCACCGCGCAGTCGATCAACACTGCGTTCGTCGATCTCGACACCAAGATCCCCGGCGACGGGCCGCAGAAGGTGATCGACACCGCCCAGCGGCTCGGTGCGGTCAAGGAGAAGGGGGCGACCGACTGGGTGGCCAACGACCGCGTCGCGATCGGCAGCGCCCAGGTCAGCCCGGTCAACATGGCCAACGCGTACGCCACCTTCGCCAACAACGGCAAGTACGTCCAGCACCACGTGATCTCCGAGATCCTGGACAACAAGGGCCGGGTCGTCTACAAGGCCGATCCCAAGACGCACCGGGCGATCTCCAAGGACGTCGACAGTGACGTCAGCTACGCGCTGCAGGGCGTGGTCAAGGACGGTACCGGTGTCGCCGCCCAGGCGTTGGGCCGTCCGGTGGCGGGCAAGACCGGCACCCAAGGCGTCGGCGACAAGATCACTTCGGCCTGGTTCACCGGCTACACCCGTCAGGTCGCGACCTCGGTGATGTACGTTGCCGGTGACGGCGGGACCAAGAACCTCGACCTCTACAAGCGGCCGTACGATCCGACGTTCTTCGGCAGCGGCTACCCGCTGATGACCTGGACCGACTACATGCAGACCGCGACCGAGGGGCAGAAGCGGCTCGACTTCCCCAAACCCGCGTACGTGAACCGGGACAAGTACCCGCCCCCGGTCAAGCACACGCCGAAACCCGACAGGACCAAGACGCCGAAGGCGCCGGAGTCGCCGACGGCACCGACCACCTCTGCTCCGCCGACCAGTGCGCCACCGTCGAGTGAGCCGACCAGCGCCAAGCCGTCGACCAGCACATCACCCACCAGCAAGACGTCGGCGTCGAAGGACCCGACCACGGCCCCTTCGACGAGCGCGTCGTCGGCGTCCAAACGGCCAAGCAAGCCGCCCTCGTCCTCCAGAGGCAAGGCGGGCAACTCCGAGGGCGATACCACCGGAGACGGGTGATGACCGCAGGGACGGGATGGCCGACCGCCAAGGATCGGTTCCTCGTCATGATCAGCCGGCGGATCGGTGGCCCGGTCGGTCGGCACGGTGGACGCAGTCTGTCCTGGTGGACGCCCACCCGGGTCGCGTTGATCACTGCCACGGTCGCCTGGATCGTCGGCGCCCTGCAGAAGATTCCCTGCCGCGCCACGGTTGCCGGGCACTATCCGGACACGTACAAGCGGCTGTGCTACTCCGACATCCCGTTGCTCTACACCGGTCGTGGGTTGGCCGACGGCAACATCCCCTACCTCGATCACGGCAACTACCAGACCCTGGAGTACCCGGTTCTCACCGGTTGGCTGCTGGAGTTCGAGCGGCGGGTCACCGTGCTGTTCGGCGCGCCCGTCGGGCCCGGGCTGAACAGTCAACAAGCCCTCGACGCGTCGAACCTGTTCACGACCGTCAACCTGGTCGTCCTCGGACTGCTCTTCCTGGTCACTGTCTGGGCGCAGAGTCGCACCGTCCCGGCCGACCTTGATCATGGCGGGCGGGCCTGGGACGCGATGATGCTCGCCGTGTCGCCGTCGGTGATGTTGGCCGGCATGATCAACTGGGACATGTTGCCGGTGGCCCTGACCGCGCTCGGCTTCATGTCCTGGGCACGCAGCAGACCGGCGACTGCCGGGGTGATGTTCGGCCTGGGGATGGCCGCCAAGCTCTATCCCGTGCTGTTGCTCGGGCCACTCGTGCTGTTGTGCCTGCGCCGCCGGCGGATGCGCGATTTCGGCCGTCTGATGATCGGCTTCGCGATCGCCTGGTTGATTCCGAACCTGCCGGTGATGATCCTGGCGCCCGATCAATGGCTGGTCTTCTGGACCTTCAACTCCGACCGCGGCGGCGACCTCGGGTCGATCTGGTACGTGCTCTCGCTGGCCGGGCATCCGGTCGCTCACCTGAACGTGATCAACACCCTCATCCTGCTCCTGCTCTGCGCCGGCATCGGATGGTTGATCATCAGCGCCCGGCGTCCGCCGCGCTTCGGCCAGCTCGGCTATCTGGTGATCGCAGCGTTCCTGATCACCAACAAGGTCTACTCCCCGCAGTACGTGTTGTGGCTGCTGCCGCTGCTGGTGCTGGCGCGTCCGCGGTGGCGCGAGTGGTGGATCTTCACCGCCGGTGAGATCGCCTACTTCCTGGCGATCTGGGGTCATCTGGACCAGACGCTGGTCCCGGGTGACGGTGGCGCGGACAGGATCTACTGGCTGGCGGTGATCTTCCGGATCGCCTGTGAGGTGTGGGTCGGGCTGGTGATCATCCGCGACATCCTGGTCCCGGACCGGTACGACCCGCTTCGGATGGCCGGGGGCACCGGACGGGTCGTGTACGGCGGGATCGTCGATGACCCGGCCGGAGGTGTGCTCCGGAATGCCCCGGACGCGCGGTGGGTCGTGCGGTTGCGCCGCCGGCTGGACGCAACCGGCTGAGCTCAGCGGAATGTCGCGATCCGAGGGCAGGGTAGTTTCGACTCCGATGAGTCCGCCCGCCACCGACCTTGCCCCGACTGACGCGCCACCGTCAGCGCCGTCGGTCACCGTGCCACGTCGGCAGCGAGTGCGCGGTCGGCTGCAGGCCTGGTGGGCCCGACCCGCGGAACACGTTCTGCATCCGCTGGAATTGCGCGGCGGTCGTACGGCGCTGCAGGCCTGGATCGCCAGCCGCGGTCTGATCACTTTGGTTGCCCTGCTGTTGGCGGTGATCACCGACCGGCAGCTGATGGACATGACGAACAACTGGGACGCGGTCCATTTCGGTGATCTTGCCCGGTACGGCTACGGATTCGACCCCAAGGGCCGGCTGTTCGCCTTCTTCCCGGGATTGCCGCTGGTGTTGCGGATCGGGCTGCTGATCGGGCTGCCCACCCAGCTGACCGGAGTGATCATCGCCGGTCTCGGCTCGGCTGCCGCGGCGATTGCGTTGCTGCGGCTGGGCGGGCCGTGGGCAGCGGTGGTCTGGTTGTTCGTGCCGACGGCGGTCTTCACCACCGTCGGCTACACCGAGTCGTTGTTCTGCGCCTTCGCCTTCTGGGCCTGGGAACGCGCCCGATCGGATCGCTGGGCCGCTGCCGCGGTGCTGGCTGCAGCGGCGTGCACGGTGCGGGTGTCCGGTCTCTTCCTGGTCGGTGCGTTGTTGGTGATGATCATCACCTGGCCGCGGACGAGTTGGGTGGGCCGCGGCCGGCGGGCGTTGTGGCTGCTGATCCCCGTCGGCGTACTGGCTCTGTTCGTGATCTACGAGCACGCGCAGAGCGGCCGCTGGGACGCCTGGTACAGCGCCCAGGTCGACGGCTGGTACCGCGGCTTCACCTGGCCGTGGGATTCGTTCCGGAACAGCTGGGCCGCGATCCAGCCCGGAGCGTACGCCGATCACCCCTTCTGGGTGTGGGTGTTCCGTGCCGAGATGGTGTCGATGGCGATCGGCATCGCGGCGACGATCTGGTGCCTGAGCCGCAAGCTCTGGGCGGAGGCCGCCTGGGTCGCCGTGCAGGTGCTCGCGTTCTCGCTGTCCTACTGGTACATGTCGGTGAACCGTGCCGTGCTGCTCTGGTTTCCGTTGATGATCATGATCGCCCGCTGGGGGAGTTGGAGACCCAAGGGCAGGCGGATCGCCGTGGTCCACCGAGTGGCCGTGATCACCCTGTTCGTGCTCGGCGCCGCGTGCATGATGGCCTGGTCCTGGCTGTACTTCACCGGCAACTGGGCCTCCTGAACCCGCGAGGGGTCAGATAATCGCTCATTTTCGCGGCGTGTCGTGCGCGGCGAGGTCCTGCGGTCGGGTCGGCGGTGCGGACTGGTGAACCCGCCTCCGTGTCGGTGTCCTCCACGCCGCCCACCCCGGCACCGCTTGCTCGGCCCCGCACCGCTTGCTCGGTCCCGCACCGCTTGCTCGTTCGCGCACCGGTTACTCGGCCCCGCACCAACTGCTCGGTCCCGCACCGGTTGCTCGTTCTCGCACCAACTGCTCGGCCCCGCACCACTTGCTCGTTCGCGCACCGGATGCAACTGGTGCGCCGCCGAGTAGGTGTAGCGGTGTCGACCAACTGGTGCGGGAAGTGCCGTGGCCCGCGGGCCGGGCGTGCCTGCGTACGACCAGGACAGGAGGCACGCAATAGGCGCAGAACCAGATCCCTAGACTGGCGACGTGCCCGTGAACTGGATCGATCTCGACGGCTTGGTCAATCTGCGCGACGTCGGAGACATCCCGACCGCGGACGGTGGCCGGATCGCCCGCGGGCAACTGCTGCGATCGGACAATCTGCAGCGGATCCCGCCGCAGACCGTGACCGCGCTGCTCGATCTCGGACTGACCGACGTTGTCGATCTGCGTACGTCCCTCGAGGTTGCGCAGGAGGGCCCCGGACCGCTCACCCGCGAACCGGCGGTCACCATCCACCACCACTCCCTGTTCAAGGAGAACCTGATCGAGGAGCAGGTCGAGGCCGGGCTGACCGAGCAGATCAATGCGCTCGGTCCGGAGGAGGTGGCGGCCCAGGCGCTGCCGTGGACAGAGATCGTCCGGCCGACCATCGAGGTCGAGGACGACTCGGCATCGTTCTACCTGTCCTATCTGGTCGACCGGCCCGACTCGGTGCTGGCCGCGCTCCGCGCCATCTCCCGCGCCCCGGGTGCCGCGCTGGTGCACTGCGCCGCGGGCAAGGACCGCACCGGAACCATCGTCGCGCTGGCCCTGCTGCTGGTTGGCGCCGACGAGCAGTCGGTCATCGACGACTTCGCTGCCAGCACCGAACGAGTGGCCAGGATCGTGGAGAAGCTGTCGGGCACCGAAACCTACCGGGACAACGTGCTGTCCCGGCCGCTCTCCTCCCATGAGACCCGTCCGGAGACGATGAAGCTCTTCCTGGACTACATCGGCCGCGAGTACGGATCAGCCGCCGATCTGATGGCCGGCCTCGGCTGGACCGGCGACGACACGGCGAGATTGCGGCACAAGTTGTTGACGCCTGCCGTCGGCTGAGCCGTCCACCGATAAAGATGGGAATGTGCCCGAGCACCTGATCTGCCCCCGCTGCGGGGCCTCCAACCCGCTCGGATCGACGTCCTGCGCCAACTGCGGCTGGGCACCGCCTCCGCCCGGCCAGGAATCACAGCACCCACAGCAGCAGGCACAACAACAAGCGCCGCCGCACCAAGCTCCCCGGTACGAGCAGCAGCCGCCCTACGACCAGCCGCCGTCCGACTACCAAACGCCGTACGCCTCCGGCCAGCCCGGCTACGGTCCACCCGGCTATGGTCCACCCGGCTATGGTCCACCCGGCTATGGTCCACCCGGCTACGGACCGCCAGGTGCAACCGCACCCGACGGGCGCAACCGGCGACTGCTCTACATTCTGGGGTCCGCCGCACTCGGCCTGATCCTGGTGATCGTGCTGGCGGTCATCCTCGTCCCGCCGGCGGTCCGCCGCATGAACGCCGACCCCGGGGTTCCGGTGACCAGCGTCGTGCCGGCGCAGTCCGCCCGGCCGAGCGCTCCGCCGTCGGAGTTGCCGTCGCCCCCACCGACCGCCGGCTCGACGGCCGGCCAACCGCCGCCCGCACCACCGGACTACCGCAAACTCGGACCGCAGGTCAGCAGCGGCATCCTCAAGATCGTCGCCTCCGGCTGTCCCGACGCCGGCAGCCACATCGGCTCGGCCTTCTTGATCAACAGCCGCACCGCGGTCGCCTCGCTGAGCTCGCTGGCCGGGGCGACAGTGATCGCGCTCACCGACGGCGAACGAACCGTTCCGGCTTCCGTGTCGGCCGTCGACATCAGGCACGGCATTGTCGTACTCCGGCTGCACAGCCCGACCAGCGGCCACGTCTTCACCCTGGACCGTGCGAGCCTGATGGCCGACGATCCGGTAGGCAGCTACGGGGTGACGATCAAGGGCAGCCGGCCGACACTGAGCCAGACCAAGATCACCGAGACCGCTGCGGAGACAAGGATCGCCGGCCACACGGTCACCGGTCTGGCAGCCACTCCGACATCGGTTGACGCCGGACTGTCCGGCGCACCCACCCTGTCGGCCGACGGCCACGCCAACGGCATGGTGCTGCTCGATCCGTCCAACAGGATGATGATCATCCCCGGCCGGACGATCGCAGCGGCGGTGACCAGGCACGGCGGTTCCCTGCCGGCGACCGGTTGCTCAAGGCCGGTCGGCCCGAACGCCACCGTGATCACCGGATCGGCCGGCAAACGTGTCCGGGCCATGCTGCAGCGCTACTTCTCCGGCATCAACTCCGGCGACTACGCGTCCGCCTTCAGCCAGCTCAGCCAACGGTTGCAGGCGGGCGGCTTCAACGGTTACCGCGAGGGCTGGGCGACCTCGTACGACTACAACATCGTGGTGCACGATGCGACGGCAACACGGGCACACGTCACCTTCGACTCCATCTTCGAGAAGGGCAAGGGCCCGAAGGGTTCGGGCACCTGCGCCCGCTGGGACATCGACTATCGCTTCGTCATCGAAGGCGGCTCTCCGGCGATCGACCAGGCGAAACCTCACTCCGGCGCGATCTGGCGGAAGTGCTGAGGCTCAGACCTCGTCGACGGCGTCGACCAGGGCCGTGGTCAACCGCAGCTCGACCGGCATCTCCTCGCCGACCTCCGGCGGACGCTGTGACCGCGGCAGGAACACCATCGACGCCTGCATGTGCGGCGGTTCGCAGAACCACCGCTTCCGGCCACCGATCGTGTACGGGCTCAACGCCAGCCCGGCCGCCTCGAGCGACCCGGCGGCCATCGAGATCGCCCGCTGGCGCAGCGAGGTGGCCGCCGTCGGCGCCTCCATGCCGATGCCGTGGGACGTCCCACCGGACATCACCACGATCCAGCCGTCGATGGGCGCCGGTCGCTGCCGATAACCGATCCGTTCGCCCCGCCGTACCGGATGTACGTCCAGTACCGTCGCGACGGTCTTCCGGCTGCCTTCATCACCCAGCCACAACCGGGTGCCGATCCGCAACCGGATCGGCACCGGGCTGTCCGAACCGCCGAGTTGCCGGCTGAGTCCGATCGCGTCCTCGGTCGGCAGATGGGACAGCCAGAGCGTGCCCGGTCGGGCATCCAGAGCGCTGCGCGCCAGCCGGACCGCCTCGGCGTACCGGCTGTCGTCGCCCATCGGCAGGTGGATCGTCCACCCCTCGAAGCGCAGCCCGTCGAGCTCACCGACGGCGGCCGCCAGTTCTGTGGGCGACATGCCGTGGCGCTTCATCGAGGTGAGGACCTCAAGCAGCACCCGGGGCGACTTGCCCGTCGCGGCCAACGTTTTCAGGTCCGCGATGCGGGAGATCGTGGTGATCACCCGGTCGTCGGCCAACAGGTCGTCAGCGATCGGATCTCCCGGCCGCCAGGCCTGGAGCACGACGATCGAGCCGAGGAAATCCTCCCTGACCAGCGCGACCTCCGACGGCAGCCCGACCGCGACCGTGTCGGTGCCGAGCCGTTCGGACTCCCGGGCCAGACGACGGTGCCCGTAGCCGTACCCGTTGCCCTTGATCACCGGTACCAGGCCGGGTGTCGCGTCGGCCACCACTCGCAGATGTTCCCGCCAGCGGTTGACGTCGAGTCGCAGCGTCACTCCCACGGACCCGAGCCTACGGTGAGCACAAGCCGATCCGCATTCTCCTCACCGATTCCCGCGCGGATCGGTGATCAGCGGCGGGCCAGGTAGACGGTGAACGCCTTGTAGAGCAGCTTGTTCAACGGTAGGTCCCACTCGCCGAGATACTCCACGGCCTCACCGCCGGTGCCGACCTTGAACTGGATGAGCCCGGCATGCGGATCCTCGGTGTCCACGGTGTCGGTGATGCCGCGCAGGTCGTACACGGTGGCACCTGCCGCCTTGGCGTCGGTGATCATCCGCCATTGCACGGCGTTCGAGCCGCGCACCTCGCGTTTGGCGGTGGTTGAGGCGCCGTAGCTGTACCAGGCGTGTTCGCCGACCCGCACCCAGGTCGTCGCCGCGACAAGATCACCGTCGTGATGGGCCAGATAGAGCCGGATCCGATCCGGATCCTCGGCGCGCAGCGCATCGAACATCGTCCGGAAGTACGCCAACGGCCGGGGCGTGAAATGATCACGCTCCGCGGTTTCGACGTAGATCCGGTGGAAGTCCGGCAGATCCTCGGCCTTGCCCTGGGTGACTTCGACACCCGACTTAGCGGCCTTCTTGATGTTGCGCCGCCACAGCTGGTTCATCCCGGCCAGCAGTTGATCTTCGTCCTTGCCGGCCAGCGGCAGTTGGAACACCCAGCGCGGTTGGCCGGCGGTGAACCCGCCGTCGTCGTCGGTCGGGGGACGCCAGCCGAGATGGCGCAGCTGCCCGTACGCCCTGGTCGCCGCGGCGTTGATCTCATCGGGCGGTACGTCACTGAGTCTCTTGATCGTCGGGTCGGCGATCGCCGCCTTGATCGTCGCTGCGCTCCAGCGCCGGGCGACCACCGGTGCGCCGATCCGTACGGCGAACGCCCCGGTCCTCTTCAAATACTCGGCCATCGGGAGCAGCCAGCCGGCCAGGTCATCGGAGGTCCAGTCGATGACCGGGCCCTCGGGCAGATAGGCGAGGCTGCGATTGAGTTTGGGCAGCTGGCGATGCAGCACCAACCCGGCTCCGACCAGCCGGTCCTGGTCGTCGTACCAGCCCAACGACTCGCTGCGCCATTCGCTCTTGACCTTGGCCCAGGCCGGGGTCTGCAGGAAGCTCACACTGGGCTGCGTGGCGTTGAACGCGACGTGCTCCGCCGGTGTGATGGCGCGTACCCGATAGCTGTTGGACCGATAACCCACGGCCCGCAATCTACCTGCCGGGACTCGCCCGGCTCGAAAGCTCGGCGCGACGCTGCTCCAGGAAGGAGCGCTCGGCGGCGTTGGCGGCCAGCCCGATCGCCTCGTCGTAGGCCTGCAGTGCCTCGGCGTCCCGGCCGAGCCGGCGCAGCAGATCGGCCCGTACGGTGTGGAACAGGTGACTGCGTTCCAACAGACCCTGCTCCATCCGGCGCCCGGGTCCGGTGGCCGGGCCGGATGCCGTGCGCAGCGCGTCGACCGTGGTCAACGCCGCCTCGGGCCCGGCGACCTCGGCGAGCGCGATGGCCCGGTTGAGTTCCACCATCGGTGTCGGTGCGATTGCCAGCAGTTGGTCGTACAGCGCAACGATCTGCGCCCAGTCGGTGTCCTCAAGCCGCGGTGCGTCGCTGTGCACTGCGTTGATCGCCGCCTGCAGCTGGTACGGCTCCGGCTGGTTGCGGCGGATGCACTGCAGCACCAACTGCTGGCCTTCGGCGATCAGCTCCGGGTCCCACCTGGCCCGGTCCTGGTCGGCCAGCGGCACCAGGTCGCCGCTGCGTCCGATCCGGGCCGGGCGGCGGGCCTGGGTGAGCAGCATCAGCGCCAACAGGCCGCGTACTTCCGGTTCGTCCGGCATCAGCTCCAGCAGCAGTCGGCCGAGCCGGATCGCCTCCGCAGCAAGATCATCCCGGACCAGGCTTTCGCCCGAACTCGCGGTGTAGCCCTCGTTGAAGATCAGATAGACCACCGCAAGCACGGCCCGCAGCCGGTCGGGAAGGTCGGCGTCGGTGGGGATGCGGTACGGGATGCGTGCACCCTTGATCTTGGACTTGGCCCGGACGATCCGTTGCGCCATGGTCGCCTCCGGCACCAGGAAGGCCCGCGCGATCTCCGGAGTGCTCAGCCCACCCAGCAGCCGCAGGGTGAGCGCCACTTGGGCGGTCGGCGCCAACGCGGGATGGCAGCAGGTGAAGATCAGCCGCAAACGATCGTCTCGCACCGGCCCCTCCTCCCCGTCGTCCGCGTCGTCCGCGTCGTCCGCGCCGGCACGCTGTGCGGCCAGCGCCGCGGCCTCGGCGTGTTTGCTGTCCCGCCGGGACTCCCGGCGTAGCCGATCGATGCCGCGATTGCGTGCCGTGGTGATGATCCAGCCCGCCGGACTCGGCGGAACGCCGTCGGTCGGCCAGCGGCGGACGGCAACGGCGAAGGCGTCCTGGACAGCGTCCTCGGCAAGATCAAGATCACCGAACGTCCGGGTGAGTACGGCGACGGCCCGGCCGTACTCCTCCCGGAAGATCTGCCCGATCCGGGCATGGTCGGTGCCCGGATCAGTCGTGCACATCGAAGAACGGCCGGACCTCGAGCGGCAGTCCGATCGCGGTGTGCAGGCGCTTGGCCCAGACCAGGGCGACATCGAGATCGGGTACGTCGACAATGGTGAATCCGCCCACATACTCCTTGAGTTCGACGAACGGGCCGTCGGTCAGCACCGGTTGCCCGCCCTCGGTGGTGATCACGGTTGCTGTGCTGGGATAGTCCAGGCCGCCGGAGTAGACCCACACACCGGCCTGTTGCATCTCCCGGTTGATCGCGTCGACCTGCTCCATGATCGGGCCGAGTACCTCCGGTGGCGGGGTCTCGCCGCCCTGCGGCTGGTACACGCTGATCAGATAGTGCGCCATGGTGACCTCCTGAGGTGAACCTACGGCCGGTGCATCCGGCCTGTCACCTGCTACACGAGCGCGCGCCGCAGGAATCGACAGCCGACGCACCGAAAGTCACAGTTCGTCGCGAGTCCGTGCCAGCGCCGGGTCGAGGGGCGCGGCGTCGAGGGCGGGTTCACGCAACGGGTCGGCCGCTGCCGCCCGCGCCGGGCGGCTGGCGTAGAGGACGCCGCCGATCACCGCGGCCCCGGCCACCAGTTCGGCCGGCGGGATGCGTTCGCCGAAGGCGACCCAGGAGGACAGCACGCCGATGATCGGCACCAGCATCGAAAACGGTGCGACGCTGGACGACGGATTGCGGGACAGCAGGGTGTTCCAGATGCCGTAGCCGACCAGGGCTGCGACGATCACGATGTAGAGCAGGCCGAGCACCGATTCCCAGGCCGCCCAGCTGGTCAGCGAGGTGAAGGCGCCGGCTACCCGGTGCGGCCCGTCCATGAGCAGCGACAGTGCGAACATCGGCACCGGCGGCACGACGGCCATCCAGAGGGTCAGGTGCAGCGGATTGGGAGCCTTGGCCTCGCGGCTGCAGACGTTGCCGATCGCCCAGCCCAGGCCGCCGGCCAGCGTCAGCACGACGGGCAGCAGGGCGGCCACCTGGGACCGATAGACGGCAATGGCCGTCAGGCCGAGCACAGCGATGCCGATGCCGATCATCTGCCGCCGGTGCAGTCGCTCCTTGAACACCACCGCGGCCAGCAGCACCGTGAAGGGCGCCGAACACTGCAGCACCAGCGAGGCCAGGCCGCTCGGCATGCCGGCCGCCATGCCCAGATAGAGGAAGGCGAACTGGACCAGCCCGATGCCGACCCCGACGCCGATCAGCCAGCGCAATTTGACCTGCGGGCGGGGAACGAACAGCACCGCCGGGACCGCCAGCAGTGCCCAGCGCAATGCGCCGAGCAACATCGGCGGGAAGTGTTGCAGCGCGATCTCGGTGGCGGGGAAGTTCAGACCCCACAGAACCGCGACCAGCAGCGCGAGCAGGCGATCTCGGAGCGGCACGACGTCTATTCAACGGGTCAGCGACCGTCAAGCACAAGGAAAAATAGGTTCAGTGACTGTGTAGTCTGACTTCATGGATGTCGCTCATCTGGAGCTGCTCCGGGAGCTCGCCGACCGCGGCAGCGTCACCGAAGTGGCCAGAGCGACCGGCAAGACCACCTCGGCGGTCTCCCAACAGTTGCGTCTCCTGCAGCGCCAGGTCGGAGTGCAGTTGCTGGAGCGGTCCGGCCGCGGAGTACGGCTGACCGACGCCGGAGAGGCGCTCGCCCGGAGCGCGATCAGGATCAGTACGGCGGTGGCCGAGGCACAGGCTGACTGGGACCGATACCGGCAGACGGCCAGCGGCACCGTCCGGCTGGGCTTCTTCTTCTCCGCCGGAGAGATCCTGATCCCCGGGTTGCTGACCCGGATGGCCGCGTACCCGGAGATCGAGTTGATCACCGAGGAGCGGGACGTCGGCGAGGGGGAGTTCGACGACCTGACCTCCGACTTCGACATCGTCATCGCCCACCGGTCCGACGGCGGGGTGGTCGCCGACCGTAGTCGGCTGCAGGTCGAGCATCTCTTGCGGGAGCCGGTGGACGTCGCGGTCGCACTGGACCATCCGTTGGCCGGCCGGCAGCGGGTGACCACCGACGAGGTGATCGACGAGCCGTGGATCGGCGTACCGAAGGGGTTCCCGCTGGACCGGGTGCTGACCGCCGTGTCCATCCAGGCCGGCCGGGAGGCGAAGATCATCTTCCGCACCACCCATCTTCCGCTGGCCGAGCGGCTGGTCGAGGACGGGCACGGGATCGCCCTGCTGCCGCGGCACAGCGCGCGGTCCCGGGCTGCGGGCCGGTTCGCCCTGGTGCCGCTCGCCGGGATCCGTGCCGGCAGGCATCTCGAGGCACTGTCCCGTCCCGACCGCGCAGCGCGGAGAGCCGTACGCCTGGTGCTGGACGCGCTGATCGCCGAGTCCGCGACCCTCTAGCAGCTCAGCGGGCCCGACGCCGGGGGAACAGCCGGGCCGACCATGCGGCGCTGCCCACCACGATCAGCAGGCACCAGCCGATCGCGTACCAGCCGTTGTGGCCCATCGGCGTACCCATCAGCAGCGACCGCAGCGTCTCGACGATCGGGGTGACCGGCTGATTGGCGGCGAACCACTGTAGCGCCGACGGCATGGTGGCGACCGGTACGAACGCGCTCGACAGGTAGGGCAGGAACAAGATCGCGAAGCCGAAGTTGGCAGCCGACTCCGGACCGGAGGCGAGCAGTCCCAGCGCAGCGAACAACAGGGTGATGGCCAGGATGTAGCCCGCGATGATCCCGATGCCGGCCAGCCAGTCGATCGGCGCCGCCGACGGTCGCCAACCGATCAGCCACCCGACGCCGATGACGATTCCGGTGGCGAACAGGTTCCTGGCCAGGCTGGCGACCACATGGCCGCCGACCACCATCGGGCTGTGCACCGGCATGCTGCGGAACCGGTCGATCACGCCGTTGGTCATGTCTCGGGCGACCGCGGTCGAGGTGCTGGCAGCGCCGAAACCGGCGCACAGCAGGACCACGCCCGGTACGACGTAGTTGATGTAGTTGCCGTCCCGCTGGATCGCGCCGCCGAAGACATAGGTGAACAACAGCATAAGAATGACCGGCATGGCGACCGCCATGATCAGCGCCTCCGGATCTCGCAGACTGTGTCGGAGGCTCCGGCCGATGAAGATCGACTGCGTGGTGAGCGCGGAGGCCGATCCGACGGGCGAGGCGGTCGGCCTACCGAAGATGATCGCGGTCATGCCGCCGTCTCCTTCCGATCGGTCAGGTTCAGGAAGACATCGTCGAGACTGGGACTGCGCACGACCACCCGCAGGTCGCGCTGCTCCCGCGGCAGCGAACCGAGCACCCGTCGCAACCCGGCAGCAGTGCCGTCGGTGCCGATCTCGGTGACCAGACGGTCGTGGTGATCACGCAGTTCGACCACATCGGTGCCGACCCGGGCCTTGAGCTCCGCCGGCGTCCCTTCGGCGATCGCTGCGCCCTGGTCGATCACCACGATCCGGTCGGCGAGCCGATCCGCTTCGGCGAGATCCTGGGTGGTGAGGAAGACCGTCGCACCGACGTCCGGCAACGCGGCGATCATCTCCCAGAGCGCTTGGCGACTACGGGTGTCCAACCCGGTCGTCGGTTCGTCGAGGAAGATCACCGGAGGGACCGTGATCAGCCCGACGGCCAGGTCGAGCCGGCGTCGTAGGCCGCCGGAATAGCGGCCCGCCGGCCGATCGGCCACCTTGCCGAGGTCGAATCGGTCGAGCAGTTCGGTCGTCCGTTTCACCGCGGGACGCCGGCCGAGCCCGGTCAAGCGGCACATCATGATCAGGTTCTCCCGACCCGTCAGCACCTCGTCCACCGCGGCGTACTGCCCGGTCAGGCTGATCGACCTACGCACCTGCGGTGCCTGGGCGACCACGTCGTAGCCGGCCACGCGGGCCGCACCGGCATCCGGACGGACCAGGGTCGACAGGATGTTGATCAAAGTCGTCTTGCCCGCACCGTTGGGTCCGAGCAGCGCGAACACCTGACCGGTGCCGACCTGCAGATCCAGTCCGGCCAGCACGCGGTTGTCCCGGTAGGCCTTGGTCAGCCCGACGGTCTCGATGGCGTGGCCGGTCATCAGAAGCTCCGCTGGGCCGGCCGAGCGGGCGCAGTGAAGTCGTAGCTCGGCAGGTCGATCGCGTCGGCCTTGTGGAACTGGGCGGCGAAGATCGCCCGCAGCGGCCAGCGGGTCGACGCGGTCATCGACAAGGATCGGAGCCGGATCATCAGGGCGGTGTTCGGCGCGTAGCCCGAGACCCCGCCGGGCGGCAACTGCTGGGCCTGCGCGACGTAGGGCCGCATGATCGACTGATACCTGCTGAGTGCGGTCCGTTGATCATCGGTGCGGCAGAACTCGCCGGCCAGCACGTACGCTCCGACCAGCGCAAGACTGGTCCCCAGCCCGGTGAGCGATGTCGGGCAGTAGCCGGCATCTCCGAGCAACGCCACGCGGCCGCGATGCCAGCTCTCCAGCTGTATCTGGTCGATCGAGTCGAAGTAGAAATCGTCGGCACGCCGCATCCCGTCGAGGATCTGCGGCACCTTCCAGCCCGTCCCGGCGAACCGTCGACGGAGCAGCGCCTGCTGGCCGGCGACGTCCCTGCGGTCATAGCTGATCGGCTCGGAGCGGAAGCTCAGGCTCGCCTTGATCTCACCGGGCTCCCGCCCGGGTCGGACGCCGGCGACCAGACCACCCGGGGCGTTGAACATCTGGAACCAGCCGTCGGTCTCGATGTCACTGTCGGTGATGGTGAACCACGCGTTGTAGCAGCCGAGTGGATGCACCGCGTCCTGCTCGTCCGGGAACGCCAGGCGGCGAACGACCGAATGCGATCCGTCGGCCCCGATCAGCAGGCGGCAGCGCCGCGGCGCGGAGTTCTCGAAGGACACCGTGACGCCGTCGTCGTCCTGGGCGATCGCCGTGATGGTGTCGTCGAAGATGTACTCGGTCTGCGGGACTGTTGATCGATAGAGGAGTTCGGCCAGATCGCCGCGCAGGATCTCGATCTCCGACACCAGGCCCTCGCCGCCGAATGCGTCGACGCCGATGCGGCCGAGGGGTCTGCCCGACGGTCCGACCAGCTGGAATCCGGCCTGGTCGACGGCGATCTGCCGGGCGTCCTCCAATAGCCCCATCCGTTCGACGACCGTGCGTCCCGCGCCGCGCAGATCGACGGCCTGGCCGCCGCGCCGCGGCTCGGGGTGACGTTCGACGACGGTGACCGACAGGCCGGCCCGAGTCAACCAGTACGCGGCCGCCGAGCCGGCGATCCCGGCTCCGCTGATCAGTACGTCCGTGTCCGGTCCCGAGAACTGCTGCATGGCTGCTCCGTTTCTGTGTGTGAGGTATACAGAGTGCGACGTAAACAGAGTATTACATATACAGAGTGCGTTGTACACGGTTTGCTAGCGTTGCGTCGTGCAGCGGATGAATGATCGGTGGAGTGATCGGTGGGGTGATCGCGATGAGTGACGCGTTGGACGGCGGCCTGCCCAGGGCCGTGGCGATCAGCTGGGGCATGGTCGCGAACCCGCAGCGCGGACCGAAGCGCGAGCTGAGTCACGAGCGGATCGTCGAGGCGGCGGTCACCATCGCCGACGCCGAAGGGCTCGGCGCGGTGACGATGAGCAAGGTGGCCACGGCGCTCGGCTTCACCACGATGGCGTTGTATCGCTACGTCACCGCCAAGGACGACCTGCTGCAACTGATGGCCGACGCCGTCGCCGGCGAGGTGCTTTTCGACTCGGACCGGAGCCTGCCGGACGGCCGGCACGAGGGCGAGGCCGACGACGACTGGCGGACCCAGCTGCGCCGGTTCGCCGCCCAGTTGCGCGGCGTCTATCGCGATCATCCGTGGCTGGGGGATCTCGCGGTCTCCGAGGCCCAGTTGCTCACCCCGAACAACCTGGCGATCGTCGACCTGGCCATGCGCTGCATGCGCGGTCTGGCGATCCCCGACGAGGACAAGGTCCGCGCGCTGTTGCTGATCACCAATTTCGTCCGGGCCAGCAGCATGACCGAACGCGACATCGCCAACAACGCGGCAGC
>Ga0164243_10001947_pt1 | contig 34664 bp, 30 predicted proteins | sample OricompcompostOP_FD_108781 | JGI IMG/M metagenome (GOLD analysis project Ga0164243, IMG submission 108781) | Organic Plus compost microbial communities from Emeryville, California, USA - Original compost - Organic plus compost (OP) | ecosystem: Engineered > Solid waste > Mixed feedstock >...
CGGTCGGCCGAGCACGAGACGGCGATCGCCACCGGGCACGACGCGCCGTGACGCGGCAGGCGCACGACGCGGACGTCGTGGCAGAAGTACTTGCCGCCGAACTGGGCGCCGATGCCGAAGGACTGGGTGAGCTTGAAGACCTCTTCTTCGAGTTCGAGGTCGCGGAAGCCGTGCGCCGACATCGAGCCCTCGGTGGGCAGGTTGTCGAGGTAGTGCGCCGAGGCGTACTTGGCGGTCTTCAGCGCGAACTCGGCGGAGGTGCCGCCGATCACCACGGCGAGGTGGTACGGCGGGCAGGCCGCGGTGCCGAGCGAGCGGATCTTCTCGTCGAGGAACTTCAGGATCGACTTCGGGTTGAGGATCGCCTTGGTCTCCTGGAACAGGAACGACTTGTTGGCGCTGCCGCCGCCCTTGGCCATGAACAGGAACTTGTACTCCGGGCCCTTCGGGCCCTGCTCGGTGGCGTAGATCTCCACCTGGGCGGGGAGGTTGGTGCCGGTGTTCTTCTCCTCGTAGGTGGTCAGCGGCGCGAGCTGCGAGTACCGCAGGTTGAGCTGCGTGTAGGCGTCGTAGACGCCCTTCGAGATCACCTCGGCGTCGTCGACGCCGGTCAGCACGCCCTCGCTCTTCTTGCCCATCACGATCGCGGTGCCGGTGTCCTGGCACATCGGCAGCACGCCGCCGGCGGAGATGTTGACGTTCTTGAGCAGGTCGAGGGCGACGAAGCGGTCGTTGCCCGACGCCTCGGGATCGTCGATGATCCTGCGCAGCTGGGCGAGGTGCGCCGGGCGCAGGAAGTGGCTGATGTCGTGCATCGCCTCTGCGGTGAGCCTGCGGATGGCCTCCGGCTCCACCTTGAGGAAGGTGCGGCCGTCGACCTCGAAGGTCGAGACGCCCTCGGTCGTGATGAGCCGGTAGGGGGTCTCGTCGGCGCCGATCGGCAGCAGGTCAGAGTAGAGAAACTCGGGGGCTGGGGCTGCTTTGCTCACAACCCGCATCGTATCGCCCGCACGAAAAGGCCCCGCGCCGTAGGTGGTCCCACCGGTGAGGTGGGTCACGAACGGGCGCGGGGCCTGATTCGGCAGGTCGACGCGATGCCGCGTCTCAGCGCTGGATGCCGGCGTAGCCGCGCAGCTTCTCCGGACGATGCACGGACTCGATGCGGCGGACGGTGCCCGACTTCGAGCGCATGACCAGCGAACGGGTGGTGGCGCCGTTCGGGCGGTAGGTGACGCCGCGCAGCATGTCGCCGTTGGTCACGCCGGTCGCGCAGAAGAAGCAGTTCTCGCCGCGGACCAGGTCCTCGGTGGTCAGGGCCCGGTCGAGGTCGTGGCCGGCGTCGATCGCCTTCTGCCGCTCCTCCTCGTTGCGGGGCCACAGCTTGCCCTGGATCTCGCCGCCCATGCACTTCATCGCGACGGCCGCGATGATGCCCTCGGGGGTGCCGCCGATGCCCATCAGCATGTCCACGGTGGAGTAGTCGTCGGCCGCGGCGACCGCGCCGGCGACGTCGCCGTCGGAGATGAGGCGGATCTTGGCGCCCGCGGCGCGGATCTCGGCGATCAGGTCGGCGTGACGGGGACGGTCGAGGATCACGACGGTCAGGTCGGAGACGTCGATGCCCTTGGCCTTGGCCACCGAGTTGATGTTCCACTCGACCGAGGCGTTGATGTCGATGGCGCCCTTGGCCTCCGGGCCGACGGCGATCTTCTCCATGTAGAACACCGCGGACGGGTCGTACATGGTGCCGCGCTCGCTGACGGCGATCACCGAGATCGAGTTCGGGCGGCCCTCGGCCATCAGGGTGGTGCCGTCGATCGGGTCGACGGCGACGTCGCACTCGGGACCCTCGCCGTTGCCGACCTCCTCGCCGTTGTACAGCATCGGCGCCTCGTCCTTCTCGCCCTCGCCGATCACCACGACGCCGCGCATCGACACCGTCGACAGCAGCTGGCGCATGGCGTCCACGGCCGCGCCGTCACCGGAGTTCTTGTCGCCGCGTCCCACCCAGCGGCCGGCGGCGAGCGCTGCCGCCTCGGTCACACGGACCAACTCCATCGCGAGATTGCGATCGGGCGCTCGGTGGCTTGAAGTCATGGGCTTGCACTCCTCATGGACGTTGTGGCGGTGATCTCAGACAACATCCTTGCATGTCATACCGGCCGTTCGGCCACTGACCCTGCGGGTGCGATACTCGGCGGCATGGCTGACAAACCGCGCTTTCTCGTCAACGGCAAGGACATGTTCTGGACGCTCGTGCCGTTGCTCGCGCTCGTCGCACTGGTGGCGATCGCGTCCGGGAACTGCTCGGTCGGCGTCGACAAGAACCCGTCGTCGAACAAGGTCAAGGAGTTCGACATCGACGCGGCGCTGAAGGCGGATGCGCGCGAGATGCCGTTCCCCGTCCGGCAACCGCCCACGCCGGAGGGCTGGAAGCCGAACTCAGGGTCGTCGCCGTCCCTCGAGGGCCACCGCGTCAGCACGGTCGGGTGGCTGTCGTCGAGCGGTGCCTATGTGCAGCTGAGTCAGACCGACGCCGTCGAGGACGCGTTGGTGCCCTACCTGGCGGGGGAGGACACGACGTTGAACGACCTCGCCGCGACCGGAACCCGTGAACTCGCCGGCCACAAGTGGGTGACCTACCGGACGGCCGGGGACAAGCAGTTCTGGATCACCGACCTCGGCAAGGTCCGGATCGGGGTGCTCACCCGCGGTCCCGAGTCCGACATCGAGACCATCGCGTCCTCGGTCGTCGCGCAGAAGCCGCTGCCCAAGGACTGACCCTCGTTCCCCGCGAGGCCGGCCCTGTCGGGCGGCCCCGTCAGTCCGACTTGTCCTCGCCTGCGCCGTCCTTGCGCGCGATGGTCGATTCGATGCGCTCACGCGCGCCGCGCAGGTGCTCCTCGCATCGGGCGGCGAGCGCCTCGCCCCGCTCCCACAGCGCCAGCGACGTGTCGAGGTCGAGGCCGCCGTGCTCGAGCGTGCCGACGATCTCGGCGAGTTCGTCGCGTGCCTCTTCGTATCCGAGTTCGGCGACCGGCGTGAACCGGCCGTCGGATTCCTCGTCGTCCGATTCGCCTGTCTCGCGGTCGATTTCGAAGTCGTCGTCGAAGTCGTCGGTCACGGTTCTCCTCGTGGGTCGGTGGGGGTGGATGCCGGCTGCGCGCGTGCGGTCACCGTCGCGTGCGCCGCGCCGTCGGCGACGCGGATACGCAGCTGCGCGCCGACCGGCAGGTCGTCGAGGTTGCCGACGACGCGCGTCGTCTCGGTGTCGGTGCGCTGCACGACGGCGTAGCCGCGGGCCAGGGTCTGGGCGGGGCCGAGGGTCGAGAGACGGGCCGCGAGATGCTCGTGCCGCCGCTCTTCGGCGTCCACGTGGCGCAGCACATCGCGGCGCAGGGCGCGCCGGAGCTCGGACACCCGTCGCTCCTCGGCGTCGACGATGAGCTCGGGCCGTGCCAGCACCGGGCGGCGGCGCAGCGACTCGACGACCGCGGACTCGCGGCGGACCCAGTTGCGCAGCGCCTGCGCACTGCGCCGACGAAGCTCGTCGATGCCCGCGAGCTCGGCCTCGACGTCGGGCACGACGCGCTTGGCGGCGTCGGTCGGGGTGGCGGCACGCAGGTCCGCCACGAGGTCGAGCAGCGGATTGTCGGGCTCGTGCCCGATCGCGCTGACGACCGGCGTCGTGCACCGCGCCACCGCGCGCAGCAGCGCCTCGTCGGAGAACGGGAGGAGATCCTCGACGCTGCCGCCGCCGCGGGCGATGATGATCACCTCGACCTCGGGATGGGCGTCGAGCTCGGCGAGGTGCGCCAGTATCCGCGAGACCGCGGTGGGTCCCTGGACCGGTGCCTCCCGGATGTCGAATCGCACGGCCGACCAGCGCTCGGTGGCGACGGAGACCACGTCGCGCTGGGCGGCGCTGGCGCGGCCGCTGATCAACCCGATCGTGTGCGGCAGGAACGGCAGGGGCCGCTTGAGCCGCGGGTCGAACAGCCCCTCGGCGGCGAGGAGCTGGCGCAGCCGTTCGATGCGCAGCAGCAGTTCGCCGATGCCCACCGGGCGGATGTCGCTGATGCGCAACGACACCGTGCCCCGGCCGGTGTAGAAGCTCGGCCGTCCCAGCACCACCACGTGGCTGCCGTCGTGCAACGGAACCTCGGTGCGCGCCAAGAGATCAGGGCTGCAGGTCACCGAGATCGAGATGTCGGCGGCCGGGTCGCGCAGGGTGAGGAACGCGGTGCGGGTGCCGGGACGCCTGCTGATCTGGGTGACCTGGCCCTCCACCCAGATCTGGCCGAGCCGGTGGATCCAGTCGGCGATCTTGGTGTTGACCGTGCGGACCGGCCACGGGTTCTCGGCCGAGTTCGGTGAGGAGCCGCTCACGCCTCGGAGGAACGCTTGTTCTGCGAGGCGATCCGGTTCTCGAGCATCGTGATGAACGGTGCGCGGCCGCGGTTGGCCTTCTCGTAGTCGACGAGCGCGGTCAGGTCGTCGACGCCGACCGAGCGCAGGCGCGCGCGCAGCTGGGCCAGCGTGAGGGAGTCGTAGTCGATCATCACCACGATCTCCGGCGCCGAACCGTTCGACGACGCGGGCTTCGGCGCTGCCGGCGTCACCTTCTTCTCCGCCTTCTCCACGACCTCTTCGGGGGCGGAGCTGTACAGCGCGAACCGGCCGGCGTCCGCGCGCGGCGGCGCGGCGAGTTCGGCGTCGGACGCCTCCGCGTCGACCTCGGTCTCGGCAGGGGTGGTGGTCGCGGCGGCCACCGGCTGCTCGCCCTCGGTGCTCTTCTTCTCGGTGCTCTTCGTCGCAGAGCTCTTCTTCTCTGAGCTCTTGTCCTCGGCGATCTTCTTCTCGGTGGCGGTCGCGGTGGCACGCGAGGATTCGATCGGTGCGTCGCCGGCCAGATGCGCGTCGGCGTCCGGTCCGGGCGTCGCGTCCTCGTCGAAGACGGCCCACGCGGGTTGCTCGGTCGGCTTGTCGAACAGCATCTCCAGGGCGGCGTCGCCCTTGATGGCGAGTTCGGCGATGTTCTGCTGTGCCCGCATGCCCGCCTGCAGGGTCTGGCTGATCGCCGTCATCGGCAGGGTGATGAGAAGAGACGGCAGCTTCCGGGTCTCCTCGATGGCCGTGACGATCAGACCTGCGGCGATACGGGCCGGGTAGGGTGCGCGATCCATGCCAACACTCTGCCATTCCGGGCGGTCGTCCGTAACCCGTACCCTGGAGACATGTCTGAGACCAAACGTGTCCTGCTCGCCGAGCCCCGTGGCTACTGCGCGGGCGTCGACCGCGCGGTGGAGACGGTCGAGCGCGCCCTGGACAAGCACGGCGCGCCCGTCTACGTCCGCAAGGAGATCGTGCACAACCGGCACGTGGTCGAGACCCTGGCCGAGCGCGGCGCCGTCTTCGTGGGAGAGACCGACGAGGTGCCCGAGGGCGCGATCGTGGTGTTCAGCGCCCACGGGGTCTCCCCGCAGGTGCACGCCTCCGCCGCCGAGCGCAATCTCAAGACGATCGACGCGACCTGTCCGCTGGTCACCAAGGTGCACCAGGAGGCCAAGCGGTTCGCGCGCGACGACTACGACATCCTGCTCATCGGTCACGAGGGCCACGAGGAGGTGGAGGGTACCGCGGGTGAGGCGCCCGAGCACATCCAGCTCGTCGACGGCCCCGACGCGGTCGACAACGTGACCGTGCGTGACGAGTCGAAGGTCATCTGGCTGTCGCAGACCACGCTCTCGGTCGACGAGACCATGGAGACGGTCAAGCGCCTGCGCGAGCGGTTCCCGCTGCTGGCCGACCCGCCGAGCGACGACATCTGCTACGCCACGCAGAACCGCCAGGTCGCGGTGAAGGCCATGGCGCCCGAGTGCGACCTCGTCATCGTCGTCGGCTCCAAGAACTCGTCCAACTCGGTGCGCCTGGTCGAGGTGGCGCTGCAGGCCGGCGCGAAGGCCGGTCACCTGGTCGACTACGCGCGCGAGATCGACGACGCCTGGCTGGAGGGGGTCCGCACGGTCGGCGTGACCTCCGGTGCGTCCGTGCCCGAGGTCCTCGTGCGCGGCGTGCTCGACTGGCTCGCCGAGCGCGGTTACGACACCGTCGAGACGGTCAACACCGCCAACGAGACGCTGACCTTCGCGCTGCCGCGCGAGCTGCGTCCCGCACGCACCGCACGCTGACCGACCGCGACCGGTCTCGTCCGGCGGCCCCGTTCCCCTAGAACTCGTCGGGATCGAGCTTGCGCACCCGGCGGTGCGGTAGCGAGATGGCGAGGACCGCGGCGATCACGGCCACGCTGACGGCGGCCCCGGCGATCGCGACGTTGCGCGCCGTGTGATCCGGAGGGGTCTGTGCGGGCGGCGCGGCGATCGGGGCAGATTGCGGACGCGGCGTGTCCTCGGCAGGCAGCTCGGCGGTCAGTGCCGCCACCGGATCGACGACGCCGTGCCCGACCTTCTGGTCGTGGCCGGTGCCCGGCGCGTGTGCGGTCGCGATGATGCGGTCCATGACCTGACGCGCGGACGACTCCGGGAACCGCGCCCGCACCAGGGCCGCGGTGCCCGCCACGAACGGAGCCGCGAAACTGGTGCCGTTCAGCGGTGCCGAGCCGTCCTCACCGCGCTGTGCCGATGCGAGCCGGGTGGACCCGCGCTTGCTGTCGAGGCTGACGATGTCGGTGCCCGGCGCGGCGACGCCCACCCACGGTCCGTGCATGCTCGTCGCGCTCGGAGCGCCGGTTGCGGTGTCGATCGAGCCGACGGTGAGGACGTACGGGGCATACCAGGCGGGGGTCGCGAAGGTCGTCAACGATTGCCAGCTCTGCGGGTCGCCGCCCGCGGGCTCCGGGTTCTGGCCCGGACAGTTGGAATCGTTGCCGGCCGCGACCACGACGACGACATCGCGGTCGTAGGCGTGGCGGATCGCCGCGCCGAGTGCGGGGTCGTCGATCTGTTTCGGGTCGGATGCGCACGCGACCATCGAGATGTTGACGACCGTGGCGCCCAGATCCACCGCGCGGACGACCGCATGCGCCATGGTCCGGACGGTGCCGTATCCGGTGCCGACCTTCGGGCGGTCGTCGCCGCGGCGGTTGTTCTTCGCGGCGAACGCCGCGCTGTGCTGGCGGATGGAGATGATCGACGCCCCGGGTGCGACCCCGGCGAAGCCGTCGGAGGTGCTCGGACGCGCCGCGATGATGCCGGCCACCAGGGTCCCGTGGGCGTCGCAGTCGTCGAGTCCGGTTCCGCCGGAGACGTAGTCGCCGCCCGCGATCACCTTCCCCAATCGCGGGTGCGGGGTCACGCCGGTGTCGATGACCGCCACCCGCTGGCCGTTGCCCCGGCTGAACCGCCAGGCCTCGTCGAGGTTCATCATCGCCTGGGCCCCAGACGGTTTCGCGGTGCTCCGGGTCAGCACCGTGTCGGCGCACAGGAGTTTCTGCTCGGTGGGCTCCGGCGGGGCGACCGGTGCCGAGCGGATGAGCGCGCCGGGGTTCACGGCCGGCGGCGACACCGCCGACGCCGGTGCGGACGACACTCCGAGCAGCGTCGCGGCCACGACCGCCGCGAGCGGGCCGACGAGCCGGGATCGGGCTCGGCGCATCAGATCTCCCGGACGATGCGGTACAGGTCGAGCAGCCACAGCAGCAGCGGGACGATGAGCGCGACGAGGATGTACTCGCCGATCTCGGCCCAGCGCCGCATCACCGGCGAGAAGTCCTGGTGGGGAGCGACCACACCGAAGACCAGCGCGGCGACCACGACCACCATCCCGAGCGCGAAACCGATGACCGGCCACCGGGAATCGCCGAAGGCCAGTCCGGTGAGCAGGGCGATCACCACGAGCGAACCGCCGATGATGAGGGTCGCCGCCTGGAACAGGTCGCTGTGCGAGCGGCCGCGAAGGCACAGCACCACACCGATGATGGCCGCGTACGCGGCGGCCTTCCACTCGAATCCGGCGAGCGGGGAGGCGGCGAGCACGGCGGCGACCGCGGTGACGGCGGTGAGCCCGCCCACGATCCCGGTCAGATATGAGTTGGCGAGGTAGGAACGGCGTTCCAGCGCATCGGCTTTCGGGAGTGCAGTGGCGCCGATCGCGCCGATGCCCTCGATCGACGGGGTCGGCTCGATGTCGGCGACGTCGATCGCGGCGCCGGCGGTCGGCACCGGCGGCAGCGGGAGCTTCGCGAGCAGGATCGTCATCCGGGGTGCGAGGCCGATGAACAGCAGCCCGACGGCGGCCACCACCGCCGCGGTATCGGGCACCGGGGCGTCGACGAGCAGCCGTGACCCGCATCCCAGCGCGCCGAGGAGGGCGGCACCGGTGACGGCGCTGTGCGCGGTGGCGCCGAACGCGGTGAGGCGGTAGGTCAGAACGGCCGTGACCAGGACGAGCGCGAACCCCATCGTGAGGTGCGCGGCGCCGTACGAACCCGGGGTGAGGACCATGCCGGTCACGAACGCCATGGGGGCGGCGCAGACGGACAGGATGGTGGAGGTCGACTCGTCGCGGTAGTGGCGCGCGACGATGGTCGCCGCGGTGATCAGGCCGATCACGGCGAGCCCCGACAGCGCAGCGGGCCAGACGGCCCCCGAGTCGAGGCGGGAGGCGGCGAGTGCCGCGCCGCCGGCGACCGCGGCGACCAGTGCCAGCGCGTGGCCGACGTGGCGGGCGGAGGCGGCCGTCCAACCCACGAACTGCGACTCGTTGAGACGGGCGACGGCGTCGACCACGTCGTCGAACAGGACCGGCGACTCACCCGTGCGGACCGAGGTCAGCAGGAGGAGGTCGCCGTCGCGGATCCCCGACTCGGACAGCGACCGGTGCAGGGGGAGCGGTTCCTGGCCGACGAGGGCGAGCGTCCACCGGTTCTGGCGGTCGTGGGGGCGGCCGCCGGAGTGGGAGTCGGCGTCGGGATCGTCGGGATCGGGACGCGCGGTGTTGCGCGACTCGATCTGCGCGACGAGATCGCCGATGAGTCCGGCGATCGGGATGCCGGCCGGCAGGCCCACGTCGAGCTGTGTGTTGCCGCCCAGCACCGACACGCGGACGAGCTGCGGCTCGATCGAGGTGTCGGCGGACCGGCGGTCACCGGCGGCGGTGTCCACGGTGGGCGACGGGAATGCCGGCGTGAAACCGTCCACAGGCGCCATCAGATCAATCCTCCCCCAGGGTTGCCCCGCTAACATAGCCAACTCGGGCGGCCTCGCCGTCGGGGGATTCACAGCCAAGGGGTCAGGGGGATCGGGTGGTCGCGACCACTGAGGGATTCGTGCGTCGGCCACGCGTCACGCCGCCTCGCATGCCGGGTGGCGAGGTCAACATCCAGGCACCTCCGGACGTCCCGCGCGTGGTCCCGGGCAACCTGCTCGTGAAGCTCTTGCCGGTGGTGATGATCGTCGCCGTCGTGGGCATGATCGCGTTGATGATGGTCACCGGCGGCCGCAACGTCCTGACCAACCCGCTGTTCATGATGTTCCCGCTCATGATGCTCATGTCGATGTTCGGCATGTTCGCCGCCGGGGGCCGAGGCGGGGGCAAGCGGGCCGCCGAGCTCAACGAGGAACGCAAGGACTATTTCCGCTACCTCGGCCAGTTGCGGGGGCAGGTCGTCGAGACAGTGGAGAACCAGCGGGCGGCCCGCACCTGGAGCCATCCCGACCCCCACGCGCTGCTCGACGTGATCGGCAGCCGGCGCATGTGGGAGCGGCGCCCCGCAGACAACGACTTCGCCCATGTGCGTGTGGGCGTCGGGGTCCAGCGGCTCGCCACCCGCCTGATGCCGCCGGAGACCGGACCGCTCGAGGACATCGAGCCGGTGTCGATGGTGGCGCTGCGCCGGTTCGTCCGCACGCACTCGGCGGTTTACCGCCTGCCGCGCTCGATCTCGCTGCGCGGCTTCCCGGCGATCAACATCGAGGGCGCCCGGCAGGAGACCCGCGAACTCGTCCGCGCGATGCTCGTCGAGCTGTGCGCCTTCCACGGCCCCGACCACCTGCACATCGGCATCGTCACCGGCGACCCGGCCGGCGAGGCCTGGGACTGGGCGAAATGGCTTCCGCACGTGGGGCATCCGACTCTTCGCGACGGCATCGGGCCGATGCGGATGATCTATCCGACCCTGGCCGACCTGGAGAACTCGCTGGCCTCCGATCTCCTCGAACGCGGACGCTTCAGCCGGTCGGCGCCGCCGAACGGCACTCGCGCCCACCTGGTCATCGTCATCGACGACGGGTATGTCGCCGGAGACGAACGCGTGCTGAGCTCCTCGGGCATGGAGGGCGTGACCGTCCTCGACCTCACCGCGCCGCCGGACGGTCTCGCGGCCCGCCGCGGCCTGCAGCTGGTGGTGCGCGGCGGCAAGGTGTCGGCGCGCAGCGCGTCGGGCGTGGAGGAGTTCGCCGACATGGACTCGCTGACGATCCCGGAGGCGGAAGCCATCGCCCGCCGGATGGCGCGCTACCGCCTCGCCACCGCCGCGACCCTGGCGAACCTGGAATCCGAGGCCACCTCCACCGATCCGGGCCTGCCCGCACTCCTCGGCATCGACGACGCCTCCCGGTTCGACCCGGCGACCGCCTGGCGCGGACGCACCGGCCGCGACCGCCTGCGGGTGCCCATCGGGTACACGCCGAGCGGTGCGCCCGTCGAGCTCGACATCAAGGAGAGCGCACACGGTGGCATGGGGCCGCACGGCCTGTGCATCGGGGCCACCGGCTCGGGCAAGTCCGAGTTCCTGCGGACGCTGGTCACCGCGATGCTGGCGACGCATTCGCCGACCGAGCTCAACCTCGTCCTCGTCGACTTCAAGGGCGGCGCCACCTTCCTCGGGCTGGAGTCGGCGCCGCATGTGGCGGCGATCATCACCAACCTCGAACAGGAACTGGCGATGGTCGACCGCATGAAGGACGCGCTGTCGGGCGAGATGAACCGCCGTCAGGAGGTCCTGCGCGCCGCGGGTAACTACGCCAATGTGGCCGACTACGAGCGGGCCCGCGCCTCCGGCGTGCGCCTGGAACCCATGCCGGCGCTGTTCATCGTCGTCGACGAGTTCTCCGAACTCCTCTCGCAGAAGCCCGATTTCGCCGAACTGTTCGTCGCGATCGGTCGGCTCGGCCGGTCGTTGCACATCCACCTGCTGCTCGCCTCGCAGCGGCTCGAGGAAGGCAAGCTCCGCGGTCTGGACTCCCACCTGTCTTATCGGATCGGCCTGAAGACGTTCTCCGCCAACGAATCCCGGTCGGTCCTCGGTGTGCCGGACGCCTATCACCTGCCGAGCGTCCCAGGGTCGGCCTACCTCAAGTGCGACTCCGACGACCCCGTGCGCTTCAACACCTCGTACGTGTCGGGGCCGTACCACCCGCCGGCGGCCTCCGACGACCCCGAACTGATCGACGCCGGGTCCATGCCGAGGCTCGGCAGGCTGAAGGTGTTCACCGCGTTGCCGGTGCCACTCGACGACGGCGCCCCGCGGTCGTTGCTCGACCGGGCGGAGAGCCTGCTCGACGAGGAACCGCCGGCGCCGGAGTCCTCGGCCGACGCCGACTTCGAGCCGGCCTCGGTGAGCGTGCCGACGCTCATGGAGACCATCGTGTCCCGCATCGAGGATGTCGGACCGCCCGCGCACAAGGTGTGGCTGGACCCGCTCGACGAGTCGCCGACCGTCCAAAACCTCCTCGGCCGGCGCGACTGGACGCAACCGACGGTGCCGGGCAACCTCGCCGTGCCGATCGGCTGGGTCGACCGCCCGTACGACCAGCGCCGCGATCCCCTGATGATCGACCTGTCGGGTGCGGCGGGCAACGTCGCGGTGGTCGGCGGCCCGCAGTCGGGCAAGTCGACGACCCTGCGGACGATCATGACGGCGATGGCCGCGACCCACACCCCCGAGCAGGTGCAGTTCTACTGCCTCGACTTCGGCGGCGGCAGCCTCGCCGGCATGGCCGGACTCCCGCACGTCGGATCGGTTGCGTCGCGTGGCGACCTGGACGCCGTCCGGCGCACCGTGGCCGAGGTGGCCTCGATCGTCCGCGGACGCGAACTGCTGTTCGCCCGGCTCGGTCTGGAATCCATGCGCGACTACCGCGCCCGTCGCGCCGGGTGGTTCGCCACCGGCGAGATCGCACCGGACGATCCGCTCGCCGAGGACCGCTTCGGCGACGTCTTCCTCGTCCTCGACGGCATCAACGTCCTGCGCGGCGAGCTCGAGGCGCTCGAGGAGCAGTTCACGGCGATCGCCTCACAGGGCCTGTCGTTCGGCGTGCACATCATCATCACCGCGACGCGGTGGGCGGAGATCCGGCCGGCGGTCCGCGACCTCCTCGGGACCCGGATCGAGCTGCGCCTGGGCGATCCGACGGATTCGGAGATGAGCCGTCGCGCCGCCGCGGGGGTCCCGCAGAACCGTCCGGGCCGCGGACTCACCCCCGACGAGCTCCACATGCTCGTCGCGTTGCCGCGCCTCGACGAGGTCGGCAGCGCCGAGTCGTTGCCGGCGGGTGTCGCGGCGTCGGTGGAGAAGCTCGTCGCCGCCTACCCGGGCCGGTCGGCGATGGCCGTCCGCAAGCTCAGCACCGAGATCACCCACGAGGCCGTGCAGAACGCGCTCGCGGGCGCCGGGGTCGCCCTCGGACCCGATCGGGTGGCGATCGGGGTCGGCGAGCAGGAACTCGCCCCGGTCGTCCTCGACTTCACCGTCTCGCCCCACTTCATGGCCTTCGCCGATGTCGAGCACGGCAAGACGAACCTGCTGCGGACGATCGTCACCGGGCTGGTCGCCGGCGGGACGCCGGACGAGGTCCGCATCGTGTTCGTGGACTACCGGCGGACGATGCTCGGCGTCGTCGACGGCGACCACCTCGCCGGCTACGCCAGCTCCCCGGACCGGGCCGCGAAGCTGATGAGCGATCTCGCGGCCTACCTGAAGTCCCGGATGCCGCCGGAGGACGTGACGGTCGCGCAGCTGAAGGAGCGCAGCTGGCTGCGGGGCCAGCCGGAGATCTATCTCGTGGTCGACGACTACGACATGGTCGCGACCGCTTCCGGCAACCCGCTGATGCCGATCGTCGACCTCGCCTCGCACGCCCGCGACATCGGCCTGCACATCGTCCTGGCCCGCCGCTCCGGCGGTCTGGGCCGGGCGCTGTTCGATCCGCTGATCGCGCGGCTGAAGGACCTGTCGTGCGACATGCTGCTGATGAGCGGCGACCGCGACGAGGGCTTCATCACCGGGCGCAGCCGGCTGCAGCGACTCGTGCCGGGGCGCGGCGAGCTGGTGTCGCGCGTACGGCCGCAGGAGATGATCCAGGTCGCGCTGGCGCCGACGAGCGAGTAGCGATGGGGCACATGGGAGAGGCAGGGCGGAACCGGCCGACGGTCGTCGACCTCGCCTTCGGTCGTGCCCGGATCTTCGACCCGGTCACCGGCACGCGGAGCCCCGAACCCGCGACACGCGACCTGCTCGACGCCGTCGACGCGATGACCGTCCTGCACGACGGCCGGCGTCTCCACCTCCGGCAGGCCTGGCAGCAAGTGTTCGCCCGGTGGGGCCTGCCCGTCCCGGATGCCGGTGGAGGAGGCGGGGCCCGCCCACTGGTCGTCGGGCATCCGAGCACGTGGGGCCGACGCCGGGCGGCAACGCTGGCCGAGGTCGGCGGGGGCCGTGCCCCGGTGACCCTGGTGCCCCGCGCGGTCCTCATCGCGCGCAGTCATGCCGACGTCACGGTGCAACGCTGCGCCGTCGTCGAGACGACGCACGTCCCGGATCCGCCGGGCGATCCGGCACGACCCCCGGCCCGGTTCTGGGACGTGCAGATCCTGCGCCGGTTCCCCGACGGCTGGGGTGTCGAACGGTGCGGCCTGATCGAGGGAACCGCCGGCGGCCCGGCGGCGCCGGGGCTGGAGATCATCGACGACACCGTCGAGGCGGTGTATGTCGACGGCGACGACCCGGACGAGGTCGCCGAGGCGATCGAGATGGTCACCTCGCACGCCGTCGCGGGTCGCGTGGTCGACGTGGATCGCGACCTCGTCGTGCGCCTCGGGCATCGCACGGGCGGGCATCGCGACGATGCGCCGTCCGCCGGCCGGCCCGGGGGACCGGAGACCGACGACGTGCCCGCGGCGGACACCCCGTGGCACGGGCGCCGGACCCTGGTCGCCGCAACGGCCGTGGCGGTCGTGGTGGTCCTCGTCGCGCTCGCGGTGGGCTGGTGGCAGCGGGACGAACCGGCCCCGGATGCCGCCGAGGTGGCCCTGGGGCGTGTGACGCTGACCGTGCCCGGGGACTGGCGCGCGGCCGGGCAGGACACCCCGAGCGACGACACCGACGACCCGACCACCAGCAGGACGGTGTTCGTGTCCTCCGACGACGGGCGGCGCATCATCGCCGTCCTCACCGAGCTCCGTGCGGGATCGACCCCCGAGAGCGTCGCCGCCAGCCTGCGCAACCGCATCGAACAGCGTGGCGACGACGTCGTCACCGAGTTCTCCGCGTCGACCAGCTACGGCGGGCGCGAGGTCATCAGTTACCGGGAGGCGCCCGCCTCGGGCAGCGCCATACGTTGGTATGTGATCGTCGACGACGGACTGCAGGTGTCCATCGGGTGCCAGCCCGGCATCGCGGCCGAACCCCTGGACGACGAGTGCGCACGGGCCGTCGGGTCGGTCCGGGTGGGCTGACCGCGGTACCCGTGCGAGCGCCTGGGCGGGCGTTTTGACCCTGACCAGCGCGGTCGCGTAACCTGGATCGCTGGTGCACGGCGCCTGGAGTACACGTGTGTTCGCAGTGTTCTCCCGGGCAGCCGGAGGCCCGGGTCCCCACTGGTCGCCGGGAACAACCTCCGCCGTGAGCACCGGACCAGCACCCACAAGACAAGAGTTGAGGACCAACTGTGCCTACCTACACCCCGAAGGCCGGTGACATCACGCGTACGTGGCATGTCATCGACGCCAGCGACGTGGTGCTCGGCCGGCTGGCCGTGCAGGCCGCGAACCTGCTCCGCGGCAAGCACAAGCCGACCTACGCCCCGCATGTCGACGGCGGTGACTTCGTCATCATCGTCAATGCCGAGAAGGTCGCGCTGACCAGCAACAAGGCCGAGCGCAAGCTGAACTACACCCACTCGGGGCACCCCGGTGGGCTCAAGTCCCGCACCACCGCCGAGCTGCTCGAGACCTTCCCCGAGCGCGTCATCGAGAAGGCCGTCAAGGGCATGCTGCCCTCGAACAAGCTCGGTCGTGCGATGGCCTCGAAGCTGAAGGTCTACGCAGGCCCGAACCATCCGCACGCGGCCCAGCGCCCCGTCCCCTTCGAGATCAAGCAGGTGGCCCAGTGACCAACGAGAACATCAACGAGGCCGTGGAGGCCGTCGAAGAAGCTGTCGAGGTCGTTGAGGCCGTCGAGGTCGCCGGCGACGACTACGAGGCCGTTGCCGTCGTCGAAGAGGTCCGCGAGCCGGTCGTCATCGACCGCCCGATCCAGACCGTCGGCCGCCGCAAGGAGGCCGTCGTCCGCGTGCGCCTGCTGCCGGGCACCGGCCAGTTCACCCTGAACGGCCGCACCCTGGAGGACTACTTCCCCAACAAGGTGCACCAGCAGCTGATCAAGGCCCCGCTGGTCACCGTCGATCGCACCGAGTCGTTCGACATCTACGCCAAGCTCGTCGGCGGCGGCCCCTCGGGCCAGGCCGGTGCGCTGCGCCTCGCCATCGCCCGCGCGCTCATCGAGGTCACCCCGGAGGATCGCCCCGCCCTCAAGAAGGCCGGCTTCCTCACCCGTGACCCGCGTGCGGTCGAGCGCAAGAAGTACGGCCTGAAGAAGGCCCGCAAGGCGTCGCAGTACTCCAAGCGCTGATCTTGGCACGCCTTTTCGGAACCGACGGCGTCCGAGGCCTGGCCAACGCAGAGCTCACTCCCGAGCTCGCGTTGCGCCTGGCCTCGGCCGCCGCGGTCGTTTTCACCGACATCTCCTCCGGGTCGGATCAGGCCGGGTCGGATCCGACCCGCCACACACGCCGCCCGCGTGCGGTGGTCGGCCGCGACCCGCGGGCGTCCGGCGAGATGCTCGAGGCCGCCGTCTGCGCGGGCCTCGCCGCCGCCGGCGTCGACGCCATCCGGGTCGGGACCGTGCCGACCCCTGCGGTCGCCTTCCTGACCGCCGACTACCGCGCCGACTTCGGCGTGATGATCTCGGCGTCGCACAACCCCATGCCGGACAACGGCATCAAATTCTTCTCCGCCGGCGGGCACAAGCTCGACGACGAGGTCGAGGACCGCATCGAGGCGGCGATGGACGAGGATCACATCCGTCCCATCGGCGCTGCGGTCGGCCGCGTCATCGACGCGCCGGATGCCGGCGACCGCTATCGCCATCACCTGACCGAGGCGATCGAGGAACGGCTCGACGGGCTGACCGTCGTCGTGGACTGTGCGCACGGTGCCGCATCCGAGCTGGCCCCGCTCGTCTACGCCGACGCCGGGGCGAACGTCATCACGATCCACGCCGAGCCCGACGGCCTGAACATCAACGACGACTGCGGTTCGACCCACATGGGCAAGCTGCAGGCGGCCGTCCTCGAACACGGCGCCGACCTCGGTCTCGCCCACGACGGCGACGCGGATCGTTGTCTCGCAGTCGATTCCACCGGCGCCATCGTCGACGGCGACGCCATCATGGCGATCCTCGCGACCGCGCTGGCCGCGAAGGGCAGGCTCCACGACAACGTGCTCGTCGCGACGGTCATGAGCAACCTCGGCCTGCACATCGCCATGCGCGAGGCCGGCATCACCGTGCGCACCACGGCCGTCGGCGACCGCTACGTGCTCGAGGAGCTGCGTCGCGGCGGCTACTCGCTCGGCGGCGAGCAGTCCGGCCACATCGTGGTCCCGGGTGTCGGGACCACCGGTGACGGCCTCCTGACCGGCCTGCTGCTGATGGCGCGGATGGCCGCCACCCGCTCGCGACTGGCCGATCTCGCCGGCATCGTGACGGTGCTGCCGCAGGAACTGATCAACGTGCGCGTCGCCGACAAGCACGCGGTTGCCGAGTCCCCGGCGGTCAAGGAGGCCGTGGCGGCCGCCGAGGCCGAACTGGGCGATTCGGGCCGGGTGCTGTTGCGTCCCTCGGGAACCGAGCAGCTCGTACGCGTGATGGTCGAGGCCGCCACCGCCGAGCAGGCCGACGCGATCGCCCGTCGCCTCGCCGGCGTGGTCGAGACCGCCGGCGCATGAGCCGGGCGGGCGGATCCGTCCGGGAGACGACACAGGCCGTCCTGTTCGACTTCTCGGGCACCCTGTTCCGGTTCGAGCCGCGCGACGAGTGGTTCGCCGGTCTCCTCGACGACGCGGGGCAGGGCTTCTCGCCGGAGCGGCAGGACGAGATCATCCGCCGCATGGTGGCACCGGTCGGAACACCCGACGGCGTGGTGGGCGAGGATCGAATCGCCTGGGAGCGCAGGGATCTCGACCCTCGACTCCATCGGCAGGGTTACCTGGCGCTGCTGCGCACGCTGGGCTTGAGTGATCCCGTGCACGCCAATTCGCTCTACGACCGGGTTCTCGAACCGGAGTCGTGGACGCCCTTCGCCGACACCGTCGAGGTGCTGCGCCGGCTCTCGGCCGCCGGGATTCCGATCGGCATCGTCAGCAACATCGCCTTCGACCTGCGGAAGGTGCTCGCCCTGCACGGGGTGGACGACCTCGTGCAGGCATACGCGCTGTCGTACGAGGTCGGGGCGATCAAACCCGACGCGCGGCTGTTCCGGGCCGCTCTCGATCCGATCGGCGTGCCCGCCGAGCACGTCCTCATGGTCGGGGACAGCGAGAAGGCCGACGGCGGTGCACGCGAGCTCGGCTGCGCCTTCGCCCAGGTGCACGACGTGCCGCCGGCCCATCGTCCCACCGCGTTGCTCGATGCCGTGACCGCTCACGGCATCGGGCTCGGCGTGTGAATCCGTCCGCTCAGAAGTTGCCCTTCGCGGCCCAGCCGCCGTCGACCGGGTAGATCTCGCCGGTCAGGAAGTCGCCCTCGCGCATGAGGTAGGCGACCATCGAGGCGATCTCGGAGGGGCGTCCCAGCCGTCGCACGATGTGGGCGTTGGCGTTGGCCTGACGCATCTCCTCGGTGATGTCGGCCAGGATCGGGGTGTCGATGGTGCCCGGCGCGATGGCGTTGATCAGGATGTTGTGCTCGCCGTACTCGAATGCGGCCTGCTTGGTGAGGCCCACGACGCCGCCCTTCGCCGCGGAGTACGAGGCGAGGTTGGGCAGCCCGCGCAGCGCGGCCATCGACGAGATGTTCACGATGCGGCCGCCGCCGTTGGCGATCATGCCCGGGATGACGGCCCGCATGCCCAGCCACACGCCCTTGAGGTCGGTGCCGATCACGTTGTCCCAGGCCTCTTCGGTGAGGCCGACGACGGTGTCCTCGCTGATCATGTTGACCACGCCGGCGACGTTGGCCAGACAGTCGATCGCGCCGCGCGACGCGGTGATCTTGTCCACGGCGGCCGCCCAGTCGTCGGCGACCCGGACGTCGAGGCGGACGTACTCGGCCGAGCCGCCGGCCTCGGCGATCTGCTTGAGCGTGACATCGCAGTCCTGGATGTCGGCGGCCACGACGTGCGCGCCGTCCTCGGCGAGGCGCAGGGCGGTGGCCTGGCCGATGCCCTGCGCGGCACCGGTGACGATCGCGGTCTTTCCCTTGAGAGACATGTTCACTCGCTTCCTGTGAGGGGGTGGGGTTTTGCCTGGGGGAGGGAGATCAGGGCTGCTCGGCCAGCAGGTCGGCGAACCGGCGCCGGGCGGCCTCGCGGCGGGTGGGGATGTGCTCGCTCGGACGGTCGTCGGCGGGACGGTTGTAGGCCTTCAGGTACTGGCGGGCGACGCTGTCGCGATGGACCTCGTCGGGGCCGTCGTAGAGGCGTGCGGCGCGTGCGGCGCGGTACATGGACTCCAGCGGCAGGTCGGCGCTGTAGCCCAGCGAGCCGTGGACCTGCACCGCGCGGTCGATCACGTCGTGCAGGATCTTGGCCCCGAAGAACTTGATGAGGGCGATGTCCTTGCGCGCCGCTGCGGTGCCCTCCTCGTCGATCCGCCATGCCGCATGCAGCGTCATCAGGCGCAGCGCCTGGATCTCGGCGGCCGAATCGGCGATGAAGTTGCGGATGGTCTGCTTGTCGGCCAGCACCGACCCGTGGGCATAGCGGTAGGTGGCGCGTTCGCACATCATGTCGAAGGCGCGGCTCGCCTGGCCGATCCAGCGCATGCAGTGGTGAATCCGGCCGGGTCCCAGGCGCTTCTGGGCGACGAGGAAGCCGTCCCCTCGGCCTCCCAGCACCGCGGAGTCGTCGACGCGGACATCGCGGAGCAGCACCTCGCAGTGCGAGCCGTAGGTGTACGGGCGCGGGCGCGGGTTCTCGATCGAACCGATGTCGCGCACGACCTCGAGGCCGGGCGCGTCGAACGGGATGATGAACTGGGTGGTCCGACGATGCCGCTCGGCGTCGGGATCGGTGACGGCGACGACGATCATGAAGTCGGCCGTGGCGGCGTTGCTGATGAACCACTTGTGACCGTTGATGACCCACTGGTCTCCGTCGCGGACGGCGGTGGTGGTGAGGTTGGTGGGATCGGCGCCGGCGTTGTCGGGTTCGGTCAGCGCGAACGACGAGTAGTACTCGCCGGCGAGCAGCGGGTCGAGCCACCGTCGCTTCTGCTCGTCGGTGCCGTATGCGGCAAGGATCTCCGCGTTGCCGGAATCCGGTGCCTGACAACCGAAGACGAGGGGGCCGTAGTGGCTTGCACCCAGGATCTCCTGCATGAGGCCGAGTTTCACCTGACCGTATCCCTGGCCGCCGAGTTCGGGATCGAGGTGCGCTGCCCAGAGGTCGTTCGCCTTGACCTCCTCCTGCAGCGGGGCGATCGCCGTGCGCAGCTGATCCCAGTCGAGATCGAGCGTCTCGAGCGGGAAGATCTCGGTGCGGACGAAATCCTTCATCCAGTCGAGCTTCTTCTGGAACTCGGGTTCGGTGGAGAAATCCCAGGCCATGTGATGGTGCTCCGTTTCTAGTGATGGGGTCGGGAGAGATTCGGGGGAGAGGGATGTGCGCGTGGAGCGGTTCCGGGACCGCCGCGGTTTCAGGCGCCGGCGATGATCTGCCGGGCGCGGTCGAACAGGCCGACGGCGTAGCGGTGCAGGCGATCGCCGACCTCGCGGGGCGCCTTGCCGTCGCAGGCGCGGGCGTAGGTGCCCTCGAGGATGATGCCGAGCTTGAATGCCGCCATCACCGTGTACCAGTCCAGGGCGCTCAGGTCGCGGTCGGACCTCTCGGCGTATCGCTCGACGATCGCGTCCCGTCCCGGCAGGTCACCCGCCCGTCCGAGCGCGCTCTCGTAGAGATCCGGCCGGCGCGGATCGTCGGGCCAGATCGCCAGCAGCACGCCGAGATCCAGCAACGGGTCGCCGATCGTGGCCATCTCCCAGTCGACGATCGCCGCCACCTTCGGCGTGTGATGGTCGTAGAGGACGTTCGCCACGTGGTAGTCGCCGTGCAGCAGTCCGGGTCGGAAATCGGAGGGACGGTGCTCGTCGAGCCAGCCCGCGACGCGGTCGAGGTCGCCGAAGGTGCCGCCCGGGTATGTCGGGTTCGCCGCATAGCGCTCGTACTCGGCCAGCCACCGCGGGACCTGACGCTCCAGGAAGCCCTCGGGCTTGCCGAAGTCCTCGAGCCCGATCGCGCGGTGATCCACGGCGCCGAGGCCCGCCAGCGCGTCGATCAGGGCGAAGCCCATCGCCGCACGTCCCGCGGCGGTCGCTGCGTAGCCGGCGGGGAGACCGTCGGCCGCGTTGAACCCGTCCACGGGCTCCATCAGGTAGAAGGTCGCGCCCAGGACGTCGGTGTCGGTGGTGCCGGCCACGAATCGGGGATGCGCGACGTCGGTGCCGCCGAGCGCGGAGAGCAGACGCATCTCCCGGGCCATCGCGGCATTGGAGCCGGGACGGAGATGGCGCGGGCCGCGCCGCAACACATAGCGGCGCCCGCCGCGATCGACGATCAGCATGATGTTCTGTGTCCCGCCGGACAGCGGACTGAGCGTGACCGTTCCGCCGGGGAGTCCCTGTGCGTCCATCCAGTCCGAGAGGGCCTCGACGTCGACCGGGGCCGTCGCGGCGGGCGCGTCGGGAATGGTGCTGCCTGTCATGAGTCGAACCTATGGCGCTCGGGGCCCCGCGAGAACCGCCTGTGTACTCGGCTTTTGGAGGAAACCACAAGGGGTCGGAAAGCCTCGGCGGCCCCGGTCACTGACCGGCGAGGTCGAGCACCTGGAAGGCCATCTTCGCCGACAGCAGACTGTCCAGGGAGGTGGGATCGCGACGGGCGATCTCCTTGATGCGGCCCAGGCGATAGCGGATCGTGTTCTCGTGCACCGCCAGCGCGGATGCGGTGGCCTGGACCTTGCCGTCGTTTCCCACAAAGGCGCGCCAGGTGGCGAGCAGGGTGCCGTCGTCGTGTTCGCGGACCGGGGCGACGAAGGAATGCGCGAAGTGCAGGGCCTCCTTCACGTGCCCGCTCGACACCACCACCCGGAACAGGCCGAGTTCGTCGAGTGTCATGACCCGCTCGTCCCAGCCGAAGGACTTCGCCACATTGCCCATCTCGCGTAGGTCGCGGTGGGCGTGGGGATAGTCGACCGGACTCCGGCAGATCCCGGAGATCAGGGTCGCGCCGAGCGAGAGCTCACCGGCGAGGCGGTCGCGGATCGTGGTCACGTGGTGGCGCACGCGTGTCACCTCGTCGGGGTCGTCGGCCCCGAGACTGACCATCACGATCACCGCGCCCGGCAGGCGGACCGCGGGCGGCGGAGAGGTCGACATGACCTGCGCGAAGGTCCGGGTGACCATGTTCTGGATCGCCGAGGCGGTGAGCCGGCCGGCGGTGTCGTCGACGGTGAGGCGCACCAGCACATGGGGATTGGTGAGGTCGATGCCGAACTGCGGGCCGCGGCGCACCAGGTGCTCCTTGTCGCGGCTGTTGCGCAGCAGATCCGACAGGTAGTCGTCGCGGGCCTGGCCCTCGGTCTCGATCTGCCTGCGTTCGGAGAGCATCTGCAGGGCGAGGACGGTCGCGCCGCGTTCGGCGATGTTCGCGTCGAGCGGCTCGAGGCTCCGGCCGACCTCGACGATGCCGAGGAAGCCGGCGGGTTTGCCCTCGATCACCATGCGGCACATGAGGTGTCGGCGTCCGAGCCCGACGGCCAGCTGTGCCGGCACGATCGCCGAGGGGGTGGACGCCGACAGCTCCGACAGCGCGTCGCGCACCGAGGCGGTGTTGCGGACCTTCTCGCTCATGACCGGCGGAGCAGTCAGTTTCAGCGCCTCCGGCGCGGCCCAGGCGAGGACGTCGAACGAGTTGTTGTAGAGCACAACGGGCTTGGCCGACAACTCGGAGAGCAGCTCGACGACCCGGTGGATGTTGGCGCCCTCGAGGACCGCGTTGGTGAGCCGCTGGTGGACGTCGGCGAGGTAGGCGAGGGTCGAGTTGTTCCGGGCGATCTCGGCCGCCTGCCCGCGGAGACGGGTGTTGAGCATCGCCTGGCTGATGAACAGCGCGGACAGCCGGGCGAAGAGTTCGGCCACCTCGATGTCGTCGGGGGTGAAGTGGTGCTCGCGCCCGCGGCTGTCGACGAAGATCAGGCCGATGACGTTGTCGTCGAAGATGAGCGGGACGCCGAGCATCGCGCGGACGTCCCAGTGGGTCATCGTGCGCCGGTGGGGGCGCGGGTCGTTGAGCGCATCGGCGATGACGACCGGCGCCTTGGTGCTGATGACCTCCTGGCTGAACAGGTCGCCGTCGACGCCGGACACCTGCCGTTTGACGGCCTCGGTGATGTCGCCGGCCTCCTGGCAGAACCCCGCCGCGCCCCGGTAGGCGCCGTTCGCGTGCCGCAGGTATACCGAACACCGGGTGACACCGAGCAGGCCGCAGAGCTTCTGGCCGACGAGGCTCAGCAGGTCCTCGAGCCTGGTGTCGGTGATCGCCTCGGTGGTGATCTCGGAGAACGCCGCGATGACGTCACGCTCGCGGCCGGTGCCGCGCGCACGCGGAGATGACCCGACGGCATCTGCCACCGGGTCGGTCTCGGCGGCGGCCCGAGATCCCTGCGCGACCGCCGGGTCCACGACGGACGTCATCCGTTCGGCCTCCTCGTCACCAATTCCTCTGGACAATTCAGGATGGCGTACGCCACATTAGCAAAGCGAAGTGGTGTGGCTCATCGACCATCGTCGCCCCCTAGACCCCGGTCGTCCCGGTGAGGGCGTCGCCGCCCGCGGGGGCCGAACCCAGGCCGTCGGCGGCGAGCGCGTGCCCCATCCGCTCCTTCTTCGTGCGCAGGTAGCGGACATTGTGGGGGGTCGGCACGGTCGGCAGGCCGACCCGGCCGACGATCTCGAGGTCGTATCCGCCGAGTCCGCCGTACTTGGCGGGGTTGTTGGTGATGAGGCGGGCCCGACGTATCCCCAGGTCGGCGAGGATCGCCGCGCCGGTGCCGTAGGTCCGGGAGTCGACGGGCAGGCCGAGTGCGGTGTTGGCGTCGACGGTGTCGAGGCCCTGCTCCTGCAGCGCGTAGGCGCGGATCTTGTGGCCGAGCCCGATCCCGCGTCCCTCGTGGCCGCGCAGGTAGACGACGGCGCCGCAGCCCTCCTCGGCGATGGCGGCCAGGGCCTGTTCGAGCTGCGCGCCGCAGTCGCAGCGCAGCGAGCCGACGATGTCACCGGTGAGACATTCGCTGTGGACGCGGACGAGGACCCCCTGCTCGGTGGCCCCGGCGGTGGCGACGTCGCCCATGACCAGCGCGAGGTGTTCGGTGTCGTCGATGTCGGAGCGATAGGCGACGGCGCGGAAGTCCCCGAACAGCGTCGGCATCGCGGCGGAGGCGATCTGGTGGACGAACGATCCCGACGCGCTGCGGTGCGCGACGAGGTCGGCGATGCGCAGCACCGGGATGTCGTGGCGACGCGCGAAGTCGAGGAGGTCGTCCCCGCGCCGCATCGTGCCGTCGTCGGCGATGATCTCGCCGATCACCCCGACCTCGCCGGCGCCGGCCATGGTGACCAGGTCGACGGCGGCCTCGGTGTGGCCGGCCCGGGTGAGGACGCCGCCGTCGCGGGCCTGGAGGGGGAAGACGTGCCCGGGGCGACGGAGGTCGGATGCGCGGGTGTCGTCGGAGGCCAACGCCCGGACGGTGAGGGCGCGGTCGTGCGCGGACACGCCGGTGCCCGCCTCGTAGTGGTCGACGGTGACGGTGAACGCGGTGCCGTGGGCGTCGCGGTTGTCGGTGACCATCTGGGGCAGTTCGAGCCGACGCGCGCGCTCGGCGGTCATCGGGGCGCAGATGATGCCGGTGGTGTGGCGGATCAAGAACGCCATCTGGTCGTCGGTGATCGTCGACGCCGAGCAGATGAGGTCGCCCTCGTTCTCCCGGTCGGCGTCGTCGACCACGACGACGAACCCGCCGGCGGCGATCGCGGCGACCGCGTGGGCGACGGCCTGGGTTGCGGCCTCGGTGGCGATGGGGGTGACGTCGGTGGCGTTCATGAGGCGGCCTCGAATGCTCGGTGGGTGCCGAACACCCGGTCGTGATAGGTCAGGGGGGCGGCGGGGGTCAGCCCGGTTTCGACGATGTTGCCGAGGACGACGACGTGGTCGCCGCCGTCGACCAGCGTTTCGGTGGTGCACGCCAGCCAGCCGGCGGAGCCGGAGATGCGGGGAACCCGCGCGGATTCTGTCCACCCGATGCCGTCGAACTTGTCGGCGCCCTTGCGGGCGAACCGCATCGCGACGTCGGCCTGGTCGTGGGCGAGGACGTTGACGCCGAACTCGCCGGTGCGACGGACGATCGCGAGGAGGTCGGAGCCGCGGTCGAGCGAGACCAGGATCATCGGCGGGCCCATCGACAACGACGTGAAGGCGCTGACCGTGGTCCCGTGGGGACGGGCGTCGTCGAAGGCGGTGATGACGGCGACCGGGGTGCAGACCCGGGCCATGACCTCGCGGAACTCGACGGCGACCTGGTCGATGACGGATTCGCTCACGGCTCCTCCTGAGGGGATCGGTGCGGCCGCCGCGCGAGACGCCGGCCTGGGGGTTGTGGAGCGCTGCGGCGCCGGGGGTTCGCCGGCGCCGCAGCGGGTTTCACGGGATGAGGATCAGACCGCGACCGGGGCCTTGGCCTTCATCTTGTGGACCTCGGGCACGACCTTCTCGCCGAAGAGCTTGAGGCTCTTCTCGGCGGTCTCGAAGGGGATGCCGCCGAAGGAGAATGCCGCGTTCGGCAGGAAGTCGCCGATGAGCTCGTGCCGGTAGGCGTACTTCTCGATGCACTGCTCGGGCGTGCCGTAGATGTTCGCCTCGACGTAGGCGTCGGCGGCGGCCTCCATGCCGGCCTCGCGGATCATGTCGGCACCGGCCTGGTAGGTCTCGTAGCCGGGCGTCTCACGCCAGTGCTTGCCGGCGAAGTCGTAGTGCTTGATGACCGACAGGAAGTACCGGTTGATGTGCTCGTAGGCCAGGCGCCGGGCCTCCTCCTCGTCCTCGTGGCAGATGACGAAGTCCTGGATGACCGGCGGGCCGGGCTCGGTGCCGTTGGCCTCGCGGAACAGCTGCTTCCAGCCGTTGATGGCCTCGGCGTGCTGCTCGAACGGGAACTGCATGAAGGTCATCATCTGGACGCCGAGCTCGGCGACGATCGGCACCGAGTCCGGGGACATGGCGGCCGCGAAAAGCCTTCCGTCCCAGGAGACGTCGGGGTTCGGTGCCGGGCGCAGCGCGATCTCCGGCTGGGGGTACATCGGTCCGTCGCCGGACACGACGCCGGTCCGCAGGCCGCGCAGGACCATCTCGGCGGCCTCGTTGAAGCGCGGGCGGGCCTCCTCCATCGGGATGCCGAAGGCCTCGTACTCCATCTTCGCCAGGCCGCGACCCATGCCGAGAAGCACACGGTTGCCGGACATCTGGTCGAGCATGATCGCCTTCTCGACGACGCGCAGCGGGTCGTTCCACGGCAGGATCGTCGCGCCGATGCCCAGCTTGATCTTCGAGGTCTTACCGGCGAGGTAGGACATGATGGCGAAGTTGTCCGGGCACATCGAGTAGTCGTCGAAGTGGTGTTCGGCCGACCAGACCGAGTCGAACCCGGCCTTCTCGGCGAGCACGCCGAGCTCGAGGTCGTGGCGGAAGACCTCTTCGTCGCTCACGTTCTCGTGGTAGTTCTGGAAGACGAGCAGTACGCCGACGTCCATGTCATTGACTCCTTTTACTTCTGGGGTTCGGGGGCATCGAGGTCCTGGTGGGGAGGTTCTCGATGAGGGGGAGTGGCCGCCGGCGGGGAGATCGGGGGATGGGGCCGCCGGCGGCCGGGGTTCTCCGCGTCAGCCGAGGAAGACCGCGCGGGTGTGTTCGGTGTCGAGGTACTCCTTGACCTCGTGGATCTTGCCGTCGCGGACGATGAAGACGAAGTGGTAGAGGTTGTTGTAGACCTTGCCGTTGCTCATCTCCGAGTAGGACTCGGTCTCGACCGCGACCCGCTCGCCCTCGGCGGTGAATGCGAGCGGCTTGAGGGCGATGGCACCGGTCTTGGTGGTGGCCGAGAGCCCGGACAGCATCGCGCCGAACTCCTCCTTGTTCTTGGTGCCGGAGATGCCCTCGATGGTTCCGCCCACCCACCAGGTGGCCGTCGGCGCCAGGAACGACAGGATGGCCTCCACGTCGCCGCGGGAGAACACCTCCATGAACTCCGAGACGAGAGCCTTGTTCTCCTGCTCGATGCTGACCTCGGCTGTGCTGGATGACACCGATTTCCTCCTTGACGGTTGGTCGGGGTTTCGGGTGAGAAACTGTGTGCAACAACGAATCTATGAGCCAGTGTGGCGTGAGTCACCAAGTTGTTCGCGCGCTCTTGTGGGTTGTCACAACACCGGGTGCTCACCCGTGGCGCACGGTCACCGACCGCCGCCGCTGAAGGTGTTCATCAGGCCGCCGTCGACGGGCACGATGGCGCCGTACATGTAGGTGGCCAGGGCCACGTCCACCACGACCTGCGCGATCTCCTCCGGTTGGCCGGTTCGCCCGGCCGGGATCGACGAGACCACCCGTGCGCGTGCCCGGTCGCTGAGACCGGACGTCATGTCGGTGTCCACAAATCCCGGGATCACCAGGTTGACGCGGATGTTGCGCGGCGCCAGCTCGGCCGCCAGGACCTGGGTGAGGCCGCTGAGGCCGGCCTTCGCCGACCCGTACGCGACATCCCCGGGGAATCCGCGGAAACCGACCACCGCTCCGACGTTCACGATCGCCGAACCCGGCCGGAGGATCGGGACGGTGGCCTTGCACATCTCGAAGGCGCCGGTGAGATTGGTGTTCAGGACCAGGTCCCAGTCCTGCCGGCTCAGGTCCTCGACCCGTCCACCACGGTGTACGCCGGCCACGTTGATGAGGCCGTCGACCCCGCCGTGTTCCTCGGTGACCGTGGCCAGTGCCCGTGCCACCGAGGACGAGTCGGTGATGTCGGTCTTGAGCTCGAGCACCTGCGCGGGGTGGGTGAACGGGGTGGTCGCCACCCCGCGGGCCAGGGAGACCACGGAATCCCCACGGGCGGTGAGATTTTCGACCACCGCCCGCCCGATCCCCCGGGACCCGCCGGTGACGATCCACACTCGCGGCCGGGTGCTCATGACTTCAGGAACCCCGTCAACTCGGCGAGGTAGCGATCGCGGTCCTCGAGGAACGGCGCGTGGCCGCAGTTGTCGAAAGGCACAAGCCGGGCGCGGGAGTTGAGCCCGAGGACGGCCTCGGCGCCGGCGAACGGCACGAACGCGTCGTCGCGGCCGTGCAGCAGCAGGATCGGGACCTCGAGGTTGCCGATCTCCTTGCGCAGGTCGGTGCGGGCGAGGTCGCGCAGCGACTCGTCACCGACCGGGCCCATCTCCATGAACATGCCCCAGATCCAGTTCAGGACATCGTCGCTCGGCGGGGTCGCGCAGACCGCGCCGGCGACGCCGCGGAAGGTGTCGGCGCGATTCGCCGCGGCCCCGGCGAGCACGCCCTCCACGTCTTCGGTGGTCCCGCCGTAGGGCCAGTCGTCGGTGGCGGTGTACCGGGGCGACGCGCCGCCGGTCAGCACCAGGCCGCCGGCCCGCGAACCGAGCGCCGCCGCGGCCGCGGTCGCCACGCCGCCGCCGAGGGACCACCCGTTGATGACCGGCGACGACAGGCCCAGGTGGTCGACGAGCTTGACGACGTCATCGGCCAGCGTGGCGATGGAGACGTCCTCGAAATCCTTGTCCGAGCGGCCGCATGCGCGCAGGTCGACGAGCACCACCTCGTGGCCTTCTGCCTTCAGCGCGGGTGCGGTGTTGTCCCAGCAGCGGGTGTTGGCGCCCCAGCCGTGGATCAGCACGATCGGGCGGCCCTCGCCGCGGTGGTGCTCGAAGTAGATCCGGCGATCGTTCTCAACCGCGAGATAGCTCATGGGTTTCTCCTTCTTCGTGGGGGAATTCGATTTCCAGAAATCTGTCGTTGGCGATCGCCGGCTCTTCTTCGCGCAGCGCTCGCGGGATCAGGGGAGGTGCGTCGGCGAAGTGCGGCATCACGTGCTCGGCCAGCAGTTCCATCGACTTGACGACGTGCTCGTGCGCCATCCCGCCGAACCTCATCCAGCAGATGAGATGGTCGAGCCCTGTTTCCTCCCTGAGGATCTCGATCTCGCGGATGAGGCCGTCGGGATCGCCGACGTAGCAGACGCCGCCCTCGCGCAGGCCGGTCAGCGACATGGCACCCTCGGCGGCGGCCTCGGCCAGCGCGGCGTAGCGCTCGTAGCCGGCCGGCGTCGACTCGCCCTGGGGCACCGCCGACATGACGTTCTCGAAGTACCACTCGAGGCACGGACGGGCCTCGGCGACGGCCTGCGCGTCGTCGTCGGCCAGGTGGATCTGCCAGTTCATCGGGAAGTCCAGGGACAGTGGGTCGCGTCCGCGGTGCATCAGGGTGCGCTTGGCGTTGACGACGAACCCGTTCAACTCGGGCAGTGTCATCAGGGTCGGGGTCACGAGCATGTCGTGCCCGTGGTCGGCGACCAGGTCGAAGGTCTCGGGGCTGATGGAGGCCACGTAGATCGGCGGTGTGGGCTTCTGGACCGGGGTGGGCCGGCAGTCGACGCCGTCGATGTGGAAGTGCTTGCCGTGGAAGGTGTACGGCTCGCCGACCGCCTTCGTCCAGAGTCCGGTGACGATCTGGAACGCCTCGTCGAAGACCTCGCGACTGACGTCCTGCTTGTCGGCGACGCCCATCGCCCGGAACTCGTGCGGTTGGTACCCGCGTCCCACACCGAAGTCGAGGCGTCCGCCCGAGATGACGTCGACCATCGCGTAGTCCTCGGCGATCCGCACCGGCCAGGCCAGCGTCAGGTTGCTGACCGCGATGCCGATGCGGATCCGCGAGGTCCGGGATGCGATGGCCGCCGCCGCGACCTGCGGCGACGGCATCGATCCGTACGCGCTGCCATGGTGTTCGGCGAGCCACACCCCGTCGAAACCGAGACGCTCGGCGATCTCGACCTGCGAGAGCATCTCCTCGTAGGCCCGCCGGAAGTCCCGGTCCGGACTCTCCAACACGTAGAACAGGCTGAATTTCACACTGCTGACGTTATGAATCGCGGTGCGGAACGGGAACGGGAGAATTCTTCGGCGTTGTGGCTTCCCACAAATCCGGGGTCCCGGCGGCCTGTTCGCGCAGCCGTCGTTTGTCGAGTTTTCCGACGCTGGTGCGCGGCAGCTCGTCCACGACGACGATCTTCTCCGGCAGCCACCAGCGCGGAACGCGCTCGGCGAGGCGCGCCCCGACCGCCTCGACGTCGATGTCGGCGTCGCCGACCACGTACGCAACCGGGCGCTCCTGCCAACGCGGATGCGGCACGGAGACCACGGCGGCCTCGTGCACCGCGGGGTCCTCGAGCAGGGCCTCCTCGAGCGCGACGGAGCTGATCCACTCGCCGCCGGACTTGATGAGGTCCTTGGTGCGGTCGACGATCGTGAGGTAGCCGTGCTCGTCGATGACGCCGATGTCGCCGGTGCGCAGCCAGCCGTCGGCGAACTTGTCCGGGTGGTCGGCGTTGTAGTAGCTCGTCGCCACCCAGGGGCCGCGGATGAGGACCTCGCCCCGGCTGATCCCGTCGTGCGGCATGACGTTGCCGTCGTCGTCCACCAGCTTCCACTGCAGGCCCGGCAGCAGCCGTCCCTGCTTGCGGATGAGCTCCCAGCGACGCTGCGGGTCGTCGTCGGTCGCCGCCGGCGGCCTCGAGAACGTGGCCATCGGGGAGATCTCGGTCATGCCCCAGCCCTGGAAGACCGGCACGCCGAGTTCCTCGAGGTCGCGGATCAGGGAGATGGCCGGAGTGGAACCGCCGAGGACGAGCGCGCGCAGGCTGCTCAGGTCGGTGCCGGCGCCGCGGACGTGGGCGAGGAGGTCGACGGCCACGGTCGGCACCATGCCGGTGTAGGTGACGCGTTCCTTCTCGATGAGGGCCGCGATGTGCGCGGGGGTGGGATGGGGACCCGGCAGGATCTGCGACGCGCCGGTCATCAGGGCCGCGAAGGGGACGCCCCACGCGTTGGCGTGGAACATGGGGACCACCAGCAGGGCGCGGTCGCGCTCGGAGATCGCGTGGCCGTCGGCCAGGCACGCCGCCATCGTGTGCAGGTACAGCGATTTGTGGAGATACCCAACGCCCTTCGGGGACCCGGTGGTGCCCGAGGTGTAGCACAGGACGGCGAGGTCGTCGTCGCGCCGCGGGACCGGTGAGGCGAGGGGCGCCGCCGAGGCGACCATCGAGTCGAGGGTGCGCTCGGCGTCGAGGCTCTCGCCCTCGGGATCGATGAGCACCACCGGCATGTCCGGGCGCCGTTCGCGCGCCACCGACAGCAGGTCGGCGAGGGAAGGGTCGGCGAAGATCATCGCGTCGTCGGCGTGGTCGACGATGTAGGCGATCTCGTCGGGGGAGAGCCGGATGTTGATCGTGTGGAGCACGGCGCCCGCCAGGGGCACGGCGAGATACAACTCGAGGTGGCGCCGGTGGTTCCAGGCCAGCGTGCCCACCCGGTCACCCGGGCGCACGCCGGCCTCGACCAGTGCCGACGCCAGCCGCAGGACGCGCTCGGCGTAGTCGCGGTAGGTGTAGCGGAACACCTCCTCGCCGTCGATGTGGTCGACGATCTCCTTGTCGCCGAACATGTCCCGCGCCCGGTACAGGAAGTCGGTGATGAGCAGCGGATGATCGGCAGGCGTCGGGGCGTCGTTCATGCAGGGACCTCCACGGATTCCTCGGCGGCCAGACGGGCGCGCACCTGCGGCGCGACCTTGGTGGCCAGCAATTCGATTCGGGCGCTTCCGCTCTCGACCGACTCGCCGGGCAGCTGTGCCCAGAAGTGCACGTCCTGTATCTGCGGGGTGGCGCGCAGCATCGCCGTCAGCTCGTCGACGGCGGTCTCGGGGTCCCACAGGGTGAACGACCCGGCGTCGATGAGCTGTCCGGGCTCGGTGAACTGCGGGACGTCGCCGAAGGCGCCCATCTCGATGTACTTGTTGATCTGGTAGAGCGCGTGCGAGCCGATCCGGGCCCACTCGCGTTCGGGGTCCTCGGCGATGATGGTCCACTGCCCGGCGAAGATCCGGCCCTCCGCGCGCGACTTGCCGACCCGCTCGAGTGCGTCGAGGTAGGAGGCGTGGTGGGCGTTCTGGGTGGACAGGAAGCCGTCGCCGATGCGCGCGGCCCGCTCGATGGCGGGGTCGGCCATCGCGCCGACGAGGATGTCGGGGGCCACTTCCGGGGTCGGGGTGACCGGAAGGGCGGGCTTGCGCAGCCGCTTGCCGTCGAAGGGCTCGGCAGATCCGGACCAGCAGCGCCGCACGATCTCCACGCCCTCCTCGAGGAGGCTGGGACGGTTCACCAGCCGGCGGTCGAACGCGTTGAACTCCGGCTCCCAGTACCCCTGGCCGACGCCGAGCGAGAAGCGCCCACCGGTCAGCAGGGAGAGGGTCGCCGAGTCCTCGGCGAGGCGGATGGGGTTGTGCAGCGGCGACACGACGAGATTGGTGCCGATGTGCATGGTGGTGGTGCGATCGCCGATCGCCGAGGCGAGGAGGAACGGGGACGGGGTGTAGCCGTCGTCCATGAAGTGATGCTCGGTCAGCCAGACCGAGTCGATCCCGATGGACTCCGCCCACGCGATCTGATCGAGGGTGGCGCGATAGAAGTCCCCGAATCCGCGATCGCCGGAGTCCGGGTTGCGGAAGTCGTACCAGAGACCGAAGCTCACAGTGGACGCGTTCATTGCAGATCCTCTCGCCGAACAGTGTGGTCGAGGTCACTCTCGGGGATTCGCCGGGGGTACCGGAAGGGGGCGTCGTCGCGGCAGTTGTCGGAAATCCCAAGGCGGCTCGCGGCCGGGTCGGGACGCGTGGTCGGCGAATCCGCCGCGGTGCGGGAACCGATCGGTGGATCGAGTGCGTCCAAGGTGGCGCGGTGCTGGTTACCATCGCGGGGATCTGCCGTAGGGGGGTGAGCAGGGTGGACGGCGCCGGAGACTCCGATGCGGGACGCATTGCCGCGGGCACCGATGCGGGACGCATCGCCGCGGGCACCGATGCGGGACGCGTCGCCATGGATGCCGAGCAGGTGGCGGCCGTCGCCTCGTTCTATCGGCGTTCCTCCCTCGTGGTGAACGCGGTCGCCGACGATCTCGCCGCCCGTGACTTCGGGCGTTGGGCGCGCAGTGACCTGGTCGATCCGAGCGCCGAGCCGGACCCGGTGCTCTCGAGCCTGGCATCCGCCTATGCCGAGATGAGCGCGACGCTGTCCCGGCGGTTGCGCGAGCAGTCGCGCGCCGCGGCGGCGCTGGCCGATCGCCTCCGGTTGTCGGCCGAGACCGTGTCCGCTGGTGACGCCGACGCGGCTGCCGGGGTGGCCGGGGAGACGAGGTGAGTCGCGGATGAGACGCGGTGTGGACTCCCTGTCGACGCTCCGACAGGATGCGCACGCCGGTGTCGCGGAGCTGATCGAGTTCCTCGGTGCCGGCCGCCTGATGGGGTTGGCCGGGCCGGAGGGCGCGACGATTCGTACGGGCCTGCAGATGGTCGACGCCTTCGACATCGCCGCGCTCTCGGCCGACGCGCGGGCCCTCGTCGCGGCTCACCGGGCCGTCTCCGATCAACTGCATCACCTGCCCGAGCAGCGTGTGCGGCTCGACGACGGGTGGCACAGCGCAGCGGCGACGCGGGCCGTCGACGCCGTCATCGGTCATCAGCGCCGTGCCGAGAGCGACCTGTACGTGCTGCACACCCTCACCGACGCCACGGCGGCCGCCGCCTCCGGGATCGACCGGCTGATGCGGTCGTTCTACCTGGCCGTCGCCCGCCTGGGCACCCCGATCGCGGCGGAGACGCCGCCGGCGGAGTTGCCCGAGGCCGTGCTCGGCGGCCGCGTGCCGCTCGGCGTCGTCGCCGAGGACCTGAGGTCGCGGGTGGAGCTGTTCACCTCCTGCGTCGACGCGACGGTGCGTGGGATCACCGGCATCCTGGAGATCCTCAACCGGTCCCTCGACGGGATCGATGCGGAGCCCTACCCGGGCGGGGAGGGCGTCACGGGGTCGACGGAAAGCGCAGGGTCGACGGAACACTCTGTGCCGCGGTCTGTTCCGGTCGGCCCCGCCGATCTCGCGGCAGTCGACTCCGTGGTGGGTGAGACGGCATCCGCAGTTGCCGTCCCCGTGCCCGGTGAGGAGCCGGTGCCCGGGCGCGAGGAGCCGGTGCCCGGGGGCGGGGAGCCCGGGCGCGGCGAGGACGTGCCGTTCCAACTCGGGGGAGCGGTCGGGACGCACGGCGACGACGCCGTGACCGCTCCCGACACCGGCGTCCCGCAGGACGTGCCCGCGCATCCGGAGTCCGGAGGCGCCGACCCGGGATCGGGAGCCCTCGAGTCGGGCGGACCAGACCGCGAGCGCCCGGACCCCGAGCGCGCAGAATCCGGGTGGCCGGACCCCGAGCGGCCAGACCCAGAGCGGCCAGACCCCGAAATCTCGGGACCCGATGGCCCGCAACCGGTCTCGTCCTCCGCAACCGATCCGTCGCCCGAACCCGAGCGGTCCGCCGGCGACCTGGCCCTGGCAGGTGACCAGTGAACCTCGCCGATCAGATCGAGGCCCTCGCGCGGTCGGCCACCGCGCAGGTCGCCGACGCCTCGCACCGCTTCACCGGGGCGCAACGCGACCTCGCGGCGACCATGGCCGAACACCGACGGACGGCGCCGCGGTCCCGGACCGAACTCCTCCGCGAGGACCTCGAACACCAGGCCGATGCCGCCGACGCGTTGCCGAGCATCATGCTGCCCGCCGACGTCGCCGACGCGAGTCCGCATCTGCCGCCACCCGCGCGGTAGGCAGCGCCTAGGCTGTCTGCTGTGGCACGCAAGAAGCGTTCGAAACCGCAACCGCCCGACAAGCTGATGGCCGCGCTCGGTCGTCGCGGGCCGAACCGCGTCCTGCGCGGTGACCTCGGGATCGTCGGCACGCGCGGCGAGGTGTACACCCCGGCGTCGGGGGA
>Ga0164243_10001949_pt1 | contig 34626 bp, 36 predicted proteins | sample OricompcompostOP_FD_108781 | JGI IMG/M metagenome (GOLD analysis project Ga0164243, IMG submission 108781) | Organic Plus compost microbial communities from Emeryville, California, USA - Original compost - Organic plus compost (OP) | ecosystem: Engineered > Solid waste > Mixed feedstock >...
CGCCGACCGGTGCGCCGAGCGCACCGGTTGAACAGCGTGTGAACCCGGGCCCGGAAGGTTCCTCTGCGCGCAGATTGATCGCTACGGTCCGGCCCATGGGAGACATCGTGGGGGACCGCTACCTCGTCGACATCGGCAGCCAGCGTGTGGGGCTGCCGCTCGTGCCGCTGGACGACCGGCGAGCCATCTCGCTGCTGATGACGATCGACCACGGGGTCCGCTTCGGCGAGGCGGCGGGTGCCGACCTGGCCGCGGCCATCGCCGACACCGAGCCCGACATCGTCGCCTCGGCCGCCACCCTCGGCATCCCCGTCGCCATCGAGGTCAGCCGCCACCTCGGCCTCGACGACTACCTGATCCTCCAGAAGACGCCCAAGCTGCACCTGGCCGACGCCCTCGCCGAGCCGCTCTCCTCCATCACCACCGGAGTTCCCCAGCGCCTGCTGCTCGACCGGCGCCGCGTCCCGGCGGTCGCCGGTCGCCGGGTGGCCCTCGTCGACGACGTGATCGCCACCGGCGGGAGCATCGCCGCCTCGGCCCGCCTCCTGCGGGCGGTCGGCGCCGAGGTGGTCGTGATCGGCTCCTACCTGGTCGAGGGCTCGGGCTGGCGCGAGGCGCTCGGCGCCGACGCCGACCTCGTGCGCTCGCTCGGCTCCATCCCCATGTTCGAGGCCGACGACGCCGGCGGCTGGCGCGAGTTGTGGAGCTGACGGCGGCGCAGGAGCCGGTGGCGGTCACCGCCGCCGCCCTCCTGGTCGACGCCGACGAGGTGCTCTCCCCCGGCTGGCTCAGCATCGTCGACGGCGTCGTGCAGGCGACCGGCACGGGAGCCCCACCTCACGGGGTGCCCGTCGTCGCCCAGGGCGACGTGGCTCTGCCCGGCCTCGTCAGCGCCCACCAGCACGCCGTCGACCTGCTGGTGGCCGGCGGTCCGACCGGCCCGACCTTCCTCGACTGGCTCCTCGGCACCTACCACGGCGGGCTGGCCCACGCCCGACCCGACGAGTGCGCCCTCGCCGTCGCCGCGGTGCGCGCCGCCACCCTCACCGGCGGTGTCACCACCATGGTCGACTGCTGGTCGGTCGGCCCCGTCGCCGACGCTGCCCGGGCCGCAGAGTGCGCCGACGCCTCCCTCGAGGCTCACCGGACGAGCGGCGGCCGCACCGTCTTCGGGGTGATGGGCAACGAGCGCCCCGCGCCCGGGTGGGAGAGGGCCGGAGCGACGTACGGCCTCGACGTGGCCGACCTCTGCCGCCCGTGGGACGCCACCCTCGCCGAGGTCGAGCGGCTGGCGACCGACCACCACCGCGCCGACGGCGGGCGCACGCTCGTGGCCCCCGCCCCGGAGCTGCCCGAGACCGCCAGCTCCGACGGGCTCCGCGCCGCCATGGCCCTCGCGCGCCGACTCGACGTGGTGATGCCGCTGCACCTCTGCGCCTCACCTCCGAGCCGGGCGGCCTACGGACCCGCCGAGCTCGAGCGCGACGGCCTGGCCGACGCCCGCCTCCTCGCCGCCCACGTGAGCGCGGTCGACGGGCACGACGTGGCCGCCCTTGGCCGGGCCGGCATCGCCGTGGCCCACTGCCCCCGCTCGGCGCAGGCCCTCGGTGGCACGTCGCCCACCCCGCTCGCCGCCCTCCGGTGGGCCGGCGCGAGAGGCGCGATCGGGCTGGACAACGCCTCGCTGAACCCGTCGCGCGACCTGTTCGCCGAGGCCCGCGCCGCCATGGGCTGGGCCGCCGTGGCCGGCTCGCCCCTCGACCCGGTGACGGTCTTCCGCCTCCTCACCAGCGAGGGCGCCGACGCCGTCGGCCTGGGCACCACCGTGGGCCGACTCCGGCGGGGATTCCGGGCCGACGTCGTGCTGCTCGACGCCTCGGGCCCGCACTGGCACCCTCGCCGGGCCTCGTGGGTGGAGACGGTCGTGGCGTCGGCGACCGCCGCCGACGTCCGGACGGTGCTGGTCGACGGCCGGGCGGTGGTGACCGACCGCGAGGCCCTGGTCGCCGTCGACGGCCCCGCGCTCGACCGGGCCGCCGGCCGGATCGCCCGCCTCGCCGGCTGGCGCTGACGGTCAGGCGGCGGCGCCCTCAGGGGTGGTGCCGCTGGCAGGTGGGTCGGGGTCGGGTCCGGCCTCGGTCGCCGCCCGGTGCCGTCGTTCCGACTCGGCCACCAGGCCCCGGGCGAAGCCCGCCACCATGCGGCGGATGAGCGCTCGCAGCCCGGGCACCCGGCTGCGGAACGAGCCGGTCCACACGATGGTGGTGCCCTTGCCTCCCGGGCCGGGCGTCAGGTGCACGTCGGCCCGGTAGCCCGTCCACGGCAGCGGGCCGCTGAGGGCGCGGTAGGCGAGGTGGGTCGGCCGCTCATAGATGACGACCTCCTCCCGCGAGACCGGACCCCGAGCGCCGCCGAATCGGCGGATGGCACCGACCCCGTGGGGCGGAGGATCCCCTTCGCGCTCGTAGGACGCGCACGACACGCCGGGTGCCCAGCCGGCCCAACCGGGCCCGTCGGCCACGACGTCGAACACGACCTCCGGAGGGGCGGCGCTCAGGGCGTCGACGTGGTACCTGTGCTCAGCCATCGAACCCCTCTCGGCCGATCGGACGGCCACTCCGGTGCGGCCGGGCCCGACCCAGGAACCGTATCTTTTCCTGGGTTTTCGTGTTGTACTTCGAACTTTTGTTCGAGTACCATAGGGAGCATGTTCGAGGCCCTCCACCAGACGGTCGCCACGGTCGACGTGCCGACCTCGGGGGCCGCCCTGGAGGAGATGTACCGCCTTCGCGACGCGCTCGACGCACGAATCGCAGGAGCCGAGGTCGCCTACCAGCGCGACGGCGGGTTCGAGCTCGACGGCTTCCCCACGATGGCGGCCTTCCTGCGTGAGCGGGGTCGGCTCTCCCCCTCCGAGGCCCGCGCCACCTCGCGGCGCGCCGCCCGGTTGGCACAGTGGCCCGAGGTCCTCGAGGCGTGGACGGCCGGCTCCGTCCGGGGCTCGCTCGTCTCGCTGATCGTCCGGGAGATCCCCGAGCGCCACGTCGAGCGCTTCGGCCGCACGGCCGCCGAGGTGTGCGCCATCGTCGCTCCCCTGGCGCACCGCCAGGCCCGACAGGCGCTCCAGCACTGGGTGTCGTGCGCCGACGCCGTGGCCGAGCGAGAGGCGGCCGAGGCCGGGGTCGAGCCGCCCGCCGTCGAGACCGACCGGCAGCTGTGGGTGTCGGGCACCAGCGGTGGCGTCGCCGTGGTGAAGGGCGAGCTCGACGCCGACACCGCGGCGGTGACCCTCCAGGCCCTGCGCCTCGCCCAGCGGCCCGACGCCGAGGGCGAGCACCGCACCCCCGCCCAACGCCGGGCCGACGCCCTCGGCGAGATCGCCCGCTTCTACCTCGACCACCACACCACCGCCACCAGCAACCGGCGCGAGGAGCGGCTCGCCATCGTGTGCGACGTCGTCGGCCTCTACGCCTGTGCCCTGCGTGGTGCCGGCGTGCGCACCGCCCAGCAGCTCGACGGCTTCCTCGCCGAGCGCCCCGGCCTCGGCGCCCTCGAGAGGGGCCTGTTCCTGGAGGCGTTCGACGGCCACGGCGACGTCGCCCGCACCCTCGACGGCAACCCGGTGTCCGACGGCCTGCTCTCCGCCGTCTCCGAGGGCGGCGTGCTGGAGCGGATCCTCACCGTCGGCAGTCGGGTGATCGACCACGGCCGCCGCCTCCGCGCCCACTCCGCCTCCCAGTGGCGGGCGCTGGCCGTGCGCGACGGCGGGTGCCGGTTCCCCGGCTGCGACGACGGCCCCGACGGCCCCGACGGCTGCCACTCGCACCACGTCGAGCGGTGGGAGCACGGCGGTCCGACCGACCTCGCCAACGGCGTGCTGCTCTCGCCGCACTGCCACACGGTGGTGCACCAGCCCGGCTGGTCCGACCGCGTCGAGCCCGACGGCACCTACGTGGTCACCACCCCGAGCGGGCGGGAGCTGCGCAGCGAGCCACCGGGTCCGACTGCCGACCGGCCCCTCCCCCTCCACACCAGCTCCGCTCCGGCGCACGAGCTCCCGTTCGACCCCACCCCGACGAGACCCACCGGACCGCCACCGCCCGCACCGGCTCCCCCACCCAGCGGGGACCCGACCGTCGAACGGCCACCCGACCCGCTCCCCTCCCTCTCCGAGGTCGACATCGACGAGGCCCTCCGCCGGCTCTGCGAGCCGCGGCACGACCGCCCGACGATCCCGCTCGCCGCCCTCGGCCCACGCACCGCCGTCGATCTCGTGATGGGCGACCTGGTCATCTCGCTATCCTGAGCAGGCCGCCGGACGTCTCGGCGGTGACGATCCACGGGGCTGATCGGTTTCGACGTCGTGACCGGGAGCTGGATCGTGCGACCGGAGTTGCCTCAGACTCCTTAAACGGGGGCAACCAAAGAACCGCCGATGGCGAGTTCGCTCTCGCGGCCTGATCCAAGGCCTTAGAGAGACATCGTGACCAGCAATGGCGCACGGGGCCAGCCCACCGCAGCCCGGCAACAGAAGCGGAGGGTGACAGCCTGAAAGAAGGCTGACGGCGGGAAAGACCGCTGGCTTCGGGGAAAGACCCGGCGGTGGGCTCCGGCCCAGCTGACCCGGCAGTGAGGTAACCGCAAGCCTCATCCACGGGAATGGTCGTAGCGCGGACAGTTGCCACTCGGCGGACGGGGGTTCGATTCCCCCCAGCTCCACCAACCAACCACTCCACGTCCCCCGTGAGCACCGAGGTCCGGCCCCGTCAGGGTCCGGACCTCGTCGGTTTCGGCATCGCGGGCTCGGTTCTCAGCCCCGGTCGAGCTGGTAGGCGGTGGTGTGGCGGGGCTCGTACAGCTGGATCGGGTCGGCGCCGGGGACGTCGAGCATCACCACGAGCCCGTAGCCGTGGTCCTCGATCTCGGAGGAGAACGAGGCGCCCTTGGCCCGCAGCTCCTCGACCGTGGCGGCGACGTCGTCGCACATCAGGGCGATCTGGTGGTGACGGGGCGAGTCGTACTCCTTGCCGTCCCACACGGTGTGAGTCGGGTGCACTCCGACCTCGCTGGGGCCGGTGCCGAAGATCAGCCAGCCCGGCTCGGTGCCGGCATCCTCCACCCACGGCAAGCCGAGCACGTCGCGGAGGAAGGCCCTCGTCGCCGGGGCGTCGTCCGAATAGATGAGCAGGTGCACCGCGGTGATCACACCGCGGACGGTACCCCTGCCGGACCTCCTGTGCTCGGCGTCCCGGACCATCGCCAGGCGCCCGGGCGGGTGACCGGGTGCGCTGGACCGGCGAGTGCCACCAGCTCTCCGCGGTGGGCCGGCGAAGGGCTACGCCTTCACGTAGCCGAGCTTCTCGCAGATGCGGCCGTCGCGCACCCGGAGCACGTCGACGCCACGCACCACCCGGTCGCCGTCGACGAAGCGCCACAGCTGCACCACGCGCCCTCCCTCGGCGGCGAAGGTGGACTCGGTCTCCATGGTGGCGGAGCTGGGCTCGAAGCTCGGGGCCCACACCTGGCGCAGCGCCTCTCGCCCTTCCACGCGGGGCCCGTTGGCGCCGGGTCGGGCCGACTCGAAGGCGCAGTCGTCGGTGACCAGGGCGAGGACGGCCTCCAGATCCTGGGCGTCCCACGCCGCGGCGAACGCCTCGGCCACCGTGATCGGGTCGGCGTCAGAGGGCAGCGGGTCGGTCATGGGGCGACAGGCTACGGCCGGGTCCCGGAGCGCACAGACGCCCGGAGGGCACGGCCGAGCTCGGTGATGCCGGGCTCGATGTCGGCGTCGGGCACCTGGATGGGCGAGAGGCGCACGTGCTGCGGCCCCGACTCGTCGTCGGTGAACCGTGACCCCGGGCGCAGCGCGATGCCGGCCGCGGCCGCGCGGGCTCGGGCCTCGTCCCAGTCGACCTCGTCGGCGATGCGCAGCCAGAAGTAGAAGCCTCCGCTGGGCTCCCTGAAGGTCACCAGCGGCTCACAGTGCTGTCGGAGCGCGGCCGCGGTGAGGTCGCGCTTGTGCCGGTACCGCCGACGCAGCTCGTCGAGGTGGGCGTCGTAGGCCCCGCTGACGATGAAGCGCTCGAGGGCGCGGGCCAGCAGGGCGCTGACGGAGAAGTCCTGCCGGACCCGGACGACGCCCTCCACCGCCGCCGGGTGGCCCGCGATCCACCCCATGCGCAGCCCGGGCGCCACGTACTTGGAGAAGCTGTCGGACTGGAGCACCACGCCGGCGTCGTCGTACGCCCGCAGCGTGGGCGGGGCGGGCGCGTCGTAGGCGAACTCCACGTAGCAGTTGTCCTCCAGGACCATCACGCCCCGCTCGGCGGCCAGCTCCACGAGCGCTCGGCGCCGGCCCTCGGGCAGGACCGTGCCGGTCGGGGCGTGGAAGGTGGGGATGGTGGAGATCAGCTTCACAGGTGTGCCGCCCTCGGCCATTCGGTCGAGCACCTCGGGCAGCGCCTCCACGACCATGCCGTCCTCATCGACGGGGACGGTGCCCACCGTGGCGCCGGTGGCGGCGATGAAGCGGCGGGTGTGCGGGTAGGTCGCCGCTTCCACCACGGCCCCGTCTCCGGGCCCGAGGAAGGCGTTGGCCGCCAGGGCCAAGCCGTCGGTGGAGCCGTTCACCAGGGTGACGCCGTCGGCGCCGAGCGGTCGGCCGTCCCGGGCGGCGAGCCGGTCGGCGAGCAGCTGGCGCAGGCCGAGGTGGCCGTACTGCATCTCGTGGGCGCCGCCGGCTCCGAAGTACCGCAGTGCATCGTCGCCGTCCTCGACGAGGGTGGCGTCGAGGCACCGGCGCAGCTCGTCGACCGGGAAGAGGGTCGGGTCGGGCAGCCCCTGGTCGAAGTTGATGCGGGCGTCGTCGACCGCGGCGGTGCCCGCCGGTGGCGCCCAGAGGACGGCGCGCGCCGACCACCGTGCCCTGATCTCGGCGGTCCCCCCGTCCATCGGGGCGACCGTACCAGTGCCCCCCGACCCCGGGGACGAGCTGCCCGGGCCGTCAGGCCTCGGCCTGGCGCCGTTCCACGGTCTCGGCGATGAGCGCCTGGAGCTTGGGGTGCACCACCACGAGCTCCACCCCGTAGGCGGTGAAGGCGGCGTCCTCGGTGGGGCGCGTGTGGCGGATGAGGACGCTGTTGTCGAGCCCCTCCCAGCGCAGGATCACCTGTTCACCGCGCCGCAGCTCCATGTCGGCGGGCCCGATCACCGCAGCCCCGGTGAGGGAGACGTCGGCGATGTAGCCGTCGTACTCACGGGGCTTGCGCGAGAGGGTGAAGGCGCCCTTGCGGGGCACCACCCAGGTGACAGGGATGTCCGGGGCGGGGCGGCGACGTCCGATGCGGCGCTCGATGGTGCCGTCGTTGCGGTAGCCCATGAAGCTCATCGCGAGTCACCCACGATCCCGACCTCCCGCTCCTGCCGACCGACCGGGCACAGCGTACGCGCGCTGACAGCGCGGGGCCATCACCGCTCGTGGCGAAGGTCTCGAAGGGTGAGGCCGTCGCCCGAGGCTCCCGTCGACGGACCGGCCTGCCAAGATGCCGGGACCACGAGCCGAGGGAGGGTGCATGACGGCTGATCGAGCCGAGGTCACGACGAGCGGGGTGCGGGCGCCGGAAGGTCCTTTGGCCGGGGTGAAGGTCCTCGACCTGTCGATCGCCCTGACCGGTCCGTACGCCACCACGCTCCTCGCCGACCAGGGGGCCGAGGTGGTGAAGGTCGAGCGGCCCGGCATCGGCGACATCGCCCGGTGGGTGGGCGTCGCCGTCAACGGGATGAGCGCCTTCTACGTCGGCTGCAACAGGGGGAAGCGGTGCATCGCGGTGGACCTGTCCACCCCCGAGGGCGTCGAGGTGGTCATTCGGCTGGCGGCCGAGGCCGACGTGGTGGTGCAGAACTTCCGCCCCGGGGTCATCGACCGGTTGGGCCTCGGCTACGAGGCGGTGAAGGCGGTCAACCCCGACGTCGTCTACTGCTCGATCTCGGGCTACGGCTCGGAGGGCCCCTACCGGGACCGCAGCGCCTACGACACCTCCATCCAGGCCTACGCCGGCTTCGCGGCAAACCAGGCTGACCCCCTGGGCGGTCCGCCCACGTTCCTCCGCCAGAACGCGGCCGACAAGGTCAGCGCCATGTACGCCTGCCAGGCCATCACCGCCGCCCTCTTCGCCCGGGCGTCGGGGCGGGGCGGGCAGCACCTCGAGCTCGGCATGGCCGATGCGTGCGTCTCGTTCCTGTGGGCCGAGGCGGCCGGCAACGAGGTGCTGCTCGAGTCGGACGGGTCGATGCCCTCCAGCTTCAACGCCGGGTTCCAGCCCATGCGGTTCCTCGACGGCTGGGGCATCGTCGTTCCCACCACCGACGCCGACTTCGCCGGCATGTGCAAGGCACTCGACGTCGAGGGCTGGGACGACCCCCGGATCGCCACCGTGGGCGAGCGCCGCAAGCACCGCGACGTGCTCGAGCCGGTGATGGACATGTGCTACGCGATGGCCGCCAACCTCACCCAGGAGGAGGCCATCGAGCGCTTCGAGCGGGAGCGGGTGCCGTTCGCCATGGTGCTGTCGGCCGCCGAGATCGTCGACGATCCCCACGCCGTGGCCATCGGGATGTTCACCGAGTTCGACCACCCGGTCACCGGGCGCACCCGACTCCCCCGCCACCCGACGACCTTCCACGGCACGCCGGCGGCCCTCGGCGGCTTCTCCCCCGCCCTCGGTGAGCACACCGACGAGATCCTGGCCGAGTACGGCCTGGGCGAGCGGATCGCCGAGCTGCGAGAGGCGGGAGTGGTGGCCTGAGGGGCGGGTCGATCCCCGGCGCCGAGGTCGACGGCGGTGCCGGGGTGCGGTCGACCGGCGCCGGTCAGCGGCGGGTGCCGAGCGGGCGGGCCTCGGCCACCGCCTGGTAGACGACCGAGCGCAGGGGCTCTTCGAGCCGGCCCCACTCGACGCCGTACCGGGTGATGCCGGCGATCTCGGTCGGGGTGGCGTGGCGCACGGTGATGCTGCTCTCGGCGTCGCCGTAGGCCAGCCGGGCCTTCGTGCCCGCGTCGACCGGCATGGTGGAGGGCGCCTCGATGGCCCCTCCGGTGACCGAGACCTCGACGATGCGCCCCAGGAACCCCTCGTCGCGCAGGTCGATCTCACCCTCGAGGACCCACCGCACGGCAGTGCCGTCGGCGAGGACGCGGGAACCGATGCGGCGCTCGACGTTCTGGTAGTTCCCCAGGTCGAGCGGGCCTCGGAAGTCCTGCCACCGGTCCATGGGGTCAAGGATCGTCGCCACCGACGGTGAATGCAACCACTGCACCGCCACGGGCTGCGCCGGCGGTCGGAGGCCACCTGCGTGGCGTCGGTCACGGCACTAGGGTCGCCTGCGCACTCGCCGGTACGGGCAACCGCCCGCACGTCCCAGGGGGATCTCCGTGTTCTTGCTGCGCTTCGACCTGCGGGCACCGTCCCACGGGGCCCCGGCGGCCGAGCTCTACCGGGCCGCCCTCGACATCGCCGAATGGTCGGAGTCCCGGGGGTGCATCAGCACCGTGCTCTGCGAGCACCACGGCTCGGCCGACGGGTATCTGCCGTCGCCGCTGCTCATGGCGTCGGCCATGGCCGCGCGCACCACCACGCTGCCCATCACCATCGCGGTGGTCCAGCTCCCGCTGCACGACCCGGTCCAGCTGGCCGAGGAGATGTGCGTGCTCGACCAGCTCAGCGGTGGCCGCGTCAGCTACGTCGGCGGCGTGGGCTACCTGCCGCAGGAGTACGAGATGTACGGCGTCGACTTCCACCGTCGGGGCCGCATCGCCGACGAGAAGCTGGCGCTGCTGCTGCGGGCCAAGACCGGCGAGCCGTTCGACCACGACGGCCGCCACATCCACGTCACGCCGGCGCCGGTCACCCCGGGCGGGCCGATCGTGATGTGGGGCGGCGGCAGCGTGGCGGCCGCCCGGCGGGCCGGGCGCCACGGCCTCGGCTTCTTCGGCCAGACCGACGACCCCGCGGTGGGGCAGGCCTACGAGGAGGCGGCCCGGGCGAACGGGCACGAGCCCGGCCTGTGCCTGTTGCCGTCGGCCGACGCGGTGCAGACGCTGTTCGTGGCCGACGACGTCGACGCCGCGTGGGAGGAGCTGGGCCCCTACCTCATGCACGACGTGCGGGCCTACGCCGAGTGGAACGCCGGCAAGGAGGACCTCGGCATCTCCTCCATCTCGTTCGCCCGCGACGCCGACGAGCTGCGCGCCCTGAACGCCAGCCACCGCATCGTCACCGTCGAGGAGGCGGTCGAGATGGTGCGCTCCGGGCACCCGCTCCCGCTGCACCCGCTGATCGGCGGGCTGCCCCCGGAGATCGCCTGGCGCTACCTGAACACCGTCGGCGAGCAGGTCATGCCGGCCGTGCACGCCGGCGCCCAGGCCGCCGGCGCCTGAGCGCTCGCGACACCCTCCGGCGCGGCGCGCCTCACCCGTTCCCGTCGCGCTCCGGGCGTTCAGAGCAGCGAGACGTCGCGGGCGGCGGCCGCCTGCTGCGCCTTCCAGCTCAGGTAGCCGCCGTCGAGGTTGCGGGCCTCCAGCCCCAGCTCGCGCAGCAGGGCGGTCGCCGTGTGGCCCCGCTGGCCCACCTGGCAGGTCACCACGAACGGTCCGGGACCGAGCGACGGGAGCAGCTCGCGCAGGTCGTCGAGCGGGGCGGGGACCGCCCCCGGGATGGTGCCGCGCTCCTGCTCCGCCTCCGTGCGCACGTCGAGCAGGGTCCATCCCGCCTCGAGGAGGGCGTCGACGTCGACCGGCTCGACCGGATCGCAGTCGCCCGCCAGCAGGTTCTCCGCCATGTACCCGAGCATGTTCACCGGGTCCTTGGCCGACGAGAACGGTGGTGCGTAGGCGAGCTCGAGGTCGGCCAGGGCCGGGGCGGGGATGGCGCCGGCCATGGCGGTGGCGAGCACGTCGATGCGCTTGTCGACACCGGCGCCGCCCACCGCTTGGGCGCCGAGGATCGACCCGTCGCCGGGGTCGAAGAGCAGCTTCAGCGACATCTGCTCGGCCCCCGGGTAGTAGCCGGCGTGGTTCATGGGGTGCGAGCGGGCCACGGCGTAGGTCCGACCGGCGGCCCGCAGCCGCTTCTCGTTCCAGCCGGTCATGGCCGCGGTGCGGTCGAAGACCTTGACGATGGCGGTGCCCAGCGAGGGCGCGGGCCGGGGGTCGAGCCCGGCGATGTGATCGGCGACCCGCCTGCCCTGGCGGTTGGCGACGTTGGCGAGGGCGATGAGCGAGGAGCCGCCCCCGACCGAGTCGACCTTCTCGACCGCGTCACCCACCGCGTAGATGTCGGGGTCGCTGGTGCGCCCGGTGCCGTCGACGGCGATGCCGCCGTGGGGACCGATGGCGAGGCCGGCCATCTCGGCCAGGCGGGTGTCGGGACGAACGCCGATCGATCCCACCACCAGCTCGCCGGGCAGCTCGCGTCCGTCGCCGAGCGTCACGCCGTCCGGGGTCACCTCCGTGACGGCCACGCCCGTCGCCACCGCGACGCCGTGGCGCTCCAGCTCGGCCTGGACGAGGATCGCCATCTCGGGGTCGAGGGGGGTGAGGATCTGGTCGGCCGCCTCCACCACCGTGGTGGGGATGCCGGCGTGGGTGAGGTTCTCGGCCGTCTCGAGGCCGATGAAGCCACCGCCGATCACCACGGCGGAGGCGGGACGGGCGACGACCGCGTCGAACAGCCCCTGGGCGTCCTCCACCGTGCGCAGCACGCGCACCCGGTCGAACCCCGGGATCGGCGGCCGGACCGGCACCGCGCCGGGGCTCAACACGAGGCGGTCGTAGGCGAGGTCGTAGCTCGTGCCGTCCACGGTGGAGCGCACGGTCACCTGGTGGGCCGCCGGATCGATCGCGATCACCTCCGAGTCGACCCGCACGTCGAGCCGGAACCGCTCGTGGAGGCGCTCGGGGGTCTGGAGCAGGAGGTCCTCCTCCTCCTCGATGACGCCGCCGACGAAGTACGGCAGCCCGCAGTTGGCGTACGAGACGTGGCCCGAGCGCTCCAGCACCACGATCTCCACACCGGCGTCGAGGCGCCGCAGGCGGGTGGCGGCCGACATCCCGCCGGCCACCCCGCCGACGATCACCACCCGGCGCAGGTCGGTGTCCTCACCCGATGGGGCGGTGGCTGCGGTCGGCTCGTCCACGGGGACCTCCTCGTCCGTTCCGTGGTCCCACCATACCCCTGGGGGTACTCGCCCGCACCCTCGTCCGGTCCCCTCCCGGACCGTCAGGCGCCGAGGCCACGGTCCGCCCGGAGGTACGGTCCCCCGCCGTGACCGACCTACCTCCCGAGTTCGACAGCATCCCCGCCCGCCTCGGCGTCACCCTGTCCCTCGACCCAGAAGGTCGCCTCGAGGGCGTGCTCGACCCCGACCTGGGCATGTGCGACCGCGGCGTGGTCCCCGCCTCGGCCCTGCTCTTCCTGGCCGACGTCGTCGCCGGGGTGAACATCGACACCGACCCGGAGGCGTGGGCCTTCACCTCCGACGCCTCGGTGCGGACCCCCCACGTGGCGCCACCCGGTCCCGTGGCCTGCCGCTCGACAGAGCTGCGGGGCGGCCGGCGGTCGGCGACGTGCGAGGCGCCGTTCACCGTCGACGGCGAACCATGGGGGCACTGCTTCATCGCCTTCTCCCGGGTGCCCCGGCGCGACACCGACCCGCCCAAGCCCCCGTTCGACGCCTCCACCGTGGCCGCCCGGGTCGCCGCGCCACCCATCGACGTGCCCCTGCGCGAGGCCGCCGGCTTCCGGTCGCTCGATCGGTCCGCCGGAGTGGTGGAGGTCGAGCTCCGACCCGACCTGCTCAACCCCGCCGGAGCGCTCCAGGGGGCCATGGTCGCCGGGCTCGCCGAGGCCGCGGCCGAGGACCTCGCCGACCACCTCCGGCTGCTCGGCACCGACCGCCACGCGGTCACCGAGATCGAGGTCCGCTACCTCGCCCAGAACCGGGTGTCCCCCATCGCCACCCGGGCCCGGGTGATCGACGCCGAGGGCGGCCTCGTGCGGGTCGACCTGGTCGACGACGCCGGCCGGGGCCGGCTCACCACGGCGACGCTCCTCCGGGTCCGCCCCGCGCTCGCCTGACCACGGCCATCCGCCTCGGGCGAGGGTGGGCAGCGGGCCGGCGCCTCAGTCCTGCCGGAAGTGCCGGGCCACCGCGGCCTGCAGCTCCGACGGGTCGGCATCGCCGGCCCGGACCCGGTCCCGGAGGGCCTTCGTCTCCCCGATCACCCGGCGGGCCTCGTCCACGCCGAGCTCCCCGGCGGCGACGGCCCTCGAGAGGTCGCACTCGAACCAGCTGCACGCCCGGGGGCGGTGCCGGTCGTAGATGGCGCAGACGCCGTCGTGCACGGCCGGGCAGGGAAGGGCGAAGACCGGTGGGTCGGCCTCGACGATCACCGTCACGCCCAATGCGGCGAGGGGTAGGCCCAGGTCGGTGTCGTCGCTCACGGCGATGTGGCTGAGCACGGTGCCGTCGCAGCAGAGGCCGCAACCCACGCAGATCGAGGGGTGCTCCTCGTGATCGAGCAGGGATCCGGCGGCGGTGGGCGGGGTCGAGGCGTCCACGGCCCCAGCATCGCGCCCGACCGGCCGCGCCGGTCAAGATCCGACCCTTCGCGGCCGCAGCGAGGACCGTCGCCCTCCGAGCCAACGGGCCGATGGCCCTTGACCCGTGGGCCCTGGGTTGGGCAGCGCCCCGCCACGGGCCTAGGATTGAAACCCGGATCTAGCCCGCGCCGGTGCGGGTTGGCCGCCACCCCGACCCCGAGGGAGAACACCGTGGGACCCGACGACCGCTACATCGTGATCTCCGCCGACACCCATGCCGGCGGCAGCCACGCCCAGTACCGCGAGTACCTCGACGAGAAGTACAAGGCGGACTTCGACGCCTGGCGTGAGAAGTACAAGAACCCGTTCAAGGATCTGAAGGACACCGACCTCCGCATCCGGAACTGGGACAGCGACCGCCGCGACGCCGACCAGTTCTCCGACGGCGTCGTGGGCGAGGTCATCTTCCCCAACACGGTGCCGCCGTTCTTCCCGAACTTCGTGCTGTTCGCGCAGCCGCCCACCCCGGACGAGTACGAGCACCGCCGCGCGGGCATCCAGGCCCACAACCGCTGGCTGGTCGACTACTGCGCCGGCCGTCCCGAGGCCCGCGCCGGCATCGGTCAGGTGTTCCTCAACAACGTCGACGACGCCATCGAGGACGCCAAGTGGATCAACGACAACGGCCTCCGTGGCGGCATCCTCGTGGGCTCGGTGCCCCCCACGTGCAACTGGATCAAGCCGCTGTACGACCCCGTCTACGATCCGCTGTGGGCGTTCTGCGAGGAGAACGGCATCGTCGTCAACTCGCACAGCGGCACTGGTGGCCCCGTCTACCAGCCGGCCCCGGCCATGCCGCTCGTGCACTTCCTCGAGATCCCCTTCTACTCGCAGCGCCCCCTCGCCTACATGATCCTGGGCGGCGTCTTCGAGCGGTTCCCGAACCTGAAGTTCACGATCACCGAGGCCGGCTGCGCCTGGATCCCCGAGTTCCTCACCAACCTCGACAACCTGATGGCCGGCATCCGTGCCAACAAGGTCGGCGAGATGCGCATCGGTGGTGAGCTCGTGCCGCCGAAGTCGGCCACCGAGTACTTCCAGCAGAACGTGTACGTGGGCATCAGCCAGCCCCGCCCGCTCGACATCGCCGCGGGCCTCGGCGACCAGGTCGGCATCGACCGCATCATGTGGGGCAGCGACTACCCGCACGACGAGGGCACGTACCCCTACACCACCGAGCACTTCCGCCAGGTGTTCAGCGGGCTCCAGCCCGAGCAGGTGCAGCAGATCCTCGCCGGCAACGCGGCGAAGCTCTACGGCTTCGACCTCGAGGCCCTGCGCCCGCTGGCCGACCAGTACGGTCCGACCGTCGCCGAGGTGAAGGAGCCCCTCACCGAGCTCCCCGCCGACGCCAACCAGGCCCTGCTCAACTCGGCCAAGCAGCTCGCCGCCGCGAGCTAGACCGGGTCGACGGCAACGACACGTCGCACGGAGGGGGCCGGGAGACCGGCCCCCTCGTCGCGCTCCACCACGCTCCACCGAGGGGGAAGTCCATGACCAGCAGCCAGGACCCGTCCAACGTCCCGCCGATCGAGGACTGGAACCGGCTCCTCGCCGACCGGACCGCCGTCGTCACCGGGGGCGGCACGGGCATCGGTGGCGCCACGGCCCGGCTCTTCGCCCGCCACGGGGCCCATGTCGAGATCGCCGAGATCGATCCCGAGCTGGCCGAGGCGGCGGTGGCCGACATCACAGCCGCCGGCGGCTCGGCCCGGGCCCACGTCGTCGACGTGCGCACCGAGGAGGGCGTCGCCGCGCTCGCCGAGGCGGTGCTCGCCGAGCACCCGACGGTGCAGGTGCTGGTGAACAACGTCGGCGACTACCGCCCGCTGGTGCGCTTCCGGGCGTCGGGCCCCGAGTCGTGGGACGCCATGTACCGGATCAACTTCTGGCACGTCGTGGCCGTCACCCACGCGTTCCTCGAGCCGATGATCGCCGCCGGCGGCGGCTCCATCGTCAACGTCCACTCCGTCGAAGGCCTCCGCGGCTATCCCGGCGATCCCGTGTACGGGGCCATGAAGGCCGCCGTCGCCAAGTTCACGACCGACCTGGCCGTGGCCCAGGGCCGCAACGGCATCCGGGTGAACGGGATCGGTCCGGACCTCACCCACACCCCGCAGGTCGACTACCTGACCGGCTACGAGGAGCACGACCACCTGTGGGAGGCGTGGGCCCCGGTGGGTCGCCTGGGCTGGCCCGAGGACCAGGCCCGGGTGGCCCTGTTCCTGGCGTCCGACCTGTCCTCGTTCGTCACCGGGCACAACGTGCCGGTGGACGGCGGCTCGAAGGCGGGCGGCGGCTGGTTCTTCTCCCCCACCGAGGGTCGGTTCGTCAACCGCCCCAAGGGCCTCTAGGCCTGCCGGGCGGCCCCTACGGCCGCAGGTGGAGCGTGGCGCTCGCGGGGTCGTCCGGGTCGAACGTCGACAGGTCGCCCTCGGGATCGTCGGAGGGTGACTCGGCCACGATCTCCTCCTTCGGCCGGTCCCCGTAGAGGGCGCGGTCGACCCCGAGCATCGCCGCGCCGAGGACGACCGCCCCGGCGGACGAGCGGAGGCGCCGGTGTCCCGGCGCGCCGTCGGCGACGTCCCCGGACGGATCAGCCCCACCCTCGCCGCGCAGGTGCTCCTGCCACTGCTCGTCGGTCCAGTCCTCGGGGTCGAGCGGAGGTCCGTCCACCGGGCGAACGGTAGCGGACCGGGAGTGGCGACCCTCCCCGCCGCACCGTCGCGACCCGCGGCGCCAGCGGACCGGGCGTCGAGCCGCGAACCTTCAGGGGGTGAGGATGATGACCTGGAACGTGCAGGGCCGCGTCGGCGCGTGGCGGGACCGCCACCGCGCCCTCGTCGCCACCCTGACCGCCCTCGAACCGGACGTGGTCGCCCTCCAGGAGTCGTGGATCGAGCCCGACGGTGCCTCCCAGGCCGACGCCTTCGCCGTCGAGTTGGGTGCCCACGCCGTCACCGCGGCCGAGCTCTCCGGGTTCGACCGCTACCCCACCGCCGCCTACTGGGTCGTGAACGGCCTGGTGGCCCGGTGGCCCATGGCGCTCGTCGCCGCCCGACCGCTCCCCGACGAGCACGGCGAGCCCACCTGGCGACACGTCCTGGTGGCCCGGGTCGAGCGCCCCGCCCCCGAGGGCGGTCCGTTCCTCGCCGCGTCGGTCCACCTCGAGCACGGGCTCGACCGCGGCCCCACCCGCCGGGCGCAGGCACAGGCCCTGGCCGCCGTGCTCGCCGAGGTGCTCGGCCCGCACGAGGAGCGGCGAGAGCTCGCGCCGGCGGTGCTCGGCGCCGACCTGAACGCGGTGCCGTGGTCCGACGAGGTGCGGGGCCTCACCGGGGCGGCCGGTCCGCACCTGCCGGGGTTGGTGCTGATCGACGCCTGGGAGGCGGCGGGCCAGCCCGGACGAGGCGACACGTGGGCGGCGACCAACCCCCTGGTGCCCCGCCGGGCGGTGCACCCCAACCGGCGGCTCGACTACGTGATGGTCACCTGGCCCCGCCGCCGCGGCGCCGGGCACGTCACCTCCTGCCAGCTGGCCGGCACCGCCCCGGTCGACGGTGTGTGGCCCTCCGACCACCACGCGGTCGTGGCCGAGCTCGACCTCTGAGTGCACCGGGGCCCCGGCGGCCCGCGGAGACGGGTGGGGCGCCGGGCCACACTGGGCGGGTGATCGACCCCACCACCAAGCGCAGCCTCGGGCAGATGATCAAGGGCGTCCAGGTCGTGGCCGCCCACCACGACGGCGAGACGCGGGCCTACACGTCGCACTGGGTGACCCAGGTGTCGTTCGAGGAGCCGATCGTGATGGCGTCGGTGTCACCGAAGCACGACACCTGGCCCCTCATCGAGGCCAGCGGCCGCTTCACCGTGTCGCTCCTGGCCGCCGACCAGATCGCCGAGGGCCAGTACTTCTCCTACCCGGGGCACCGCTTCCGCCGGGTGGCCTCGGAGTACCTCACGTCGATCGACGGCCACCCGGTCGTCCCCGGGTGCATCTCGTGGTTCACCTGCGACGTGTTCGACCGCACCCGGATGGTCGACCACGAGCTGGTCTTCGGGCGCATCACCGCGAGCGGCCTCGGTCGCCTGGAGGAGCCGCCGCTGCTCTACTCGAGCCGCCACGGGTGGCGGGCCACCGGCGGGCGGGCCCGGGAACGGGGCACGTCGGTCCGGGACCAGCTGCTCGCCCGCCTCGCCGCCGCGGACGCCGAGGACGCCGAGCGCCCGGGTGCGGGCGAGGCACCCGACGCCGCGGGCCCGCCGGTCAGCTCGTGAAGCCGGCGATGCGGTCCTGGGCCCGCCGCAGCCTCGAGCGCCACCGGGCGTCGAAGCGCTCGTCGCGCCGGGCGGCCCGCTCGGCCTTGCGGCTGCCCTCCGGATAGCGCCAGTGCGCCCACGGCGACGTGGGCCGGGCGAGGCGGATCGCCCCGGTCCAGGCCACGACCGGCACGAGGAAGCCGATCACCCCCGTGCCGAGCTTGCCCTTGGCGAAGGTGATGGTCACCGCGGCCAGGTTCACGAGCAGGACGACGAAGAGGGTGATGCGGCCGCCGTCGCCCTCGGTCTCGTCGAGGTTCACCGGCGACGCCCCGACCACGGCCAGGAACAGCACGCCCGCGGTGAGGAACACGGCGTCGACGGAGGTGCGCCCCTCGTTCGACCAGTAGACGTCCTGGAGGTGGAGGATCAGGGCGAACTCGTCGAGCACGAGGGCCAGCCCGGCGCCGAACCCGACGCCGGCCACCGACCGCCACCCGGTGGACTCGGCGGCCAGGGCCAGCAGGCCGAACACGGTCATCAGGACGATGCCGGGCACCACGTGGTGGATGTGGACGCCCCCGACCACGTTGTCCTTGAGGCTGCCCTTCCCCGCCCGGATGGACCGGACGATGATGCGGGTGACGGCGAACGTGACCACGAAGGCCAGCGAGCAGAGCAGCAACGGCTGCTTGCCCGTGTCGACGATCTCGGTCTGCCACCAGTTCGCCACGACGATCTCCGTCAGCCGGCGGCGCCGTCGAGCACGTCCTGGAAGCCGAACTGGGTGTGGGGACCGAAGATGATCTGCTCGAAGATCCCCACGCCCTCGGCGTCCCCGAGGCGGGCCCGCACCAGGTGGTGCACGTGCTGGTGGGTCGGGTCCTGGGGGGAGACCTCGTCGAACGACCAGTCCTCTCGGCCGAGCTCGAGGTCGCCGTGCCAGACCCCGTGGCCCCAGTCCGGGTTCATGTAGCCCAGCGCTCGCATGTCGAAGCGCAGCACGGGCTCGAGCTCGAGCACCTCGGTGCGGGCGTCGGCGCCCACCAGGTCGATGGCTGCGGACGTGACCCAGCGGGAGCCGGCCTGGAACGTCAGGCGCTGCCCCACCGGGTCGAGGCGGGCGACCTCACCCGTGGCGATCGAGACCGTCTCGGGCACCGGGTCGACGACCGCGATGCGGTGCCCGTCGGGTCGGAAGAACGCACCGCCGGGGCGCTGGAACCAGCCGGCCACCACGCACTCGTCGTCGAAGTGGATGGGCGCCCACAACCAGGCGTTGGGCGGGCTGCTCGACGGACGTCCGGCGGGGGCGCTGCCCACCGGGCGGACCCCCCACGAGCGGTCGCGGATGCCGACCACGTCCTCGTGACGCAGCTCGGTGACCTCCCCGTCGACGGTGACGGTGCCCTCCCACGTGCCGAACTGCATGAAGCGGTCCATGTCGACGATGACCGAACGTCCGTCGTCGAGGACCGTGTGGTCCTCCAGCAGGGCGCCCACCCGGGAGCGCCAGCGGAGGTCGCAGCTGATGCCGGTGTCGTTGGGCTCCACGACGTAGCGGAGCTGGCGGAAGGGCTCGACGATCTCGAGCCGGGCCGGGCCGACCTCCATCTCGGACGGGTCGACCGGCGCCAGGCGCGACGCGTGGAACGCGTGCTGGCGGCCGCCCCGGGAGATCGACACGGAGGTGTCCTGCACCGCGAGGTTGTGGTAGCGGCCGAACGCGATCTCGACCTGGAACGCGCCGTGCCGGTGGCTGGCGCTCATCCAGTAGCGGTCGTAGGCGTTGCGGTCGGTGGTGCCCGGTTGGGCGATCGGCCGCGGGAGGGGGTGGATCGGGTACTCGTCGAATCGGGTCAGCACGGCCATGACCCTACGGGACCCACCACGGCCGCGGAGCCGGTCGCGGGCGTGCCGAGGGCACGCCCGCGACCCGTGCGACCGGCCTAGAAGGGCTCGGGCAGGGCGTCGGCCTGCTCGCGGAGCTTGTTCTTGGCGATCTTGTCGAGCGTGGCCCGGGGGAAGTCGTCGACGCAGTAGACGGCGCGGGGAACCTTGAAGTTGGAGAGGTTCTCCTTGCACAGGTCGATGACCTGGCGCTCGAGCTCGGCCTCGTCGGGGGCGTCGGGGCCCTTGATCACGAAGGCCACCGGGACCACGTCCAGCGTCGGGTGGGAGCGGCCCACGACGGCGACGTCGCGGACCCCCGCGACCTGGCGGCAGACGTCCTCGACCTCCTTCGACGACACGTTCTCGCCGCCGACCTTGAGCATGTCCTTGTCCCGCTCGACGTAGAAGATGGCGCCGCCCTCGCCCACCCGGACGCGGTCACCGGTCTTGAAGAAGCCGTCCTCGGAGAAGCTCTTCTCGTTCGCCTCGGGGTTCCCGTAGTACTCGAGGAACAGCTGGATGCCGCGGGTGCCCCGGATCCACAGCTCCCCGACGCGGCCGTCGTCGAGCACCTCGCCGGTGTCCTGGTCGACGACCAGGAACTCGTAGCCGGGCGTGGGCTTGCCCAGCGAGCCCGGCGGGATGTGCTGGTAGGGCGCGGCGGTGGACGCGTGGATGACGGTCTCGGTCATGCCGAAGGCGGGGACCACGGTGATGCCGCCGAGCATCTGCTCGATCGGCGGGGCGATGGCACCGAACACGCCGACCTCGAGCTTGTTCGGCGGGATCTCCTGGCCCATGGTCGTCATGTAGACGATCGGGAGCAGCGAGATGTGGGTGACGTCGTGCTCGGCGATCACCGACCAGAACCGGCTCGCCGAGAACTTGGGCTGGAGCACGATCGTGCCGCCGGCACCGAGCACGGTGGTCCACATCGCCCAGCTCTGCGAGTTCACGTGGAAGAACGGCAGGAAGATCAGGTAGACGCCACCGGGGTGCATCTTCACGTTGGTGGGGCCGACCTTGGCCGCCCACAGCGCGTTGGCGTGGGTGTGCACCACCGCCTTCGGGCGGGACGTGGTGCCGGAGGTGAACATGATGCCGACCGGCGCCATCGGGTCGGCCGGGCGCTCGGGGCAGTCGGCCTCGTCGCCGTAGAGGCTGTCGAACGAGTCGAAGCCGTGGGCCGCCTGCTCGGCGGTGGCAGCCTCGCCCGAGTTGTCCTCGGTGACGACGATCCACTTCAGGCCCGGGCCGGCCTGGGCGACCAGCGAGGCGTACTGGGGCTGGGTGATGGCCGCGACGGCATCGGTCTGGTCGATGAAGTAGGTCATCTCGGCGGCCACGCTGCGGGTGTTGGTGGTGACGCCGACGGCGCCGAGGGTGGCGCAGGCGTACCAGGCCAGCACCATCTCCGGGCTGTTGTCGCAGTGGATGATGACCTTGTCGCCCTTGGCGATGCCGCGGGCGGCAAGGCCGGCGGCGAGGCGGCGGGTGGCCTGGCGGAACTCGGCGTAGGTCCAGCTCGCGCCCTCGCCCTCCTTCGGCACCCACTTCAGGAGCGGGACGTCGGGCTGCGACTCGGCCCACTTGCCGAGCAGCCACGGGATGTCCTGTCCCGTGAACTGGAACCTGTTCACCACGTCGGCGTCCACGTCGCGTCTCCCCCTGGGTCAGACCGTCGGCGACCCCTTGGCCGCTCCTCGGCACCCATGATGGCCCAAACGCGCGCTCGGTCCGTCCGCCGCGGCGGGGCGGCCCCACGGGATGCCCCGACGCCCGGGCGCGAGCGGCTTAGCCTCGCCCCCATGCGTCGCTCCGCCCTCCTCCTGCTCGCCCCTGTCGCTGCCCTGGGCCTGGTCGCCTGCAGCTCCTCCGACGACTCGGGATCGTCCACCACCACGACCGCCGCTCCGTCCACCACCTCGACCACCAGCGGTGGCGGTAGCAGCAGCAGCTCGACCTCCACCACCGAGGCCGCGCCGCAGCCCTGCCCCAGCAGCTCGCTGGCCGGGTCGCTCGGCCTGTCCAACGCGGGGGCGGGCCAGCTCTACCAGCCGCTCGTGCTGCGCAACACCGGCTCCACCGCCTGCGAGCTGCGCGGGTTCCCCGGCGTCTCGGTGCTCGACTCGTCCGGGACCCAGATCGGCGAGCCCGCCACCCGGGACGGCGCCGAGGGCGCGGCGGTGCTGCTCGAGCCCGGCGGGGCGGCCAGCGCGCTGCTGCACACCAACAACGGGCCGGTCGGCGGTCCCTGCGAGCAGACCTCCGCGTCGATGCGGGTGTACCCGCCGAACCAGACCGAGGCCCTCACGTTCGCCGCCGAGTTCACCGTGTGCGGCGGCTTCAGCGTCACCAGCGTGGTCGCCGGCGAGACCGGCACCGCCTCCTGACCCCGTTCTGGCATGCGTTGTGCACCCCTGGGGGTGCACAACGCATGCCAGAAGCGGAGGGATGGTCGATCGACCGCGCCACCCCGCCGGGCCGGAGGACTAGAAAGGGCCCATGAGCCCCCGCCTCGCGCCGCCCACCGCCCGCCGCGCCGCCCTCGTCGGCGGCGCCACCGTCGTCGGCTTCCTGCTCCCGGCGGTCCCCGCCCTGGCGCACCCGGGCCATCCGGGCAGCGGCTTCGGCAGCGGCCTGGGCCATCCCCCGACCGGCCCCGACCACCTCCTCGCCATGGTGGCGGTCGGTGTCGTCGCCGCCTTCGCCAGCCGCCGCTGGGTCGCGTGGGCCACGCCCGCCGCGTTCGTCGGTGGCATGGTCCTCGGCGCGGTGCTCGGCCTCGGGGGTGTGTCCATCCCCGGCACCGAGACCGCCATCGCCCTGAGCGTCGTGGCCCTCGGCGCGATCGTGGTCACCACCGCGGGCCGCGACGGCACCTGGCTCCCGGTGGTGGTGGGCCTCTTTGGCGTCGCCCACGGCGTGGCCCACGGGGCCGAGGCGCCCAGCGCGGCCTCCCCCGTCGCCTACGTCGCCGGCTTCGTGGTGGCCACCGTCGCCCTCCACGCCGCCGGTGCCGGTGCCGGCTGGACGGTCCGCCGGGCTCCGGCGGTGCGCATGGCCATGGGCGCGGCGGTGTCCGCCTCCGGCGTCGCCCTCCTCCTCGGCGCCTGACGGCCTCACCCCTCGAGGAGACTCGGGCCGCGAGCCGATCGGGCCCGGTCGTCCTCGGTGGCAGGGCCCCGACCGACCGCCCCCGGGTCTCCGGGCTGGCGGCGGGGTAGGTGACAGGAGTGCTACCCCTCGCCTCCCGCCTCCCGTTCGCCGTCGCCTCCGCCATGTTCGGCGTCGTCCCGTCACGGGCGTGGGTCGACGTGCGCGACGGCGAGCTCCGGGCCCGCTTCGGGCCCTGGCGGATCACCACGCCGGTCAGCAACGTGGCCTCGGCCGAGCGGACCGGGCCCTACAGCTGGTGGAAGGTGATCGGACCCGCCCGGATGTCGATGGCGGACAGAGGGCTCACCTTCGCCACCACCGCCGCGGGCGGGGTGTGCCTGCGCTTCCACGAGCCGGTGCCCGGGGTCGAGCCCACCGGTCGGATCCGCCACCCGGGGCTCACGGTGACCGTCGCCGACCCCGACCGGCTGCTCGACGAGCTGCGGACCGCAGGGGTCACGGCTCGGCCGGCAGCCGCGGGGTAGGTGCCGGCCATGGCGCTCACCGCTCTCGGACTCAACTGCACGCTCAAGCCGGGCTCGGCCCGCTCGTCGACCGAGCTGCTCGTGCGCCAGGTGCTCGACGCCCTGGCCGAGCACGGCGTCGAGCCGGCCGGGCTGGTCCGGGTGGTCGACCAGGACATCCGTCCGGGGGTCTCGAGCGACGAGGGCGGCGGCGACGAGTGGCCGACCGTCCGTCGCCGGATCCTCGACGCCGACGTGCTCGTGTTCGGCACCCCCATCTGGCTGGGGCACCCCGCCAGCACGGCCCAGCGGGTGCTCGAGCGGCTCGACGCCTTCCTCGGCGAAGCGGACGACGGCGGACGTCTGCCCGCCACCGGGAAGGTGGCCGTCGCCGCGGTGGTCGGCAACGAGGATGGTGCCCACCACGTCGGCGCCGAGCTGTTCCAGGGCCTCAACGACGTGGGCTTCACCGTGCCCGCCAACGGCATGACCTACTGGGTGGGCGAGGCGATGCAGCGCACGGACTACCGCGACCTGCCCGACACCCCGCAGAAGACCCGAGCGGCGACGGCCATGGCCGCGACCAACGCCGCCCACCTGGCGCGCGTGCTGGCCGACGCGCCGTACCCGCCCCTCGACTGAGCGCCGGACATGACGCAGCCGCCCGCCGCGTCAGGCGGGGGCCACCTCGACCTCGACGTCCCGGCGCCGGCTGCCCATCGTCGAGGCGGCGTCCTCGTCGTGGATGAACAGGGCCAGGACCGCCCCGACGACCGCGATCCCCGCGGCGACCAGGAACACCACCGGGAAGGCGTCGGGCTCGGGAGTGGTGGTGGAGCCTCCGGCGCTGGTGAGCACCGTGGCCAGCACCGCCACACCCAGGGCGGCGGCCGTCTGGCGTTGCGTGTTGTAGATGGCGGAGGCCCGGCCGGTGTCGGCCGAGGAGATGGTGGCGAAGGTGGCGGCCTGCTGGGGCATGATCACGAACGCCATGCCCGCACCGGTGGCGAACATCAGGGCCCGGATCGTCCACTCGCTGGTGGAGGCGTCCATGAAGCTCATCGCCACCAGGCAGAGGGCCAGCCACACCAGGCCACCCGTCATCAGACGGCGGGGCCCGACCCGGCCGTAGACGCGACCCACGACCAGCTGGGTGGCCAGCAGCACGCCCACCGCCTCCGGGAACGTGGTGAGGCCGGAGTCGAGAGGGCCTGCGCCCCGTGCCTCCTGGAGGAAGATCGGCATGATGAAGAGCAGCCCGAGGAAGGCCGCATAGGCGAACAGGCACACCAGGTTCGACTGGCGGAAGAGGCGATCGGACAGCAGCCGCAGGTCGAGCATGGGCTCGACTCGCCGCAGCTCGACCATCACCAGCAGGACGAAGGCCACCACCGCGACCACGCCGGTGGCGATCACCACCGGGCTCCCCCACCCCCGCACCGGTCCCTGGCTGATGGCGTAGAGGAGGGTGGCGAGGCCGGTGCCGGACAACAGGAAGCCGGGGAGGTCGAAGCGCCCGGCACGGTCCTCCCGGTGCTCCACGAGGAGCACGGCCCCGAACGCGAAGGCGGCCAGGCCGATGGGCACGTTCACGGTGAACACCCAACGCCACGACAGGCTCTGCACCAGGAGCCCGCCGACGATGGGTCCGAGCGCGGGAGCCAGCACGGTGGGGATGATCAGTACCTGGGAGGCCCGGGCCCGCCGCTCCGGCGGGAAGGCCCGGAAGAGCATGGCGGTGCCGACGGGCGTCATCATCCCGCCGCCGACGCCCTGGAGGACCCGGAAGGCGATCAGCTGGGAGAGCGAGGTCGCCAGGCCGCAGAGCAGCGATCCCACGGTGAACACGGCGAGGGCGAACAGGAACGTGCGCTTCGACCCGAACCGGTCGCCGATCCAGCCCGACGCCGGGATGAACACGGCCAAGCTGAGCAGATAGCCGGTGACGACCCAGTCCACCTGGGCGTTCGAGGCCGAGAACTCCCGCCCCAGGGTGGGGATGGCCACGTTCACGACCGTGGTGTCCATGATCGACATGAACATGGCGGCCACGAACACGATGGCGACGACGTGCTCGGGGGCGAGGCGGGCCCGGAGCCGGGCGATCACGGCGTCGTCCCCGCGGTCGGTCGCAGCGCGGGTTCGAGCGCCCCGGTGCCGGCTCCGGCGCCGGTGAGGTCGAGGATCGCCTCCTCCACGCTGACCTCGGCCTGCCCGGTGGTGAGCGGTTCGGACCGCTGGCAACGGCGAACCATCACGAGGCCCCACGCCCCGGCCACGAGGCAGGAGGCCGCGCCCACCACGATGCCCCAGCGGGCTCCCCAGGTCTCGCAGACCCAGCCCAGGACGGGGCCGCCGATCGGCGTCGACCCGAGGAACACCATGCCCTGGAGCGCCAGCACCCGGCCCCGCATCGTGGCCTCGGCCCGGGTCTGCACGATCGCGGTCGACGACGTGAGGAAGGCGATGCTGCCGAAGCCGATGAACACCCCGACGACGCACGCCAGCGCCAGACCGGGTGCACCGGCGAGCACCACCATCGGCACGCCGAAGGCGAACGCCGCCAGCGCCACCGTGCGCACCTCGATGGAGCTGCGACGGGCGGTGGCGAGCGCGCCCGCCAGCGAGCCGACGCTGACGATCGAGAACAGGATGGTGAACTCGGTGTCCGAGCCGCCGAGGTCCTGGGTGACGAACAGCGGGAACACCACGGAGAAGTTGAAGGCGAAGACGCCGACGACCGCCATCATCACCAGCGGGACCCAGAGGTCGGGGACGCTGCGCACGTAGCGGAGCCCCTCCCGCACCTGCCCCTTGGCCTTCGGGGTCACCGGGGCGGGCCGCAGCTCGGAGGGCCGCATCATCCAGAGGGCGGCAAGGACGGCCACGTACGACAGGCCGTCGATCAGGAAGGCCCACCCGAACCCGACCGTGCCCACCAGCAGGCCGGCCAGGGCCGGACCGATGATGCGCGAGGAGGTCATCAGCGCCGAGTTGAGGGCCACCGCGTTGTTGATGTCGCCCTCCGGCACCATCTCGACGACGAAGGAGCGGCGGGCCGGGTTGTCGAAGGCCACGGTGAACCCGCCAACGAGGGAGATGGCGAAGATCGTCCACAGCGGCGGGTGGTCGGTGAAGGCCAGGCCCGCCAGGACGAAGGACTGCACCATGGCGATGGCCTGCACGACGAGGAGCAGCTTGCGCTTGTCGGAGCGATCGGCCACCAGTCCCGCCCACGGCCCGAGCACGAGGAGGGGCGCGAACTGGCAGGCGGTGAGCAGCCCGAGAGCCACTCCGCTGCCGGTGAGCCGCAGCACGAGCAGGGTCTGGGCGACCATGGTGAGCCAGTTGCCGACCTGGGACACCAGCTGACCGCCGAAGAAGAGGCGGAAGTTGCGGGTCCGCAGCGAGCGGAACGTCTCTGACGAGGCCCGACGCAACCGGCCCTCGTCGCCCGCTGCCGGTGCGGCCCCGGCGGCGCGACCGCTCACTCCTCGCTCCGTTCGGCCAGGGCCTCGAGCACGTCGAGGGCGCCGACGAGGCGGGCGAGGTCGTCGCCCTCGAGGTCGGAGACCCGTCGGGCCAACCATGCGTCCTTGTGCCGCCGGGCCTGCTCGACGAGCGAGCGGCCCTGCTCGGTGGCCGCCACCCGCACCACCCGACCGTCGTCGGGGTCGGCATGGCGCACCACGTTGCCGTCGGCCTCGAGCCGGGCCACCACCCCCGTGACCGTCGGCGGCGCCACCCCTTCGTGGGCGGCGAGCTCCCCGAGCGTCATCGTGCCGTGCCTGTCGATGGCGAAGAGCGCGGACAGCTGGGTGGGCGACAGCCCCACCTCGGAACGCTGCCGCAGGGTGCGGTGCAGGCGGGCCACGGCCAGGCGCAGCCGGGACGCGACCTCCGCCGCGTCGTCCGTGGGCGCCGCCGGCGGCGTCGGGTCCGGGTCGGCGAGTCCCTTCGGCATGCTAATTAGCCTACCGAACGATCTCCCGGACACCACCAGCGACGTCGGGCACGTGCGCTCGGCCGGGTGGAGCGGAGGGTCAGGCGGCGTCGTGGGCGGGGCGCACGACGCCCTCACCCGCCCGCTCGCGTCCCCGGGCCACGGCTCCGAAGGCCGAGGCGAGGTTCCGGATCTGGGTGCGCGAGAGGTGGTCGAGGAAGTGCCGACGCACGGCGTCGACGTGGTCCGGGGCGGCGGCGACGAGGGTGTCACGCCCCTGGGACGTGAGCACCGCGAGCATCACCCGGCGGTCCTCGGTGGACGGCTCACGGGCCACGAGCCCGGCCTTCACCATGCCGTCCAGGCGGCGGGTGATGCCCGACGGGGAGAGGTGGAGGGCCGACGCCAGGTCGCACATCCGCAGACGCTCCTGCGGCGCCTCGGAGAGCGTGACGAGGACGGCGTAGTCACCTTCGGCGAGGCCGTGGCGCTCGACCGACTCCGATTCGAGGGAGGCCATGACGTCGGCGTAGACGTCGATCATCCCGCGCCACGCCGCCATCTCCTCGTCGTCCAGCCACTCGGTCATGTCCCCGAGGGTACCGCCCAACTCCTTCCACCCGGGATGATTGCGGACACAAATTTTTTGTCCTAATGAGGTTGCGTTCTCAAGGAGATCGGGGATACTTGAGGACGCAATCGCTGTGGTCCGTCTGCGACCACCGCTGACCGCCCCCATCCCGCTCCCCTGGAGGACCGACATGACCGCTCTCGCCGACCTCACCCCCGGCACCTGGACCATCGACGAGTCCCACACGACCGTCGGCTTCACCGCGCGCCACCTGATGGTCGCCAAGGTCCGCGGCCGCTTCGGCAAGGTGAGTGGCAGCGCCGAGATCGCCGAGCAGCCGCTCGAGTCCACCGTGACCGCGGCCATCGACCTCGCCTCCATCGACACCGGCGACGCCGGCCGCGACGAGCACCTCCGCAGCGCCGACTTCTTCGACGTCGAGCACAACCCGACCATGACCTTCACCTCCACGGGGATCAAGGAGGACGGCGACGACTACCGCCTGTTCGGCGACCTCACCATCAAGGGCGTCACCCGCCCGGTCGAGCTCGAGCTCGAGTTCGACGGGGTGAGCGGCGACCCGTGGGGCGGCACCCGCGCCGGCTTCACCGCCACCGGCGAGGTCAACCGGAAGGACTGGGGCCTCGAGTGGAACGTGCCCCTCGAGGGCGGCGGCGTGCTCGTCGGCGACAAGATCAAGCTCACCCTCGACGTGGAGCTCGTCAAGGCCTGAGCCAGCGGCTCCGGCCGACGCTCCGCGTGAGGGGTCGGGGCTCCGGTCCCGACCCCTCACGCGTCCCGTCCGTCCGCTCCGCCGTCCGCGATCATCCGGTCGACGGCACAGGAGGCACCCACCATGAAGATCCACGAGCTGGGGCACCTGGTCCTCTACGTCCGCGACCTGGAGCGGTCCCGGCACTTCTACCGGGACGTCCTCGGCTTCACCGAGCTCCCCGGCGCGGAGGGCTTCCCCGCGGCCGGCTTCAGCTCGGGCCGCACCCACCACGAGCTGCTGCTCATCGAGGTGGGACCGCAGGCCGCCCCCGTCCCGGCCGGCCGCCGGGTGGGGATGTACCACTTCGGGCTGAAGGTCGGCACCACCGACGACGAGCTGCGGGAGGCGCTCGCCACCCTCGAGGCCAACGGCGCCACCGTCGTCGGCGCGTCCGACCACGGGGTGACCCACAGCCTCTACGTCGAGGACCCTGACGGCAACGAGATCGAGCTGTACATCGACGTGCAGCCGGAGCGCTGGCGCGAGGACCCCGGGGCGGTGTTCGCCCCGATCCGCCCCCTGCGCCTCTGAGCCCGCCGGCGAGCCCGCCCCCGGCCGCCGCTCAGGCGGCCGGGGCGATGCGGTCCCAGGCGATGGGCAGCTCGGCGAAGCCGTCGATCAGGTTCGAGTGGACCCGGGGGAAGGTGGCCGGGTCGCCGTCGACCCGCAGCCCCTCGAAGCGGGTCAGGATCTGCTCGAACATGATCCGCGCCTCGAGGCGGGCCAGGTTGGCGCCGAGGCAGAAGTGCGGGCCGCCGGCCCCGAACGCCACGTGGTCGTTGGGGTCGCGGGTGAGGTCGAGCTCGTCGGGGCGGTCGAAGGCCCGCTCGTCGCGGTTGGCCGAGGCGTAGACCATCAGCACCCGCTCCCCCGCGGCGATGTGCGTGCCCCCGAGCTGGACGTCGGTGGCCGGGGTCCGGGTGAAGTGGATGACCGGGGTGACGTAGCGGAGCAGCTCCTCGATCGCCCCGGGGAGCTGGTCGAGGTTGGCCCGCAGCCACTCGAGCTGGTCGGGGTGCTGCAGCAGGGCGAGGGTGCCCGTCGTGATGAGGTTCCGGGTGGTCTCGCTGCCCGCGTTCTGCAGCAGCATGAAGAAGACCTCGATCTGGAACTTGGTGAGCTTCTCGCCGTCGACCTCGGCACCGAGCAGCACGCTCAGCAGGTCGTCGCGGGGCTCCTTCTCGCGCTCGGAGGCGAGGCCGTCGGCGTAGAGGAACATCTCCGTCATGGCCTGGGCCCGCTGCTCGGCCGTGACGTCGGGGTCGAACCCGAAGGTCAGCTCCGTCCAGTCGAAGACCTGCTTGCGGTCCTCCTCGGGCACCCCGACCATGTCGGCGATCACGTGCAGCGGGAGCCAGAGGGCCAGGTCGTGCACGAGGTCGCAGGAGCCCCGATCGGCGAGACCGTCGATGATGGCGTCGGTGCGGGCCCGCAGTCGGTCGGACAGGTCGGCGACGCGGCGGGGGGTGAACCCCTTGTTGATCAGCTTGCGGAGCTTGATGTGGTCAGGGGCGTCCTTGCTGATCAGCAGCTCGGAGCTGCTGGCGTTCTCGTCGCGGGCCATGCGCCCGTCGTCGAGGAACGGGTCGGGGGCGTTGCGGAAGGTGGTGGAGTGCCGCGACACCCGCTGCACGTCCTCGTGACGGGTGACCACCCAGTACCCGCCCGGGTAGGTCGGGTGGTCCATGTGGGCGACGGGGTCGTTGTCGCGCAGCCATCGGTAGTACTCGTAGGGCACCCCGTGCGCGTAGGTCTCCGGCTCGTGCAGCGCGGGGGCGTCGACGGTGGTGTCGGTCATCGTGGTCAGGCTCCTCGGGGCGGTCGGGCGATCGGGTGACGGACGTCTCAGTCGTCCGCCAGGATGGCACCCAGCTTCTCGGTCGTGTCGATCCACTCCTCGACCATCTCGAGGACGAGGTCGCGGCTGGGGCGCACCTTGTTCATGCGTCCGACGATCTGGCCCACCGGATAGCCGATGAGCGGCTTGGCGTGCACCCGCTGGGTGCGGCGCCCCGCTTCCTGGTGGAGGATGCCCTGCAGCGGCATGGGCAGGGTGCCGGGCGAGTCCGGGCCCTCCCACGCGTCGGTCCAGGCGGTGCGCAGCTGTCGGGCCGGCTTGCCGGTCATGGCCCGAGAGCGGACCGTGTCGCGAGACGTCGCCGCCAGCAGGTTCTCCATGGCGTCGGGGTGGGTGTCGGCCTCGGTGGTGGTGAGCCACATCGACCCGGTCCACACGCCCTGGGCGCCGAGGGCGAGGGCCGCCGCCATCTGGCGTCCGGTGGCGATGCCGCCGGCCGCCAGGACGGGCACGTCGGGGCCCACCGCGTCGACCACCTCGGGCACGAGCACCATCGTCGAGATCTCTCCGCAGTGCCCGCCCGCCTCGGTGCCCTGGGCGACGATCACGTCGACCCCGATGGCGACCTGGCGCTCGGCGTGCACCGCGGAGCCGGCCAGGCCACCGACGAGGATCCCGGCCTCGTGGGCCCGCTCGACGACGTACTGCGGGGGCGGACCGAGGGCGTTGACGATCATCGACACGTTCGGGTGAGAGAGGCACACCTCGACCTGGTTGGGCCCCATCTCGTCGACCCCGAGGCCGGCGGCGGCCACCGGCGCGTGCTCGTCGGCCTCGTCGGGGAGGTGCGGGACGCCGTAGCGCTCCAGCAGCGCCTCCACGAACTGGCGGTGCTGCTCGGGGATCATGGCGTCGAGCGACTCGAAGCTGGCCTCCTCGCCGCCGCCCTTGCCCACGTAGTTCACCGGCATGGCGAAGTCGACGCCGTAGGGCTTGTCACCGACGTGCTCGTCGATCCAGGCCAGCTCGACCTCGAGGCGCTCCGGCCCATAGGCCAGGGCGCCGAGCACCCCGTAGCCACCGGCGTTGGTGACCGCGGCGACGACGTCGCGGCAGTGGGAGAAGGCGAAGATCGGGAACTCGATGCCGAGGCGCTGGGCGATGGGCGTGCTCATGGTCCCTCCCGGGGTGGTGCCGCGCGCCGGATCTCGACGTGCGACACAAGATGCTGATCTCGCTGATCAATGTAACACGTGGGTGCCGGGGCCGGACCGCGCCCCTTGGTACCGTCCGGGCACGTCCCGCGGGGGTGCGGGGTGGCGAGCAGGGGAAGGGGGGGCCGCGCCGTGACCGATCTCGACCAGGCCCCCGTCGCCGCGTCCGACCCCGGACGCCCCGCCCCCGGGGCGGGGCGCCCGGTCGGGCGGGCGCCCCGGCCCCGCTCCCCAGCCGAGGGTCGGGTCCTCGCCCTCGACGGCGTCCGGGGCCTCGCCGTGGGACTGGTGGTCGCCTACCACTTCGCCCCCGACGTCGTCCCGGCCGGCTTCCTCGGCGTCGACGTCTTCTTCGTGCTGTCCGGCTTCCTCATCACCTCCCTGGCCCTCGGCGAGCACGAGCGCACGGCGGGGCTCTCGATGGGCGACTTCTGGATGCGCCGGGCGCGACGCCTGCTCCCCGCCGCCATCGCCACCATCGTCATCACGGTGGCGGTCGCCGCGGTCCTGCAGCCCGACTCCGCCCGAGGCACCACCCGCGGCCAGGCGATCGCCTCCCTGCTCTACGGCGCCAACTGGTGGTCGATCGCCCGGCAGGACAGCTACGAGGCCACCTTCGGCTCCGAGAGCCCCCTCAGCCACTTCTGGTCGCTCGCCGTCGAGGAGCAGTTCTACCTGCTCTTCCCCCTGGTCGTCGCGGGACTGGTGGTGCTGGCCCGCCGCCGGGGCGCACCCACCCGTGCCATCGCCCTCAGCCTGCTGGCGACCTCGGTCGCGGTCGCCCTCGCCTCCGCCGCCTGGATGGCGGTGCAGCACGATCCGACGGTCGACCCCAGTCGTCTCTACTTCGGCACCGACACCCGCATCCAGACCCCGTTGCTCGGTGTGGCCGGGGCGTGCGCCTGGTGGCTGTGGGGGCCCTGGTTGCGGCGGACCACCCCCGGGAGGGCCCTCGCCGTGGTCGGTCCGGTCGCGGCCGTCGCCCTGGTGGGGGTCTCGCTCGTGGCCGGGCTCCGCGACCCCTGGCTCTACCGCTACGGGTTCCTGGCCCTCGCCGCCGCCGCGCTCGCCCTGGTGCTGTCGGTGTGCGCCGGTCGCACGCCGCTCACCCGCGCCTTCGAGCACCGGTGGCTGGTGCTGCTGGGCGTCGTCTCCTACAGCGTCTACCTGGTCCACTGGCCCGTGCGGGTGTTCGTCGCCGAGGACACCACGCCGCTCTCGGGGGTGTCGCTGCTGCTGGTCCGCCTGGGGCTCACCGCAGCCCTCGCCGTCGCGTGCCACCTGCTGGTGGAGCGGCCCTTCCGCACCGCCCGCCACCGCCCGGCGGTGATGGCGGCGTCGGTCGCCGGCCTCGTCGCCGCCGGGTTGGCGGTGTGGGTCATCGCCCGCCCCGTGCCCCTCCCCGCCGGCTCGCTCACCCGGGACACCGCCCCGGTGGCGCAGGCGGCCGCGGGGGCGGTGGGCGCTCCGGCCGCTCCCCTGCGGGTGCTCTGGCTCGGCGACTCGGTGGCCTGGACCATGGGCGGCGGCCACCTCGACTTCCCCCAACCGATGAACTTCGACAACCCGTTCGACCCCGCGCACGTCGTCATCTGGAACAAGGCCGACTACGGCTGCCCGCTCGTCGCCGCCCCCAAGCGCACCATGGGCGTGGTGAAGGAGAAGACGGGCTGGTGCGTGGAGAAGGACACCGAGTGGCCGGCCCTGCTCGAGCAGTTCCCCGCCGACGTGGTGCTGTGGTCGGCCACCATGTTCGACGTCTACGACAACCAGGTCGACGGGCGCTGGGTGACCTTCGCCAGCCCCGAGGGTGACCAGCTCTACCTCGACTGGCTCGAGGAGGCCCGCCGTCTCGCCACCTCCCGGGGTGCCCTGTTCGTCCTGCTCGGCCAGGCCGATCCGGTGCCCAACCCGGACGAGGCCGACCAGGAGTCCCTGCTCCCGGAGAACGTGTGGCGCTGGGGCCACCTGCGCGACCTCCAGCGCCGTTTCGCCGAGGCCCATCCCGACGACACCCGGTTCGTCGACCTCCAGCCCATCGTCTGCCCGGACCGGGCCTGCGAGTCGCTCACCATCGACGATCCCGGCCTGCGCAGCGACGGGGTGCACTTCGTGCCCGGGGCAATGGCGCCGATCGCTCCGCAGGTGCAGGCCGCCATCGAGGCGGCCGTCCGCTCCGGCGCCTGAGCGGCGGACTCGATCGACACCTGGGGCCTCGAACCCCGTCACGACCTAGATTGACGGCGCCACGAGGGCCGTGGCCGCACGTCCACGGGGGGACCACATGGCCGATCGCACCCACATCGTCTCGGTCTGCGACCGCTACGTCGAGCTGCTCACCGCCGGCGACCACGAGGGGATCGTCGCCCTCTACGCCGACGACGCGTGGATCGAGGACCCCGTCGGCTCGGAGCGGAAGGTCGGCAAGGACGCGCTGCGGGCGTTCTACGCCACCGACCACGGCGTCACCCCGGTGATGACCCGTCTCGGGCCGGTCTGCGTCGTCGGCAACGAGGCCGCCTTCCAGTTCCGGATCGACATCGACCTGGGCGAGACGAAGATCGCGATGACCTCGACCGACATCATGACGTTCGACGACGCAGGGTTGATCACCTCGATGCGGGCCTACCCCGACGGCGAGGCGAACCCCGACGCATGACCCCTCCGCCGACCGGGCCGGCCGGGGGTAGCGTGCGGCGAGCCGCCGGGGGGCGGGCGAGGAGGGAGGCGAGATGTTGTTCGACCTGTCCGGGAAGGTGGCGCTGGTGACCGGCGCCGGCCAGAACGTCGGCGCGGGGATCGCCCGGGTGCTGGCCGGCCAGGGGGCCGCGGTGGCCGTCAACGACATCCGGGTGGAGCGGGCCGAGGAGGTCGCGGCCGAGCTGACCGCG
>Ga0164243_10001951_pt1 | contig 34598 bp, 40 predicted proteins | sample OricompcompostOP_FD_108781 | JGI IMG/M metagenome (GOLD analysis project Ga0164243, IMG submission 108781) | Organic Plus compost microbial communities from Emeryville, California, USA - Original compost - Organic plus compost (OP) | ecosystem: Engineered > Solid waste > Mixed feedstock >...
CTGCGGCTGCCGCCGGTGTTTTTGTTTTCTTCACAAATCACGATCATGCCGCGGCAGCCGCTCCTACCAGCGCAAACACGCCGCGGGTCACCACGAGACCCGATCTACGGCTGTAGTACTAGGTGCGCCCGTGCGGCGGCCTCCCAGGTCAACGAGCGGGCCAGGTCGCGTCCCTGGCGTGCCCGCGCCTCGTCCGGGCCCGCCAGCGCCTGCGCCAGCTGCCCGGCCAGCCCGGCGACGTCACCGGCGTAGGCCACCGTCGGACCGAAGACCTCCCGGAGGATAGGCAGCTCGCGCGCCACCACCGGCCGGCCGGCCGCCAGCGCCTCGAGTGCCGCCAGCCCGAAGCCCTCCTTGACCGACGGGAAGGCGAAGGCCGCGCAGCCGGCGACGAGTGACGGCAGATCCCGATCGTCGATGGCGCCCAGGATGTGCGGGGTGACGCCCAGCGAATCCTGCAGCCGGTCGAACTCGGCGCGGTAGTCGCGGTAGTCGAAGAGCGTCTCGCCGCCGGCGAACACCAGCTGCACCTCGGGATGCTCGGTGATCAGTTCGGCGTGAGCCGCCAGCAGGTCGATACTGCCCTTGCGCGGCTCGATGCCGCCCACGGCGAGCACGTACCGTCCCAGTTCATCGCGCCAGCGGCTCCGGGCGCGCTCCGCCTCCGGGGTCGGCGCGGCGGCCGCCGCGAAACGCTGATAGTCGACGCCGTTGGGGATCACCGTGGGACGCAGCCCCCACTGCGCCTGGACCTCGCCGGCCACGGCGTGCGAGACGCAGATTCGGGCGTAGGGCGCCACCACCGCCTTCTCGTGACACTCCACCAGAATCGGCGTGGTGAAGGTGTCGAGGTGATGGATCGTACGGATACACGTGCCGACCGCGTTGGCGCTGATGCAGTCCTGCGCGTGCACGATGTCGTACTCCGACGCATCGAAGGCGCCGGCGAGGGTGTCGATCGAGCGCACGATGCGATCGGTCACGTCGTCGCCGGGCAGGTCGGTGAAGGGAACCAGCTCGACGCGCACCGACGGGTCGACGTCGCGGAAGAAGCCTTCGGCGCCACTGCGATTGAGGCTCCAGACGGTCACCTCGGCACCGAGCGCTGCCAGCGCCTCGGCCAGGTTCAGGGTGTGGACGACGCCCCCGCGGGGTTTGGTCGAATAGGTCAGCAGAGCGATGCGCACGGCTCAGTCCCCGTCCTGCCGCGGTGCGGTGTAGAGATCGGGCCGCAACTCGGTGAGATGGTCGAGGATGCCGCGCGGGCCTTCGCCGAGGGGGCCCTCGACGTCGCCCGCGAGATCGCCCGGGAAGTGGCGCCCGGGGTCACCGAGTCCGGGGAGGTCCTCGACGGCCGGCCCCAGCTCGTACTGCGTCAACTGTCCAGCCGCGCGCACATGTTGGTCCTCGGCCGTCGCGGACTCGGGGGAGTGCGGGGACTGCTGCTCGGATCGGTGAGCACCGACGTCTCCGCGCATGCGGACTGCCCGGTGGTGGTCGTGCCGGAGGCGCCGCGCACCAGCGGCCCGGTGGTCGTCGGAGTGGACGGCTCACGCGTGTCGGCGGCGGCGATCGAGGAGGCCTTCGCGCAGGCGTCGATCATCGGCGTCCCGCTGATCGCCGTGCACACCTACAACGGCTATCCGGGCATCGCCGACGTGGACCGCCTCGAACAGGGCCGTCGGCAGCTGGCGGACGAGGCCCACGAGAGCCTCGGCTCGCAGCTCGCCGGCTGCCTCGGGGACTACCCGGACGTCGCGGTCGAGAACGTCGTCACGATGGAGAATCCGGCCGAGCAGGTCATCGCGTCGGCCGCCGATGCCCAGCTGATCGTCCTCGGCAGCCGCGGTCGGGGCGGTTTCCGCGGATTGCTGCTGGGTTCCACCAGCCAGGCGGTCCTGCACGTCGCCCACTGCCCGGTGATGATCGTTCCGGGCTGACGCCACTGCCCGGCCGGAGATTCGCCGGGATTGTCAGAGTCGCCCCGTAGCCTTCGGACACCTCGCGCCACCGACGCGCGAGGGCGACACGGAGGCAGAGGGCGATGGCCAAGGGGAATGACTCGAACAGCGGCTGCGTGGGCTTCGTCGCCCTCGTCTTGGTGGTGTCGGTGCTCATGGCGATCCCGACCGGCGCCTGGATCGCGATCGGCGTGGTCGTGGGCGCCATCGCGGTGATCGCGATCGTCGCCGCCGCCGTCGGTTCGCACAACGAGCGCAAGGAAGCGCTGGCGGCGGCCGCCGAAGCCGAGCGCCGGGCGCAGGCGATCGCGGACGAGAAGGCCCGGGTCGCACGACTGGGCAAGGGCAACGCCAAACGCGTCGACTCGGCGATCAAGGCCGCCGAGCAGGTGGCCGCATCGGAGGCCGCGCGGGAGGGGTGGCTCGGCGAGGTGGACTTCTCCATCGACATCGCTGAGATCTCCGAAGGTTTCGAGCGGGCCGTCGCCCTGCGCAGCGTGGCCGACGAGTTGAAGCGCCTGGATTCCCCGACTGCCGAGGACCGCCGGATCCTGTCCGAGGCCAAGACCACCGTGTCGCGTCTGGAGGACGCGGCCAAGAAGCGCGTGGATCTGATCGCCCGATGTGCGGTCGAGGCGCGACTGATCGACGAATCACTCCGCAAGGAACGCGCCGATGCGCGGACCGCGGAACAGCGCGTTCAACTCCACGGCGAGCTCGCCGCCATGCTGTACGGCATCGAGGCGGCACCGCTCACCCCTGCGGGGGACTCGGGCGCGGACCGGGTGATGGCGAGGGTGGCGGGATACCGGGAGGTCACCGCGCAGATCCGGCTCGCCCGCGCCGAAGGTCTCCAGTGACCTCGCCGGGCTGTGCCCCACGCGTCGCCGCGAGGATCGCGGGTCCTCAGTGTTCTACGCGTCGGGCGATCCCGTCGAGAATGGTGTCGAGTCCGTCGCGGAAGTCTTTCCGCAGCGTCGTCTCCGTGGGCACGACCGGCTGATCGAAGGCATCGGACTCGAACAGCGCCGAGAGTTCGGGGAACCGGGTGCGGTCGAGGAGGCCGAGCATGTCGTGCCCGTAGCGGTGTTCCCGTTCGCTCTGCGTCTCCGAGTCGTCCAGTCCCTCACCGAGATCATGGCTCATCAGCGCAGATTGCCGGACGTATCCGCTCACCAGCATCGCGTACATCACCTTCTCCTTCGCACTGAGATCCGTGTGTGAGAAGGCGGCGAGCGCTTGTTCGAGCCAGGCGAGCTGGCTGGGGCCGCTCGGTGCACCGTGAATCGGTGCTCGCAGCAGCCAGGGCCGGGTCCCGTACAAGTCCCAGAGGGCTTGCGCCCAGTCGGCCAGGGCGGTGCGCCAGTCGCCGTCGCCGGCGGCTGCGGGCGGGGGAGGACTGGTCGCGTAATCCACCATGAGTTCGACGAGTTCGCGCTTGGATCCGACATGGCGGTACAGGGACATGGCCGTCACGTCGAGTGCCTTCGCCACTTTGGGGAGCGTAGCGGCGTCGAGACCGCCGCGATCGGCCAGCTGCACGGCGGTGTCGACGACGCGATCGGTGGTCAGGCCCGCCGGCCGGCCGCGTCGGGCCTCGGGCTCGGGCAGCCGCCACATCCTGCGCAGCCACTCCGGAGTGTCATCGACCATGCTCGCCACTTCCCCCACTCAACTCCTCGCCGATGTCGTCGTGACCACCATATACGTGAGATAGTTACTGTCATAAACTATATCTGTTAGAGTCTCGGTATGTCGCTTCAGCCAGCCACCGATACCGTCCGGCAGGGGAGGATTCACGACGTCGACGCCGTTCGCGGGTTCGCCCTGTTCGGGATCTTCGTCGTCAACATCACGTTCATGGCCTCGGCCTACCCCGGAAACCTCGTCACGGATCCGTCGTTCACCTCGCACCTCGACGACGCCGCCCGCTTCATCGTCGCCGCCCTGTTCTCGATGAAGTTCTACCTGCTCTTCGCCTTTCTGTTCGGGTACAGCTTCACCCTGCAGATGAATGCCGCCCGCCGAGCGGGGCGCGGCTTCTCGGCACGGATGCTGCGCCGTGTTCTGGGGTTGTTCATCTTGGGTGCGATCAACATCGTCGCGCTCTACAGCGGCGACATCCTGACGACCTATGCCATCGCCTGCCTCCTGCTGCTGGCCATGCATCGGATCTCCGACTCCGCCGCCTTGCGGGTGGCCGGGGGCCTCTACGGAATCGTTCTGCTGTCACTGGTGGTGAGCGCCCTGTTCATCGACCGGGCGGCGTTCATGCCGTCGACGGCCGAAGCACTCGATAACGCGCAGGAGCAGACGCAGGCGATGCTCGGATCGGTCTCCGACATCGTCGCGTTCCACCTCGACGGACTCGAGCTCCTCGTGTTGCAGGCCGCCTCGTTGCAGGGCCCCTCGGCTCTCGCGATGTTCCTGCTGGGCATGGTCGCCGGCCGACGAGGCCTGCTCTCCGGCATCACCGGCACCGAACCGGCTCTGCGCCGGATCCAGCTCATCGGGTATCCCGTCGGGCTGGCCGGCGGGATCGCCTACGCCGCAATGGGTTCCGACACCAACACCGCTGCGGTGGCGGTGAGTTTGGTGACGGCACCGTTTCTCGCCGCGGCCTACGTCGCCACCCTGCTGCGCATTCTGCACAGCCGCCGTTGGTCCGTCGCCGGACCGGCGCTGGCACCGGCCGGACGGATGGCCCTCACCAACTATCTGGGACAGTCGGTGATCGGATTGCTGCTGTTCACCGGGATCGGACTCGGCCTCGCCGGCTCCGTGAGCCCCGTCTGGCTCCTGGCGATCAGCGTCGTGGCCTTCGGCGCGCAGATGGCCCTGAGTCACTGGTGGTTGTCGCGGCACCCGTACGGGCCCGCCGAATGGGCGCTGCGCTGGCTGACCAACCTCGAACGCCCGGCCTGGACGCGGCAGCGCCGCCGAGGCACTGAGTCGCGCTGAGAATCAGACGCGACTCCGGTCAACCCGTCGCGCGCCCCGCGGAGAAGTGAGTCGTGAGTTCGCCGACGATCTGGCCCCACAGCGGTTCAGGAAGGTCGTGGGCCATGCCGTCGATCATCGCGAGCCGAGCACCGGGGATCGCGTCGGCGATCGCGCGGGCACCGGACGGACGCATCAGCTTGTCGTGGGTGCCGTGAAGCACCAGGGTCGGGGCGGTGGTCCGCTTGTTGTACTCCACCAGCGATCCCGTGCCGAGGATCGCCGCGAACTGCCGGACCATCCCGGCGGGGTAGTAGCTCCGGTCGAAGTACTCGCGACTGTGCTCGCGCGCGACCTCCGGCCGCGGGGGATGAACGGGGCTGCCGATGATGCCCTGAAGCCTGGTGGTGTGCTCGATGATCTTCTCGCGGCCGGCGCCCTTGGGCGGCGGCGTGATCAGCGCGCGCATCTGCTTCGGCCCGGGAGGCGGCAGGAACGCCTTGTTGTTGCTCGACATGATGATCGTCGCCGTGTGGACGCGATCCGCGTGTTCGGCGGCGAAGACCTGGGTGATCATGCCGCCCATGGAAGCACCGACAATGTGCGCACGGCCGATCTCGAGGTGGTCCAGGACTGCGCGCGCATCTTCGGCCATGTCGGTGAGGTCGTACGGCGCACCGCCCACCGGGCGGCCGAGCAGAGAGTATCCGAGCTTGAGTGGTAGCGCGGGGCCGCCGACCCGCGCGCCGTCGAGCTTGGTGGTCAAGCCGATGTCCCGGTTGTCGAAGCGGATGACGCGGTATCCGGCGTCGGCGATGGTCCGCACGAAGTCCTCGCGCCAGTAGACCATCTGCGCCCCGAGGCCCATGATCATCAGCACCGCGGGATCCTGCGGGTCGCCGAACTCGTCGTAGTGGAGCTCGAGGTCTCCGGACCGCGCGGTTCCTGATCGTGAAGTCATACCGTCCATGATGACCCCGCGGAACACTCGGCGCGCAAGTGACCTCCGGAGCGGTGTCGCGGTGCCGGAGGCGGGGCCGGAACCGCCTATCGTGGGTGCGGGCGGTGCGCAGACGAGGCAGGGCCCATCCACTTCGAACGAGGAGCACTGACGGTGAACGACGAATGGCTCCTGGGCCGGGGAATCGCCGATGTGACGGGCGAACCGTGGGGCGTCGGCATGATGGGCTACGGAATGCCCGGCCAGCGCACCTGCGGAATCAGGTCGCGGCAGTTCGCGCGGGCGTTCGTCTTCGACGACGGCGACCGGCGGCTCGCATTCGTGGTCGCCGACATCGGCATGTTCTTCCAGGCCGGCGTGGCCGCCGTCTACGAGCGGCTCGCTGAACGCTTCGGCGACACCTACGGACCGAAGAACGTCGTTCTGACCGCCACTCACACCCATTGCGGCCCCGGTGGTCACGGCCACGACGTGCTCTACAACATCACCACCGCCGGTCATCACCGGCGTACGTTCACGCGACTGGTGGACGGCGTGGTCGAGGCCATCGCCCGGGCGGATGCCGACCTGGCTCCGGCCACCGCCACCCTGACGCGCGGACTGCTCACGACGGCCAGCGCGAACCGCGCACGCTCGGCGTTCGATCGCGATGCGGCCGAGGACCGTGCGGTCTTCCCCGAGGCCATCGATCCGGCCACGATGCTTCTGCGCTTCGAACGTGACGGCGCCCTCGTCGGCGCGATCAACTGGTTCGCCGTGCACAACACCTCGATGCCCAACACCAACCGGTTGATCAGTGCCGACAACAAGGGGTGGGCCGCCTACACGTGGGAACAGTCCGGCGCCGATCCGCAAGGAGTCGCCCCCGAGCTGGTGACCGCATTCGCGCAGACCAACAGCGGCGACCAGTCACCCAATCTGGATCTGCTGCCCGGTAAGGGGCCCACCGACGACGAGGTGGCGAACACGGCGATCATCGGCGAACGCCAGCTCACCGCCGCCCGCGCACTGGCGGAGGACGAGGGGACCGAACTCGCCCCGGGCATCGATGTGCGATACCGCTACCTGCGCGTCCCCGGACGCGCGACTCCATCCGGTCGCACCGGCCGTGCGATCCTGGGCGCCAGCTTCGCGGCCGGCAAGATGACCGACGGGCCGGGGTCGCCGCTGTTCCGGGAAGGCAAGCGAAACCCGGTCCCACAGTTCGTCACCGGGCTGCTCTACCGGATCCGGCCGTCGCTGGCGCGGACCCAGGCACCCAAGGACCTGTTCCTGCCGATCGGTCCGCTCAAGTGGGCCCAGGAGACCTACCTGCTGCAGCTGGTTCGCTGGGGGCAGCTGTACCTGATCTGCGTGCCGTTCGAGTGCACCATCGTCGCGGGACTGCGCATGAGGCGGGCGGTGGCCGCCGAGCTCGGCGTCGATCCGGACCTGGTGCTGCTTCAGGGCTACGCCAACGGCTACGGCCACTACGTCACCACGCCGGAGGAGTACGACGAGCAACTGTACGAGGGCGGCGCCACCGTCTTCGGCCGCAACGAGCTGGCGGCGGTCCAGGCGGCGGTGGTGGAACTGGCGACGGCGATGCGGGAGGGCCGGGTCTTCGATCCGGGCAGCCCGCCGCGTCCGCACCGGCTCTCGCTGAACAGCCCCACCGGCTCACCCGGTTTCGCGCGGTCGCAGCGGGTGAAGGTACGGCACGCGGACACGTCCGCACGTGTGGGGGAGACAGTGACCGCCACGTTCGACACCGACCATCCCAACACCGTGATCAGACCGACCTACTTCCGGGTGGAGCGCAAGGAGGGCGACGGCTGGGCCTCGATCGCCGACGACGCCTCCACAACGACCGCAGTCTCATGGCGCCGGAATCCGCGCCTGCGTTTCACCGCCGAGACGACCTGGATCGCCGGTGAGCCGGGGACCTACCGCATCACCTACATCGGAGCGAACGAGGCGAGCACATCGCCGATCACGGTGCGTTGACCAGGTCAATCCGCGTCCTGTTCAGCGCCCCGACACCACACAGGCGCCGGGACGGTGACGCACGCCCGGATCACCGGTGAGTCGGTACCACCCGCCGCCGAGGCACTCGATACGGTCGACTCGCACGACGCGGCCACCCACTGGGGCCGCCCAGCGATCCGGAAGGAATCCGATGAGGAAGACCGCACACCGCCGCACTGCAGGCGTCGTCGCAGGCCTGGCGGCCGCCGCACTGGTCGCGGCCGGCTGCAGCAGCGATACGAACGACGATGCCTCGCCGTCGAACGTCGCACAGACGGGCGTTTCGGCGACGCAGGAGACGGATGCCTCGTCCTCGAGCGCCGAGTCCGAGCCCTCCGCTGCGCCGGAGTCGGACTCCGACGCTGCCGCGGATACGACCGAGGTGAAGGTCATGGGGGAGCGGGACGTCGAGGTGACGATGACCGGGCCGATCGCAGTCAAGTACGCCTCGGCCGCCGATGCTCAGAAGAAGGCCCTCGGTAAGCCGCTGACCGGCGATCACAACGCAGAGACCCGGGACAGCGGCGTCGTCTTCCAGCAGTTCAAGGGCGGTGTCATCACGGCGAAGAACGATGACCCGGGCACCCCGGCGTACATCACCTGGGGCAAGATCCGCGATGCCTGGAACACCGAACGTGCCGAGGACGGTACCCCGTCACAGACTGGCAAGAACGGTTCCGCGGGCCCGCTCGGCGTCGCGACCAGCGACGAGGTCACCGACGGCGATCTGAAGGAGTCGACCTTCGAGAACGGCAAGATCAGCTACAACACCAAGACCGGGAAGATCACCGTCACGGTGAACGGAAAGGTCGTACCGGCGAAGTGACGCTCATCGGTCTTCTGCCGGGGCCAAGAGCGCCGGCAGAAGACCGATACGCCCTGTTCACGGCCCCGGCTTCAAGCCGGCGACACTTGACGCGCCCCACCCGGTAGCGGCGCGTCGGGCAGGGGGAGAGCGATGAGCGCGGCGATGTCCGCCTCCTCGAGCCCGAAGCTTCGCAGCACGTGCGCGGTGACGATGTCGGTGGCCTCGACCTCGTCCCGGTCGGGTTGCTCGAGAATGAGTACCGCCAACGACAACGCCGCCCCCGACGCGATCGTCAGGGCGAGTTCGGAATCGGCGACATGGAATCGGCCCGCGGCGACGGCGGCCTCGATGTCGCGCCGTGCGCGGGGAAGCAGACCGGCGTCGGTGTTGAGCAACCGCGGACCGCAGTTCACGACCACCCGGCTCAACTGGGGGACCTGCCGATGCATGCGGCCCGTCAGCCGGAAACTCTGTGTGAACGCTTCAGCCGGGTCCGCGATGTTCGCGGTGAGGCCGTCCATCACCGCACCGTGCTGGTCGACGACGTCCATGACCGCGGCGTCGAACAACTCGTCCTTGGTCGCGAAATGGTTGTAGAACGACCCGTTGCCGACGTCGGCCAGCGTCGTGATGTCCAGGACCGACACGGCAGTGCGCCCCTCGGCCAGCAGCTGCTGCGCCGCCTCCAGGAGCGACCGACGGGTCTGCTGCTTGCGACGCTCGGTTCGGCTGGGCGCCCCCAGGTCGGTCATCACGGTCTCCCTTCTGCTTAACCCCCATGGTCGCACGAACCAACTCTGACGAAGACATCAGAAGGACTTGACTGACGACAGGTTCGTAGTTGACGATATCATCAGATACTTGGTTGGGAGTTGAGATGTCGATCGCTCATGACGTGCACGACGGGCTGCACGCGGACGAGGGGGCCCTGCCGGGGGAGCACCCCGGCCGTCACCCCGACCCCACGGTCAAAGTGCACGACATCGCCTGGCTCGAGTTCGACAAGCCTGATCTGGTCCGGACCGCCGCGTTCGCGGTCGACTTCGGGTTCACGCCGACTCTGCAGACCCGCGACGAGCTGCATCTGCGCGGAGCACTCGCGGGATCGCCCTGCGTCATCGTCAGGCGGGCCCGGCGCACGGCCTTCACCGGCGTCGCCTTCCGTGCGGGCGACCGGTCGGACCTGACGACCCTCGCCGCCGCGTGGGGACGCGAAGTGGAACCACTGGACGAGACCCTCGGTGGCCACGCGGTGACCACACGTGATCCGAGCGGTTGCCGGGTGCGGGTGGTGGCCGATGTGACGCGTTGGCCCGCGATGCCGCTGCAGTCGGTGCGCAATCCTTTCAACTTCGAGGGTTCGCGAGAGCGGTCGAACGCCGTCCAACGCCCACCGCGGGCACCGGCGACCGTCGAGCGGCTCGGACACGTGGTGCTCCAGTCGAACCGGTATCTCGCGTCGCTGAACTGGTACCTCAAGAACCTCGGCCTGATCGTCAGCGACTTCCTCTACTACCCGGGGCAGCGCGAACGGGGGCCGGTGATGAGCTTCATCCGGTGCGATCGCGGATCGGAGCCGTCGGATCATCACACCCTCGCATTGACCCTCGGGCCGGCCAACCGTTACGTCCATTCCGCATATCAGGTGTGCGACCTCGATGCCCTGGCCGCCGGCGGCGAGTATCTGGACGAACGCGGTTACGTGCGGTCGTGGGGAGTCGGTCGACATATCCAGGGGAGTCAGATATTCGACTACTGGCGCGATCCCGACGGCTTTCTCGTCGAGCACTTCACCGACGGTGATCAGTTCGATCAGTCCGTGGCGGCCGGCTGGGCGCCGATGACCGCCTCGGGCCTCAACCAGTGGGGCCCGCCTGCGACCGCAGACTTCCTCGGCGTCAAGCCCAGCCGGGCGGCGCTCCGGGAGTTCGGTTCGATCCTCTCCTCCTTACGGGAGTCCGACAACGAGTTCGACGTCCAACGCCTCCTCGGCCTGTTGAAAGTGGCACGTTCATGAGTCTCTCCGTTCTTCGCACCTCCGACGCCTGGTGGGTCTCGGTGCCCACCGGTGTGCGTCGTATCGACACCACCGCCACCACCACGGCGGAACTGATCGCCGATCGTGACGCGGTCGCCGCGGCCGCCTCCGGTGACGGCGACGTGGTGGACCCCGCGACACTGACTCTGGTGTCTCCGGTCACCGCACCGTGCCGAGTGATCGCGCAGATGACGAATTACGCCTCCCACGTACGGGATTCGGGCATGGACCCGGACAAGGTGCCGTTGACCTTCTTCCGTAAATCCTCGGGGTCGATCACCGGGCCCGCGGACGACATCGTCAAGCCCGCCCATGTCGCCCTCCTCGATTACGAGGTCGAGATCGGAATCGTCTTCGGGCAGACCGTTCCCGTCGGCTCGGCCGTCGACGAGGAACTCCTCGCCGAAGCCGTCGCCGCGCTCGTCGTCACCAACGACGTGTCCGCCCGCGACGTGCAGCTGCCGAAAACTCAGTTCTACGAGGCGAAGTCGTATCCGACCTTCACCCCGGTCGGACCGTTCCTGGTCCTCCTGGAAGAGGGGGAGTGGGAGAAGTTCTCGACGCTCACCCTGCAACTCCGCGTGAACGGTGTGACACGGCAGAACAGCACCGTCGCGGACATGATCTACCCCCCGCTCGAGACTCTGCGGGCACTGACGCGGTTCCAGCGGGTCGACGCGGGCGATCTGCTGCTGACCGGTACGCCGGGTGGCACGGCTTTGACCGCGCCGCCGAAACCGGTGGAGATCATCGGCTCGCTGCTGCCGTCGCACGTGAAGTGGAAGGTGTTCTTCAAGCGCCAGGCCGGCAACCCGAAGTACCTCCGCGACGGCGACGTCGTGGAGACCAGCATCGCGGCGGGTGATGGAACCCTCGATCTGGGCACCCAGCGCAACGTCGTTCGCTACGCATGACCCCCGCTCAGACCGAGTCCGCGCCGCAGCCCGACTCCGCGGACGGGCCGGCGACGTCGCAGCGGGCACCCGTCGTCATCATCGGTGCCGGTCCGACCGGTCTGAGCGCAGCGGCACTGCTCGCCGACTTCGGTGTCCCCAGCGTGGTCCTGGAGCGCTGGGAGGACGTCTACCCTCAGCCGCGAGCCGTGCATCTCGACGACGAGGTCTACCGGATCCTGGCCCGGCTCGGCCTCGCCGAGGCGTTCGAGCACATCTCCCGCCCCGCCCGTGGCCTGCGCCTGGTCACCGACTCGCTGGACCTCATCGCGGAGTTTCCCCGCGGTGAGGACATCGGTGTTCACGGATTCCCGGCGGCGTCGATGTTCGATCAGCCCGAACTCGAACGGCTGCTGCGGGACGCGGTCGCGGCTCGCGACCTGGTCACGGTGCGCGGAGGTGTGGAGGTCGTCGACATCTCCCAGCGCGACTCGTCGGTGATCGTGCACGCCGCTGATCGCAGCACGGGGGAACGCCTCACCGTCGAGGGCGCCTACCTCCTCGGCTGCGACGGAGCGGGCAGTCTGACCCGGTCCGTCGTGGGGGCGCACTGGCGCGACTTCGGGTTCAGCCAACGATGGCTCGTGATCGACGTCGAGACGACCGCCGATCTACGGCAGTGGGAAGGCGTGCAGCAGGTCTGCGACACTCGGCGCGCGGCCACGTACATGCGCATCGGTGACGATCGCTACCGGTGGGAGTTTCAGCTCCTGGACGGCGAATCCGCCTCGGACTACGCCGATCTCGCGGCGGTGCTGCCGCTGATGCGGCCCTGGCTGCCCCGAGCCGCCGATCTCGATCTGCGGCTGGTCCGCTGCGCGGAGTACACGTTCAACGCCCGAGTGGCGGACCGCTGGCGGCACCGCCGGATCTTCCTCCTCGGCGACGCCGCGCACCTCACCCCGCCGTTCATCGGGCAGGGGATGGGCGCCGGGATCCGCGACGCGGCGAATCTCAGCTGGAAGCTGGCAGCCGTCCTGGCCGGCGGCGTACCGGAGTCGAGTCTCGACAGCTACGAGAGCGAACGGAAGCCCCACACGACCGGCCTCATCCGACTGGCCATGCTCACCGGCGCCCTGATGACGGGCGGTGGGCGCGGCGGTGACGCTCTCCGGGGCGTCATCGCACCGCTGCTCGCGCGGCTGCCCGCGTTCGTCTCTCGGCTCGCCGACAGCGCCACGCCGGCCCTTGGGCCCTCGTACTACGTCCGAGCCGGTGTGGCGGGCACGCCTGTTCGCGCGCTACGCGGGCTGGTGAGTGCGGACTACACCACGGCCGGCTCGCTCGCGCCGAACTCGGTGCTGTCGTCGAGCGGGCTGCGCCTCGACGACAGGGCTCCGGGCTTCGCACTCGTGAGCCTCGACGAACCGAGCCCGGAACAGCGATTCGAGATCGGTCGTCGCGGGGCGACGGTCATCGTCGTCGACTCGCGTTCCGGCCTCGGGATCTGGCTCAGCGACCACGATGCGCGCGCGGCTCTCGTCCGCCCGGACGGGACGGTGATGGCCGCCGGACGCGCGATCGCGTCGATCTACACTCTGATCCCGCCCATGCCGGTCACGGCGGAGTATTCCTGGTCGCGCCTGCCACATCGGGTTCGTCGGCCGGAAACCTGTTACGCAGGGCGAGGGAGACGTAGATGAGCGCCACCAGCACGGGCACTTCGATGAGCGGGCCGACGACGCCGGCGAGGGCCTGACCGGAGGTGGCACCGTAAGTGCCGATCGCTACGGCGATCGCGAGCTCGAAGTTGTTGCCGGCTGCGGTGAAGGCCAGGGTCGTGGTGCGGGCGTACCCCAGGCGCAGCACTCCGCCGAGCAGGAATCCACCGGCCCACATCACGGCGAAGTAGATCAAGAGGGGTAGCGCGATCCGCGCGACGTCCCCGGGGCGGGAGGTGATCTGCTCGCCCTGGAGAGCGAAGAGCAGCACGATGGTGAACAGCAGTCCGTAGAGCGCCCAGGGGCCGACTCTGGGAAGGAAGCTCTGCTCGTACCAGTCACGACCTCTGGCGCGTTCGCCGATCCGGCGGGAGAGGTATCCGGCGAGCAGCGGAATGCCGAGGAAGATCAGCACCGACTTGGCGATCTGCCAGGGGGAGGCGTCGATCGACGTCTGTTCCAAGCCGAGCCACCCGGGCAGCACGGACAGGTAGAACCATCCGAGCACGGCGAACATGACGACCTGGAAGAGCGAGTTGATCGCGACGAGCACGGCGGCGGCTTCGCGGTCCCCGCAGGCGAGGTCGTTCCAGATGATGACCATGGCGATGCAGCGGGCGAGGCCGACGATGATCAGGCCGGTGCGGTACTCCGGGAGGTCGGGGAGCAGGAGCCACGCGAGGGCGAACATGAGCGCCGGCCCGAGAACCCAGTTGAGGACGAGCGACGAGATCAGGAGCTTGCGGTCGCCGGTGACGGTGTCGAGGCGGTCGTAGCGGACTTTGGCCAGCACCGGGTACATCATGATCAACAGGCCCAGGGCGATCGGCAGAGAGATGCCGTCGACCTCGATCGCGTCGAGCATGGTGTCCAGCCCGGGCACGAAGCGCCCCAGCAGCAGACCGGCGACCATGGCGGCGCCGATCCACACCGGAAGGAAGCGATCGACCGTCGAGAGCCGCCGCACGGCGGGCGAGGACGAGTTTGTCGGGGTCATGCGCCGGTCCCAGCCGGTTGCGCTTGCCGTTGCAGGCACTCGGCGAGGGTCTGCAGAGCAGTGGGGACGACGCGGTAGTACACCCAGGTTCCGCGACGTTCGGAGACCAGCAACCCGGCGTCGCGCAGCACCTTGAGGTGGTGGGAGATGGTCGGTTGGGAGACGTCGACGGCGGGGGAGATGTCGCAGACACAAGCCTCGCCGCCTGCGTGACTGCCGATCAGGCTGAAAAGCTGGAGCCGCACGGGATCGGCGAGCGCCTTGAACACCGGTGCCAGGTCGCGGGCCTCGACCGGCGTCAGCGGTTCGCCCACGAGTGGTGAACAGCGCACGTTCACGTCGACGATGTGGTCTTGATTCGACATGCGTCTATATTTACATCCATCGAATCATCAGCGTCGAACGGGGCCAGACGAGGCCGGGGCGAGGGTGCCCGTTATCGGACGCCGCACCTCAGGCCCGGCGAGCGTAGGATTGATTGTGACCGGCAGTCACATCTGACAGAGATCTGTCAGCGTCGCCGATCGTCACAGCCACCACGGTGGCCAGTCAGGTGAACGACCATGATCGCACCGTCCCGCTTCCGCCTCACCCCACGCCCCGACCTGCCGCCGATCACGCGTCGGCTGAACGTCCAACTGGGCGAGTTGAATCGGAGCATCCTCGACGCCGAGACCGCGACAGCGGTCGGCGATCTGAGTTCGGCACTCCTCAACGTGATCGCCGAACTGGAGAACGATCTGATCATCAGCAGAGGCCGATCAACCACCCGCACTCTGATGCACACCGCGTCGTGAGGAGGAATATCCCATGATCGTCATCCTCGGAGTCGTCATTCTGGTCGCTGCGGTGATCCTGGCGACCGTCGGCGTTCTGACCAACAACGGCGGCACCCACGTGCTGACGACCGACAGCTTCTCCGTCTTCGGGTACCACGTGACCGGTTCGACCGGCGCGCTGTTCCTCTACGGCGTGGCAGTCGGCGCGGTCGCCATGCTGGGTCTCGCAATGATCCTCGCGGGCGCACGACGTGCCTCGCGCCGGGGGAGCCGGGCGCGTCAGGACCTCAAGCAGTCCAATCAACGCGTCGAGAGCCTCAGCCAGGACCGGGACGATCTGATCGCCCAGCACGCAGACGCCGCCACACCCGACGCCCCCGCCGGCCGCGGGCTCTTCCGCAGGCGCTCACACCACACCGTCGGGTGAGCACTCCGATTCCGGCCCGACGAGAGCTTGCGGACATCCCACACGAGCGGGTCGAGGGCTTAGTCGCTTCCGTACGATGATGTAAGGAAGTCGCACCGCAGGTGCGGGTCAGAAGGGGCGGACCATGGCCGAGCGGGACGACGGTGCCGGCGCCGTCGGGCTCGTGGCACTCGTTCTGGTCGTCGTCGTCGCGATCGTGGTGCCGAAGCCCCTCTGGATCACCATCGTCATCGTGTTCGGGATCGCCGCGGTGGCCATCGTCGGCACGCTCGTGCGAAAAGACCTGGGGGAGCAGCGGCAGGTGCGGCAGGCCGCCGACCGTGCGGCCGCAGAAGAGCAAGCGCAGCTGGAGCGGGCTCGGCAGTCGAGCCGCCTGGGAAGCGAGAACGTGAAGCGCTTCGAGGCCGCACAAGCCGCTGCCGAACGCGTGACCCACTCCGACGCCGCGCACGAAGGATGGCTCGGAGAGGTGGATTTCACCGAGGATCTGCGAACCGTCGAAGAGAACTTCGAGAAGTCGACCGCATTGCGTGTCACCGCGGCCGACCTGACGGCGCTGTCGGATCCGACCCCGGACGATCGCCGTGTTCTCGCCGACGCGCAGGCCGCCGCCAACCGCTTGGAGAGCGCGGCGATTCGACTGGTCGATCTGATCGGCCGGTGCGCAGACGAAGCCGACCTCATCGACGCCTCCCTGCGCAAGCAACACCAGGACGCCGAGAACGAACGTCGACGCGCCGAGCTGCACGGGGACCTCAGCGCGATGCTCTACGGCGTCGAGAGTGCGGTGGACGGGGAACCGAGCGAGGCCGGCGCCGATCGAGTGATGGCCCGGGTGGCCGCCTACCGGGAGATCGTCGCCGAGATCGCCCGGGTGCGGGACCAGTGAGCCAGATCGTTTCTGCGGTTGAGAGTTTCAGGACCCCGCTGGACGCGGGCGCAGCAGCGTCAGGTGATGCGGTCGACCAGCAGGTCGATGATCTCCCGTTGTTCGGTCTCGCCGGCGGGATGGGTGAGGAGACCTTCGACCACGAACGCGATGATGTGGCTCGCCGGCTCCGCATCGTCGGGAGGGAGCTCAGAACGGGTGAGCGCTTCGGCCACCTCGTGAAAGCCGGTGTGCCACTGATCGATGGCCGGCGAGGCCGCGCGCCGCGCATGCACGGTGTCGACCAGGTTGCGCATCGCCGACAGTTCCTGAACGGCGAACATGATCTTGTCCGCCAGTGGCCGCTGCGCCATCGGTTCGTATCGCGACAACGCGTCGGCGAGGAGTTCCTCCAGGACCGCCACCAGCAGGTGGTCTTTGTCGGGGAAGTACCAGTAGACGGTGTTCGCGGTGACACCGGCCGCAGCGGCGATCTTGCTCAAGGCCGTGGCGTCGTAGCCGTCGTCCACGAACAGTCGGCGCGCGGCCGTGACGATCTCGTCTCGCTTCTCAGCCCGTGCTCGTGGCCGCCGATTCGCAGGCATGTTCCACACGTTACTTGATTGACGTTCAAGAAGGCGTTACCTTCCTTGAATGCCAATCAAGACGACAGGGGACCCGCATGCCGGACGGTGACCAGTACGGCCAGACCGACGAGTTCTTTTCGCGCGCCGGGGTCAGATGCGCCGCGACGGTGTACCGGCCGACTGCGCCGCACGCCCGGGTACCGGTGATCGTCATGGCTTCCGGTTTCGGCGCCACACGAGGCCTCCGGCTACCCGCGTACGCCGAACGATTCGCCGCCGCCGGCTACGCGGTGGTCTTGTTCGACTACCGCTGTTTCGGCGACAGCGAGGGGGAGCCGCGTCAGTTGCTCGACGTCCGGTCGCAACTCGAGGACTGGCATGCCGCAATCAGGTTCGCCCGCTCGCTGGACGTCGTCGATTCCGACCGAGTCATCGCCTGGGGCACGTCGTTCGCCGGAGGTCACGTGTTGACGATCGCCGGCAGCGGGGAGCGACTGGCCGCGGTCATCGCTCAGGTTCCGCACGTCAGCGGCCCCGCGGCGGTGCGTGCCACAGGACTGAGGCAGGCGCTGCGGCTGGCGCCTCCCGCTCTGGCCGACCTCGCCGGATCCCTCTTTCGGCGCCCGCCTCGATACGTCTCGGCGGTCGGGCCCGAAAACGCGGTGGCGGCCCTCGCGGCCCCCGGTGCGATGGCCGCGTTCGAGCGACTGTTGGCCGAATCGAGCATTCAGCGCGGCGACTACCCGGAGACCGTGGCTGCGCGGATCTTGATCAAGATCGGGTTCTACTCGCCGACCCGTCATGCCCGGAAGATCACCTGTCCGACGCTGATTCAGGTGGCGGCGTCGGACAACATCGCTCCGGCGGCCGCGGCGGCGAAGACAGCTGAGAAGATTCCCGAGTCGACTCTGCTGCGCTACGAGTGCGGACACTTCGGCCCGTACATCCATCCGGACTTTCCCCGCGTGATCGCCGACCAACTCGAGTTCTTGACCGAGACCGTGCCCGTCGGGCCGTAAGAGGGAGACGGGAGAACTACAGTTCACTGAGCCGGCCGCGAGCGAATTCGTATACGTTCTCGTGCTTGTATCCGAAGCTGCTTCCGGCTCGGTGGATGTGCGGCTCGAACGTGAATGATTCAACGGAGTCAAGACGCGCCCGGTTGCCGCGTTCGAGATAGATTCTGCCCTCGCCGTTGCGGGGGATCGAATGGCCGAGGTTGCCCCGGAAGTCCAGATTCGCGTAACCCAGGTCGCGGATCCTGTCGTTCATGATGGCGGCCAGTTCCTCGAACGTCTGCCACGGTCGCGCAGTGTCGAGAAGCTGTGCATGGAGGACGTATTCGGCCGAAACGCCGTCTCGCCATTCCGTGCACGACGAATCACGGGCATCGTCGAGGGCGATCCCGTCCTCCACGACGAGGGTTCGGGCGAAGTCGCCCCAGACAACGTCGCACTGGGGACTGAGATCGAGAGTGAGAATCTCGTTGTGTCCCAGCCTGTAGTCCGGAGTCTGGTACTCGCGACCGGAGATCGATCTCGTCGTACTCTCGCCCGCGAACACGAAGGCACCGATGCCCCAGTACCAGAACGAGTCTGCGCCCAGTCGACGCATCGTGCTTTCGCAGAACTCCCGTATCTCGGCGAGAGTCTGGCCAGGCTCGAGGTGAGCGCGCGTGGCTTCCATGGCACGACGGGCGATGCTCTGCATGTCGATCTGGGAAACCATGAACTCACGCTACCGCCGAGAAACGCTGCTGGATGGCGGCGGACGCCCCAATCCGTACTGGCGTCCCCTTGATCGCAAGTGCCGAAAAACGTAGGGGAGTGCGGCCGTCGATCGATTCAGCAGCAGGTATTGAGGACTGCGCGCAGCGCTTCGAGGTTGGCAGGCTCGGCGCGGTACAGGTTGTTGACTCCCCGGCGCTGCGAGGTGACCATGCCCGCACCGCGGAGTTGGTTGAGGTGATGTGTCGCGGTGCCGCCGGAGACACCGACGGCGGCAGCGAGCTCACTGGCGGCCACCTCACGAAGCGTGTCACCCATGAGCAGTGACATCATCTGAATCCGAATCGGGTCGGCGAGTGCTTTGAGGCGAAGTGCCAGTTCGACGGCGTCATCGGCCGACATCGGTCCTGCGGCCAGAGGTGCGCAGCAGATCGGGGCGCTGACATCGATGACGGGCAGAGGTTTGGGCATGGAATCGAATCTACCAGTTGACTTTGACATCTATCAAAGTAATCGGTTACAACGGAACAGTCGATCACTTCGACATCCATCAAAGCCTCGGAGGTTCCCATGGCCCGCATCCAACTCGCCCTCAACGTCGACGACCTGGAAGCGTCGATCGCGTTCTACAGCAAGCTTTTCGACACCGCTCCGGCGAAGGTCGAGTCCGGTTACGCGAACTTCGCCATCGCCGCCCCCGCCCTGAAACTGGTCCTACTCGAGAACAGCGGCGATGGCGGCACCATCAACCATCTCGGCATCGAAGTGGACTCCAGCGAAGCTGTTCATAGCGAGATCGCCCGACTGTCCGATGAAGGCCTGTTTACCGAGGAGCAGATCAACACCACGTGCTGCTTCGCCACCCAGGACAAGGTGTGGGTGGGCGCCCCCGACGGCGAACACTGGGAGGTCTACACCGTCCTGGCCGACGCGGACACTTTCGGCGAACCTCCCACACTGACGACAGGGGAGGCCTGACCCCCAGTCCGATCCATGTTCCATTGACAAGGCGGCTGTTCGGGCGAAGCTCCGCATCCGCCCGGCGGGAGCTCCTGAGCCGTGTTGACGCATGGTCGCGCGAGCTCGTCGTAGCGCCGCAAAGCAACCTGCAGATGGCGCCGGCGAAGCGCGTCCTGAGTAGCGCGCGCTTGAGGCGCGACCAGTCCGCCGGGATGGTTGTACATTGCGCACCAGCCGTCGTGGCATGTTCCCCGGGAAGTGGTCCATAGTGTTTTAGAGTCCTGATGCCCTGGTGAGGGCTGAGAAGGGGCGATGAGGATCATGGCAGGACGTAAGCGTCACTCGGCGGAGGACATCGTGCGCAAGTTGCGCCGGGCCGACGAACTGGCCGCCGAAGGCAAGGCCGGTGAGCAGATCGCCGCCGACCTGGAAGTGTCCGCGGCGACTTTGTACAACTGGCGCCGCCAGTACGGCGGTATGGACCGCGATGCCGCGAAGGAACTCAAGGAGCTCCGGGAGCAGAACAGCCGGCTCAAGCGGTTGCTCGCCGACGCCGAGTTGGAGAAGGACGCTCTCCGGGAGGTCGCGAAGGGAAAATTCTGAGCCCAACGGCTAAACGCGCCGCGATCGACATGCTCAAGGACGTCAAGGGCCTGTCCGAGCGTAAGGCGTGCAAGGTTGTTGGGCTTTCCCGGTCGGCGTACCGGACCCCGCCGCAGTCGCACACCCCGGCCGACCCGGACGTCGGCCTGCGAGAGCAGTTGCGCGGCTATGCCGCTAACAACGCCCGTCACGGGTTCCGGCGGGCGTGGGCGCACCTGCGGTTCGACGATGGTGTCGTGGTGAACAAGAAGAAGGTGCACCGCCTGTGGAAGGAAGAAGGTTTGCAGGTCCGGCGCGCGCCGCGACGCAAACGGGCCGGTCAGTCCTCGGTGCCGGTTATCGCCGCGGATGCGCCGAAGGTCGTGTGGGCGTTGGATTTTCAGTTCGATTCCACCGTCGACGGGACCAGGATCAAGATCGCTTCGATGGTCGATGAGCACACGCGCCAGTCGTTGCTGAACATCGTGGACCGCTCGATCACCGCCGGGCGGCTGACCGAAGACCTGGAGAAGACGTTCGCGATCTGGGGTGGCCCGCCAATGGTGCTGCGCATGGACAACGGCCCAGAGTTCATCTCCGAGGCCCTGCGCGAGTTCTGTACTGGGACTGTCGGGATCTCCTACATTCCGCCGGGTACGCCGTGGAACAACGGGTTCATCGAGTCGTTCAACAACCGACTCCGCGACGAGTGCCTGAACCGCAACTGCTGGCCCACTGTGCTGGAGGCGCGCGTAGTGATCGAGGACTTCAAGGACGACCACAATCACCGGCACCGGCACTCGGCGCTGGGCTACAAGACACCGGCCGAGTACGCTGCCGGATGCACCCACCGACACCACCCGGCCGGGTGCGAGATCAACTGATCAACGACAAGTTGGAACTGGCTCTAGAACTACCTGGACCGGAAATCGGGGATCTGTCAGTCGAGGGACTCGCCCTCCAGCGGGGTGAACAGTGAGAGCCGCTCACACGTACGGCTGTGTGAGCATCTCCAGGAAGTGCCCCGATGGATCCCTGAAGTAGACCCGACGGCCGTCACCGGTCGATACTTCACCGGGCCGACGCATCTGCGGATCGGCCCAGTGCTCGACGTCGCGCCGCTGAAGGGCCGCGTATCCGCGGTCGAACTCGTCATCGTTCATCAGGAATGCCAGGTGAATCGGATCGTTGACCGGCGCGGTGGCGAACTGGAGGAGAGTGTCGTCATCGAGGACGATGTTGACGAACGGCCCCCAATCCTCGGTCCGGCGAGCGCCGAGGACCTCGAGATAAAACTCGGCGGAGGCGGCGGGATCGTGCGCCCCGATGATGGTGTGATTGAAGCTGACTGCCATTGAAAGACTTTCGTCTCCGGCACCTCCATGTCTGACGCAGTCCGTCACCGACACGCGATGCTGAAACAAAACTCTAGGAGATCTTCGCGGTCTACTCAATCGACAGAATCGATCGTGATCCGCCAGCAGTCTGCGCTATGTGTAGTCGGGCAGTGTCACCGCTTCGGCTTTGGAGAAGAACATCCGGCGGGCGAGAGGCCGCAGGGGGCGGCTGACCATGAGGCGGGTCGTGGCGATCCGAAGCCAGATCGCCAGGCGGCTGTTCGGCGCGAAGCTCCGCATCCCACCCGGCGGGAGCTCTTGAGCAGTGGTGACGTATGGCCGCGCGAGCTCGTCGTAGCGCTGCAGGGCGACCTGCAGGTCGGGCTGGCTCGTGACTTCGCCGGCGAGGATGTAGGCGCCCACGAGGGCGAGGCTCGTGCCCAATCCGGTCAGCGGCGACGGGCAGTACGCGGCGTCGCCGATCAGAGTGACACGGTTCCGGCTCCATTCCGCCATGTGCACCTGCACCAGCGCATCGAGATAGAAGTCGTCCGCAGCGTCCGCGGCGGCCAAGAGTTCGGGCGTGCGCCAGCCGGCGCCGGCGAAGCGCGTCCTGAGCAGCGCGCGTTGCTCGTCGGGGTCGTGCCGATCGAAGGCGAGTGGTGCGGATGCGAACGAAAGACTCGCTTTAGCGGTGCCGTCTTCGCGGCCCGGCCGCTGAGACGCGACCAGTCCGCCGGGATGGTTGTACATCGCGTACCAGCCGTCGAGGGACTCGCCCTCCGGCGCCGTGAACCAGGCCATGTAGCCACCCAGTGGCCGCACGAACTGCTCCTCGGGACCGAACACCAGTTTGCGGGTGGCCGAGTGCGGGCCGTCCGCGCCCACCACGAGGTCGACGAGGCAGGTGGAGCCGTCACTCAGCTCGACCTGAACCTGATCGCCTGCGGGGGACAGGCCGCTGATTCGCGTACCGAACCGGTACTCGGCACCGTGATCCTTGCTGTCGGCCACCAGGAGCTCAGCGAGGTCGCCGCGCAGGATCTCGATCTCGCTGATGATCCCTTCTCCGCCGAAGTCGCTCACACGCATCTCCGAGAGGTGTCGCCCGGTCGAGTCGACTTCCGCGATGCCTTCCTGCTGCAGAGACAGCGCTCGCGCACGATCCAGCAGTCCCATCCTGTCCAGGACAGTGCGGCCGGCACCGCGCAGATCGACGGCCTGCCCGCCGGGCCTCACGCCGTCGGCGATCTCCACGACGGTCACATGCACCCCTCGTCGCGCGAGCAACGAGGCCAGAACAGGGCCGGCGATCCCCGCACCGCTGATCAATACGGAATCGATCAATGTCTCATCCCAAGTGTTGGAAGCCTTTTCGCGATGCTACGCCGACCCGACCGGCCTGGCCAGACGGATAAATCACCCGTACGGGTCGATCCCGGCGGCGAAGACTGCTGAGATCATTCCGGAGTCGACCCTGCCGCGCGCCGAGCCGAATCGTGGCCGCGAACCGGGTGTGCCGCGCACCACGGCGCGCGAGGACTGGTCAGGGCCGCTCTGCTGAGATTGTCGCGAGATAATCGCTGCCACCAACAAATAGAGTGCGCGGGCTCAGGTCTGATCGAACAGCCTCATTCGCGATGGCCTCGGCGAACTCCTCGACTGAGGGCAAGTCAAGTGCGTGGCGGCGCGCCTCAACAGCGACGGGATCGCGACGTTCGAGCAGTCGGACAACGATCGTTCCTTCGATCATGTCCCCGGACACAACCGATAAGCCGACATCAGCGCGGGCCAAATCAGGCAGCGTTGCGCGAATCGCGTCCTCGCCTGCGCGCTTGCTCACAGCGACGGGGTAGTAGTCCTGGGGAACGGGGTGCGTCCTGACGAAGTGTGCTTGATGGCTGGTGACGAAGACGACCCGTGAGTTCGTACTCAGGACCGGCAGAGCCAGTTCCAGCATGCGCACTTGCGCATCTCGGTTGATCGTCATCGGGTAGTCAGCAGCGGCGTTGCGCTCGAGGCCTCCGGAAGCGTTGAGTACAAGGCCATCCAACTGGCCGAACCGCACACTCAACTCGTCGACCATTGCTCTAACGGACGTCGAGTCGCTGAGATCGGCACAGATGGCGATGGCTGACCCGCCGGCAGCGCGAAGTTCTGCAACCAGCTGTTCGGCACGTTTGCGCTTTTCGCGGTAATTGATCGCGACCGTGTGCCCGTCGCGGGCGAGTCTCCGTGCGACAGCAGCTCCGATACCTCTGGACGCTCCGGTGACTAGGACGGTCTTGGGATGTGCCACGGTCGGCTCCGATCGTATGATTCTGATTTCGAACTGATTCTGAATTCGAAGCACGAGTATGATGGTTCGAAATGAGAAGCGCAAGAGACTCCACTGAACAAGACGCCTCGGCAGAGGCGGGCATTTACGCTGCAATGAACCTGCTGGGTCAGCGCTGGGTTTTGCGCATCATCTGGGAACTCGAGCCGGGGCCGCTAGGATTTCTCGAGCTCCGCCGCCGAATGGGGAACTGTTCGTCGAGTGTGCTTGCTGATCGCCTGAACGCTCTGAGTCGTGCGGGCATCGTCGAGAAGCTGCCGGACAAGGCCTATGAACTGACGGCGCACCGTGGTGGCGAATTGGGCGCTGCGCTTGAGAGCGTGTGGCAATGGGCCGACGTCAACGCGGAGGCATTGACGGGCGGACCTCGCCGACAGGAAGCCGGAGCCGCTCAGAACGCGCGTCGACGAAGTTAGTTGAGCCACTGAGCGGCGGACCACGGGACATACAAGTGGGGAGTCGCCACGTCTTCACTACTTGTCATAATGTATCTTATCGGCGTTGAACTAGGACGGGTTCAAATAGATGAGAGGACTCGACCCAGCGGATCTCGAGCAAACCGACTGGCTACGGCCACCGCCACTCGCGCGGTCGCCACGGCTCTGCGACCAAGACTGCACATCAGCATGGATAAATGCAAACAGATGAGAGATTCTCGCGCTACACTAGCGTTCATGCAGAGTGTTCCAGGTCGGCTTCCAGAGTTCCTGTCGGACGGTGTCGTCGGCCTTCTGCGGCCCGAGGATCGTGTTTTCGAGGCGATGCTGAACGGCTGGCGAGCGCAGATGCTGGCCCGCGGGCTCGGTGTGCCATTCATTCAGTCATCGTGCAGTCTGGTGTCTCGCTTCCAGGAGCACTCAAATGAGTATCCGTGGGCGTGGCAGCCGATCCACGTCGATGAGTTTCTGGCCGATCGACGCACCGGCCCCAAAGCCGTCTCAGTGTCGACACTGCGAGCGAACGCCGGCACCATCAGAGCCTTCTGCTATTACGTCACTGACGAAAGGTACGGGTGGGCTGCGTTCTGCAGCAAAGCATTTAATGACGTTCCCACCCAAGTCGTGTTCGAGTGGAACACCCCGCGTCACAAGACTGATGACGCCGTTCCGTCCGGTCGGCGGAGCTTCACCCAAGCCGAGTTGCAGACGTTCTTCGATACCTGCGACGACCTCGTGGACCGCGAGTTCGCCAAGGGGTCGAAGCGCTGGCTTCCCCTGATGCGAGACTCCACTGCGTTCAAGGTCTGCTACGCATTCGGTTTGCGGCGTCGGGAACTTGCCATGCTCGACTACCACGACTTCGGCCCGAACCCGCACGTCAACAAGTACCGACAGTACGGCGCAGTTCAGGTTCGCTACGCGAAAGGCATGGCGGGGTCAGGGCCGCGTCGACGCACCGTCCTCACCGTGCCTGAGTTCGAGTGGGTGGTCGACGTTCTCGAGCATTGGCTCTCGCCGCAAGGACGCGAGCAGTTCGCCACGGCGGATCGCTCGGCGTCGTTATGGCCATCCGAACGGGCCGGCGCCACGGGCATTCGCAATTTCAATCGCACGTTCACCACGGTCCGCGAACTCGCTGGGCTGCCGACAGAGTTGAAGATGCACTGCCTGCGCCACTCCTATGTCACCCACCTCCTCGAAGCCGGATACGACCCGATGTTCGTCCAGCAGCAAGTCGGCCATGCCTACTCATCGACCACCGCGCTCTACACATCGGTCTCGGCAGACTTCAAACAGAAGACCATCCAACGGATGATCCAGCAACGAATCGTCACACGTGACGAAACAGATGCTAGGAAGGACACGTGAGCGAGCAACGCCGTATCGGCTACCACTGGAATCTGCGCCAGCGGATGGCTGATCGCAACCTGTGGAAGACAACGGAACTCATCCCGTTGCTGAGGTCCCGCGGAATCAACCTTTCGAATGCTCAGGTCCACCGATTGGTGACTGGCACTCCTGAGCGAATCCCTGCCCGCACGTTCGCCGCGTTGTGCGACATCCTTGAATGCACACCCAATGATCTGTTTGAACCGTACGTGGAGATGCGTGCCGCAGCTACAGCTGATGCCCCAGCAAGCCCGGCCGATCTCGGTACCGGAAAGCAGGCCTCGGTCGCCCGCCGAATCCGCGTGGTTCGCGGCGATAATGGCGATGGCAAGACCACGTAAACCCGAAGACCCACAACGATGGGAAGTCCCGTGCGATCGTTGTGGGGAGCACCGGCAATGTGTCGCAACCTGGCAGGGTCTCGGGATCTGCGGCTACTGCTACCAAGCAGCGAAGCGCACCCGAGGCGTATGTGCGTGTGGCCACGACGGCGTATTGCCAGGAATCATCGAAGGCCGACCCGCTTGCCGCAAGTGCACCGGGATCAAGCTCAACGTCGACTGCGTCGAGTGTGGTGCCGAGGAGGAACTCTACGCACAGGGGCGTTGCTGGCGCTGCGTCCTGAGTGTGACCATCGACCGGCTGCTGACTAATCCAGAGACTGGCGCCATCAACGATGAGTTGAAGCCCTTCGCCGCCGCCCTGAAGTCGATGAAACGCGCCAACAGTGGCCTCACGTGGATCAAGCAGGACCACGTCACGACATTCCTCGCTGATCTGGCCAGGACGCCACTGGTCAGCCATGACATCGTCGACCAACTCCCTCGATCGCGCACCAGAGAGTACGTCCGAGAACTCCTGATCGTCCACCAGATCTTGCCGCCCAGGGACGGATTGCTCCACCGTTACATCGACTGGTCAGATGACGCCCTCGATCGGCTTAAATCGTCGGAGCATCGGGAAATCGCGACACGTTACATTCGTTGGCACCACCTGCGCCGGATGCATTCGATGAAGTCGGTGTCGCACGGGACATTCTTGAGGTCCAAGCAAACCGTCACCGTAACAATCGAATTCCTCAACTGGCTCACCTACCGGGACATCTCGATCGGAGACCTATCCCAAGCAGATCTGGACACATGGCAGGCTGAAGGCCCAAGCACTCGGGAGTTCGCGATCCGGTTCCTTGCGTGGGCGATCAAGACAAAACTGGTCTCCGCAGACCTAACAATGACACCTCATCGTCGCGGAACCAGCTCGAAGATGAGCTTCGAGGACCAGCAGGACGCCGTCGCCGCCATTACATCGAATCAACCGGAGCTGAATCCGCGAGACACAGCTGCAGCGATCTTGGTGCTCGTTTTCGGCCAGCAAATTGATCGTGTCGTCAAACTCACGTGGGACGAGGTCGTAGTCTCAGACGAACTCGTGACCGTCACGCTCGGCGACATCGCCATAGCCCTGCCAGCCCCGCTCGACGAGCCATTCCGCTATCTCGCAGGAGAACGCGACCTCGCGAATACTGCCGCACACCCAGCCACTAACTGGGTATTCCGCGGCTACGTCCCGGGCCAACACATCAACCCGGGCCACTTACGGAACCGGTTAAAGGCGGCGTTCAGCACCCGCGCCGCACGGCTTGGCACTCTCCAGGAACTGACCAAACTGGCACCAGCAGCGATCCTCGCCAGCACTCTCGGCTACTCCCCTGCCACCATCGAGCGACATGCAGTGGCGTCTGCGGCGACGTATGCCCAATACGTTTCGATTCTTGACGCCGATGGATGAAGTTCCACACGCTGAGACACACGCGCGACCAACATCGTGCCGAGTGACACCTATCCCTGAACGGGAACTCACCTTCAGCAACAGGTGTTGAGGACCCCACGAAGCGCTTCGAGATTGGCGGGTTCAGCGCGGTAGAAATTGTTCACACCACGACGTTCCGAGGTGACTAGCCCTGCGCCACGAAGCTGATTGAGGTGATGTGTCGCGGTGCCGCCGGAGACGCCGACCGCGGACGCGAGGTCACTGGCTGCCTTCTCGCGAGTCGGCTCGGCCATGAGCAGAGACATCATCTGAATGCGGATGGGGTCGGCGAGAGCCTTGAGCCGCAGCGCGAGTTCCAGAGCATTGTCGGTCGACATCGGCCCGGCAGCCAAAGGGGCGCAGCAGATCGGAGCGCTGACGTCGACGACAGGCAGTGACTTGGGCATGGATCCAATCTACCGAACCCTTTGACATGTATCAAAGTATTGAGATACAACGGAACGGTCGGAAACTTCGACATCCATCAAAGCCTTGGAGGTTCTCATGTCTCGCGTGCAACTCGCCCTTAATGTTGACGATCTGGAAGCGTCGATCGCGTTCTACGGCAAGCTGTTCAACACCGCCCCCGCGAAGGTTAAGCCCGGGTACGCGAACTTCGCGATCGCCGAACCCGCACTGAAGCTGGTCCTGCTGGAGAATCGCGGCGAGGGCGGCACCATCAACCATCTCGGCGTCGAAGTCGACTCCAGCGACACCGTTCACGGCGAGATCGCCCGCCTCTCCGGCGAAGGATTGTTCACCGAGGAACAGATCAACACCACCTGCTGTTTCGCCACCCAGGACAAGGTATGGGTCGGCGCTCCGGACGGGGAACGCTGGGAGGTCTACACCGTCCTGGCCGACTCGGACACCTTCGGCGAAGCGCCCGCCCTCGCCGCGGAGGGTTCGGACCTGGGCCTGACGCAGGCTTCGTCCGACTCGTCAGAGTGCTGCACACCAGCCTCTTCGTGCTGCTGAAGCTGCATTCACCGCGCCTGCGGAAGGGCGTCGCCCCGGTGCGGCGGCGCCCTTCGTGTTGCAGCCAGTATCGATAGCTGTCAATATCGATATATGTCGAAGTCGTTGAGGATTGAAGGCTCGCCGGTGCGGTGTTCGCCGCTCGTGCGTGAGCCGTTGACGCCTGAACAGTCAGTGCAGGCCGCCGCGGTGTTCAAGGCGCTCGCCGATCCGGTGCGGTTGCAGCTGTTCAGCCTGATCGCCAGCCACGACGGCGGTCAGGCGTGCGTGTGCGACATTTCGCCGGCCGTCGATGTCTCGCAGCCGACGGTCTCCCATCACTTGAAGGTCCTGCGGACCGCAGGGCTCCTGGAGTCCGAGCGTCGTGGATCTTGGGTGCACTATCGGGTCGTTCCGGTCGCCCTCGACATCGTCGCTGGCATTGTGGCACCGTTGACCGGCAAGGCCCTCGCATGAGTGTTCAGGCCCCGCGCCGTAGCGTCGCTGGGAAGCTGTCGACGCTCGATCGATTCCTTCCGGTGTGGATCGGGTTGGCGATGGTCGCCGGACTGCTGCTCGGTCGCCTAGTTCCGGGATTAAACACCGCCATCGACAAGATCCAGCTCGACGGGATCTCCCTGCCGATCGCCCTCGGGTTGCTGATCATGATGTACCCGGTCCTGGCGAAAGTCCGCTACGACCGCCTCGACACCGTCACCGGCGATCGACGCCTGCTCATTGGATCGCTAGTCCTGAACTGGGTAGTCGGCCCGGCACTGATGTTCGCCCTGGCGTGGCTGTTGCTGCCGGACCTGCCCGAGTACCGCACTGGCCTGATCATCGTCGGCCTGGCCCGCTGCATCGCAATGGTCATCATCTGGAATGACCTCGCCTGCGGCGACCGCGAGGCCGCGGCCGTGCTGGTGGCGATCAACTCGATATTCCAGGTCCTGATGTTCGCCGTTCTGGGCTGGTTCTACCTGTCGGTACTGCCCGGCTGGCTCGGCCTGGAACAGACCACCATCGACGCCTCGCCCTGGCAGATCGCCAAGTCAGTGCTGATTTTCCTCGGCATTCCCCTGATTGCCGGATACCTCAGCCGCCGGATCGGCGAACGTCGCCGCGGCAGAGACTGGTACGAAGAATCGTTCCTCCCTCGCATTGGACCGTGGGCCCTATACGGACTGCTGTTCACCATCGTCCTGCTCTTCAGCCTGCAAGGCGACCAGATCACCTCCCGTCCCTCCGACGTCGCCCGCATCGCACTACCGCTGCTGGCCTACTTCGCGATCATGTGGGGCGGCGGTTACCTCCTCGGCGCCTCTCTCGGCCTGAGCTACAAACGAACCACCACACTCGCGTTCACCTCAGCAGGAAACAACTTCGAACTGGCCATCGCCGTCGCGATCGGAACCTACGGTGCCACCTCCGGCCAAGCCCTCGCCGGGGTCGTCGGACCGCTCATCGAAGTCCCCGTCCTGGTCGCCCTGGTCTACGTCTCCCTCGCCCTCCGGAACCGCTTCACCCGCCACGCTTCTCAGTCCACCGAACGGAGCCTCCCATGACACCATCCGTGCTGTTCGTCTGCGTCAAGAACGGCGGCAAGTCCGTTATGGCCGAAGGCCTCCTGCGCCAGGCCGCCGGCGACACGATCGAGGTGCACTCGGCCGGCACCCGCCCCGGAACCGCCGTCAACACTCTCTCCGCCCAGGCCCTCGCGGAAGTCGGAATCGACATCACCGACCACGTCCCGGTCGGCATCGACCCGGTCCTGCTCGCCCGCGTCGACAAAGTCATCACTTTGGGCCGCGAAGCGGTCGTTGACGCCGCCGGCGTCAACGTCATCAACTGGGACACCGACGAGCCCTCCGAACGCGGTATCGACGGCATCGAACGTATGCGCCTAGTGCGCGATGACATCACCGCCCGCGTCCGAAACCTCAGCACTGAACTCACACAGTAGGCCGCTGCTCAAAAGGCGACAGAAGCAACGTCGACTCGGTGCAGATCTGGGCCGCCATACGCACGGATTCGATATGCAGGGTGTCCACTGGGCACCGAAGATTCATTGATCGATCGAATCGAGGCCGTCGCTCTCAGCAACTCGTCCTACTTGAACACGTCTCATTACCAGTTTTTGTACCAGCAGCGGACCGCCGTGCGCCGGAATCATCATCATCATCATTGTGAACCGTCACCCGATGCGGCCTGGTTGGTTGGCGAATCGCCAGACTACTCGGCGGATGTTGCCCGTCGAATTGGCGAATGATGTGCGACCCGCTGACAGCCGGCTCCCGACAGCACGCAAGTCAGCCCTTAATCTTCTTTGGATGTCACTGAAAAACCCTTCCCGACGCCCCGCCCCTATACCCTGCTAATCGTCACTGTGACGTTTTAGGGTTTGCCGTGTAGTCGGTCGTGTCGGGTGTGACAATCTTTCAGCTGGCGATCGGCGGGTCCCACCCAGGACGCGTATGCCTACCGCTTCAGCAGTTGTGGATAGAGCTCCTCGACGGGCCGACTCAGGCCTGCTTTGACTTGAATGCTCAAGTCGTCGGCGAGCACCTCGTACTGACCTGCCTCAGTGGCCTCGAAGACTTGTCGGACCAGATCGGCCGGGTCTACTTTCGGGGCCGCAGCGTGCGCAGCCATGGCTGTGTCGACATAGCCCACGTGGACGCCGACGACGTGGACTCCCGACGGAGCGAGTTCGAGCCGGAGTGCGTTCGTTGCGGACCACAGTGCCGCTTTCGAAACGCTGTAGACACCCATGGTCGCGTACCACGCCAGTAGCGAGTGAACGTCGATGAGGGCGGCGTCTCCTTGAGCTGACAGGGCCGGGGCGAATGCCCGGGCCACTGCCAACGGACCGAAGAAGTTCGTCTCCATGACCGCACGGAGTTCGTCATCGTCGATGTCGATGAGACTGGTGGTCGACGGCGCGATTCCGGCGTTGTTGACCAGGATCGATACGTCCGTAGCGGCCTCCGCCGCGGCGCGGATCGACGCGGCGTCGGAGACGTCGAGCTTCAGCGGAACAATGCGATCGTCACCCCAGGCCTTAGGGCTGCGAGCGGAGGCATAGACCTTCGTTGCGCCACGGGACAGTGCCTCCTGGACGAAATGCGTGCCGATACCTCCGTTAGCGCCGGTAACGAGAACGACGGCACCGTCAAGTGAGGTCATGGTTCAGTTCTCCTGTCTGGTGCTGGGCACCACGGTCGTCAGGGTTGGGTAATCGGTGTAGCCGGCGGCACCGCCGCCGTAGACAGTCGCAGGGTCGAGGTCGTTGAACGGCGCGTCGGAACGCAATCGCTCGACGACGTCCGGGTTGGCTAGCGCGAAACGCCCAAACGGCGCGTGGTCCTCGGAGATCGCCGACGGTGCGACCGGTGCTCGGTGATCGGTGTCCAGAGTGATTCATTGGTCATGGTGGTGGCCTTGTCTGTGATGAGTTCAGGGAAGCCGGACGCCGGCGAGTTGGTGGGCTTGGGCGACGACGGCGCCCGCGCTGTCACGAATGGTGCAGGTTTCGTCGCCTTTCCCTCCCTGAATGAGGGTGGTGTCGATGACGAGTTGCAGCGGCCCCGCGACCGGAACCGCCCGGATGTACGTGGACATGGTCAGTGTCGGCACCCAGCCGGAGAAGGCGACGTCATAGGTCGCCGGCGGCATGACATCGGCGGCGAAGAGAAGAGACACCGAATCGAACTCCTCGCCGGCGGGCAAAGCGATCCAGCCGCGGAGTTCTCCGATACCTTGTGGCTCGCCGTCGTAGAACCTCAACGAGGCCGGTTCCATACGCAGATCGATCTGATGCATCAAGGTCGCCGGGACCTGTTCAAGGTCCGGCGCGTGCGGGACGCACTCCTCGTATGCGGCGCCGGCAGGCTGCAGGCGCGTTGACTGCCACCTGGGCGACTCCACGGGATCGGGCAGCACACCGAGAATGACGAGGGCCTCGACCTTGGGCTCCCCGCCCTGAGACAGGGTGACCCGCACCTGCGTGGTCGACTTTCCCGCTCGCAGAACCACGGTGTCGATGTCGGCGTCGCCGGGACCAGGCGCGGCCAGGAAGTGGGTGCTGGCGGCGAGTACGTGTTCCCGATCTGCGGCGTCCAGCGCGGCGCGCGCCATCGTGGCCTGAAGGTAGCCGCCGTTCGGGTTGCCTCCGAAACCCCACAGCGGTTCGATATCGGCACGGTAGCGTCCCGGGAAGACCCGGGACACGGCGGAAATCTCCGAGAAGGCAGCCGTCGCGGTCGTGTTCACTGCACTCACCGGCGCCCATCCTTGTCCGTGGGGCGCACTCGCAGCTCGACGTCGTCGGACGTCAGTGGGTGCCCGGCACGGCAACGCACCTCCACCTCTGCGGGCTCTCCGCACCCAGCGTGAACGGATTCGACGCCAGAGCGAAGCCGACCGTGTTTGATACCCCACTCGAATAGGCCGATGATCACCGGCATCAGGTCGGTGCCGGCGGCGGTGAGGATGTAGTCCTGCCTGACCCTCTCCCCCTGTTCCTGGTATCGGCGACGCTCCAGCAAGCCTGCCGCAGTCAGTGCTTTCAGATGTGAGGCAGCCGTTGCTGATGACATGCCGACTCGGTCCATGAAGTCCTCGAAGCGGCTCGTCCCATAGAACGCCTCACGCATGATCAGCATCGCGTTGCGCGACCCGACCACCTTCATCGTCTGCTCGATCGGGCACCGTCCTGCCGTGCTCCACGACGAGCGATCGGCCAGTGTCTCCTCGAATCGCATCGGGGCACCTCCGTTTGACTTTACCAATCTAAAGTTAGGTCATAGCCTTAGCTTATGCAACTAAAGTCAGCAGGTCGTTGTGGTCGGGTTGAGTGCGATGTGAGCGCAAGTGCCCGCTGGTGCGCCATGGCCGTCATCTGTATCGGCGCCATGATGTCCTTCGTCAATGTGTCGGCGACGATCGGTGCCCTGACCGATATTCAGCGGGACCTGCACGCGTCCTCCGCCGAGGTGGTCTGGGTGTCGAGCGCCTACAGCCTTGTGATCGCCGGTGGAATTCTCACCGCGGGAACCCTCAGCGACCTGTTCGGGCGGCGCCGGATCTTCATCACCGGAGCGTCGCTGTTCCTCGTCGGCAGCATCATCGCCTCACTGTCGTCGACGCCGTTGACACTCATCGGGGCACAAGTCGTGATGGGCCTGGGCGGAGCGATGATCCTTCCCGCCGGCCTATCGATCGTCAGCAGACTTTTCGTCGACCCCCATCAGCGAACCGGGGCCGTCTCACTGTGGGCCACCAGCTCGGGCCTGGGGCTGGTCGTCGGGCCAGTGGGCGCCGGCCTCCTGCTCGCACATTTCGGCTGGAACACAGTGTTCATGATCAACCTAGCGCTCAGCGTGGTCACTGTCGCGGGTGCGGTCGCGTTCCTTCCGGAGAGCCGAAGCGTGGGGCGACGGATCGACCCCGGCGGAATCATCCTGGCCACCCTCGGAATGTTCGCCTTGGTGTACGCCATCATCGAAGGCAAGCACCTTGGATACGCGTCACTGCCCATTCTGGTGACCTTCGCCGTCGCGATCGGCTTGATCGCGGCGTTTGTCGTCTACGAACTCCGCGTCGACGATCCGATGCTCGATATGCGGCTGTTCACCTCAGCGTCGTTCTCTACGGTCATGGGCGTAGCCGTCGTCACGATGCTCGCCTTCACCGGGATGGGTTTCATGGGCGTGTTCTACCTGATGCAGGGACAGAACTTCAGCGCCTTGCGTGCGAGTGCGGTCATGCTTGCGATGTTCGTCCCGTTCTTGATCGTCAGTCCCCTGTCGGCACAACTGGTCCGCTTCACCGGATTCAAACGCCTCCTCAGCGCAGGGCTGAGCATCATGGGAATCGGGTTTCTTCTGCTCCTGCTTGTGGAGTCCGACTTCACCATCGTGGCGGCGTGGCCGGGCCTGGTCTTGATCGGGCTAGTACTACAGCCGTAGATCGGGTCGCGAGTCATTTTGACCTGGCCTTTTGGTGGCAGCGTTGGGCGATGAGTTGGTGTTTTCGGCGCCAGTGGGACCATGTGAGGATATGGGTGCGGTC
>Ga0164243_10001952_pt1 | contig 34591 bp, 30 predicted proteins | sample OricompcompostOP_FD_108781 | JGI IMG/M metagenome (GOLD analysis project Ga0164243, IMG submission 108781) | Organic Plus compost microbial communities from Emeryville, California, USA - Original compost - Organic plus compost (OP) | ecosystem: Engineered > Solid waste > Mixed feedstock >...
ACGGCACGGCGTCGAAGCCCGGCGCGTACGGACCGAATCCGTCGTGCGCCGCCGGGTCGTCGCTGAAGCCGACGATCGTCGTCGTGCGGCCGTGGAAGTTGCCCGCGGCCACGACGATCCGCGCCTTCCCGTCCGGGATGCCCTTGACCCGGTAGCCCCAGGCGCGGGCGACCTTGATCCCGGTCTCCACCGCCTCGGCGCCGGTGTTCATCGGCAGCACCAGGTCTTTGCCGCAGAGCCGCGCGAGCGCCGCCGCGAACGGCTCCAGCCGGTCGTTGCGGAACGCACGGCTGGTGAGCGTGATGCGTTCGAGCTGCTCTTGGAGCGCCGCGACGAGAGCGGGATGACGGTGGCCGAAGTTCACCGCGGAGTAGGCGGCGAGCAGATCGAGGTATCGCCTGCCCTCCGTGTCGGTGACCCAGGCGCCCTCGCCGCGGGCGATCGTCACCGGCAGCGGGTGGTAGTTCTCGGCGACGTGGGGCTCAAGGCTGACCTCGGCGTCAGCGACCGCGTGCGTGCCGGCCATCAGGCGCCGCGCAGTTCCAGCGTGCAGCACTTGATCCCGCCGCCGCCGAGGAGGAGCTCGGAGAGGTCGACCGTGATCGGGTTGTACCCGCGCTCGCGCAGCTGCTTCTCGAAGCCGGTGGCCCGAGGGGAGATGATGACGTTGAGCCCGTCGCTGGCGGAGTTGAGCCCGAACACGGCGCCGTCCTCGTCCGACACGAGGATCGCGTCGGGGAAGCGCTCCTCCAGGATCGCGCGGCTTGCGTCGTCGAACGCGTGCGGGAGGTAGGCGATGTTCGCCCGCTCGGGACCGCCGTTCTCCACGCCCTGGACCGGGTCGAGCACGGTCAGCGCCGTGTCGAGGTGGTAGAAGCGGGGGTCGACGAGGTTCAGCGAGACGACCTCGCGGCCGAAGACCTCGCCGACCTCGCGGTGGCTGTCGCCGGTGGAGCGGAACCCGGTGCCGGCGAGGATCACGTCGCCGACGAGCAGGAAGTCGCCCTCGCCCTCGTTGACCTCCTCGGGCTCGACCGTGTCGAAGCCGTTGGCGCGGAACCACTCGGCGAAGGCGGGCGCCTCGCCGGCGCGCTCCTCGAAGCGGAACTTGGGGACGTAGGCGCGTCCGTCGATCACGAAGCCGCCGTTGGCGGTGTAGACCATGTCGGGGTAGCCGGCGAGCGGCTCGATCAGCTCGACCTCGTGCCCGAGCTCCAGGTACAGGTCGTACAGCTTCTGCCACTGGGCGACGGCCTTGGCGGTGTCGGTCGGGTTGGCCGGCTCCATCCACGGGTTGATCGTGTAGCTGACCGTGAAGTGCTCCGGACGGCACATGAGGTACCGCCGGTGCTGCTGGACACGGGAAACGGCCGGGGAGACGGTGGTCGTGGTCTCGGGCGTCGACATGGATGCTCCTCTGGAAGGGATGCGGCGGACGCTGTCCAGGGGCCCGGCGGTCCTTCGACCGGCACTCGGCGAGGATGGTCATCGAGGAGTGCGGGAAGATGCGACACGGGCACGCCGTCGATCATTCTCTCACTCCGGGCCCCGACACCGCCAGCACGCCGGCCCGTCCGTCCCCTTCCTCCGACCGCGTCGGCCGAGCAGCAGGTCAGCCGTCGATGCGGACCACCGTCTTGCCCGCCGCGTGCCCGGTCTGCAGGTGCGCGAGCGCGGCCGGAGCCTCGGCGAACCCCCACACCCGTTCGACCACCGGGGTCAGCCGGCCGGCGGCGACGAGGTCCAGCAGCGCCGCGACGACCTCGGGCCTCGGCGTGGCCGCGAGCGATCTGACCGGCCGGCGCGAGCCGATCGACACCACGGCGGCGCGGATCATCCGGGGAACGGGGCCGAGGACGGGGCCTCCGTCGCCGGTTACGAGGACCACGGAGCCGCCGTCGTGCACGAGCCGCTGCAGCGCGCGGACCGGGACGCCTCCGGCCACGTCCACGACGGCGTCGAAGGACGCGGCGGGCAGGTCGGCCAGCGGGACCGTGCGGTGGTCGAAGACGCGCACCGCCCCGGCCCCCTCGACGAGGGCCCTGTTGCGCTCCCCGCACGTCGCCCAGACCTCGGCGCCCCGGAGCGCCGCCAGCTGCACGGCGAAGAGCCCGACGCCCCCGGACGCGCCGAGCACGAGCACGCGGGGCGCGGACGACGGCGGCGGATCGCCGGCGGAGAGTCCCGGCACCCGCGCCAGGTCCCACGCCTGCCACGCCGTGCCGCCGGCGAGGGGCAGGCAGGCGGCGACCTCGGCCGAGACGCCGTCGGGACGCCGGGCGAGGCGGTCGGCGCGCACCGTCGCGAACCGCGCGAGCCCTCCCCCGCCGGAGAGCTCGCCCACGACCGCGTCGCCGACCCGCAGATCCGCGACGCCGTCGCCCCGGGCGGCCACCGTCCCGGTCACGTCCATGCCCCGGACCGGGTTCCTCGGGCGGAACAGCCCGAAGACCGGGCGCACGAGCAGCGGGTCGCCGGCCATGATGCGCACGTCGCCGGCGTTCAGCGCCGTCGCCTCCAGGCGGAGCAGGACCTCGCCCTCTCGCGGGCGGGGCACCGGGATCCGTTCCCGTCGCGTCCCGGCGGCGGGGCCGTAGCGGCGCTGCACCCACGCGGGCATCGTGGTCTCGTCCGCCTCCTCGCCCGCAGAGGCGGAGAGGGGCACCGGAGTACCGGGAGCATCGGGGGTATCGGGGGTATCGGGGGTCACGGGAGCCTCGGGGGTCTCCGCGTCGTCGATGGTCATGTCAGGCCTGCCCTTCCGGGGCGTCGGGGTAGTGGAAGAGCTCTTCGAGGGCGACGCCGAACACCCTCGCGAGCTGGAAGGCGAGCTCGAGCGTCGGCGAGTATTTGCCCTGCTCGATCGCGTTCAGCGTCTGCCGCGTCACGCCGATCCGCCGCGCGAGGTCCGCCTGCGTCATCCCCGCCTCCTCGCGATGGGCGCGGATGGCGTTGGTCACCCTGGTCGGCTTGACCATCAGACGAGGCCGCGGCGGTAGGCGATCACGCGAGCGAGCCCGCCGACCACGGACGACACGGCGAACCCGGCGAACATCATGTTGGCGATCCAGAACACGTCGGCCCGCACCGCGCAGAGCACGATCACGCCGAGACCGGCGATGACGAGGAACGCGTGCTCCACGCGTCCGCCCATGCGGGCGATGTCGCGGTCGCGGAGGTCCGACACGGTCGCCTCGTCGCGGTCGCGGCGGCCGGCGATCACGCCCCACACGACGGAGAGGAGGATGCTCAGCGCGATCGATCCGCCGATCGCGGCGAGCATCAGGGGCCACCAGTCGACGGCGACGACCGGGCCGCCGCCCGCCGCGGCGAGGAGCAGCACGACGTAGACGGACACGCCGAGCACCGTCGAGAGGAGCGCGGACCAGGCGGTGCGTTCGTGGTAGACCATCGGAGCCTCCGTGTAAAAGATTCTTTACACGGAGACTAGGGCGGCCCTCTCAACGTGTCAAGAATTTTTTACACACGCGAACGCGCCAACGGGGTCGCCGGCACGGGCCGACAGCAAAGAGTGAACCCTGTCAGGCTCCGAGGGAAAGAGCCCGACAGGGTTCACTGGCGATGGCGAGCCCCCCAGCTCTCCATCGCGCGTCCATGCCCCCACCCCCCGGTCGCGGCATATCTGGACGCTGACCATAAACTGTCTGGGACTACGTTAGACGGTCGTCCGCCGAAACGGAAGAGGGCACGCAGGCGAACCGGATCAGATCACCTCGGCGCTCCACGGATCCGGGTTCCCGAACCGGTGCGCCGTGATCGTGATCGACTGCTCGTGCAGGAACGGCAGCAGCTCGATCCGGCCCGCCGTCGTCACCTCGCCGGGGTAGACGGCCAGGTCGGGATCGCCCGCGACCGCCTCGGCGAGCGCGTGGCGCAGGCGGTCGACGGCATCGGCCGAGCCCACCAGCCGCACCCGATCGGGACGCGCGACGACCGGCGTCTCCTCGCCGGTGTCGCTCGGCACGGCCTCGGCGGCGGCGTCCTCGCGGCGGGCGAAGCGCTGCACCCATTCCTCGTCGGTCTCCACGAACACGGGGACGCCCACCTCGCCCAGCACGCGGCGCACGCCCGCGGGAAGGCCCACCGGGGTGGAGATCGCGACCGGCGCCCCGGTGCGGATCGCCGCGATCGTGACGCGCAGGAGCTCGCGCCAGGCGGCGTCGCCGGTCGCGCGGATCGCGACCGGGACGGGCCGGTAGCGGAAGAGGTTGCGTTCGATCCCCAGGCGCGACACGTCGCGCACCCGGCCGAACTCGCGGTCCCAGGCCAGCGCGTCCGAGAGCGCGGCCCGGCGCAGCCACTCGAACCCGGTGTAGTCGAGCGAGGGCTGCGCCGCCTCGATGAGCGCCGTGATCCGCGTGTCCAGGCCCCGCAGGTGCAGCGTGCTCGACGGCGCGCCGCCGCCCGTCCCCCGCCATGAGCCGAGGCCGATCAGGTAGTTCGGCCCGCCCGCCTTCGCGCCGGGGCCCACCGACGACCGCTTCCAGCCGCCGAACGGCTGGCGCTGGACGATCGCCCCGGTGATGCCGCGGTTGACGTAGAGGTTGCCCGCCTGCACCCGATCGAGCCAGAGCGCGAGGTCGTCGGGGTCCTGCGTGTGCAGTCCCGCGGTCAGCCCGTAGTCGACCGCGTTCTGCAGCTCGATCGCGCGGGCGAGCGTCGGCGCGTGCATGACGCCGAGCACCGGGCCGAAGAACTCCTCGCGATGGAACCGTGACCCCGGCTGCACGCCGACGCGGATCCCGGGCGTCCACAGGCGTCCCTCCATCGCCGGATCGTCCGGGGTCTCCTGCGGCCGCGGCTTCAGGAGCCACTTCTCGTCCCCCTCCAGCTCGGTGAGCGCCCAGAGGAGCTTCCCCTGCGGCGGCTCGATGACCGGGCCCACCTCGGCGAGGGGGTCGGAGGGGAGCCCGACCCTGAGCGATCGCGTCGCGTCCAGGAGCTGACGGGCGAAGCGCCGGGAGCGTCCGACAGGCCCGACGAGGATCGCGAGCGACGCGGCGGAGCACTTCTGCCCCGCGTGCCCGAAGGCGCTGCGCACGAGGTCGGCCACGGCGAGGTCGAGGTCGGCGGAGGGGGTGATGATCATCGCGTTCTTGCCGCTGGTCTCGGCGAGGAGCGGGAGATCGGGCCGCCAGCTGCGGAACAGCGCCGCCGTGTCCCAGGACCCGGTGAGGATCACCCGGTCGACGTCGGGGTGGGCGACGAGGCGCCGTCCGAGCGTGTCCTCGTCGATGTCGACGAGCGCGAGCACGTCGCGCGGGACGCCGGCGTCCCACAGCGCGGCGGCGATCACCGCGGCGCAGCGCCGGGACTGCGGCGCGGGCTTGAAGACGACGCCCGAGCCCGCGGCGAGCGCGGCGAGGGCGCCGCCGGAGGGGATCGCGAGGGGGAAGTTCCACGGGGGCGCGACGATCGTGAGCCGCGAGGGCACGAAGGCCGCCCCCGGCACGGCGTCGAGCTCCCGCGCCTTGGCCGCGTAGTATTTGGCGAAGTCCACCGCCTCGCTCACCTCGACGTCGGCCTCCGCGAGGACCTTCCCGGTCTCGGACGCCGCGACCTCGATCAGCTCGGCGCGGCGGGACTCGAGCACCGCCGCGGCCCGCAGGAGGATCTCGGCCCGCTCGGTCGCGGGCCGGGCGCCCCACGGCACGGCCGCCTCGCGCACGGCCGCGATCGTGCGCTCCAGCGCCTCCGGGTCCTCGATCCGCGCCGAGCGCAGGATCCCGTCGCCCGCCGTGGAGCCGGGGATGCGGGCGAGGATCTCGCGCGCCCACTCGCGGTTCGCGGCGAGCGCCGGGTCGCTGTCCGGCGTGTTCGCGAAGCCGGGGGCGCCGAGGGCGACGTCGGCGACGTCCTCCCTGCTCGCGTACACGGCGGTCTCGACGAAGGTGTCGTCCAGGCTCCGCTCGGTCGAGCGGGCGATCCCGAGCACGGCCTGGGTCAGCGCGGCGTCGCTCCCTGCGGCGTCGGCGGCCCGCACCATCGACTCGTGCACGGGCGCCGTGCGGTCCTGCGTGCGCCGCGGGCCGGTCCGGAGGCCGGGGTCCGCCGCGCGCTCGACCGAGGCGCCGAAGCGGGCGATCTCGCGGTCGCGCAGCTCCTTGTCCTCGTGGAGGCGGAAGGCCGCGGACAGGAAGTTCTCGGGGCTCGCGTTCTCTTCCAGCCGCCGCACGAGGTAGCTGATCGCGACGTCGAACTCCGCGGGTCTCACGACCGGCACGTAGAGCAGCACGGGACCGACATCGCGCGACACGGCCGCGACCTCGCCCTGGGCCATCCCGAGCAGCATCTCGAACTCCACCGCCTCGCGCACGCCGCGGTCGCCGGCGAGCAGCCAGGCGTAGGCGATGTCGAACAGGTTGTGCCCGGCGACCCCGATCCGCACGGCCCTGACCGACTCCGGCCGCAGGGCCTCGGCGAGGCAGCGCAGGTAGTTGGCGTCGGTGTCGACCTTGGCGTCGTAGGGCGCCGGCGTCCAGCCGTGCATGAGGGCGTCCACGTGCTCCATCGCGAGGTTCGCGCCCTTGACGAGCCGCACCTTGATCCGCGCCCCGCCGTGGTCCACCCGGTCCTGCGCCCACGCGGTGAGCTCGCGGAGGGCGGGCAGGGCGTCGGGCAGGTACGCCTGCAGCACGATCCCCGCCTCCAGCCGGGCCAGCCGCGGGTCTTCCAGCACGCGCGTGAACACCGCGATCGTGAGGTCGAGGTCGCGGTACTCCTCCATGTCGAGGTTGATGAAGGTCCCGTCCTCGGCCGCCGTCAGGTACAGCGGCAGCAGGCGGGCGGCGACCTGGTCGACGACCTCGTCGAACGCCCACATCGAGATGCGGCTGACGATCGCCGAGACCTTGACCGACACGTAGTCGACGTCGGGACGCCGGATGAGGTCGTGGATCCCGTCCAGGCGCCGGCGGGCCTCCTCCTCGCCCAGGACCGCCTCGCCCAGGAGGTTGAGGTTCAGGCGTGCGCCGTTCTCGCGGAGCTTCGCGATCGCGGGCCCCAGCTTCTCCGGCCGGGCGTCGACGACGAGGTGACCCACCATCTGGCGCAGGGCGCGGCGGGCGACCGGGACGGTCGGGACGGGGAGCGACGGGGCGACCGCGCCGCCGACGCGCACGGCGGCGCGCAGGTACCAGGGCAGGAACCCAGGCACGAGCGGGGCGATCCGGCGCAGGTTCGCGGCGGCGGCCCCGAGACTCTCCGGGCGCATCACGCCGTCGACGAACCCGAGGGTGAACGGCAGTCCGTTCGGGTCCTGGAGCACCCCGGCCAGACGCTCGGCGGCAGGATCGGCCGGCGCGCCGGAGGCCGTCCTCGCCGCGGCGGCCTCGCCGATCCATCGCTGCGCCAGCTCGACGGCCCGGCGTGCGCGGTCGCGATCCTCGTCCGTCAGCGTCTGCGGCATCCGTCTCGTCCCTCTCTGCGCACGCCGGATCACGCCCGGCCACGCGTGCTCCCCTCCAGCATGACCCGCCCGGCCCCCGGTGGCGCCGAGGCACGCCCGGCTCGGCCGGGCTGGCCGTTCTCCGGACGGCGGGAGAGGTCGGCGCGGCCTTCCGCACGCCGGAGGATCCTCCGCCGTGCGCCCGGCGCGCCGGCGCTCAGTCGGTCCAGACGCTCGGCGCCGGGGCCTTGGTCGGCGGCAGGGCCGAGGCCGTGGCCCAGTCGTGGATCCAGTCCGCGACGCCCGGCACGCCCTCGGGGCGCCCGAGCGCGCCGAACAGCTCCTCGTGCGAGACGGTCCCGCCGGTGCGGCGCAGCATCCGCGCGCGCACGATCACCCGCGCGTACACCTCGCCGCCGACCACGGCACGGTGCTCCAGGAACAGCGCCTTGTCGTCGTGGCCCATGAGGCGCGACTCCACGTCGAAGCGCTGCCAGAGCTCGAGCGACTTCCGGAACGTGACCGTCTCGCTCGACACCACCGCATACCAGCCGCGCTCCTTCATCGCGTCGAACAGGCCGGTGCGGATCAGGAGGTCCCAGCGCCCGAGATCGAACAGCGACAGATAGCGGCCGTTGTTCATGTGACGCAGGATGTCGAGGTCCGTCGGCAGGGTGGTGAGCCGCACGCGGCCGACCTCGTTCGGCGCGAGCGTCTGACCACGGCGGACACGGCGCCGGGCGGCGAGGATCACGAGCAGGGTGCGCCAGATCACGTTCACGAGAGGCGATGGTAGCGATGGGTGTCCGAGGACGCAGATCCGTTGTCGCTCCCCTCCAAGCCGGGGGCGGCGAGCGGCCGGGACGCGTGAGACGGACGGAGGGGCGACCGTTCAATTTCGCGTCTGCCGCGCCTCCGCGTAGAGTCGCCGCATGAGCGCCGAAGCCCAGCCTGAGATCATCGTCCGGCCCGTCCGCGATGTGGACGCGGAAGCCCTCGGTCGCGTGCACGCCACCTGCTGGCACGAGACCTACGACCACCTCATCAGCAAGGCCGCCCTCGAGGCCGTCTCGCCCAAGCGTCTGGCCGAGCTGTGGACGCACTGGGCCGCGCAGGGCCCGGACTTCACGATGCGAGCCGCGCTCGTCGACGGCGAGATCGTCGGCTTCGTCGGCTCCGGTCCCGCCCGCGACAAGGACGCCCCCGCCCTCCGCGAGCTGTACTTCATCTACCTGCTCGACGCCTGGCACGGCACCGGGATCGGCCAGCGGCTGTTCGACGCCGCGGTGGAGAAGGACGAGCCGCTGTACCTGTGGGTCGCCGAGGACAACCCCCGCGCGCACCGCTTCTACGAGCGCAACGGGTTCCACCTCGACGGTGCCACGCACACCGAGCCGTTCCTCGGCGAGACCCTCACCGAGGTCCGCTTCGTCCGCTGACCCGCGACGGACGCCGTCCCGCGAGACGCCTTTCGCGTTCCGCGGGACGCCTTCGCGCCTCTCCGCCGGCCGGAAGCGCGGTCATCGTCCGCTGACGTTGCCGAACGCCCTGGCGATCGGGGCGAGCACGAGCGGGCGGTCCGCGACCCATGCGGCGGCGATCACGACGAGCGAGCCGACGAAGACCCAGAAGCCGGTCCAGGTGACCGCGTCCTGCGAGGCGTACATGTGGTTGAGGTTGCGGAGGAACCCGGTCAGCATCACCAGGGCCACGTGCACGACGATGAACCCCACGAAGTAGAGCATCACGGGGAAGTGCACCGCGCGCGCCCACTCGACCGGGTACGCCTTCGAGAGGCGCTCGGCCCTCTTCGGCCACATCCCCGACATCCGGAACCCGGTGACGGCGGCCAGCGGCGCCGCGAGGAACACCGTCGCGAAGTAGGCGAGCTGCTGGAGGCTGTTGTAGTTGACCCAGCCGTTCTCGGTCGGCCAGTCGAAGGAGACGTACTGCAGCGCCGCCGACAGTGCGTTGGGGAAGACCTCCCAGCTCGTCGGCACGATCCGCGCCCAGTGCCCGGTCACGAAGAGCAGGACGACGAAGACGACGCCGTTCACGAGCCACAGGACGTCCAGCGCCTGGTGGAACCAGAGCGTCAGGCTGATCTTGCCCTTCGGGTTGCGCCGCGGCGTCCAGAACACGGTCGGCCGCTTCTCGGTGCGCACCCGGAGCCCGGAGCGGATGATCAGCACCATCAGGAACACGTTGAAGAAGTGCTGCCAGCCGATCCAGGCGGGGAAGCCGGGAGCGGGGTTCGCCGGGGAGTGGTACTCCCCCGGGAACGCGACGAGGAAGTCCTGCATGAAGGGCAGTGTGAGGAACGCCCGGACGAAGGCGATCGCCGCGCCCGCGACGATCCCGAGGCCCGCCGCCGCGAACAGGCCCGCGATGGCCTGGGGCCAGGTCGGCCGGAGACGCCGCCCCGGCGTCTCCGCCGCCTCCGGACGGGCCGGGGAAGCCGCGAGCCGGCGTGGCGCCGTGCCGGGCCAGACCGTGCGGGGGAACGGGAGCGGCACGGAGAGGGGGACGCCCGAGGGCGTCGCGACGGGCGGGGCGGCAGGGGCGGAGGCCGCCGGGCTCGCGGGGACGGGGCCCGCGGGGACGGGACTCGCGGCGGCGGGAGCGGCGGTGGGCTCCGCCGGAGCGGGGGCGGGAGCGGCGTCCGTCGCGGTCGCGGCGACCGTGCCCGCGGGAGGCCACGGCTCGCCGCCCGCCACGCGGGGAAGACCGCGGCGCAGGGCGGGCCCGCGTCCGGCGGCGGCCGACGGGGCCGAGCCCGCGACGACCGGCGCGTCCGCAGCGACGGCGGCGGAGACGGCGCCCGCGTCAGGGGTGGAACCGGCCGTCGCCGGAACGGAGCCGGTCGCCTCACGGTCGGCAGCGGCACCGACCGGGGCACCGGCCGCCTCCGAGGACACCGCGGGAGAGGCCGCGGCCGAGACGACACCGGCCGGCGGCCAAGGCTCGCCCCCGGTCACGCGCGGGAGGCCGCGACGCAGAGCGGCGGGCGCCCCCGCCGACACCGCTGACCCCAGCCCCGCCGACGCGGATGGAGCCGCCGGAGCAGACGAATCCGCCTGCGCGGCGGGCACGGCCGTCCCGTCCGCCGGCGGAGCGGATGCGGACGACGCCGTCGCCGCGGCAGTCACGCTCACGGCATCGGCCGGGCCTGGGACGGAGGCGGTGCCGGCGCTCGCGGCGACGTCCGAAGCGGCAGCACCGGAAGCGGCGGCACCGGAGACGACGGCCCCGGAGACCGCGACGCCGGCGGACGAGCCCGCGGCATCGCCGGGCGCATCGGCGACCTCGACCGCGATCCCGGCCGGCGGCCATGCCTCGCCGCCGGCGACGCGGGGAAGCCCCCGCCGCAGCATCCGCTCAGCCATCGGTCGCTACTTCTTCCGCGCCCGCAGCGCCTCGATCACCTGCGGCACCACCGTGAACAGATCGCCGACGATGCCGAAGTCGGCGACGTCGAAGATCGGCGCGTCGCCGTCCTTGTTGATCGCGACGATCGTCTTGGACGTCTGCATGCCCGCCCGATGCTGGATCGCACCGGATATGCCCAGAGCGACATACAGCTGCGGCGAGACCGACACCCCGGTCTGACCCACCTGGTGGGCGTAGGGGATGTAGCCCGCGTCGACGGCGGCTCGGGAGGCGCCGATCGCCGCCCCCAGTTCGTCGGCCAGCTCCTCGACCAGCGCGAAGCCCTCCTTCGACCCCAGGCCCCGGCCGCCGGAGACGACGGCACGAGCGCCCCGCAGCTCGGGACGGGAGGAGGTCGCCTCGACGGCCTGGATCGTGCCGGCGGTGGCGGCGGGAGCACCGGACGGCGACACGGCGAGCTCCTCGATGCGCGGCTCCCGCGCCTCGGCACGGGCGTCGACGGACCCCTGCCGGAGCGTGATCACCGGAGGGCCGAAGGTCGGGGCGGAGTCGACGAGGAACGCTCCGCCGTAGACCGAGTGGTGGGCCACGACGCCCTCGTCGTCGCGGGAGACGCCGATCGCGTCGACCGAGAGCGCGAGCCTCTCGCGCACCGCGAGGCGTCCGGCCACATCGCGCCCCGCGATCGAGTTCGAGACGAGCACGGCGTCGGGGCGCACGGCCGCGAAGGCGGCCTGCAGCGCGTCGACGACGGGCACGGTGAGCGCCCCGGCGTCCGCGGCGGCGACGAGGACCCTGGCGGCCCCGGCGGCGGCCGCGGCCTCCGCCGCGGCCTGCGCGGTGCCGGCGGGCGCGGCCACCAGCGCGACCGGCGTGCCCAGCTGCGCCGCGGCCCCCAGGAGGCCCGCGGTGCTCGGCGCCGCCTCGCCGGAGGGGGTGACGTCGACGAGGACGAGGATCGTGTTGTCGGTCATCTCACACCAGCCTGTTCTGCACGAGGAAGTCGACCAGCTGCGCGGCGGCGTCGCCCTCGTCCGCGATCTTCACGCCCGCGGCCCGCGGCGGCTTCTCGGCGACCCGGGTCATGATCGTCTGCGGCGCGGCGGCGGGGTCGACGTCCACGCCGAGGTCGGCGAGCGAGAGCACCTCCAGCGGCTTCTTCTTGGCCGCCATGATGCCCTTGAAGTTCGGGAAGCGCGCGTCGGGGAGCGCCTCGGTGATCGAGACGACGGCGGGAAGCGGCGCCGAGACCTCCTGAGGGCCGAAGTCCGTGGCCCTGGTGCCCGAGACCTCGCCGTCCGCGATCCGCACGGCGCTGAGAGCGGTCAGCTGCGCGACGCCGAGGTGCTCGGCGAGCATCGCGGGCAGGACGCCGGCGGATCCGTCGGTCGAGAGGTTGCCCGCGATCACGAGATCCGGCTCGCCCCGGCGGATCGCGGCGGCGAGGACGGCCGCGGTGACGCCGAGGTCGGCGCCGCGGAGGGCCTCGTCGACCACCTGGATCGCAGAGGAGGCCCCCATCGCGAGCGCGCGCCGCACGGACGCCGTCGCCGACTCGGGCGCCATCGACAGGGCGACGACCTCGGTGCCGGGGTTCGCGTCGGCGTGGCTGAGCGCGACCTCCAGAGCGCGTTCGGTGATCTCGTCGAGCACCACCTCGCCCGCGCCGCGGTCGGCGAGCCCGGTCTCGAGGTCGAGCCTGCGGTCGCCGTAGGTGTCCGGCACTTCCTTCACCAGCACGAAGATCTTCATCGATACCCTCCGCGTCCAGTCTGCCACGGCGCGCGCCTGGTCCCGTCTGTCGAATCGCCTCGCTACCGTGGAGGTCGTGGTCCGTTCGCACCCTCTTCCGGTCGATCCGCTCGCCGAGGCGAAGCGGCAGTGGGTGGCGCACGGATGGACGGATGCCGCGGACGGCATGTCGGTCGTCGTCTCGGTGATGCGCGCGCAGCAGCTGCTGCTCGGCCGGGTCGAGGCGACGCTGCGCCCCTTCGAGCTGTCGTTCGCCCGTTTCGAGGTGCTCCGGCTCCTCGCCTTCAGCCGGGAGGGCCGGCTTCCGCTGTCGAGCGTGGTCGCCCGGCTGCAGGTGCACGCGACGAGCGTGTCCAGCACGGCGGAGCGGCTGGTGCGCGACGGCCTGATCGTCCGCGAGCCGCACCCGCACGACGGCAGGGCGGCCATGCTGGCGCTCACCGACGCGGGCCGCAGCCTCGCAGAGCGGGCGACCGCGGCCCTCAACGCCGAGGTCTTCCGCGACCCCGGCCTCTCCCCCTCCGATGCCGCAGACCTCGTCGCGATCGTCGCCCGGCTGCGCAAGGACGCGGGCGACTTCGCCGACCCCCGTCCGCAACCCGACCCGCTCTGATCCGGAGGCGCCCGTGCCGTCCTTCGTCCTGGAGCGCCCGATCGCCGCGCCGCCCGCACGGCTCTTCGCGCTGTCCCTCGACATCGGGCTGCACATCGACTCGATGGCCCGCCACGGCGAGCGCGTCGTGGCCGGCCCGGCCTCCGGCCGGCTGGGCGAGGGCGACACGATCACCTGGAGCGCCCGGCACTTCGGCGTCCGTTTCCGGATGACCTCGCTCGTCCACGACGTGGACGAGCCGCACGGGTTCTCCGACCGGCAGGTCGCCGGCCCCTTCGCCGAGTTCCGCCACCGGCACGAGTTCGCCCCCTACGCCGGCGGGACCCTGATGCGCGACGAGATCGCGTTCCGCTCCCCCTTCGGCCTTCTCGGACGGATCGTGGACGCCACGGTCATGCGCCGCCACCTCGTCGCCCTCATCGAGGCCCGCAACGACGAGATCGAGGCGCGCGCCACCGGACGCGCCTGAGGCGGCCGGTCCGCCCTTCCGCCCGCCGGCCGCGCCCGTCCACCCGCCCCGTCCGCCGTCCCGTCCGCCGAGACCGCATCGCCATCCCGAGGATGCCTCGGCGTCACGAGGCCTCGGAGTCCTCGGCCGGTCTCGTGACGGAGAAGCGGTCTCGCGGATCGGGCGGACGGATCGTAGGCTGGCCCGCATGACCGAACAGTCCTCCGCTGAGCTTCGCCTTCGCACCGTGCTCGAGCCCTTCGGACCGGCCGGCGCCCTCATCCTGAGCGACGAGCAGGTCGCCGCGCTGGGAAGCGTCAAGAACCCTCCGGTGGTCGTGCGGATCGGCGAGACCTCGGCCCGGCTGCGGATCTCGCGGATGGGCGGGCGCAACTGCATCGGCTTCAGCAAGGCGGTCCGCGCCACGTTCGGGGTGCAGCTGGGCGACGAGGTCGACGCCGTCGTCACGCTCGACACCGCCGAGCGGACGGTCGACGTGCCCGCCGTCCTGGCCGCGGCGCTCGACGCCGAGCCGGCGCTGCGCGCGGCGTTCGACGCCCTGTCGTACACCCGCCGGAAGGAGCTGGCGCGGGGGATCGCCGAGGCCAAGCAGGACGCCACGCGGGAGCGCCGTCTGGCCGCGGCCCTGGCGGAGCTCCGCGGCTGACCCCTACGGCCTGCGGGATCAGTCGCCGTCGTAGACGTAGCGGTCGAACCGGGGCGGGATGTTCATCCGCTGCCAGGCCAGCTCCTCGTCGCGGCGCGAGCGGTCGCCCGGAAAGGCCTTGGCCGTGTACCGCGGCACCTGCCTGCTGTGCCCGGCCATGTGCGCAACCGCCACCGCCTGCCCGCACACGCGGGCCGCGGCGACGGCCGCCGGGTCCTCGGCCTCCCTGGCCGCCGCGTGGCAGGCGAAGGCCTTCTCGCGCACGGCGCCGATCCCCAGCTCGCCGCGGGTGAACGCCCACGCCGCCGCGATCGCCTCCTGCGGGCGGGTGTCGTCCGGGCGCTCCTCGACGAAGAGCGGCAGCAGCCGCTCGGCGCACGCCACGGTCCAGCCCACGAGCACCCGGCGGTCCTCCTCGGACAAGGTCAGGTCGTCGTCGTCCGGGAGGTCGTCCGGGAGCCCGCCCTCCGGGCGCGGCGCCTCTGCCGGGAGAGGAGCGCCGGCGTCGTCTGAGAGCCCGGCGCGCCGATCCGCCCCTCCGCCACGGAGGACCGGATCCGGATCGGGCGTGGGGTCGGGCGTGGCGGAGCGGTTCATCGGTGCCGGAACTCCGGTGCGCGCTTCTCGCGGAAGGCGGCCATGCCCTCCTTCTGGTCGGCGGTGTCGAAGAGGGCGGCGAAGGCCTGCTTCTCGAACGCCAGACCGTCGGTGAGGGGCGTCTCCATGGCGGTGTCGAGCGCCGCCTTGGCCGCATAGAGAGAGGGGAGCGACTTCGACGCGATGGTCTCGGCGAGCGCGGAGGCCTCGGTCATGAGGTCGGCCGCGGGGACCACGCGCGAGACCAGGCCGATCCGCTCCGCCTCCTCGGCGCGGATCGTACGGCCGGAGAGGATGAGCTCCGCCGCCTTGTAGTAGCCCACCGCGCGGATCAGACGCTGCGATCCGCCCATGCCGGGGATCACGCCGAGGTTGATCTCGGGCTGGCCGAAGACGGCGCTGTCGGCGGCGAGGATGATGTCGCACATCATCGCCAGCTCGCATCCGCCGCCGAGCGCGTAGCCCGAGACGGCCGCGATGACGGGGGTCCGCACCGCGGCGAACGCCGTCCAGGCGCCGAAGTGGTCGGTGCCGAGGATCTCCGCGGCGGTCTTGTCCTCCATCTCCTTGATGTCGGCGCCGGCTGCGAAGGCCCGCTCCGACCCGGTGACGACGATCGCGCCCACGCCCTCGTCGGCGTCGAACGCGGTGGCGGCGGCGGTGACCTCCTCGGCGACCTGGGTGTTGAGGGCGTTCAGCGCCTCCGGCCGGTTGAGGGTGATCCAGCCGACGCGTCCCCGCTGTTCGACGATGATCGTGGCGTACTCGGTCATGGTGCTCCCTCCGGCCGCGCCCTCGCGGCTCTCTCCAGTATTTCAGTCCGGGCGCCGGGCCAGGGCCGCCGCCCGCGACGCGGGTTCCCGCCCGGTTCCTGCCCGTTTCCCGTCCGGTTCCTGCCCGGTTCCGAGGCCGCGGCTCCGGACCGTCCCGTGCCCGTGCCCGTGCCGAGTCTCTCGTGCCAGGTCTCGTCCCGCGCCCGTCCTCTGCCGTGCTCTGCGGTCTTCCGCGTCCCCGGCCGTCGTCCGCCGTCGTCCGCCGCCCCTGTCAGCCGGCGTCGCGGATGTCGGTGATGATCCCCGAGAAGTCCCGGCCCGCGCCGTCGCCGGCGGCGAAGGCCGCGTAGATCTCCTGCGCGAGGCGTCCCATCCTCGCCTGGGTCCCCGTCCCCTCGATCGCCTGCAGGGCGAGGCCGAGGTCCTTCGCCATCAGCGCGCCGGCGAAGCCGGGCTGGTAGTCGCGGTTGGCGGGGCTCGTCGGCACCGGACCCGGCACGGGGCAGTTGGTGGTGAGCGCCCAGCACTGGCCCGAGGCGTTCGAGGCGACGTCGTACAGCGCCTGGTGCTCCAGGCCCAGCCGCTCGCCGAGGACGAACGCCTCCGCGACCGCGATCTGCGAGATCGCGAGGATCATGTTGTTGCACACCTTCGCCGCCTGGCCGAGTCCAGAACCGCCGCAGTGCACGATCCGCTTGCCCATCGCCTCCAGGATCGGCGAGGCCGCGGCGAAGTCCTCCGCCGAGCCGCCGACCATGAACGCGAGGGTGCCGTTCTCGGCGCCGACGACGCCGCCCGACACCGGTGCGTCGATGCTGCGGTGCCCTGCGGCGAGCGCGAGGTCGTGGGCGGTGCGGGCCTCGTCCACCGCGATGGTCGACGAGTCGACGAACAGCGTGCCCGGTCGGGCGGCGGCGAGGAGCTCGTCGCGGTACGCCTCGATCACGTGCCGTCCGCTCGGGAACATCGTGAGCACGACGTCGGCGTCCGCCGCGGCGGCGCCGCCGGAGGAGGCGACCTCGATCCCGGCCGCCGTCGCCGCCTCGACGGCGGCGGGGACCACGTCGAAGCCGATCACCTCGTGACCGGCGCGGGCGAGGTTCTGCGCCATGGGCAGGCCCATGTGGCCCAGCCCCAGGAATGCGATCTTCATCGTTCGCTCCTTCCGGACCCGTCAGTCCGTCTTGAGGACCTCGCGCCCGACGATCAGGCGCATGATCTCGTTGGTGCCCTCGAGGATCTGGTGCACGCGGAGGTCGCGCACGACCTTCTCGATCCCGTAGTCCTGAAGGTAGCCGTAGCCGCCGTGCAGCTGAAGGGCCCTGTTGGCGACCTCGAAGCCGGCGTCGGTGGCGAACCGCTTGGCCATCGCGCAGCGCTCGGCGGCGTCGGGGGCGTGCTCGTCGACCGCGCGCGCCCCGTCCTGCACCAGGAGGCGGGCGGCGTGCAGCTCGGTGCGCATGTCGGCGAGGGCGAACACGATCGCCTGCTTCTCTGCGAGCGCCTCGCCGAACGTGAACCGCTCGTGCACGTACGCCACCGCGCGGTCCATGGCCCACTGCGCGCCGCCGAGCGAGCAGGCGGCGATGTTCAGCCGGCCGCCGTTGAGGGCCGACATCGCGATCTTGAACCCCTGCCCCTCCGTGCCGAGCACGTTCGCGGAGGGCACGCGGACCTGGTCGAGGATCACCTGCCGGGTCGGCTGCGCGTGCCAGCCCATCTTCTTCTCCTCGGCGCCGAAGCTGAGGCCCTCCGACCCCGCCGGGACGAGGAACGCGGTGATGCCGCGCGCGCCGGGCTCTCCCGTGCGGGCCATGACGATGTACACCGCGGCCTCGCCCGCGCCCGAGATGAACTGCTTCACCCCGGTCAGCACGTACTCGTCGCCGTCGCGGATCGCGCTCGTCGTGATCGCCGCGGCGTCCGACCCCGCGCCGGGCTCGGTGAGGCAGTAGCTGCCGAAGCCCTCCATCGTCGTCAGCCGCGGCAGCCACTCGTCGCGCTGGGCGTCGGTGCCGTAGGTGTCGATCATCCAGGCGACCATGTTGTGGATCGAGATGTACGCGGCCACCGTCGGGTCGCCCTTCGCGAGCTCCTCGAAGATCGCCACGGTGTCTGTCCGCGAGAGCCCGGTCCCGCCGGACTCCTCGCGGACGTAGATGCCGCCGAGCCCGAGCTCGCCCGCGTCGCGCAGGGCCTCGCGCGGGAACTCGTGCCTCTCGTCGCGCTCGGCCGCGTACGGCGCGAGCTGGGCCTCGGCGAACTCGCGGACGGCGCCGATGATGGCGGCGCGCTCCTCGGCGGTGGTGGTGGCGATGGTCATGGCCTCTCCCTGGGGTCTCCTGGGTGTGTGCGTCCGGTTCGGTGTGCGGGTCCGGATCGTGTCAGTGCATGGTGGGGATGACGAAGCTCGCGCCCTCGCGGATCCCGCTGGGCCACCGGCTCGTCACCGTCTTGGTCTTGGTGTAGAAGCGGAAGGCGTCGGCGCCGTGCTGGTTGAGGTCGCCGAAGCCCGAGCGCTTCCAGCCGCCGAACGTGTAGTACGCGATCGGCACGGGGATCGGCACGTTCACGCCGACCATGCCGACGTTCACGCGCGCGACGAAGTCCCGTGCCGCGTCGCCGTCCCGGGTGAAGATGCCCACGCCGTTGCCGTACTCGTGGTCGGAGGCGAGGCGCAGCGCCTCCTCGTAGTCGTCCGCCCGGGCGATCACGAGCACGGGGCCGAAGATCTCCTCCCGGTAGATCGACATGTCGGGGGTGACGTGGTCGAACAGCGTCGGGCCGAGGTAGAAGCCGTCCTCGTGCCCCGGCACGGTGAGGCCCCGCCCGTCGGCGAGCAGCGTTGCGCCGGCGTCCACCCCCTGCTGGATGTAGTCGGAGACGCGCTCCACGGCCGCGCGGGTGACGAGGGGTCCGTAGTCCACGCCCTCGGCCAGCGACGGGCCGACCCGGAGCGCGGCGACCCGCTCCCGGAGCTTCGCGGCGAGCGCGTCCGCCGTCTCCTGGCCCACCGGGACGGCGACCGAGATCGCCATGCAGCGCTCGCCCGCCGAACCGTAGCCGGCGCCGATGAGGGCGTCCGCAGCCTGGTCGAGGTCGGCGTCCGGCATGACGACGAGATGGTTCTTCGCGCCGCCGAAGCACTGGGCGCGCTTGCCGTTCGCCGAGGCGGTGGCGTAGATGTGCTCCGCGATCGGCGTGGATCCGACGAAGCCGATCGCCCGGATGCGCTCGTCGGTGAGCAGCACGTCGACGGCCTCCTTGTCGCCGTGGACGACGTTGAGGACCCCGGCTGGGAGACCCGCCTCGAGGAACAGCTCGGCGATCCGCACCGGGACCGAGGGGTCGCGCTCGCTGGGCTTGAGCACGAAGGCGTTGCCGGCGGCGATGGCCGGCCCCATCTGCCACAGCGGGATCATCGCGGGGAAGTTGAACGGGGTGATCCCGGCGACGATCCCGAGCGGCTGGCGCAGCGAGTACACGTCGATGCCGGTCCCGACGGCGGTGGAGTACTCGCCCTTGAGCAGGTGCGGGGCGCCGATGCAGAACTCGATCACCTCGACGCCGCGCTGGATGTCGCCCTTCGCGTCGTCGAGGGTCTTGCCGTGCTCGCGCGAGAGCAGCTCGGCCAGGGAGTCCGTCTCGTCGCGGAGGAGCTCGAGGAAGCGCATGAACACGCGGGCGCGCTTCTGCGGGTTGGTCGCGGCCCATCCGGGCTGCGCGGCCTCGGCGTTCGTGATCGCGTCGCGGACCTCGTCGGCCGAGGCCAGCGGGACGCGCGCCTGGACCGAGCCGGTGCTCGGGTCGAAGACGTCGCCGAAGCGACCGGATGCGCCCTCCTGACGCGATCCGCCTACGAAATGGGGGATGTCACGGATCATTGTGCTCGGTCCTCTCGTGCCGCCTTTGGCATCGTGTCGATGATACGTGGACAGTCACCTATTTACTAGGGGTTCCAAGTAAATATCGACGCCCCGTTCGTCGGCCACGACGAACCGCATACCGCCCCTCCCGGCACCGACATCGTCACCGCCCGCCGCGCGCGGCCCCAGTCACCGCCCGCCGCGCGGAGCATGCCGGGGCCTTTCGCCCGCCGTTCACCTGCCGTACACATCCGCCGCGTACAACGGTCTTGCGCGGACAGAGACCCTGACCGGATCGGGTGCGGCGTTCTCTCCGCGCCGCGGGACGCCCTTCTCGGCTCCCGCCCGCGGTGTCGACCGCGAGGCCCCCGCCGAATCGGGTCGGCGGGGGCCTTCTCACGTCCTCCGGAGCCGCACGCCCTGCGCCGGGCACCCGCGGGGGACGGCGACATCCCGGGACCGCGACCTCCCGGGATCGGACCTCCCGAGGTCGGGCCCCCGAGAGCGGGACCGGGCGTCCGGATCAGGCTCCGACGTGCCGCTCCGGCACGCCGTCGTACGCCGAGAGCGGGCGGATGAGCGCGTTCGACGCCGCCTGCTCCATGACGTGCGCGGTCCAGCCGGTCACCCGCGACGCGATGAACAGCGGCGTGAAGATCTCGGTGTCGAAGCCGAGCAGGTGATACGCCGGGCCCGACGGGTAGTCGAGGTTCGGGTGGATGCCCTTGCGGGCGACGAACTCGTCCGCGAGGGCGTCGTACAGCTCGCCCAGATCGGTGCGGCCGGTGTCGGCGATGAGCACGTCGAGCGCCGCCTTCATGGTCGGCACGCGCGAGTCGCCGTTCTTGTACACGCGGTGCCCGAAGCCCATGATCTTGCGCTTCTCGGCGAGCGCGGCGTCGAGCCACGGGACGACCTTCGAGGCGTCGCCGATCTCCTCGAAGACGTGCATCACGGCCTCGTTCGCCCCGCCGTGCAGCGGCCCCTTGAGCGCGCCGATCGCGCCGACCACCGCGGAGTAGATGTCGGACGTAGTCGACGCGATCACGCGCGCGGTGAACGTCGACGCGTTGAAGGAGTGCTCGGCGTACAGGACCATCGAGATCCGGAACACGTCGACCGCGGCGGCCGAGGGGAGCTCGCCGAACGTCATCCACAGGAAGTTCGTGGAATAGTCCAGGTCGTCGCGCGGCGGGATCGGCTCCAGCCCGCGGCGGCGGCGCTGCACGGCGGCGACCATGGTCGGGATCTGCGCCAGCAGGTACACGGAGCGGCCGAAGTCCAGCTCCCGGTCGGTCCAGCCGCCCGGCCGGTGCAGCGTGTGGTCGAACGTCCCGAGCTGGCTCACCGCGGTGCGGACGATGTCCATCGGGTGCGCGTCGACCGGGATCGTCTCCAGCAGCGCGACCGTGCGGGGGTCGAGCGGGCGCAGCGACCTCTCCAGGGCCTCGAACTCCGCCAGCTGCTCCGCGTCGGGGAGCTCCCCGTGCCACAGCAGGTACGCCACCGCCTCGAAGGGCTGCGTCGCCGCGAGCTCCTGCACCGGGTAGCCCCGGTAGAGGAGGCTGTTGGTCTCGGGGTTGACCTTGGAGATCGCCGTCGTGTCGACGACCACCCCGGCCAGGCCCTTCTTGATGTCCGGCTCGCTCATGTCACTCCTTCGTGATGGTGAAGTTGAAGACGCCTGCATCGAAGCGGTTGTAGCCCTCGTAGTCGATGAGGTCGTAGAGGTCGGCGCGATGCTGCATCTCGCCGAGCCTCCCGGTGAGGTGCCCTTCCTCGTTCAGCGTATCGAGAGCGCGCCCCGCGGCGCCCATCGCGATCCGCAGCAGCGAGACGGGCCAGATGACGATGCTCACCCCCGCGTCGCGCAGCTGCGCGCTGGTGAAGAGCTCGCTCTTGCCGAACTCGGTCATGTTGGCCAGGATCGGCACGTCGAGCTCCCGCGCCATCCGCTCGAACTCGGCGAGGTCGCGCATGGCCTCGGGGAAGATCGCGTCCGCGCCGGCGTCGACGAGCGCCTTGGCCCGGTCGACCGCGGCGTCCATCCCCTCCACGCCGCGGATGTCGGTGCGGGCCATGATCAGGAAGTTCGGGTCGCGGCGCGCGTCGGCCGCCGCGCGGATCCGCTTGACGGCGGTGTCCTCGTCCACGACCGTCTTGCCGTCGAGGTGCCCGCACCGCTTCGGGTTGACCTGGTCCTCGATGTGCGTGCCCGCGAGGCCCGCGTCCTCGAGCGTCTGGATCGTGCGGGCGACGTTCATCGGCTCGCCGAACCCGGTGTCGGCGTCGACGATCGCGGGGAGCTCCGTCATCCGCGCGATCTGCTGCGCGCGGCCGGCGACCTCGGTGAGGGTCGTCAGCCCGATGTCAGGGAGGCCCAGGTCGGCCGACAGCACGGCGCCCGAGATGTAGACGCCCTCGAACCCCTTCTGCTCGATGAGCCGCGCCGAGAGCGGGTTGAAGGCGCCGGGGAAGCGCAGCAGCTCGCCCGACGCCAGGCGCTCGCGGAACAGCCGCCGCTTCTCGGCGGCCGGCGTGGCCGAGTACAGCATCAGAACAGGCCCTTCGGCGCGGGAGCCGTCGCGAGAACGCCGGGGGCGGCGACGATCGAGAGCGCGGCGACCTCCTCGGCCGAGAGCTCGGGCAGGCGCTGCACGAGCTCCAGGAACCGCTCGATCTCCGCCGGCTCCAGCACCGGCTCTGCGAGGAGCCGGAACTTGCGGATGTAGTCCTCGCGGGCGAAGGGACGTGCGCCGAGCGGGTGCGCGTCGGCGACGGCGATCTCGTCCTCGACCACCGACCCGTCGGCCAGGCGGATCTCCACCCGGCCCCCGAAGGCCTTCTCGGCCGGGTCGACGGAGTGGTAGCGGCGGGTCCACTCCTCGTCCTCGGCGGTGGTGATCTTGTGCCACAGCGCCACGGTGTCCTCGCGGGCCGCGCGCTCGGGGGCGTAGGAGTCGACGTGGTGCCAGGCGCCGTCCTGCAGCGCGACGGCGAAGATGTACGGGATCGAGTGGTCCAGCGTCTCGCGCGAGGCCTTCGGGTCGTACTTCTGCGGGTCGTTCGCCCCCGATCCGATCACGTAGTGCGTGTGGTGGCTGGTGTGCAGGACGATCGAGGCGATGTTCGCCGGGTCGGCGAGATCGGGACGCTCGTTGTGCAGCTTGCGCGCCAGATCGATCCACGCCTGCGCCTGGTACTCGGCCGAGTGCTCCTTCGTGTACGAGTCGAGGATCGCGCGCCGCGCCTCGCCCGCCTCAGGGAGCGGCACGACGTAGTGCGCGTCCTTGCCGTCCAGGAGCCACGCGATGACGCCGTCCTCGCCCTCGTAGATCGGCGACGGGCTCGTCTGTCCACGCATCGCGCGGTCGACGGCCTCGACCGCCATCTTGCCCGCGAATGCCGGGGCGTGCGCCTTCCAGGTCGAGATCTCCCCCTTGCGCGACTGGCGCGTCGCGGTCGTCGTGTGGAGCGCCTGCCCGACGGCCTGGTAGATGACCTCGGGGCTGAGGCCCAGGAGCGTGCCGATGCCTGCCGCAGCCGAGGGGCCGAGGTGCGCGACGTGATCGATCTTGTGCTTGTGGAGCGAGATGCCCTTCACGAGGTCGATCTGGATCTCGTAGCCGGTCACGATGCCGCGCACGAGCTCGGCGCCCGTGCGGCCGAGGTGCTGCGCGACCGCGAGGATCGCGGGGATGTTGTCGCCCGGGTGCGAGTACTCCGCCGCGAGGAACGTGTCGTGGTAGTCGAGCTCGCGGACCGCGACGCCGTTGGCCCACGCCGCCCACTCGGGCGAGGTCAGCCGGTCGGTGCCGAAGACGGTCGCACCGCGACCGCCGGTCGACACCGGGTGGGCTGCAGCCTGCGAACGCGCGGCGAGGATCGGCTCGCGGCCGAGGCTCGCGGCGGCGACGGATGCGTTGTCGATCACACGGTTGATCACCATGTCCGTCACCTCGGCCACGGGGTCGAGCTGCTCTGCGGCGACCGTCGCGATCTTCCACGCGAGCTGGTCCTCGCGCGGCAGCGGGACGGCCGACGGGTAGACGCGGACGTCGTGATCGATCATGGATGCTCCTGTCGTAGGCGTTTCGGGTCAGTGGGCCGCGAGGGCCGGGGCCTGGGGGTGGACGGTTTCGGAAGCTGGCGCGTAGGGCGTGCCTGCGCGGGGCGGGGTATCTGCCGTGGCTGCCACGCTCCGGACGGCTGCGGCGGCGGCGAGCGCGTTTGCGAGGCTGTTGTGCAGGTGAATGCAGGTGGCGTGGACCGCGAGGTCTGCGTCGCCTGACGCGATCGCGCGCGCGATCAGCGCGTGCTCGCCCGCCGCCGCGATGAGCCGAGCGGGGTTGCTCTGCGCCGCACGTCGGACGCGAGCCGCGTGCGTCCTCGCCGAGCGGAGCGCGGAGAGCAGGAAGTCGTTGCCGATCGCCTCGTCGATCGCGGCGTCGAATCTCGCGATGAGCTCGTAGTAGGCGGTCCGATCGGGGTCGTCGGTGTCGGCGCTGTCGAGCGTCGCTGGCATGGCGGCGAACTCCTCGGCGAGCGCCGCGAAGACCTCGGGTCGGGCCCGACGCGCGGCGAGGCGAGCGGCCTGAGACTCGAGCGCTTCACGCAGCTCATAGAGGCTGCGGACATCCTCGAGGTCCATCGCAGCGACCTCGAGGCCGCGACCGCCGACGGCGACGACGAGCCCGTCGGCGACAAGCCGTGAGAGCGCCTCTCGGACTGGGGTGCGCGACATCCCGAGTCGATCGGCGAGGTCGACCTCGGCGAGCACGGCGCCCGGCGGCAGGTCGCCCCGAATGATCTCATCGAGGAGTTCGCGGTATGCCCTCGTACTGGCTCGCACGCGCCCTCCTCCCGAACTGTATGCACAGCAGCCCGTTATCGGGCTCCTCTCCCCACCTTAGGCCTCGTGTGTATACACGACAACCCTGCTGGCGTGTTCCGTCCTGCTGGTTCGTCCGTGCCGCAAACCGACGCGTTTGCACCGAGCGTCCCCGTTTGAACGCCGTCAATCCGTGAAAACGCGTCGTTCTGTGAGGTTCGCGGCGAGCGGGGAGGCGCGCGGCGGGGTGCGCGGCGAGGCAGACCGCCTCGCGGCGATGAGGTGTCCGCACGCGGAATGCCTCGGGCACCGCAGACCCCCCGGGCACGCGGGTCCTCGGGTCGCGCCCTTCAGGTGAGGAGTGCGCTCACACGATCGCGGATGCGCGCCTGGAGCTCGTCGACCGGGAGACTCGCATCGAGCACGAGGAATCGCGCGGGCTCGGCCGCGGCGAGCTCGAGATACGCGGCGCGGACGCGCGTGGGGAAGTCGCCGCCTTCCTCTTCGAGCCGGTCGTACACCTGCGCTTCGCGGCGACCGAGCCGCTCGCGCCCGACGGCAGGGTCGAGATCGAGCAGGATCGTGAGATCCGGCATGAGCCCGTCGGTGCCCCACAGCGAGAGGTCGCGGACCTCGCCCGGGTCGAGCTCGCGGCCGGCCCCCTGGTAGGCGACCGATGAGTCGAGGTACCGGTCCTGTACGACGACGGCCCCGTCCTCGAGCGCGGGTCGGACGACCGTCGCGATGTTGTGCGCACGGTCGGCGGCGTAGAGCAGCGCCTCGGCGCGGGGTGCGACGTGGCCCCGACGGTGCTGCACGAGATGCCGGATCTCCAGGCCGAGATCGGTGCCACCGGGTTCGCGCGCGTGCACGACACGGCGCCCGCGCGACTCGAGCCACTCGGACAGGAGCGCCGACTGCGTCGACTTGCCCGAGCCGTCGCCGCCCTCGAAGGTGATGAAGAGTCCGCTCATCACGCCTTCGCGGCTGACTTCGTGGACTTCTTCGCGGTCGACTTGGTCGTCGCCTTCTTGGCGGCCGGCTTCTTCGTCGTCGCCTTCTTCGGAGCGGGTCCCTTCTCGCGCTTGAGCTGCAGGAGCTCGGCGGCGCGGGCCGCGTCGATCGAGGCGAGGTCCTCCCCACGCGGCACCGTGGCATTCGTCTCGCCGTCGGTGATGTACGGGCCGAATCGTCCGTCCTTGAGCTTGATCTCGCGCCCGCTCACGGGGTCGGGGCCGTACTCGGCGAGCGCCGAGGAGGTCGTGCGGCGACCGAATGTCTTCGGCTCCGCATAGATCGCGAGGGCCTCGTCGAGCGTGATGTCGAAGATCTGCGACTCGGTCTGGAGCGAGCGCGAGTCGGTGCCCTTCTTGAGGTAGGGACCGTAGCGGCCGTTCTGCGCGGTGATCTCCTCGCCCGATTCCGGGTCGACGCCGACGATGCGCGGCAGGCTGAGGAGCGCGAGCGCGGTGTCGAGGTCGACGGTCTCGACGGACATGTCGCGGAAGAGGCTCGCGGTGCGCGGCTTGGGTGCACCGGCCTTCTTGCGGCCGCTCGCCGTCGTGGTCTCCTCCTCGGGGATGACCTCGGTGACGTACGGACCGTAGCGGCCGTCCTTGACGATGATGTCCCGGCCGGTCGCGGGGTCGGCGCCGAGGACGCGGTCGGTGACGGGCGGCGCGGCGACGAGCTCCTCGACGACGGTCCGCGAGAGCTGGTCGGGCTTGAGCCCGTCGGGAATGTTGACGATGCGGGGCTTCTCGCCGCCTTCGTCGACCTCGAGGTAGGGGCCGTAGCGCCCGACTCGGAAGGTGATCGTGTCGGTGATCTGGAAGCTCGACAGCTCGCGAGGATCGACATCGCCGACGCCTTCGACCGCGTCGCGGAGTCCTTCGACGCTGTCTCCGCCGAAGTAGAACTTCCGGAGCCACGCCTCTCGGTTCATCTCGCCGCGGGCGATGCGGTCGAGGTCCTCCTCGAGCTCGGCCGTGTACTGGTACGAGACGAACTCGCCGAACTCATCCGAGAGCAGTCGCACGACGGGGAAGGCGACCCACTCGGGGACGAGCGCCTGGCCATCTTTGAAGACGTAGCCGCGGTTCTGGATCGTCTGGATGGTGCTCGCGTAGGTCGAGGGTCGGCCGATGCCGAGCTCCTCGAGCTTCTCGACGAGCTTCGCCTCCGTGTAGCGGGCGGGCGGCTTGGTGGCGTGGCCCTTGGGCTCCACACGGACGACGTCGAGCTGCTCCCCTTCCTTGACGTCGGGCAGGGTGCGCTCGTCGTTCGCGTCGTCGTCGTCGCGCGACTCCTGGTACGCCTGCATCCACCCGGGCACGAGGACGACGGTGCCGCTCGCGGTGAACTCGGCGTCCTCGCCGCCGGCATCGGCGGTGAGGGTGATGGTGGTCGTCGACTTGGTCGCGTCGATCATCTGCGAGGCGACAGTGCGCTGCCAGATGAGTTCGTAGAGCCGGAGCTGGTCGCCGCGGAGCTCGCTCGCGAGGCTCGATGGGGTGCGGAATGTCTCACCCGAGGGGCGGATCGCCTCGTGCGCTTCCTGCGCATTCTTGGACGTGTTCGCGTAGCGGCGGGGCGTGTCGGGGACCGAGGACGCACCGTAGAGGATCGTCGCCTGCTGCCTCGCGGCATTCACCGCCTGCTCGCTGAGCGCGGTGGAGTCGGTGCGCATGTAGGTGATGTAACCGTTCTGGTACAGCACCTGCGCGATGTCCATGGTCTGCTTCGAGGACCAGCGGAGCTTGCGGCCCGCTTCCTGCTGGAGCGAGGAGGTCGTGAACGGCTTGCCCGGCTTGGACTGGAAAGGCTTGGACTCGACCGACTTGACGGTGAATGTCGCACCGGACCCGCCGAGGGCGGCCGCGAGCCGAGTCGCCTCGGCCTCGTCGATGATGCGGACGTCCTTGGTGAGCTGGCCCTTGTCGTCGAAGTCGCCGCCGGCGGCGATGCGCTTGCCGCCGATGCGCGCGAGGGTCGCGTCGAATCCGGGCTCGAGGTGTGCGACAAGGTCCCAGTAGTCCGCGGACACGAAGCGGATGCGCTCCCATTCCCGCTCGACGACGAGGCGGACGGCGGGCGACTGGACGCGGCCGGCGGAGCGGGCCTTCTGTCCGACCTTGCGCCAGAGGACGGGCGAGACCTCGAAGCCGAAGAGTCGGTCCATGATGCGACGCGTCTCCTGCGCGTCGACGAGCGCGGTGTTGAGCTCCCGCGTGGAGTCCTTCGCCTTGGCGATGGCGTCCTTGGTGATCTCGTGGAAGACCATGCGCTTCACCGGGACCTTGGGCTTGAGGACCTCGAGCAGGTGCCACGCGATCGCTTCACCTTCGCGGTCTTCATCGGTGGCGAGGTAGAGCTCGTCAGCGTCCTTCAGCGCGCGCTTCAGCTCGGCGACGGTCTTCTGGCTGCCTGGCGACACCATGTAATACGGTGCGAACCCGCCCTCGACGTCGACGCCGAACTTGCCGAACGGCCCCTTCTTGAGGTCTTCGGGGAGTTCCTTCGGCTCAGGGATGTCGCGAATGTGCCCGACCGAAGCGAGCACCTCGTACTCCGAGCCGAGGTACTGGCCGATCGTCTTCGCCTTGGCTGGCGACTCGACGATGACGAGCTTCTTGCCTGACAACTGGGCTCCCTGAGCTGAGGTGGCGCGGGCTATGGGGTGGCGGTCCCCGCGAAACGACACCATACACACACTGTCATCCCACTGACCTTCAGGGACGTCCAGCGCTGGGCAGCGGGGCGCTGGGGGGGAGGTGACTCAGGCCGCAGTGCCGTCGAGGCTCGTCGCCTCGGCACCCGATCTGCCGCCGCTGCCGATCGTCGTGAGGATGCCGGGGTCTTTCATCCCGACGACCGTGAAGCCCGCATACCCGCGGTCGGCGACGCTCGCGATGTGCTGCCCGTACCCGCCGACGCCGCCCATGTACTGGAGGAGGACGCGCGGCTTGCCCGGGATATTCGATCCGAGGTACCAGGAGTCGGTGCCTGGGAGGAGCGTGCCGGCGCCGACCTCTGCGACGTGGGCGGCCCAGCGCGCCTCGGCCTCTGGCGATGCCTCGAATGTCTCGGCGTCACCTTCGACGAGCCACTCCGCCATCTCGGTGATCCACGCGATGTGCTGCTCGATGGAGGCCATCATGTTGCTCGAGGCGCTGGGGCTGCCCGGTCCCGTGACGAGCCACATGTTGGGGAATCCTGCGACCGCGAGCCCGAGGTAGCTGCGCGGGCCGTCGGCCCAGTGGTCGACCAGCCGGTGGCCGCCGCGGCCGGTGATGTCGATGCGACGGAGTGTGCCGGTGAGGGCGTCGAAGCCTGTCGCGCGGATGAGGACGTCGATGCCGATCTCGCGCCGCGTGGTGGCGAGCCCGTACGGGGTGAGCCGCTCGATGGGCTCGTCGCGGAGGTCCACGAGCTCGACGTGAGGCAGCGCGAACGACTCGTAGTAATCGGTGTCGACGCACAGTCGTCGCGAGAGGATCGGGTAGTCGGGGATCATCCGCTCGGCGAGCACAGGGTCGCCGACTCGCTCGCGGATCCGATCGGCGACGAATGCGGATGCGGTCGCGTTGGCCTCGGCGTTGGTGAAAAGGTCGGCGAATGTCGCGCCGTAGAGCATGGGGCTGCCGTAGTCGTAGGACTCCCAGTACGCGGCCTCGCGCTCCTCGTCGCTCACCTCGAGCGCACTGCAGTCGCGGCCGGTGACGAGGGCGCCGAGCTGCGAGCGGAACTGGTCGCGGCGGAGGCGGCGATAGCTCGACTTGATCTCGGCGGTGTGCTCGGGGGTGCGCGGTCGGTTGTGTGCGGGGATCGACCAGCTGGGGGTGCGCTGGAGCACGCTGAGGTGCGCGACGCGGTCGACGAGCTCTGGCACGATCTGGATCGCGGTCGAGCCGGCGCCGAGGATCGCGACGCGCTTGCCGTCGAGGTCGGGCTCGGTGTGCGGCCAGCGCGCCGCGTCGAGCACGAGCCCTTCGAACTCGTCCTGGCCGGGCAGGTCGGGGGTGTGCGGCGTGGACAGAATGCCGGTGGCCCAGATGATCCAGCGCGCGTCGTACTCCGCCCCCGTGTCGGTCCGGACAGTCCAGCGCTCCTCGTCGTCGTCCCAGTGCGCGCTCGTGACCTCCTGGCCGAAGCGGAAGAGCGGACGCACGCCGATGCGCTCGACGACCCAGTCGAGGTAGGCGCGGATCTCGTCACCGGTCGCGAACTTCTCCGACCACGTCCATTCCTGCTCGAGCGCGGGGTCGAAGGAGTAGGAGTAGAAGGTCGACTCGACGTCGCAGCGGAGGCCCGGGTAGCGATTCCAGTACCACGTGCCGCCGAAGTCACTCGCGCGCTCGACACCGAGCACGCGCAGACCGAGACGCCGCATCGAGTCCACGGCGCGGATCCCTGCGACCCCAGCCCCGACCACGAGCACATCGAGCGTCGTGCGCGACATCGACTTTCGCCCCTCCTCCAGACCTCCCACAAGCATGACACCGACGGGCGACAGTGGGGACCGTATGACGGAGGGACTGCTGCCCAGCGAGCCGGATCACCTTCGCGGTGCAGTGCGTGACGACACCGTTCTCAGACGTGTGCGATCGCCTCGATCTCGATCCGCAGTTCGGGGGCGAAGAGCCGCTGAACGATCACGAGGGAGCTTGCGGGGTAGCCATTCCCGAAGAACTCGGGGAAGCTGCGATCCATGTGCGGCGCGAGCTCGGGAAGGTCCTCGGGGTAGACGACGAAGAGCGTCAGCTTCACCACGTGCTCGAGGCCCAGCCCGACCGCCTCGAGTGCTGAGCGGACATTTCTCAGCGCCTGGTCGCACTGCTCCGCGATGCCAGGGCCGATCAGCTGGTTGTCCGAATCAGCTCCGACCTGCCCCGACACGAAGACGAGGTCGCCGGCTCGCACCACCTGCGAGTAAGGCCCAGGCGGGGCGAGCAGCGTGGACGGGTTGACGTACTCGCGTGTGGCCATGACTGTGGCTCAGCCTTTTCGTGGCGTGGATTCGCTCCTGCGGTGGACGATCTGCCGTCACGCTAGCCAGCGCCCTCATCGGGCTCCACGTCATGTCGGGGATACCTCCCATGCTTGCGATCCGGCCGGCGGGTCCGCGCGCACCGGCTCAGCCAGGCGGCCCTGCGGTCGAGGTCGCTGAAACGGCGCCGAATGTCGTCGCAACCTCCGCGCGCACCGTCGCCACGAGCTCGTCGATCACGCACGCAGTGAGCTGCGCGCCTCCCGCGCTCGCGATGGCTTCGGCCGCACCACAAGGACCACGCCACGTGTACTCGCCAGCACGCCCGTCGCCGACCGCGACCCCGATCAGGACGTCCGCAGCGGCGAGCGCGGCAGCATCGGCGGACGCGCCTGCCGAATGTCGTGCGATCGAGACCGTCGCGATCGGCAGCATGAGGGCGGCCAGGCCGACGGTGAATCCCGCGACGCCGATCGTCGCGACCGTGCCTGCTCCATCCTCGAGCCCGAGCCGACGCCGACGGACAGGCCGAGCGGTCGCCGGTGCCGAGGCATGCCGACCTGTCATCATGCCGCCCCGTCGAGTGCGCAGCCGGTCGCCGAAAGTCTGACGGGCGGCAGCAGCGGGACATCGCGAGCCTCGAGGTGCACCTTGGCGCAGACGAGGTCGCCATCCCGCCATGTCGACATCGCCGCTCCCTCGCCTGCTGCCGCCAGCACCGATTCCGGCGCGCTCTCGCCTCGCGCAGCTGCCCTCGCGGCGAGCCCCGCCGCGTCCTGCAGACGCACCTGTGCGGCTCCCAGATGCAGCGCCCAGAGGCACACGGAGAGCACGATCGCGACTGCGGGAAGTGCAGCGGCGAGCTCCGCGGTGACACTCCCCCGGTCCCGATCAGCCCGCCGCGCCCAGCGCACGCTGCACGAGACCCTCGAGGATCGCCCGCACCTGGTCAGACTGCAGGATCACGACGAGCAGCCCGGCGAACCCGACCGCTGCCATCGTGACGATGGCGAACTCCGCGGTCGTCGCGCCCTCGTCGCTGCGCCACCATGCGCGACGGAGCGGTGAGCCGCCGCCGAGCGGGCGGTGCTGCGGGACGGACGCGGTGGCATTCCGAGGTCTGGTCATGATCGTGCCTCTCATCAGCGACCAGCCGGTGGTCGCGCTCCGCGGCACGAGCTCGCCCAGTCTCACATGCGATCTCTGCACTGCCGTGGTCCGGAGGGCGAAACCTGTGGAGCGCCCGACTCACGCGAGGACTGTGGATGCGTCCGTCGACTCGGGCGGCCTCGTGCCAGACGACGTGGTCACTGTCAAGCCCTTGCCGCCCCGCGCATGCCGCCCCGGTAATGGGATCAGCAGCACCACCAGTCCGACCCCGCGTGGGTGTTCACGAGACGTCGCGCGTCGCCGAACACGAGGAGTCCGCACCATGCCGCCCATCCCCGATCCCGCTGACGTGCCCGTGGGCGTGCAGACCCGCCCGATCCGCACCTCGCGACCGGTGCGCGATGTGTTCGCTGAGATCGTGCGAGAGCTCGAAGTCGCGGACATCCCGACAGCGGTGGGCGACGCGGAGATCATCGTGGCGCACACCCTCGGCATGACGAGGGCCGAGGTGCAGTCGGGTGCGGCCGACGGGCTCACGCTCGACTCGGATCAGCTCGACACGGTCGGCGAGTTCGTGGAGCGCAGGAAGCACCGCGAGCCCCTCCAGTATCTTCCGCGACCTCACGCTCGCGGTGGGTCCCGGGGTCTTCATCCCGCGACGCGAGACGGAGTTCGTGGCCGAGCTCGCCATCCGAGCGCTCAAGGCACAGTCGACGCCAAACCCGATCGCGGTCGATCTGTGCATGGGGGCGGGCGCGATCGCGCTCTCGATGGCGACCGAGGTGCCGAATGCCACGGTGTACGGGGTCGAGCTCGACCCCGACGGCTTCGTCTGGGCGAAGCGGAACTTCGACGCGATCGCGCCCTACAACGCGTTTGCATTCAATGGCGATGTCGCCGATGCATTCCCCGAGCTGAACGGACTCGTGGACGTCATCGGGACGAATCCACCCTGGTTGCCGATGGGCGTCTCGCCCGCGACCCCCGAGGTCGCCCTCTGGGATCCGCAGGTGACATGGTTCGGCGGCGACGAGGATGGCATGCACGTGGTTCGCGCCGTCTCGAAGACGGGCATGCGGCTGGGTCGGCCCGGTGCGAGCCTGGCGATGGAGCACGGGATCTCCCAAGCACCGATCGTGCGTTCGATCCTCGAGGCGGACGGGTGGCTCGACATCGAGTCCCACATCGACCCTCGCGGCAAGGAGCGCGTGACCACCGCGACGCATCCCTGAGCAGCGCTCCTCGAGGCCTCACCACGCCACGGCACTCCCGACGATCGAGACGATGAGCGGGACGACACCGAGGGCGATGAATGCCGGCAGCACGCACACCCCGAGCGGCACCATGAGCGACACCCCGAGTCGCTCCGCCCGCTCCCCCGCTTCGGCGATCGCGGAGCGCCGCGCCTCCTCGGCTTCGCTGCGAAGCAGCTCGCCGACGGGGGCACCCGCGCCGGTGGCGATGGCGAGGGATCCGTCGACCGTGCGCCAGTCGCTTTCGAGGCCATAGCGGTCGACGGCGTCCTCGACGATCGCCCGCGCACGGTCGATCGAGGCTCCGCCCGACATCGCGACCGCGACGAGCTCGGGCAGGAGCCCTGGCACTCGGTCACCCGCGGTTGCGCGCCGGAGGAGCGATCGATTCCACAGCCATCCGCACACGAGGAGCACGAGGCCGATGGCGAGGCAGGCCCAACCCAGCGGTGAGCCGAGGAGGACGCCGAGCGTGTCGTGCCCGAGGGCGGCGCCGAAGAGTACGCCGATCGCGGGCATCGCGATGACGAGCCGAGCTGTCGCGCGCGGCCCGCTCAGCGCGACGGTCGACTGCCGATCGGCTGACGCGAACCCGCGCATCGCCGTCGCGTATGAGCGCAGCGCTCCGGCGAGCGGGCTGCCCGAGGCGGTCGCGACGTCCCACGTCGCCGCGAGACCTTCGAGGCCCCGGACGACCGCGGGGCTCGCCCGGCGTCGAGTGCTCCGGTCGCCACCTCGCAGGTCGCGCGCCTGCTCCGCGATCGCCGCAGGGATCCCGTTTGGTCCAGCGCTCGCGATCGCCGCCCCCATCGGGGCGAGATCATCGGTGGCCGCGTGCCGCCACGCGGCGACCGGGGAGACGCCGGCTCCCAGCAGTACGGCGAGTCGATGTACGAGCACCGCGAGCGTCGCGCCCGAGGGCACGAACCCTCGCCTGCTGGAGTCTGTCTGGTCAGCATCGAGCTGCATCACTCGCGCCGGACCGCGCTCACGCACGCCAGACCTCCTCGATCGCGAGCCGGTCGCGCTCGTCAAGGACGAGCCTTCCGATCGCGGCGACGTGTCGCCCCACATCGCCACGCGCCAGGTGCACGACGGCATCGAGCGCACTCACCGCCTGCCGCGCGATCGCGTCAGGACCGAGAGCCGCGAGCGCGCCGAGCGCTTCGAGTCGTGCGGGGACGTCATCGAGCGAGTTCGCATGCACAGTGCCGATGCCGCCGTCGTGTCCCGTGTTCATCGCGGCGAGCAGCTCGCGGATCTCTGCTCCCCGGCATTCGCCGAGGACGATCCGATCAGGCCGCATGCGGAGGGCTTCGCGCACGAGGCGCGCGAGGTCGATCATGCCGGCCCCCTCGATGTTGGCCTGGCGGGCCTCGAGACCGATGACATGCGGATGCGCGACGCGCGCCTCCGCGACGTCCTCGATGATGACGATCCGCTCGGTGGGGGTCGCGAGCGCGAGCATCGCGGAGAGCAGCGTCGTCTTGCCTGTGCCCGTCGCTCCGCTGATGAGCACGTTCGCCCGACGGGCGACGAGCGCCTCGATCCGAGCGCGCGCATCGAGCGGAAAGCAGCCTCCGTCGTCGAGATTGTCGAGGCTGAGCGGTCGCACGGCTGGCAGACGCACCGAGATGAGCGCGCCATGCGTCGATACGGGAGGCAGCACGGCGTGCACGCGCACACCGTCGCCAAGTCGTGCGTCGATGCACGGTGTCGCCTCGTCGACGTGTCTGCCGGCAGCGGCGATGAGCCGGACCGCGAGCGCTCGCGCTTCGTCGGCCGCGAGTCGCACGCTCGCGTTTCGCTCAGCACCTTCGCCGCGATCGACCCAGACCTCTCCGCCGTTCACGAAGACGTCGGTGACGAGCCCGTCGGCGACGAGCTCGCGGAG
>Ga0164243_10001953_pt1 | contig 34586 bp, 30 predicted proteins | sample OricompcompostOP_FD_108781 | JGI IMG/M metagenome (GOLD analysis project Ga0164243, IMG submission 108781) | Organic Plus compost microbial communities from Emeryville, California, USA - Original compost - Organic plus compost (OP) | ecosystem: Engineered > Solid waste > Mixed feedstock >...
ATGAAGGTCTGGAACTGAGTCTGCCGTTCCGAAAGGCTGGTGCGAAAACCGTAGGCCCGCGCCATCACGGCGGCCGTCAGCGCGATGGTGAGCAGGTTCGTGACGTACAGGCCCAGCGCCCCCCAGAACACCGTGCCGTTCCATGTCGCGAGGCCGAAGCCGACCACGGCCAGCGGCGGCATCAGGGCCGTGGCGATGGCGACGCCCACCACCGTACCCATGCGGCCTCGGATCATCGCATAGGCGCCTGCCATGGCGGAGAAGAACGCCACGCCGAGATCGAACAGGTTCGGCCTCGTCCGCGCCGCGATCTCCGAGGTGACCGTCTGCAGCGGGGAGAGGGCTACGACCAGGGCGCATAGGGCAATGGCAAGCAACGTTCCCGCCGCAAGCGACCGGGCCGCCTGGCGCATCCAGCGGTAATCGCCGGTGGCGAGAGCAAAGCCCAGGCCGATGATCGGGTCCATCAGGGGAGACAGCAGCATCGCGCCGATCACGACCGCGGGGGACGACAGCAGCAGGCCGAGCACTGCGATGGCGGCCGACATGGCCAGCATGAAGACGTAGCGAGCCGAGAGTGCGCCTTCGGCCCGCCGATCCGCAATCACCTGCGCCTGGTCGACCGTTCCGACAACGGCGGTCCGCCACCACCAGCGCAGGCTGGTCAGCACCTGCGCGAAGGACTGCCCGTCGGAAGCTGCCGAGGGTGTTGCCATGAACGCACTTTCCTTCCCGCTGCGTGTCGCGCCTGGACCTTATCCTTTCGATTCAATTGCAAAAAGGCAAATCGGCGCTGCCCCGCCCGCTCCTAGACCAGCGCCTTGAAATGCCTGTCTTATGGACCTAATACAGTGAGTGGTGTTGTGAAGCGGAAGGCGTGGTACAATGCACCGTAGCCTGCTTGCGCGGAGGAACCATGGCCAGCAATGAAACCAAGACGGCGACGGCAACCGAGCTGGAGCTGACGCCGCCGGACCCTGTGCCGGTGGTGGCACCCGAAAAGGCAGCCGGTCTCGTTCCGGTATCCGAGGAGACGAAGTCGAAGCTCGACCAGCGAGTGGAAGCCTTCGTCAGCGATCTGGTCGCGCAGGACGCCAACTCACCCGAATTCGGCAAGAAGGTCGATCAGCTCACCAATATGGGCCGCAAGGAAATCCTGGCCGCCTCGGGTATGTCGAACCGCTTCCTCGACCGGCCGGTCCGCGCAATGGACAAGGACGAAGGTGTCGGCGCGAATCTTTCGGAATTGCGCAGTGTGGTGGAGGAACTCGACCCCGCGCGGCGCGGCAAGCTGACCGGGCCGCGCAAGCTCCTGGGCATCTTTCCCTTCGGCAACAAGCTCACCAGCTACTTCCGCAGCTATCAGAGCGCGCAGACCCACATCCAGGCGATCCTTTCCAAGCTTGCATCGGGCAAGGACGAATTGCTGATGGACAATGCCGCGATCGACGTGGAGCGGCAGAAGCTGTGGGAAGCGATGGGCAGCCTGGAGCAGATGATCCACATTTCCAAGGCGCTCGACGCCCGGCTGGAAGACGCGGCGGCCGAGCTCGACGCCACCGATCCCGCCAAGGCCAAGGCGCTGCGGGAGACCGCGCTGTTCTATGTCCGCCAGCGCACGCAGGACCTGCTGACGCAGATGGCGGTGAGCGTGCAGGGCTATCTCGCGCTCGATCTGGTCAAGAAGAACAATGTCGAGCTGGTGAAAGGGGTAGACAGAGCCAGCACCACCACCGTCGGCGCACTGCGCACCGCGGTAACGGTGGCTGAAGCGATGACCAACCAGCGGCTGGTGCTGCAGCAGATCACCGCGCTCAACGACACCACCGCCAATATCATCGATTCCACCAGCACCATGCTGGCCAACCAGACTGGCAAGATTCACGAACAGGCGGCGGCAAGCACAATTCCGCTGGAGACGCTGCAGCGCGCCTTCCAGAACATCTACGACACGATGGACAACATCGACGAGTTCAAGCTGCGCGCCCTCTCCTCGATGAAGCAGACCGTCGACACCCTTTCGAACGAGGTCGAGAAGTCGAAGGGCTATATCGCCCGCGCCGAAGGACAGGCACAGGCGCAGTCACGGATCGAGGCGAACGAGCCTTCGCTGCTCTCGCTGGAGGAGTGAGCGGCCGATGGCCGGAGAGGCGCATCAGCATGACCGGATCATGGCCGCCGCGGGAACGAGCCTGCAGCGCCGGCGCGTGAGCGGCCGGCAGCCCTCGATCGGCAAGGGCTCGGCAGAGCTCAAGGCGCGGCACTTCTTCCGCAAGCTCAGGCGGATCGCAATCGCGGTCATCGCCATTCTGATCGCGGCCGGCGTCGCCGGGCTGGTGATCGACGGGATCGGCTTCGCAGGCGTGATGGCGACTTTCCTGGCCGTGCTGGCGGCCGTGGCGGTGCTGACCGTCTTCCCCCGGATGAAGGTGCCCCGCCGGGCCGATCTCAACCGCGGCGATGTGCGCCAGCTCGTCGGGCGGACCGAATTGTGGCTGGAGGCGCAGCGCCCCGCCCTGCCGCCGCCCGCCGCCGCACTGATCGACCAGATTGGCGTCCAGCTCGATGCGCTGGGGCTGCAGCTGGAAGGGATCGACCAATCGCATCCCTCCGCGGTCGAGCTGCGCAAGCTGGTGGGCGAGCATCTGCCCGAAACCGTCGATTCCTACCGCAGGATTCCGGGGCATCTGCGCGCAGAGCGGCGCGCAGGCAGCACGCCGGATGAGCAACTTGCCGAGGGCCTGGGCAAGATCAGCCAGGAGCTCGACAGCGTGACTCGTCAGCTCGCCGACGGGGCGCTGGACGATCTTGCGGTTCGCACCCGCTATCTCGGCTATCGCTACGGAAGCGGGGGCATGGAGGGTGCCATCGGCGACGAGGCGGAGGTCGCGGGCCAGCCGCGGGAGAGCCGCTGATGCGGGTTTCCATTCCGCACCAGCTCGGCAAGGACGAGGTCCGCAGACGGCTCAAGGGGCGCAGCCATGAGATCGCAAGCCGCATCCCCGGCGGAATGGCCGAGGTGACGACTGGCTGGCCGAGCGAAGACCGCATGACCATGCAGATCGCGATGATGGGCCAGCAACTTGCCGGAACGGTCGACATCGAGGAGCGCGAGCTGGTGTTCCAGTTCGAGCTGCCCGCCGCTCTCTCCTTCATCGAGCCGATGATCGAAGGCGCGATCCGCCAGCAGGGCGAGAAGCTGCTCGCTCCTCCGGGGAATTGAGGCACAGGGCGCACGGGAACGATCCCGAGGGCTCTTCCATTGGAGGAACATGCTGCAGGCGGCGCTCTCGGTCCGAAGCCTCCTCCTGGCGATACTCGTGATGATGGTCGGCGCGGGGTATCTCTCGACGCTGATCACCTTGCGCCTGCAGGATTCAGGCGCCGATGCCTTCACCATCGCCGCGGTCACGGCTGCCTATTTCGCCGGGCTGACGCTGGGGTCGCTGCGCGTGCCGAAGGTCATCAACCGGGTGGGGCATATCCGCGGCTTCGCCGCCTTCGTCTCGCTGTTCTCGGCAACCGCGCTCGCCTATGCGCTGCTGACTTCGCCGCTTGCGTGGGTGGCGCTGCGCTTCCTTGACGGCATCTGCGTCGCCGCGGTGTTCATCTGCCTGGAAAGCTGGCTCAACGAACGGGCGGAGGACCAGACGCGGGGAACCATCCTCTCCGCCTACATGATCGCGCTCTATCTGGGGCAGGCGGCAGGGCAGCAATTGCTCAACCTTTCGCCCGAGGCGCCGGCGCTGCCGTTCCTGATTGCCTCCATCCCGATCTCTCTGTCCGTGATCCCGGTCGCGCTGACGCGGCTGTCTGGACCTGCCGTGCAGGAGCACCTTCCGATCTCGATCCGCGGGCTCTACGCGGCGTCCCCGCTGGGGACCGTGGCGGCAGTCGCGGCAGGAGTGATGCTGGGCGCCTTTTACGGGCTGGGCGCGGCCTATGCCCGCCGGCTGGGGATGCCTGTTTCCGAGACGGCCGTTTTCATGAGCGCAGTCATCGTGGGCGGCGTGGCGCTGCAATGGCCACTGGGGCGCCTGTCCGACCGCTTCGACCGCCGCCGCGTGATCGTCGCCACGCTTGCTGGCTGCGCAGTGACCACCTTCCTGCTGTCAGCGGTGAGCGAGGCGCTGGTCTTCCCACTGGGCGCCCTGTTCGGCGGGTTCAGCTTCGCACTCTATCCCCTGGCGGTCGCCCATACCAACGATCACCTTGATCCGGCGGGGCGCATCTCGGCAAGCGGGGGGCTGGTGCTGCTTTATTCGGCGGGCGCGGCGGCAGGCCCTCTGCTGGCAGGTGCGGCGATGGAGGCAATCGGCGCCGGCGGCCTGTTCCTCTCGATCTGCATCTGTGCGGGGGCGGCGCTGATCTTCGCCTTCTGGCGGCAGGCGGCCCGCGCGCCGGTGCCGGCGGAGAGGCAGCAATGTTACCAGAACCTGCCCCGGACCACGCCGGCGGCTGCATCGCTGGACGCCCCAGTGCCGGCCGATCCGCAGAACCACGAAGGGAGAGCAGTGTGAGCGACAGCCCGCCAGCCGCGGCGCAAGACCGCCCCGACCAGTCCACGATACGCCGGGCGATCGCTGCCTCCGCGCTGGGCAATGCGACCGAGTGGTTCGACTACGGAATCTACGCCTATGGCGTGAGCTACATTTCCGTCGCCCTGTTTCCGGGAGAGGCCGCGACCGCAACGCTCTTCGCGCTGGGCACTTTCGCGATCTCCTTCCTGGTGCGGCCGCTGGGCGGACTGTTCTGGGGCCCGCTGGGCGACCGGCTCGGCCGCAAGACCGTGCTGGCCTTCACGATCCTGCTGATGGCCGGCGCGACGTTCTGCGTCGGTCTTGTTCCCTCCTACGACACGATCGGTATCTGGGCCCCGATCCTCCTGATCCTGCTGAGGATGATCCAGGGCTTTTCGACGGGGGGCGAATATGGCGGCGCGGCCACCTTCATGGCGGAGTACGCCCCGGACGACCGCCGGGGGTTCTACGGCAGCTTCCTGGAGGTCGGCACGTTGGCGGGATACTCGCTCGGCGCGCTGCTGATGCTGGGCTTCTCCCTGGTGCTCGAGCCGGAGGCGATGGCGGAGTGGGGCTGGCGCGTCCCCTTCCTGATCGCCGCGCCGATGGGCCTGATCGGCATGTATCTGCGTTCGCGGATGGACGACACGCCGGTGTTCAAGGAAGTGGAGCAGAAAGGCCAGAAGGAACAAAGCACGCGGCGCGAACTGGCCGACCTGCTGCGCGATTACTGGAAGCCCCTGCTCACCATGGGCGGAATGGTCGTAGCCCTGAACGTGGTGAATTATACGCTGCTCAGCTACATGCCGACCTATCTCGATCGGCGGCTGGAACTTTCCACGCAGCGCGCGCTGGTGGTGCCGATCATCGGCATGCTGTTCATGATGGTGTTCCTGCCTCTGGCCGGGCGGCTGTCAGATAAAATCGGGCGCAAGCCGATGTGGCGCTTTTCGCTGATCGGCCTGTTCCTGGCGGTGATCCCGGCGTTTCTCCTGATGGACACCACGCCGGCGGGCGCGGTCGCGGGCTTCGCCTTACTCGGCCTGCTCTTCGTGCCGCAGCTGGCGACGATTTCCGCAACCTTCCCGGCGATGCTCCCGACGCATGTCCGCTTCGCGGGCTTCGCGATTTCCTACAATGTTTCGACATCGCTGTTCGGCGGGACCGCGCCGGCGACGAACAGCTGGCTGATCGGGCTAACGGGCGAGACTCTGGTGCCCGCCTATTACATGATGGCGGCCTGCGTCATCGGCCTGATCGCAGTCCACGTCATGCCGGAAACCGCCGGCCAGTCGCTGCGCGGCACCCATCGCCCCGGAGTGAGGGAAGGGCCGGCGCTGGCCTAGCGGATCACAAGTCGCGGTGACGTTCCAGGAATTCTTCGGGGATGCGCAGCGCGGCGGCGGCCTCCCGCGTTTCCTTGAAGAACTGCAGCAGCGCGCCCATCAGCAGCGCGATCGCGAGGAGGAAGGCGCCCGCTGCCAACCCTTCCAGATCCACCGCCATGAACTCGCCCAGGAACAGCATCGCGACCACCACGCCCACCGTGATGCCGCTGATCACCAGCAGCAGCATCGCCCGCCCGATCATGCCGATGCGCCGGTCGATGAAGCGCATCTCGCGCACCACGATGTCATGCTCGTCGCCCGTCGTCTCGCTGTGGCGTTGCTGAAGATGGCGCGAACGATCGACTATCCGGCCGAGCCGCTGCGACAGGATGTTCATGATGTTGCCGATTGCCACCAGCAGAAACACCGGCGCGAGCGCGAGCTGGATGGTGTGCGCGATCATTCGGCGGACATGCCTGCTATCAGCAGGCCCAGGCAAGCAGGCATTGCGCGTCCGGCGCGACGGACAGCGACTCCGGCGTATCGGCAAGGCCGCATTGCCCGGGCTGCACCGGCTCGCCGGCAATCTCGACCGAGCCGTGCAGCGGAACGACCAGCAGCGGCGCGCATGCCTCCCCGGTTGGCGAGCCTTCGACGCGGGACAGCGCGAAATAGGGGCCGCTCGCGAGGGTGACCGCGCCGCTTGCGGGTAGCTTGCGGCGCAGCCCCGGATCGTGCCGCCCGCAATGGGCGACGGCGAGCCCGCGATCGAGGTGCAGCTCGCGCGGCCGGCCGTAATCGTAGAGCCGATAGGTTATGTCGCTGTTCTGCTGCAGCTCGATCACCGTCAGCCCGCCGCCGATCGCATGGACGGTGCCCGCCGGGATGTAGATGAACTCGCCCGCTTCCACCGGGTACCAGGCCAGCAACTGCTCGATCGAGCCGTCCAGCGCCGCCTCGCGGAGCCGGGCGGGGGAGACGTCCTCGAGAAAGCCCAGACCGAGCTCCGCCCCGGGCTCTGCCTCCACCACGAACCAGCACTCGTCCTTCCCCTGCGGCCCCGGCGGATGGACCTGGACCGAGAGGCGCTCGCTTGTGAAGAGATATTTGACCAGCAGGCTTTCCAGGGCGCGCGGCGGCTCGAACCAGATCTCGCCCACGCGCCGGCCATCGCATGCGAAGGGAGGCGGCAGATCGGTGCGGCCCCAGGGTTTCTCGACGATCCGGGTGGGCAGGAGGGCGCTCATTCGCCCGAGGCCCCCTTGAGCTTGCCGACACTGGCCGAACCCGCGCCGTTGGTGACGAGCACCTCGCCTCCATCCACGACCACGATCACGTCACTGAGCCCGACCACCGATATGCGCGGCCCGTCGCTGTCGACCATCACATCGCGGCAGTCGAGCAGCTCGGCCGGCCCGCGAACGCTGTTACCCGCGCCGTCCCGGTCGCGCGCGGCGCGAACCGCGGACCACGTCCCGATGTCGGACCAGCCGATCATCGCCGGCACCATCGCGGCCCGCTCGGTATGCTCCATCACTGCGTAATCGACCGATTCCGAGACGATCCGGGCGAAGGCGTTCTCGTCGGGATGAAACTCCCGCCCCTCCTCCCGTCCGCCGGCCACCGCGGTGCGAACTGCCTCCGCCAGCGCGGGGCGGTGGCGGGTGAGCTCGTCCAGGAAGGTCCCTGCGCGAAAGGCGAAGATACCGCCGTTCCAGCTATAGCCTCCCTCGGCAAGGAAGGATTCGGCGCGGGCGCGGTCCGGCTTCTCGACGAAGCGCTCGACCCGGAAACCGGCCGCCGCTGCGCCTTCGATCCACGGGCCACGCTTGATGTAGCCATAGCCCGTCTCCGGCCCGTCAGGCTCGATCCCGAAGGCCACCAGCCAGCCTTCCGCGGCGAGCGCCGCCGCCTTCAGCGCCACTTCGCAGAACGCCTCGCCATCGGCGATGTGGTGGTCGCTGGGGCAGATCAGCATCACCGCATCCTCCGGCAGGCGCAGCGCCGCCAGCGCGATCGCCGCGGCGGTGTTCCTGCCCTGAGGCTCCACGATCACCTGGGAGTCCTCGTCGCCGGGAAGCTGCGCCTCGACGAGTGCGACATGCGCACGGCCCGTCACCACGATCGGCCCGGTGAACCAGGCGTGGCCGGAGCACCGCGCAAGCGTTTCCTGGAACAGCGTGCGATCTCCGACCAGTTGGAGGAAGGGCTTGGGTGCGGCTGCGCGGCTGCGCGGCCACAGGCGGGTTCCGCTGCCGCCGCAAAGTATTACCGGCGTGATCTTGTCCATCAACTCCTGCCGTGTCTCGTTCTGCGATCTTCGTCCGCGCGCGACCTATGCAGGGCGGCCCCGGATTGTGAAATAGGTAATCGCTCGGGGGCGCCGCGCGATCCCGGGCGAGCCCAATAAAACCCCTAATAGAACCATCGCTGCCTCCAGGCATAACGGCCGACGATCGGGTTGCCGCGCGCATCGGCTGCCGGGCGGAAGCGGAAGCGCTCGGCCGCGAGCTGGCAGGTGATCCGGTCGGCCTCGGGATCGGGGCTCGGATCGGTCACGCGGCAATCCTTGACCAGCCCGTCCGTCCCCACGGTGAGCAGGATCGTCACGCTGTGGCCGATCCTGAGATCGCGGGTCTCTCTGGGATAGTCGCGCGCCGAATTGATCTCGCCCGCGATCTTGACGAGCGCGCGAATCGCGCTGCCCTGGCCGGCGCCTTCGTTGCCGCGGCCGGTTCCGCCGCCCGCATCGGCGCCGCCTGTCCCCGCGCCCGACTGCGCCGCGCCGGAGCGGTTCTCGGCCCCGGTGGAGGATGCGCGCGGTGCGGGCACCGGGGGCCGCACCGGCACCCTGACCTCGGGCACGCTGGTGGGCCGCGGCGTCGCCCTGGCCCCTTCCTCGCCCGCTGCGCCCTCATCGGGTTCGGGTTCGGCTTCGGGCCGGGGTTCGGGCGTCGGGGTTTCCTCGGGCGCGGTGACGGTCACCGTCAGGACCGACAGCGCCCGATCGACCGCGCTTGCCGTCAGGTCAGGCGCGAAGGCCCGGGCGAGCCCCGCGACGATGGCGACGTGCAGCAGGATGACGAGCGCCAGCGTGCCCCAGCGCGGCCGGCCTCGACGAGGGTCCCGCTGAGGGCCCCGGTTTGGGCGGTGCACTCGATCTGCGGAATCGTCTTGCATAAGCGAACCTTGGAGCAACGAGCGGTGCGCGCGAAAGTGCCTCGGCGGCTGCGGAGGCGTGGCCTTGATGCGCACCCGCCTGAGGGTAGGCTTCTACGCGCTCTTCAAGCAGAGGCAAAACAGAAATCACCCATTCGGCATTTTGTGCTTGACATCGTAACGCTATTCGGTTATAAGCAACGAACATCGCGATGGTGCGAGTCGGCAGTTCGCCGATTCGCTCTGCCGATCTTCACCAACAGACGCATCCGGCCGTGGGCCGCAGGCACGTCAGGGCTCATGCCCGACTGCGCCCGCGCCCCTGCATGCGCCGCATCCGCTCACCAGCGAGGACGATTATGACCAGGTACACCGCCACTCCCGATCACACCGCCGCGAAGGGTTCGCCCGGCCTGAACTCCCCCGAGCAGCTTCGGACATGTTCGACCCACCCTCTTGCGGGCTCAGCGCGAACGGACCGGAACGCGAGCAGGGATATGCCCTTAGCGCACGACCTCTTCCGGCACCCGCCGCGACCTCAGCGTCACGAGCACTCCGGAGGCGCCGATGATCACCATGCCCAGCAGGCCGACCGCGTCGGGCAATTGATCGAACACCATCCAGCCGAGCAGTGCCACCCACAGAAGCTGCAGATAGCTGACCGGCCCCAGCAGGGACGCCGGCGCGTCGCGGAAGGCGGCCGTGAGCAGGAAATGGCCGAGCCCGCCATAGATCCCCAGGCTGGCGAGGAGCAGCATCTCGAACGCGCTCGGCGCCCGGTCGAACCAGAACCAGGGCAGCATGGCGCCGAACAGGATCGTCCCGGCAAGCGCGGTGTAGAACAGCATCGCCATGGTGGTCTCGGTCGATGCCAGCAGGCGGGAAAGGAGATTGTAGGTCGCCGACATTCCGGCGCAGCCCAGGGCGAGGAGAACCCCGACCGTGTCGAGCCCGCTGCCCGGTCGCACGATCAGCATCACGCCCAGGAAGCCGAGCAGGGCCGCCGCCCAGCCCTTCCAGCCGATCCGCTCGCCGAGCAGGGGGGCCGCGGCGAGCGCCATCAGGATCGGGGTGAGGAAGACGATCGCGGAAGTCTCCGCCACCGGCATGCGCTCGAATGCGAGAACGACGAACACGGTGGATGCACACAGGCACAGCGCCCGGATCCAGACGAGCCCCGTCCGCTGCGTCCTTATCATGGCCTGCCCTTGCCGCGGGGCGACAAGGGCGAGCATCAGCAGGAGATTGCCGCCATAACGGCAGGCCGCGATGATCGGCACCTCGAAACTGGCGATGAGATATTTGTTCGTCACATCCATGCAGGCGAACAGCATCAGCCCGCAATTGAACAGCAGCAGGGCGCGCAGGGGATGGGCGGAGGTGGTCATCGCGCCCGCGCTTTGGGACGCGGCGCGCAAGAGCGCAATCGCTTTGAGCGGCGGGGCGCTGTGTCTTGCGGCATTCGGCCAGCCCCGCGCCCGGCGCCGGCTATGAATGCCGCGTCATGGGCGGGAGGCCAGCCGCCAGAGGCGGGGAGCAAGCCACTTCCAAAAGATCCCGGCCAGGATCAGCCCCGAGCCTGCCAGCCAGACGGTTAGCGGAACCCAGAAGGCCAGGAAGAGGCAGGCGCTCAAGCCGGCTACAGGAACCCAGCGCGGGTAAAGACGCTGGCTGTCCGGCAGGCGCAAGGCAGCGAGATTCGTGATGGCGTAGTAGATCAGGACCGTGAAAGCGCTGAAGGCCCAGGTCGTTTCGACATTTCCAAGAGAGGCGAGGCCCGCCACCAGAATGCCCGCCGCGATGACGGCGGCGGCGGGCGCCTTTCCGCTCTCGGTCACGCGGCCGAAGATCGGCGGAATATCCCCTCGCCTTCCCATCGCGAGGGCGACGCGCGAAAGGCCGAGGATCAGGTTGAGCAGCACTCCGAGCATCGCGGTGATCGCCCCCAGAGCGACGAGGCGGGCAAGCAGCGGAGCCTCCATCGCATGCGCGGCAAGCTCCAGCGGCGTCACCTGCGCGCCGGGAGCGTTCGCAAACTGGCCGGCACCGATACTGGCGATCGCAACGGCCGCGACAGCGATGTAGATCACGGCGGCGAGGATCAGCGTCACGATGATGGCCAGCGGTATCGTCCGCCTGGGATCCCGGACTTCCTCGCCGAGAGTTGCGATGCGCGCATAGCCCGTAAACGCCACGAACATGAGCGCGGTCGCATAGAGGAAAGCGGAAGCCGCACCTTCTTTGCCGGATTGGAGGAACGGCGTCAGGTTCTCCGTGCCGTCTGCCAGCGCCCCGGGGGCTCCGATCAAGACGAAGGAGCCGAGCGCCAGCAGCGTGACGGAGACGATGGCGATGTTGACCCGGCTGGACCGCTGCATCCCGCCCAGGACCAGCAGCATGAGCAGCACGGCGGCTCCCGCTGCCACGAAAGGCATCGCATCGAGGTTGCCGCCGATCAATCGCAGGAGATAGCCGGCAAAGCCCAGCGCCGCGGTTGCGGCCGATGCCGACTTGGCGCAGAGAAACATCCAGCCGGCGGTGAAGCCGAGCGTCGGGTTCAGGTAACGATATCCGTATTCGTAGGTACCGCCGCTGACGGCGTGACTGGCAGCAAGTTGCGCGCTCGACAGCGCATTGCAGGTCGCGACCAGGCCCGCGAGGGCGATAGCCGGGATCACGGCCGCCCCGGCCACGCCGGCCGCGATGCCGATGCTGACGAATACGCCGGTGCCGATCATCGAGCCGAGGCCCATCATCGTCGCGCCGCCGATGCCAAGCTCGCGCCTGAGGCGAGTGGGTGAATTCGGGCTCATTGCCGCGATGAATGAACCGATCTTCCCCGCAGATGCAACCTACGCGCGAGAGGGGCGCCGTGCCTGGCGGCCTGCAAGGTTATCGGGATGCCGCTTTTACAGGCCGCCGAACGAGTTGATGTGGTGAGCCCTGCTGGATTCGAACCAGCGACCTACTGATTAAAAGTCAGTTGCTCTACCGACTGAGCTAAGGGCCCTCACGATTTCGTATGCCCCGCTATGTACCGGCGCGGCGCCCACCTAGAAAGGGGGCGCGGAGCGGTCAAGCGCGCTGTGAGCTGGTGCAGGGTCAAACCGGTCAGCGGATCGCGCCAGTCGGGGGCGATCGCGGCCGCCGGATGAAGCACGAAATCGCGCTTGCGAAATTGCGAGTGGGGAATGACGAGGTCGGGAGATGTAAACGCCCCGCCATCCCACAGGATGATATCGAGATCGAGCACGCGCGCGCTCCAGCGCTGGCCCCGAGCGCGGCGGCCGAACTCAGCCTCGATCTGCTTGAGCAGGGCGAGCAGTTCCTCGGGCGGGTCGGCCGTTTCAACGATCGCCGCGCTATTCGCGTAGACTCGCAGCGAGGGACCGAGCGGCGGAGTGAGCAGGATCGGCGCCTTCCGCAGCACGTCGATGCCCTGTGCGGCGAGTGCGACGAGCGCCGCTTCGATCACCCCGCGCGGACCCCCGAGGCGAGAGTGGCGGCGATTCGATCCGAGTGCGATCAGATAGCGGTGGCGGGCCACGCGTTTCAGATATCCTGGCAGATGCGGTGATAGAGCTCCGGGCGGCGATCGCGGAAGAATCCCATCCCGGCGCGATGCTTCGCTGCCCTGGCGAGATCGATGGATGCGATGAGCGCGCCCGACTGCCCCGCGCCGAATTCGGTGACGATGTCTCCCCATTCGTCGCAGATGAAGCTGTGACCGTAGAAGGCCTGTCCATCTTCGGTCCCGATCCGGTTGGCGGCGATCACCGGCATGCAGTTCGACACCGCATGGCCGACCATCGCCCGGCGCCACATGCGGCTGGTGTCCAGATCGGCGTCATACGGTTCCGAACCGATCGCGGTGGGATAGAACAGCAGCTCCGCGCCCATCAGCGCCATCACCCGCGCGCTTTCGGGATACCACTGGTCCCAGCAGATGCCGACGCCGATCCGCGTGCCCGCCACGTTCCACACCTTGAACCCGTCATTGCCGGGGCGGAAATAGAATTTTTCCTCATAGCCGGGCCCGTCGGGGATGTGGCTCTTGCGGTAGGTGCCGAGGAGTTCGCCGCCGGCATCGATCATGGCAAGGGTGTTGTAATAATGATGCCCGTCCCGCTCGAAGAAGCTGGTCGGGATCGCGACGTTGAGCTTCGCGGCCAATTCGCGCATCGCGATGACCGAAGGATGCTCGGCCACGGGGCAGGCGGCGGCGAAGAGTGCCTCATCCTCCACCTTGCAGAAATAGGGGCCGGAGAAGAGTTCGGGCGGCAAGACGATCTGCGCGCCCTTGCTCGCCGCTTGCTCCACCAGTGCGGAGACGGCAGCGATGTTCTCGCCTTCGTCAGGCGATCCGAGGGCAAGCTGAAGCGCGGCGACGGTGATCTGAGCCATGCGCCGGCATTATTCCGGTGCCGGCCGCATGTCCATCAAGGCCGCTTGCGGAACAGCAATGTCATCCGGTCGCTTTCGCCGATCGCATCGAGCTCGGCGCGGCGCGCGGCGTCCTCTTGCGCCCCGCGATAGCCGGGCGGAAGCGTCCAGACGCCTTCCTCCCAATTGGCCGGATCGGCGGGATTGGCGTTGATCTCGCTTTTCTCGACCAGTTCGAAGCCGTGCGCCTGGAACAGGCCGATCACGTCCTGCTCCCGCAGGTAGCCCTTGCTGCCGTCGGTATAATCCGCCGAAGCGTCGGCCTTGGCCCGATGCTGGACGACACCCAGCAATCCATCGTCCTTGAGCAGCTTGCGCGCCGCCAACAGCGAATCGTGGAGCCAGCCGAAGCGGCGCATATTGTGGACTTCGCGGAAGATCAGCACGCGGTCCGCGGTGCCGGCCAGCGTCCCGAGATCATCGTCGGCATTGGCGCCGATCACTTTCGCGCCGCCCTCGCCGACCCATTCGCGTGCCTGGGCGGGAAACTTCTCCGCCGTGCCGCGATAGGAATCCCAATAGCCGGTGAGCGACGAATCCAGCTTGGGATTGAGGGCGATATAGGTGCCTTGCGCGCCGAGATAGGGGATGAGGAGGCGCGAATACCAGCCGCCGGCCGGCATGAAGTCGACCACGGTCATGCCTGGTTCGACGCGGAAGAAGGCGAGCGTTTCGGCCGGATGGCGGTGTTTGTCCCGCGCCCTGTCTTCGGCACGAATGTCTGACGACAGGGCCGCTTCGAGCGCAGCATTGGCAGGGGCGGCGGCTTCCTGCTGTGCGATGGCCGGTGCCGCGACCGCCACATAGGCGGCGGCCGCGGTGATCGCGGCGATGCCGAGAATTCTACGCATTGCATTCTCTCCCCAAGGAAAGTGGTCCCGCCCTTTCCCGCAGCCTATGTCTATTGCGAAGGCGCACGATGACAAGAGGCATCCTCGATCCTATTTCGGGTACCTGCAAGGAGTTTGGATCTATGAGCAAGAGCGAGACAGCGATCCTGGCCGGCGGGTGCTTCTGGTGCACCGAAGCGGTGTTCCGCGACGTGGTCGGCGTGAGCGAGGTCGAGAGTGGTTATATCGGCGGGACAGTGCCCAATCCCAGCTATCGGCAGGTCTGCTCCGGCGACACGGGTCACGCCGAGGCGATCCGGGTGACGTACGATCCCGATGTAATCTCCTATGCCGACATCCTCGACGTGTTTCTGGGAACGCATGATCCGACGCAGCTCAACCGCCAGGGAAACGATGTCGGTACGCAATATCGCTCGGCCATATTCCCGCTGGACGACGCGCAGAGGGCCGAGGCAGAGGCTGCGATCGCACGCGCCAACGAGGAGCATGGCGGGCGCGTGGTCACGGCCATCGAGGGACCGGCCGAATGGTATCCGGCGGAGGACTATCACCAGGAATACTGGGAAAATGAAGGGAAGCGGAACCCCTATTGCCTCGCGACCATCCCGCCCAAGCTGATGAAGCTGCGTAAGGGCTTCGCGCAAAAGGTAAAGTCTACTTGAGCTATTGCCTGTAGATGGGCGCTCAGTCGCCTGCGCGAAAGCAGGCGATGAAGAACCCGTCCATGCCGCCATGTTCGGCCAGCGAACCGGGGTCGGTCCGCAGCCATCCCTGCGGACTTACGGAAAGGCCGCGAGGAAGTAGCTGGGCCGGCACGGCCATGGGCTGCAGCGGCAGCTCGGCTGCCTGAGCTTCCCCTTCCGCTTCCTCGAGCGAGCAGACTGCATAGGTCAGCGTGCCGCCTGCGGCGAGCCAGCGTGAAGCACGGGCGAGCAGCTCCCGCTGGAGCTCTGCCATCTCGGCGATCTGCCGCTGCCCGATCCGGTGGAGCACGTCAGGGTGGCGGCGGCAGGTGCCCGTGGCAGTGCAGGGCGCGTCGAGCAGAATCGCATCGAAAGGCTCGTGGGGCTCCCATTCCAGGGCGTCGGCGACCACTACGGACGCCGCAAGGCCGGTACGGGCGAGATTGTGCTCCAGCCGCTCGAGCCGTCTGGTGCTGATGTCGAGCGCGGTGACCTGCCATCCGGCCGCCGCGAGTTGGAGCGTCTTGCCGCCCGGCGCGGCGCAGAGATCGAGCACCCTCCGACCCCGGCCCGCGCCAAGCATCCTCGCCGGCAGGCTGGCGGCGAGATCCTGCACCCACCATGCCCCTTCCTGAAAGCCGGGCAGGCTTTCGACTGCTGCGCCGCGGGGCAAGCGGATATGCCCCGGAAGAAGCGAGACGCCGCCCAGTTGTGCCAGCCAGTTTTCCGTCTCTCCCGGATCGCGCAGGTTGAGATCGAGCGGCGGCGGAACGGCGAGTGCGGCGGCAATGGCAGGAGCGCGGTCGCCCCAGCGGGCCGCGACCGGCGGAGGCAGGGTAGGCGCATCGGGCAGCGTCACGCCCTGCCTCACCAGCGCGCCGAATACCCCATGCGCCAGCCGCCGGGGGCCGCCCGCCAGCAGGGGAAGCGCGGTGGCGATCACGGCGTGCGGCGGCGTGTCGAGCCGCAGCCACTGCGCAAGCATCAGCCGCAGCACCGCGCGCGGCTTCGCATCTTCCGGCAGGCGCTGCCGCGTGGCTGAATCGATCAGCGCGTCGAGATCGGTCAGCCAGCGCAGCGCCTCGGAAGAGATCGCCCGCGCAAGCGCACGGTCCGCCTCCACGCGAATGCCCTGAAGCGCCGCATGCGATGCCTGCTCCAGCGTCTCCCCGCGGCGCAGCACAGCATCGGTCATGCGTAGAGCGGCGCGTCGGGCGGGAAGTCCGGAGATATCTGACATCGTGCGGGCTCTAGGGACAATTGCATTGCGCCGCCAGCCGGCGCATCTTCCCGCCATGACCAAACGTGCGACCAAGCGACCCGGAACTTTCGCCAAGCCCCCGCATTGGAGCGATGCTCCGCCCCCCATGCCCGAACCGCCCCCTCGCAGCCAGGACGATCCCGATGGACACGATCCGACGCGATATGGCGACTGGGTGAAGAATGGGATAGCGGTCGATTTCTAGGTTTGGCCGGATCTACCCCTCCGGCACGCGTTGGAAGAAAGAAGCAGATGATGAAGAAGACCGTTCTCGCGCTCAGCCTGGCTGCACTCGCCGTACCCACGGCGCCGGTACTCGCCGATCCGCCGCCGTGGGCGCCGGCGCATGGCAAGCGCGCGAAGGACATGTATGACAGCCGCGGCTATTACAAAGAGCCGCGCAGGATCGGCCGGTCCGACTACGTCTGGCGCGGCAACGATGGCAGGTATTATTGCCGCCGGGACAACGGCACGACCGGGCTGGTGATCGGCGCAGCCGTGGGCGCGCTTGCGGGCCACGAACTCGCCGGCCGGGGCGACAAGACGCTGGGGACGATCCTGGGAGCGGTCGGGGGCGGCGTATTGGGCCGCGCGATCGACCGCGGTGAGCTGAAGTGCCGCTGATCGGCGGGGTCAGGCGCCGCCGGGCGTCATCTCGATAGCATCCCTGGAGGCATCGTAACGGACGCCAACGCCATTCGATCGCAGTTGGTCGAAGCTGACGAAGCCGTTTTGCGATTGAGGCAGCGAGCCGGGCGGCAGGAGCGATGCGAGCTGCCGGGCATCGACATAAATCTTCGCGTTCTCGTCTATTCGTACCCTGACCTTGGCGGAGGAGGCGCCTGCGACCATGACGGATTTCTCGGTTTGGATCGCGTTACGCGATGTCGCGCCCCCCGCAAGGTCGTAGCTCAAGCCCGACAGCGACATGGTGCCGCGAAATGCCTTGGGCGCTGGAGAGATGATGGGGGAAGGCCCGTCCTGCAACGCGAAATCGGCGGCATTCCACTGTGCGAGCGACGTTGGACCCTGCCTCTCGGGCGGTTGGCCTGCGTCTTGCTCCACAGGGGGAGGCTCGGGCAGCATGGCCTCGCTATCCGGCGCGGGCGCGGGCGCGGGCGTGGCTATCGCATCGGACGCTTTGAAGCGCGTGTCGAGCGGAGGCGGCAGTTCGATTCGGATGAACTCTCCGGAGGAAGGGGGCGACATGGCATGGCTCCCCTTCACGCCGAGATAGGTGATCGGCGACACGCTGCCGCAAATTGCAGCGCCCAGCATCAATGCCGTATGCCTTAGCCCCGATTTCCCCATCCTGCGCTCAATGGCCTCTCGCCTGCGGCGGAACGGGGCTTCTTAGCGCAGGAGGCGATTGCTTTCCAGCCGATTAACCCTCTTGGCGTGCAGGCGGAGCGAGAAGAAGGAGTCAGGCTCTCCTGCGGGTCATGGCAGCGGCTCCCAATGCGCCCAGTATCGAAAGCGGAATGGCGGCCACGAACACATTCCTGGCGGCGTCCTGCGCGGTGAGATCGGTCAGCCCTTCAGAGAAACCGACCATGTTGGCGACGACGCCGGCAAGGGCGGCACCCACGGCGCCGCCGATCTGCCTGACGGTAAGTAACGCTGCACTGCCAATCGCCTGGTCGTCCGGTGCAAGATTGCGCAACAACAGCCGGTTGGTGAGGCTGGTGGAAAGGCCGAATCCACAGCCCATCACTACGCCGGACATGGCCACCAGCGCGACGACGCTGGTCGGCACAGTAAGTGCCTGCAGCACGGCTCCAAGCGCGATCAGGGACGCGCCGACACGGATACCCGGCCCTTCCTTGCCCGATACGACATTCGAAATGGCGAAGGCCGCCAGCGTCCACGTGAAAGCCAGCGATGCGACAAGATAGCCCGCCTGCAGCGGCGTGAAGCCGTTCAATTGCTGGAAGATCGGCGGCACATAGATCGTAAATGGCATCGACGCACCGGCGAGCGCGAAAATCGACAGGTACCCTGCGCCGACAATAGTGCGCGGGTCGCCCGCGCGGTGCGGCAGAAGCCGCACCTCGGCCTTGTCGTCGATCACGAAGACGAGGACGAGGACGAGGAATCCCCCCGCGATCAGCGCCAGCGATATCGCCTGCGATCCGGCAATGTCCGCAAGGGCGATGGCGCTGATGCCGATCGCAACCATGGCAAGCTGCCGGAGGGGAACCGGCCTCCGCGCGCTCAGTGCCCGTGCCTCGCGGAACAGCACCGGCGCCAGCACGGCGAACAGGATCGCCTGGGCCAGGAATATCCAGAACACAGCGCGCCAGTTCCCGGCTTCTGCGAACAGGCCGCCGACCAGCGGACCGAGCAGGGTCGCGATGCCCCATACGCCCGAGATGACCGCAAATACGCGGGCAAGCTGCCTTTCCGGGAAAAGCTGGGCGATCGCGACCATGGCGAAGCCGCTGAACCAACCGCTGCCAAGGCCCTGCACCAACCGCCCGGCGAGAAAGGTGGAGATGTCCGGCGCGGCTGCCCCCATTCCGCAGCCGATCGCGAAGAGAATGCCTGCGACCGACGATGCCGGGCCCAGACCGAACATCTCGGACACCCGCCCCGCACTCGCGCCGGCAACGACCGAGCCGATCAGGAAGCCGGCGACCGCCCAGCTGAACGCTCCATATCCGCCAAGGTCTGCCGAGACGCTGGGCATGATCGTCGCCGTCACCAGCGTATCCGCCGCGTTCATCCACACGCCGAGCAAGACGATCAGCAGCTTGGGCAGCAGTGCCGGCGTGCCGAGTTCGCGCCATCCGCCTCCGTCGCCGGAAGCATATGCGTGCGGATCAATGGAGGCGGGCTCGTCCATGGTGTTCATCCATCGCGGGAAGGCGCCTCGCTGTCAAAGCCAGCCGGCAAGCTCGCGGCGGACAAGCGCCTCCAGCATCTCCATGCCCGCCTCTCCGGAGTTGAGGCAGGCGAGTGCCGCGAATTGCTCGCCGCCGGCGCCCAGGAACTGGTCGCGGCCCCGGATTGCCAATTCCTCCAGCGTCTCCAGGCAATCGGCGGCGAACCCGGGAGCCGCGACGGCGAGGCGCCTGATGCCGGCCTTTGCCTCCGCCGCGAGGACCCGATCCGTCGCCGGCTCCAGCCACTTCGCCCGCCCAAAGCGAGACTGGAATGTGGTCTCGATCCGCAGGGCCGGACGTCCCAGCGCCTGGGCCAGCAAACGCGCGGTCTCCAGGCAGTGGTCGTAATAGGGATCGCCAAGCTGCCTCGTGCGCTCCGGCATGCCGTGGAAGCTCAGCAGAAGAACTTCGGGCGTGAACTCCAGCGCATCGAGCTGCCGCCCGATATCGGCGGCCAGCGCGGCGATATACGCATCATCGCGGTAATAGGGGGGCAGGGTCCGTAACGCAGGCTGCCACCGCATCGCCGCGAGGCTTTGCCCGAGCACGTCGGTCACGCTGGCGTTCGTGGCGGCTGAATATTGGGGATAGAGCGGGGCAACCAGGATCCTGCCGCAGCCCGCGTCCATCAGCGCGGCAAGCTCTTGCCCGAGCGCTGGATTGCCATAGCGCATTGCCCAGCGGACCAGCGCCGCCTCCCCCAGCCGCGCCTGCAGCTCGTCCGCCTGGCGGGCGGTAATGACTGCCAGGGGGGAACCTTCTTCGGTCCACACCTGGCGGTAAGCATGTGCCGATTTCGCCGGCCGCGTGTTCAGGATGATCCCGCGCAGGATCGGCTGCCAGGCGAGCGGCGGTATCTCCACCACGCGCGGGTCTGACAGGAACTGCGCCAGATAGCGCTTCACCGCGGCAGGGGTCGGCGCATCGGGTGTACCGAGGTTGACCAGCAGCACGCCGACTTTGTCGGCGGGCATATGCTCGTGCTTCTTCATAATCCGCCCGATAGCAGCGGAAGACGCCGCAAGCGAAGGCCGGTGGCCGAGAAGAGCGCGTTGGCGATCGCCGGTGCGGCAACCGCCACGCCGAGCTCCGAGGGATCGGCCGGCTCCGCGTCGCTGGGGAGGAAGGACACCTCGATCTGCGGGCAGTCTCTCAACTCGGGGAGGTTGAGCGCCGCAAGCCGCCCCTGAACCGGGAGGCCGCGCTCGTACTCCGTGCTGCCACCCAGCGCGAGGCCGATGCCGAAGACCAGCCCCCCTTCGATCTGCTGGCGGGCAATATCGACATTGACGATCCGGCCGATGTCGACCGCGGCACAGAGCTTCTCCACCTGCACCCCGCCTTCGCCCTGCGCGGCAGTGGCGATCACGGCAATCCGTCCTTCGCCGATCCGGTGGCAGGCGAGGCCCTGGCCGCTCTGGTCGCGCCCGCCTCCCCACTCGGCCATGCGGGCGGCTTGCTGGAGGCAAGCGGCAAGCCGGACATCGTTGCCAAGCATCTCCATTCGGTAGGAAAGCGGCTCACGATCATATTCGCTGGCGAGTTCGTCGATGAAGCTTTCGGTGAAGAAGCAGCTATAGCCATGGGCATTTCCCCGCATGCGCCCGGTGGGTAGCGCGATGCGGACCGGAACGTGATCCACCGCGACATTCGCTATTCCATAGGGCGGATCGGCCCCTTCAACCGCCAGTGCATCGGCTGTGCCGTCGCTTGCCTCGATCGCCGACCAGCTCGTCATGTTGCGGAACAGGCGATGGCCGAATTCCTGCGCGTTGGGAGGGAGCGCGAGCCGCGCGTGCCATGCCGCGATGTGCCCGCTGGCGCTGGTCTTGGCCGAAAGCACGGCGGCCACCGGCGGGCGCGGCCGGCCCGCCAGGGCTTCCTGCCAGCGCGACCAGACAAGCTGGACCGGCCGCCCGGTCTCGCGCGCGATCAGCGCCACTTCGATTGCGTGATCGTTCTCGAGCCGGCGATCGAAGCTGCCGCCGGCGGCCATCGGATAAAGCACGACATCGCCCTCGGAGATCCCCAGCGCGCGCGCGGCAGCGATCCGGGCATGCTCCGGCGCCTGGCTGCCGATCCAAAGCTCCAGTCGTCCATCGCGATAGCGTGCCGTGGCGCTGGCGGTTTCCAGCGTCGCGTGAAGCGCCGCCGACACGTCGTAGCGCGCCTGGTAGGTCGGCGTACCAAGCGCATCGATGCCTTCTCCGCGCGAGACGATCCGATGCGCCTCACCGTCCGTGACCGCCCGTTCCAGCGCATCGTCGATATCGGAGCTCTCGACCGGCCCGACGACGCGGAATTGCGGCCGAATACGTTCAAGCGCCTGCTCCGCCGCCCACCAATTGCTAGCCACTGCCGCGATCCAGCGCTTGCCTTCGACGAGGTTGAGCAGCCCCGGCACGCCTGCCGCCGCGTCACGATCGATCGCGACCAGCTCTGCCCGGTCGATGGGCCCGTGGCGGATCGCGGAATAGACCATTCCGGGCAGGCGCACATCGCCCGCAAACAGATAGCTGCCGTCGACTTTGGAGGGCAGATCAAGCCGAGGGTAGAAGCTGGCCGGGTCAAGGCCGGTTTCAGTGGGCGCCTCGGCCGGCGGCATCGAACGCAAGGGCGGGGGATCGGGAGGCGACCATGCGGCTGCTTCCGGCGCGAGATCCCCGAAGCTCAACTTTCGGCTGCCGTGGAGGATGAAGCCATCACGCGCTTCGCATTCCTCCCACTCCACACCCCATCGTTCCGCCGCGGCCATGGCCAGCATCGCCCGCGCGCTGGCCGCGGCGTTGCGACAGGGCAGCTCATAGGCGGCGAGCGAGGTCCCCTCCGCCGTCGCGGTAAATCGGCTCTCCTGCGCCCAGCGCCGCGTGAGCCAATCGTCCGGCTCATCGGCGAGGAAATCGATGGCAGGCTTCCACAGCGGCGCCCAGCGTGCCGCCAGCGGCAGATTCGGATAGGCGCCGGCGGGGGGAGTCGGCTCGACTGCGACCTGGCGCCAATCCGCGCCCAGTTCCATCGCGATCACCTGAGGCAACAGGGTCGTGACCCCCTGGCCCATTTCGAGCTGAGGCATGGCCACGGTGACGACGCCCTCGCTCGAGATCTTGAGCCAGGCGTCGAAGCTGGTTTCGCCCGGGCGGGGGCCTAGCGGCGGCGGATAACGGCGCGGGCTGAGCGCCCAGGCGACAAGCAGGCCGCCGCCTGCCGCACCTCCGACCAGCACCCCTCTGCGCGTGACCTGCATCGCCCGATCCGCCCGCGCTCAGCCTATGTGCGCCGCACCGCCCGGCGCGTCACGGCGCATGCCTGTCCAGCCATTCGGCCAGTTTGCGCGCGATCGCGGCGAATGCCTCGGCCTGAGGTCCCTCGCCTGCCGCTGGCGGTTCTCCGGCATCGCTCGCCAAGCGGATATCGAGCGTCAGCGGCACGCGGCCCATAAAGGCGACGCCCATCCTCCCCGCTTCCTCCTCCACGCCGCCCTGTCCAAAGGGATCGCTGACTTCGCCGCAATGCGGGCAGGCGTAGCCTGCCATGTTCTCGACCATCCCGATGACCGGCACCTTCCCCTGTTCGAACAGCTGCATCGCACGCGTCGCGTCGATCAGGGACAGGTCCTGCGGAGTCGAGACGATGATCGCCCCGGCCGGCTTGAAGCGCTGCAACATGGTGAGTTGCACGTCCCCGGTGCCGGGCGGCAAGTCGACCAGCAGCGTTTCGGCATCGCCCCAATCGGCATCGATCAACTGAGCGAGCGCGTTGCCCGCCATCGGCCCGCGCCATGCGATGGCACGCCCCGGTTCCACCAGATGGCCCATCGAGAGCACCGGAACCCCCGACTTGCTGGGCACCGGTATCAGCTTGTTGTCCGCTGCCCGGGGGCGTTCGCCCTCGGTCGCGAGCAGCTTGGGCTGCGAGGGGCCATAGATGTCGGCATCGACGATCCCGACCTTGCGCCCGGCCTTGGCCAGCGCGACCGCGAGATTGGCCGTGAGCGTGGACTTGCCTACGCCGCCCTTGCCGGAACCGATCGCAATCAGGCGCCGCACGGGCCGCGGCGGGCCGGCGCCCCTGTCCGCGATCATCGCCACGCGCACTTCCGAAACGCCTTCCGCGTCGCGCAGAGTATCGCGCACCGCCACTTCCATCCGATCCCGTGCAAGGCCGTCCAGTCCGCCCGCATCGAAGATCAATGTGGCAACGCCGTCGACCAGTCTCAGCGATTGAAGGCGTTCCAGCGCCTGGGCAGGAATCCGTTGCTCGAGTCTCTCTTCATCAGTCATGCGTCACCTGCTAGCGAAGGAACGCTTGCCTTGCAGGCAAAACTTGCAACGCAGGCCCTGTTATTCACGCATTTCGTGCCTATAAGTGATCGGATGGAACGTGTGGGCGGATTTATAGAGCGTATCGCGCTGGCGATGGCGGGCAAGCGCAGCCCCTGGGGCGGTGCGCCCAAGGGTGACGACGATCGCGGATCGGCCGATGACGGCGAGAATGGCACGCCTTCGTCCGACAAGCCTGGCCGCGGCTCCGGCCCCCGCAACCCGTGGCTTCCGGGCGGCGGCGATGACGAGCCGCGCCGCTCCGCCAAGATCGAGGATATCTTTCGCACGCGCGGCCCCGAAGAGCCTCGCCGGCGCCCCGGAGGGCCGGGCGGGCCGCGATTCCGCATTCCCGAAAGGCCCGGCGGCAAGAGCTGGCTTCCGCTGATCATCGCCGGCGTGGTGTTCCTGTGGCTGGCGATCAGCATGGTCCATCAGGTCGGCCCGAAGCAGCAGGGCATCGTGACGACCGCCGGAAAATATTCACGGACGCTCGGCCCGGGCCTCAATTTCACGCTACCCTGGCCCATCCAGCAGGTCGATGTGGAGAATGTCAGCGAAGTTCGTCTGGTGCGGATTCCGGAAGGCGATGCGGAGAAGCTGATTCTGACGGGCGACCAGAACCTCGTCGATCTGAGCTACCTGGTTCGCTGGAACATCAAGGACCTCAAGCAATACAAGTTCCAGCTCGCGGACCCGGAAGAAACCGTCAGCCAGGTTGCCGAAGCTGCGATGCGCGCGTCGATCGCCGAGCAGACGCTGGATGCCACCTTCTCGGGCGCGGGCCGTGCGCAAATCGAACAGCAGGTCCGTACGAGAATGCAGGCCGTGCTTGACGCCTATCGCTCCGGCATTGCCGTGCAGGGTGTGGAGATCGACAAGACCGATCCGCCCGAGCGCGTGGTGGAGGCGTTCAAGGACGTGTCCGCTGCCGAGCAGGATGCCGATGCCGACATCAACCGTGCACGCGGCTGGGCTCAGCGGCTATTGGCCGCGGCACAGGGTGAAGCGGCGGCGTTCGACAAGGTTTATGCCGAGTACCGCCTCGCTCCTGAAGTGACGCGCCGGCGCATGTATTACGAGACGATGGAGCGCGTATTGAGCGGGACCGATAAGGTCATAGTCGAAACGGACGGAGTGACGCCTTATCTGCCATTGCCGGAATTGCATCGCCGCAGCCAGGCAGCCCCTGCGACTGAGGAAGGGCAATAGGCATGGAGAGGGTCTGGCAGAACTACAAGGCAGCGATCATCGCGCTTGGCGTGCTCGTGGTACTCGCCATGATGACGATCATCGTGGTTCCTGAGACGCAGCAGGCAGTCATCATCCGCGCCGGCAAGCCGTACTCGGTCGTCAACAAGTTCCGGCCCGATGCGCCATACGGCCAGACGGGTGCCGGCATCTGGTTCCGCATACCGATCGTCGACCGTGTCGAACGTATCGATCGCCGCATGATGCATCTCGACATGCAGCGCCAGCAGGTCCTGTCGAGCGACCAGCAGCGCCTGCAGGTGGACGCCTTTGCGCGTTATCGGATCATCGATCCGGTTCTGATGGTCGAGCAGGCCGGCACGGCGGAGAACCTCCGTGCGCAGCTGGAACCCATCCTCAATTCGGTGCTGAGGCAGGAGCTTGGCCGGCGCACCTTCGCCTCGATGCTGACGGCGGAGCGGGGCACCGCCATGACGAACATCCGCAACAATCTCGATCGCCAGGCTCGGCCCTATGGTGCGCAGATCATCGACGTGCGCATCAAACGGACCGATTTGCCGGAAGGGGCGCCGCTGGACGCGGCCTATACGCGGATGGAGACGGACCGCCAGCGGGAGGCGGCCACGATCCGCGCGCAGGGGCAGAGAGATGCGCAGATCATTCGCGCCGAAGCAGAAGCGGAAGCTGCACGGACCTATGCAGACGCCTTCGGCAAGGATCCGCAGTTCTATGATTTTTACCGTGCAATGAAGAGCTACGACACCACGTTCGGATCCGACGAGGCGCAAAGCGCAATCATCCTTTCGCCCGACAATGAATATTTGCGGCAGTTCAAGGGCCAACGTTGAGAAACGGTCCGGCGCACATGTGTCATTCAATCCCCGTTCAGGACCGCCGAGCATGGAAGGCAGCCGAGTTTTTTGAGGCGCGAGAGAGGCGCCAGGACGAGAGGAACAAGAGGACGTGAAGCCCGTGCGATACGTTTATGGAATTTCCTCGGCACTGCTTGTCGGCGGCGCTGCGGTCTCCCTCGCCACCGGCAACCCGGCCGGCGCGCAGGTTGCGCAAAACGATGAGAGCCAGATCCGTGCCATGCCGCCCGGCGGCGCGCCCGTAAGTTTTGCCGACCTGACGGCACAATTGCAGCCGGCGGTGGTCAACATCTCAACCCGCCAGCGGATCCAGGTGAATACCAACCCCTTCGCGGGAACGCCGTTTGCCGACCTGTTCGGCGGCGGGCGCGGGCCGCAGACGCGCGAAGCGCAGTCACTCGGTTCCGGCTTCATAATTTCTGCCGACGGCTATGTCGTGACCAACAACCACGTCATCACCGCCGATGGCCAGGGCGAAGTGGAAGAAATCACCGTCACGCTGACGGACGGTTCGGAATATCCGGCGGAGCTGGTCGGCCGCGACGTCGCATCGGATCTCGCGGTGCTCAAGATCGCGCGTTCGGAACCTTTCCCCTTTGTCGAGTTCGGCGATTCGCGTCAGTCGCGCGTCGGCGATTGGGTGATCGCGATCGGCCAGCCCTTCGGGCTCGGCGGCACGGTGACCGCGGGCATAATTTCCGCCGTGTACCGCAATACCGGGACGGGCGGCGCGTATGACCGCTACATCCAGACCGACGCCTCGATCAATCGCGGCAATTCGGGTGGGCCGCTATTCGACATGCAAGGCGAGGTGATCGGCATCAACAATGCGATCTTCTCCCCCTCCGGCGGCAGCGTGGGCATTGGTTTCGCGATCCCCGCGGAGACTGCCGCGCCGATCGTCGAGAAGCTGAAGCAGGGTGAAGCGATCGAGCGGGGCTATCTGGGTATTCGGATTGGCCCGGTGACGGATGATATCGCCGATGCCCTGGGGCTGGAGAACAATCGCGGCGAGTTCATCCAGGCGGTCGAACCGGGCGAACCGGCCGATCGCGCGGGCCTGCGTGCGGGTGATATCGTGGTCAAGGTCAATGGCAAGGATGTCACTCCGGATCAGACGCTGTCCTTCCTCGTCGCCAATATCGAGCCAGGAACACGCGTGCCGCTGGAGATCATCCGCGACGGCCAGCGCAGGACGGTTAACATCACGGTGGGGATGCGCCCGAGCGAGGAAGAGCTGCGCGGACGCACTTTCGATCCGGATGCGCAGCCGGATGGACAGCAAGGGTCAACCAGCTCCGGCGGCGTGCTGGAGGAATCACTCGGCGTGCAGGCGATCGAGCTCACGCCGCAGATCGCGTCGCAACTCGGCGTTTCCCAGGAAACGAAAGGGGTCGTGGTTGTGGCCGTCGATCCCAGCTCCGACGCCGCGCGCAAGGGGCTTAGCCGGGGCGATATCGTGCTGTCGGTGAATTATCAGGAAGTGAAGTCGATCAGCGAATTCGAAGCAGCCGTGAGCGGGGCGAAATCGTCCAATCGCGAGGCTGTGTTGCTGCGCGTCAAGTCGCGCGGCCGGCCGCCGATCTACGTGCCGATCCGCCTTCGCTGAGTTCGGCAGTTCCTCCGATTGATGGCCGCCCCTGCGAAGGAGCGGCCATTTTCGTATCTGCTGCCAATTGTCTGAAACAGGGCTCTCGGACCCGCGCGGGACGCCCGGGTCAGGGACGGGTAGAATCCTGGAATTGCGGCGGAGGGTTGAGCGCCGGCTGCGGCGCCTGATTGATCGGTGGCTGCTGCCGGATCGCGGGGGGTGCGGCGCGGCCCTGGCTCGGCTGGCTGCGTCCTCCGATCGCGCGCTCCAGGAAGTCCTCGCCCACAGCGGGCGGTGCAGGGCTTGCCGGCACCAGCGGCCCATCCTGGGGGTATGCCGGTCCCTCGGGCGGGAAGGCATTGCCGCGCGGCGCGTTGGGGCCGCCCGGCTCGATCAGATTGCCCTGCTCGTCGACATAGTAATAATCGTCCGGATCGCCGAAGAGGAATTCGTCATCCGGCTCAAGCTGCCATTCCGGGAGCTTGAGCTCGGTATCGAACTGCTCGACCGGCCGCCCCTTGACCGCTTCGCGCATAAAGGCGGCGAAGGCTCGCGCAGGGGCCGATCCGCCGCTGAGGCCGCTCACCGGCCGGGCATCGTCGCGCCCCATCCAGACGCCGGTGGTGATTCCGCTCGAGAAGCCCAGGAACCAGCCATCCTTGTTCGAGCTGGTCGTACCGGTCTTGCCCGCGACCGGGCGGCCGATCTGCGCCGCGCGCCCCGTACCGACATTCACGGCCGTCTGGAGCAGGTCGGTGATTCCGGCGGCGACATATTCCGGCACGAGTTGATGGCTTCGATACGGCTCATGCTCATAGAGCACTTCGCCTGACACCGTTGCGACCTTCGTGATCCCGTAAGGTTCGATAGAGCGGCCATGCGCAGAGACGGCGGCGAAGGCCCGTGCCATGTCCAACAGGCGGACGTCGGAGGTCCCCAGTACCATGGAGGGCATCGTGTTCACCGGGGTCGTGATGCCGAAGCGGCGCGCCATCGCGGCAACGGTGCCGAAGCCCACTTCATTGCCGAGCTGCGCCGCGACCGTATTCTTCGAATAAGCGAAGGCGGTGCGCACGTCGATCTCGCCGGCATAGGTGCCGCCGGAATTGCGCGGACTCCAGCCGTTGATGGTGACCGGCGCATCCACCACCCGATCGTCGGGCGTGTAGCCGGCTTCCAGCGCAGCGAGATAAACGAACAGCTTCCAGGCCGAGCCGGGTTGGCGCAAGGCGCTGACCGCGCGGTTGAAATTCGTCTCCACGTAATCGGTGCCGCCCACCAGTGCCAGGACCGCGCCGTCGCGGTCTAGGCTGACGAGCGCCCCTTGTGCGCCCTTGGGCGTGTAGCCCTTGATCGCGCTCGTGGCGGCGCGCTGCATGTCGCGATCAAGCGTCGTCCATACTTCCAGCGCCTCGTGGGTTTCCGGCAGCAGGAGATCGAGCTGCGGCAGCACCCAATCCGTGAAATAGCGGATGGAGTTCTGGCCGGGTTCCTGGCGGAGCTTGACCGCAGAGACGTCGACGCTCGCCGCCTCTTCCGGACCGATCGCGCCATATTTGCGCATCTGGCCGATCACGACATTCGCACGGCTGATCGCGGCCTGCACGTCGGCCGTGGGCGAATAGCGCGACGGTGCCTTCACCAGGCCGGCGATGATCGCCGCCTCGCTCAGCGACAGGTCGCGCGCGGAATGGCTGAAGAAGGTTCGGCTCGCGGAATCGATGCCGTAGGCTCCGCCGCCGAAATAGACCTTGTTCAGGTAAAGCTCGAGGATCTGCTCCTTGGAGAACTTCCATTCGAGCGCCATGGCGAGCACCGCCTCGCGCGCCTTGCGATCGAACGTGCGGTTCGAATTGAGGAAAATATTGCGGGCGAGCTGCTGCGTGATGGTGGAGGTCGCCTGCGTCCGCTCGTCATCGCGGAAGGATACCCATACCGCCCGTGCAAGCCCGATCGGGTCTATGCCGAAATGCGAATAGAAGCGGCGATCCTCCACAGAGATCATCGCATCCTTCATCACCTGCGGAATTTCGGCGGAAGGCAGCCATTGGCCGTAGCTTGGCCCGAGCGAGACCACCTCCGTCCCGTCGCGTGCGCGCACCACGATCGTCTGGCCGGCCTGGCTGGCCTTCAGGTCCGAATAGCTGGGAAGGCTGCGTGCGGCGAAGTAAACTGCGGTTACGAGCGCAATCGAGCCCAGCAGTGCGAGAGCCACGCCCCACATCGCCAGTCTCTTGACCAGGCGGCCGACAGTGCCGGAGCGCCTCGGCGGCGGACGTCTCCCCCGGTCGCTGTCCCTCGCGCGCTCGCGAGGAGTGGCCTTGGAGCCCACGCTCCGCTTGCGTGCCATGCGCCTGGTCTGCCTTTACCCTTGCGCGCCGATCGCGCGCCGTCCAATTTCGCAGTGCATAGGTGAATTGTAACGCAGGGTTAACGCCGAATACGCCGATCAGCCCTCAGGTTCGAAATCCAGCGACGCGCTGTTGATGCAATAGCGCAGCCCCTCCGGCCCCGGCCCGTCGGGAAAGACGTGGCCGAGATGGCCCTCACAGCGCGCGCAGCGTACTTCGGTACGGGTCATGCCATGGGATGCGTCGGTCCGCTCCTCCACTGCATCGCCGTCCATCGGGGCGGTGAAACTCGGCCAGCCCGAGCCGCTGTCATATTTCGTCTCGCTCGCGAACAGGGGCGTGCCGCAGCCTGCGCAATGATAGATGCCGGCCGCCTTGTTCTTCTCATAGGCTCCGGTGAACGCCCGCTCAGTCCCCGCTTCGCGCAGAATGTGGTACTTCTCCGGGCTGAGGCGCTCACGCCATTCCGCGTCCGAGAGGTTGAGCTTGTCGGGCATGCCAGGTCTCCTTGCACCAAATATAGGATCGCCCGGCGCACGCTCAAGCGTTGACATCTGCATAATGACGCGGCGGCTGGATCACATCCATTCGTTCGGACAGCAAGGGGCGGAAGCTCGGCCTGCTCTTGAACACCGAATACCACCCTCGCGTCTGCTCGTGGCCGGACCAGTCGATGCCGCCGAGATAGTCCGCGACCGAGAGCTGCGCCGCCGCCGCCAGATCGGCGAGGCTCATCTGCGCGCCGGCGAGCCACGGCCGGTTGTCGATCAGGTAATCCATATAATCGAGGTGCTCGTTGGCGAGGCGCATTGCATCGCGCAGCAGGCGTGAATCCGGCGCGGCGCGCATGAACAGCCGCTTCTTCATCCGCTCCTGCAGCAGCGGAGCGGTGACGTCGCCGAAGAAATTCTCGTCGAACAGCGCGACCAGCCGGCGGATCTCCGCCCGCGTTACCGCGGTGCCGACGATCATCGGCGACTTGTCGACCGTTTCCTCGAAATATTCGCAGATCGCGCGGCTGTCGACGAGGACGATGTTCCGCTCGGTATTCCGCAGCACGGGCGTGCGGCCGGCAGGGTTCATCGCGTAGAATTCGTCGCGCCCCTCCCAGGGATTTTCCCGCTGCAATTCATAGGCGACACCCTTCTCGCCAAGCAAGAGACGGACCTTGCGGCTGAAGGGACACAAAGGAAACTGGTAAAGCTGCCACATCGCGGGTTTCCTAATGCCGCAAGCCAGGATTCGCGTCCACCGGGAACCCGATCGCGGCTGGGGATTCGTTTGAGCACGGACGAATTCGAATAAAGGATGCTCGGGGAGACATGGCAGCTCGCGCTTATTGGCAAGGCCAGATCAGGTTGGCGCTCGTCTCCATCCCCGTGGAGATTTATGCTGCGACCAAGTCAGGCGCGAAAATATCGTTCCGTCAGATCCATGAGCCGACCGGCAAGCCGATTTCCTACGAAAAAGTCGTGCAAGGCGTCGGTCCGGTCGACCGTGACGAGATCCTCAAGGGCTACGAGATCTCGAAGGGCAATTACGTACTGCTCGAGGAGGACGAGATCGAGCGGGTGAAGCTCGAGAGCAAGAAAACGCTCGAACTGGTGCAATTCGTCGAAGCGCACGAGATCGATCCGCTTTATTTCGAGAAACCCTATTACGTCACTCCGGCGGACGATCTTGCCGAAGAGGCGTATATCGTGCTGCGCGATGCCTTGCGCAGCGCAAGCAAGATTGCGCTCGGCCAGTTGGCTGTACGGGGCAGTGAGAAGCTCGTGGCGATCAAGCCCTGCGGCAAGGGCCTGCTGCTCGAAACGCTGCGCTATGCGGACGAAGTGCGCGAGGGGCAGCGTTTCTTCAGCCATATCGGGACCAGCAAGCCCGACAAGGAGCTGCTCGACCTCGCCACCGCTCTGATCGACAAGAAGACTGCGCCATTCGATGCCAGCGAATTTCATGATCGCTATTCCGATGCGCTCAAGCAGCTGATCGACAAGAAGACCAAGGCCAAGGGTCGCAAGATCGTCGAAGAAGTGGAGGAACCCGCACAGTCGCGTGGTTCCAATGTGATCGACCTGATGGCGGCGCTGAAGAAATCGGTGAAGGAGGAGAAGCCGGCATCGCGGACGGCGAAGAAGCCTGCGCCAGGCAAGCGCAAGCGGGCATGAGCCATGGCCCGGGCAGACCCCCTCGCCGAATATAACCGCAAGCGCGACTTCAAGAAGACTGCCGAGCCTGCGGGCAAGCGTGCGGCAGGCAAGGGCGGCAACCTGTTCATCGTGCAGAAGCACGCCGCCACCCGGCTCCATTGGGATTTCCGCCTCGAGGTAGACGGCGTGCTGAAGAGCTGGGCGGTGACGAAGGGGCCTTCTCCCGATCCCGAAATCAAGCGCCTGGCGGTCCGCACCGAAGACCATCCGATGGCTTACGCCCGGTTCGAGGGGACCATTCCCCAAGGCGAATATGGCGGCGGCAGCGTGATGCTGTGGGATCAAGGGACCTGGGAACCCATCCCCGGGAAAAGTGCGAAGGACATCGATCAGGGCCACCTGCACTTCACGCTCGATGGCGAACGCATGAAAGGCGAATGGCTGCTCGTACGGATGAAGCCGCGCCCGGGGGAGAAGCGAGAAAACTGGCTGCTGCGCAAGGTCGAGGACGAATATGCCGAGGGGGGCGACCCGCTGGTCGACAAATGCCTGACGAGCGTGCTCACCGGCCGGTCCATGGCGGAGATCGCCAGTGACGAAAGGGGAGAGCATTCGCTCAAGGGCAAGAAGGGCAAGGCCTTCGCGGAGGAGATGGAGCAGGCCGCCAGGCACAATCGCAAGCAGGCGAAAAAGCCCACAGCCGCCCGCGCGAAGAAGCGGGGCGCCGCTGGGAAACCGCCGAAGTTCCGGCCGCCGCAATTGGCCACGCTGGTGGACAACGTCCCCGTCGGCAATGGCTGGATGCACGAAATCAAGTTCGATGGATATCGCGCGCTCATCGCCGCCGCGAGTGACAAGGTGTTGGTCTATACGCGTTCGGGCAAGGATTGGAGCGACAAGTTCGTTCCGCTGACCCGCTCATTTGCGGAGCTGGACCTGCCCCCCTGCCTGATCGATGGCGAGATCGTGGCCTATGACAGCAAGGGCAATCCCGACTTCTCCTCGCTGCAGAAGGTGCTCAAGCGCGGCCACGGCTCGCAAGGGAAAAGCGACGCGCTGGCCTTCCACGGCTTCGACCTGCTCGAGCTTGACGGGGAGGATCTCACCGGTCTGCCCAATATCGAACGCAAGGAACGGCTGGAGGCGCTGCTGCGTGAGGCGAAGCCGCCGATCCACGTGGCGGATCATGTGATCGGCGCGGGTGAGAAGCTGTTCGAGCAGATGTGCCGCGCCGGGCAGGAAGGGATCATCTCCAAGACTGTCGACGGCAAGTATCGCTCGGGCCGGGGCAGGGCCTGGGTGAAGGTCAAATGCACCATGCGGCAGGAATTCGTGATCGTGGGCTGGACCAAGAGCTCGGCCAAGGGGCGCCCTTTCGCCTCGATCGCGCTGGCGCAGCATGAAGGCGGCAAGCTGGTCTATAAGGGCCGGGTCGGCACCGGCTTCGACAGCGATGCTCTCGAGGAGTTGGCCGCGAAGTTCAAACCGCTCCAGCGCAAGAGCGCGCCGGTGGAAGTCGAACGTGCCGAGGCGCGCGGCGTCACCTGGCTGACGCCGAAGCTCGTGGCCGAGATCGCCTTTGCCGAGTTCACGGCGGAAGGCAGCGTCCGCCATGGCAGCTATCTGGGCTTGCGGAGCGACAAGAAGGCGAAGGACGTGGCGCCTGAGAAGCCGGAGGCGGCACCAATGGAACAAGAGACCATTTCGATCAGCAATCCCGACCGGGTCGTCTTTCCCGAAGCGGGCTACACGAAGGGCGAGCTGGCCGACTATTATTCGCAGGTCGCGCCACTGATGCTGCCCTTCGCGGCAAACCGCCCGGTCAGCCTCGTCCGCTGCCCTCAGGGCCGGGCGAAGAAGTGTTTCTTTCAGAAGCACGATTCCGGCAGCTTCGGCCAGCACGTCCGCCATGTTCCGATCCGAGAGAAGGCCGGGGGCACCGAAGACTACCTCTATATCGAAGATGCGGACGGGATCCTCGCCTGCGTCCAGATGGGAACGATCGAGTTCCATGGCTGGGGCAGCAGGAGCGACGATGTCGAAGCGCCTGACAGGATGATCTTCGACCTCGATCCGGATGAGGGGCTCGATTTCGGCGACGTGAAATCTGCGGCCACCGACATTCGCAAGCGGCTAGCGGAATTGGGCCTGACCAGCTTTCCTATGCTGTCGGGCGGGAAGGGTGTCCACGTGATCGTGCCGCTGAAGCCGGGCCATTCCTGGGATGCGCACAAGGATTTCGCCAAGCGCTTCGCCGAAGCATTGGCCATGGCCGAGCCGGATCGTTTCATCGCCACCATGAGCAAGGCCAAGCGCAAGGGAAAGATATTCATCGACTGGCTGCGCAACCAGCGCGGCGCGACTGCGGTGGTGCCCTATTCCGCGCGTGCCCGCGCCGGCGCTCCGGTGGCGGTGCCGATCGCCTGGGGCGAGCTCAAGGACATGAAGGACGCGCATCCTTATTCTATCGCGGATGCGAAGAAGCTGCTTGCCCGCGCCAAGGGGAAGGGCCTCGCCGGCTGGGGCTTTGCCGAACAGGACCTGCCCGACATCTAGCGCATCATGTGGGGCGGTCCCTACTTCGTCATTCCCGCGACCCGTAGGGCGGCCGCAGGCCAATGCGGGGAGTCGAGGACGCCCTTGGGCAATTTCCCGCTTCGTCATTCCCGCGAAAGCGGGAATCCAGTTCGACGGTTGCTGCTGGATTCCCACCTGCGTGGGAATGACGAGTGGAGGGTTGCGCGCCCCAGCCTCTCCACGATTTTCGCGCAAATGACATTTCCCTCTTGACATCACGAACCATATGGGACATATGGAGGGCGTCAGGGTAACCTGACGCTGCGACGGGTGCGGGGGCGTCAAGCGCTTCGCTTCTGTGCTCCCGCTTCGGGCCGGCGCTTCCTGTTGAGCCGGGCCTTGGGGGGCGGACCTCAACGTCTCCCCATGCCCGCTGGATGCGCC
>Ga0164243_10001954_pt1 | contig 34576 bp, 40 predicted proteins | sample OricompcompostOP_FD_108781 | JGI IMG/M metagenome (GOLD analysis project Ga0164243, IMG submission 108781) | Organic Plus compost microbial communities from Emeryville, California, USA - Original compost - Organic plus compost (OP) | ecosystem: Engineered > Solid waste > Mixed feedstock >...
TAGGCGCCGCGCTTGATGTCGCCGACAAGCACGGTCGCAAGCACCCACGAAAGATACCCGACGCCGAAATAGGCCGGCGCGATCAGCAACGGGACGTGGCCGAGCTTCGGCCCGAGTGCATCCGTGTAGTGATAGAGGCCGAACGGAAAACCTGTGGCGACACCGATGTTCTCGATCACGTTGCTGACGACGAGGCAGATGGCGGCAAAGGCAAGGATGCCATTTGGACCATAGCGCAGCGAGCCATGCACGACGGCAAAGGTGAGGAGAGTGACGACGTGCAGGACCGTCAGTGCCAAGCTGTCGCGGAACACCGCAAGGAGGTCGACGATGGCAAGAAGGGCCACGAGCAGCCAGAGGAAGCGGCGTGTGGACATCGGTGATCCTCGTGCAAGCGACCGATTGCGATGCGGCGTTCGATGCTCGCTTAACGGGCCTTAAGACACCCTTTACTTGATAGTGCGTCGCTGACCTGCGAGCTATAGGTTGGGGGCGGTCGGAACGGTCCATCCACAGCGCAGCAAGCAGCACATGGCTCAGTCGATCATCGAAACGCGTCGGCACCAGATGTTCCCGACGCTGTCAGCGGAAGAGATCGAGCGCATGCGCCGCTTTGGCGAGCCACGCTCCTTCACTCCGGGCGAAGCGCTCGCCCGCGTCGGCGAGCTGGCCCCCGGGCTGATCATCATCCTCGCAGGCGAGGTCGACGTCTTCCAGACCGAAGGCGGCCGTCGTTCGCTGATCGTGACGCACGGGCCTGGCAGTTTCATGGGCGAGCTGGCACAGCTCGGCGGACGCCCCGCACTCGTCGATGCCATCGCCAGCGCGCCCGTCGACGCCATCGTCATCGCTCCCGCGCAGTTGCGCGCCCTTCTCATAGCCGAAGCCGAGCTTGGCGAGCGCATCATGCGCGCCTTGATTCTGCGTCGCATGGGCTTGCTGGAGACGGGTGCCGGCGGTCCGATCATCGTCGGGAGCGCCGACAACGCCGACGTGTTGCGCTTGGAGAATTTCCTTGCCCGCAACGGGCACCCCCACCAGCGCCTGGACCCTGAGGCTGACAGTTGCGGCAAGGTTCTCGTCGAACGCTTCCACGTGTCCGCCGACGATCTGCCGATCGTCGTCTGCCCTAACGGCAAGATGCTGCGCAATCCGACCGAGGAGGATGTCGCCCGCTGTGTCGGCCTGATCTCCCCGCTCGATCCTGACCACACTCACGACGTAGTGGTGGTAGGCGCCGGGCCGGCAGGCCTTGCTGCCGCGGTCTATGCCGCTTCCGAGGGACTATCGGTCCTTGTCCTAGACTGCCGTGCATTTGGCGGCCAGGCCGGTGCCTCGGCGCGGATCGAGAACTACCTTGGTTTTCCCACCGGCGTCTCCGGCATGGCGCTCATGGGCCGCGCCTACAATCAGGCGACGAAATTTGGCGCCGAGATCGTCATCCCTTGCGAGGCCAAGCACCTCGAGCTGCACAATGCCGATTGCGGCTCCTTCGTCCTGCGCCTCGGCAGCGACGAGCGCATCAAGGCGCGCACCGTGGTGCTCGCCTGCGGCGCCCGCTACCGTCGCCTCAACGTGCCCAATATCTGCGACTTCGAGATGTCGAGCGTGCACTACTGGGCCTCGCCGCTTGAAGGCAATCTGTGCTCACGCCAGGAGGTGGCGCTCGTCGGTGCTGGCAACTCTGCAGGCCAGGCAGTCGTCTATCTCGCGAGCCGGGCGAAGAAGGTTTGGCTCCTGGCCCGCGGCGGCAGCCTCGAGGCGAGCATGTCGCGTTACCTCATCGACCGCATTCGCGGCCTCGCCAACGTCGAGGTTCTCCTGCATGCGGAGGTAACCGGCCTCGAAGGCAGCGACGGGCGCCTCGATGCCATCCGCTGGCGCAGCAACGGGCGCGAGGAACGGTGCGAGCTCCACCATCTGTTTCTGTTCATCGGCGCCGATCCCAACACCGACTGGTTGCGCAACTCCGGCGTGGTGCTTGATGGTAAAGGCTTCGTGCTTACCGGACCTGATCTCAACGGTGCCGGCAGCAAGCCTTTGGAAACCAGCCGGCACGGAATTTTTGCCATCGGTGACGTGCGCTCTGGCTCCGTCAAGCGCGTCGCGGCCTCGGTCGGTGAAGGCGCACAGGTGGTTGCCGCGATCCACGCCTATCTCGCTGACCTGCCCTTGCCGGTTGCCGGCGCGCAGGCTTGACGCACGAAGCAGCTTGCAACGCGTGGTCGCGGGTGCAATCAAATTGCTATGGCCAAGACCGCCCCTCATCCGCGCGTCGTCTCGCTCATCGCCAGCGCCACCGAGATTCTCGATGCGCTTGGCGCCGGAGACCTCCAGGTCGCCCGCTCGCACGAGTGCGACTATCCTCCTTCGGTGAAGAAGCTTCCCGCCATCACGCGGCCGAAGTTCAACGTCGAAGGCGCGAGCGCCGAGATCGACACGCGCGTGCGCGATCTCGTCGAGCGCGGACTTTCCGTCTACGAGGTCGACGCCGAGGCGCTTGAGAAGCTGAAGCCCGACGTGATCCTCACTCAGGACCAATGCCAAGTGTGCGCCGTCTCGCTTGCCGATGTCGAGCGCGCCGTCTGTGATCTCGTCGAAGGCCGCCCGCGCATCGTCTCCGCGCATCCGCACACCATGGCGGATATTTACAAGGACATCGAGCGCATCGCCGACGCCATCGGCCGCCCGGTGGCGGGCAAGAAGCTTGTTGCCTCGATGCGGGAGCGGCTCGCAGACGTGGCGACTGTTGTTGCCACGCAGCCCAAGAAGCGCCTCGCCTTCATCGAGTGGGTCGACCCACCCATGTCGGGTGGCCATTGGATGCCGGAGCTCATCGGCACCGCTGGCGGCATCAGCATCTTCGGCACCACGGGCGAGCCTTCGCCTTGGATCACCTGGAAGGACGTGGCCGCCGCCGACCCCGACGTGATCGTCGTCGCCCCTTGCGGCTACGACATCGACGTGACGCGGCGCGAGGTGAAGCCGCTGGCCCGTTACGAGCTATGGCAGAACTTGCGCGCAGTCCGCACGCATCAGGTCTATCTCGCCGACGGCAATGCCTACTTCAACCGGCCAGGTCCGCGCCTCGTCGACAGTGCCGAGATGCTCGCCGAGATCATGCACCCAGATGTCGCCGACTTCGGCTACCGCGGCGAGGGCTACATTCAATACAAGTTGATCCCCGCTGGCGTCATCACCACCAAAGCCAGCTAAAGCATTTTCCTATCGGCTGGAATCGCACTCCCTGATCCCCCTCCCCCAAGGGGAGGGCGGAGTGAAACGAGCCCGTCTGATCGGAAAATGCGTTAGTTGCGCCGGTGCAAAAGGTCGCCGCCCATATCATGCGATGAAGCCGGGACGCCTACCGATTCTCATTCATCGCCCGCAGGCGTCGCGATAGGCGTCGTAGGAGGTCGAGCGCGAAGGACGGATTGCGCTCGACGAGGAAATGGAAGGCACGCTCGTCGATCACTGCTACCTCCGTCGGCTCGCGCGCGATGGCCGTGGCCCCACGCGGGGAGCCATCGATCAGTGTGAGCTCGCCGAACGTCTCCCCTGGCCGAACCGTTTCCAGCACCTCACCCGCTGACATGATGGCGACCGAGCCGGTGCGGACCGCGTACATCGCGTTGCCCTCATCGCCTGAGACAAAGATGCGCTCGCCCGACTGGAACTGCTGCAGCGGGTATCCGGCGCGAACTAATCCTTCGAAATCAAAGCCATCGCTGGACATGTCGGGGTCCGGGCAAACTGCGCGCGAACAAAGACTATGCTTCGCGTTCCTGCCCGACAACCGTCATCGCCACGTGCACTATGAGTGGCAGCACCGATACGCGTCCGGCCGGCTTCGAGCGCGACGTCCGCAAGCACCGCGACAAGCGCGGGATTTTCCTATATCGGCCTATACAAGGTTGACGACGTTGACGGGGGACTGACATGGCAGCGACACAGGACGTGCGCTCTCGGTGGGGCCGCGCAACCGACTATCTGCTCGGCCGCAACACGCTGATCGGCATTGCCTCGATCATGCTCTTGCTCATCGCCGGCTTTGCCACCTGGCACGGCATGCGCGACTTCATCATCGGGGTAACGACGTCGCCGGCAGGAAGCTCTCAAGAGCTGCCCGGCGGTCTCTCTTTCTCCAATGACTTTCTCGTCATCGTCGTCGTCTTCGCGCTCACCTTCCTCATGTGGCTCATGCTGCGTGAGAGCTTCGCCCAGGGGCGCCGTTGGACCGAGCGGATCGTCACCTTTCCGCTCTATGTTTTCCTCGCCATCTGGTCGATCGGCTTTGGCTACGGCTTCTGGTGGAGTCTCATCGCTGGCGAGGAGGCAACCCGCACGGGCCTTTCGGGTTTGCAGCAGGATGCCGGTGATGCCGCGGGCGCGGTCGCGGCGCGGCTCGACGCCGTCAAGGTGGGCCTCGACGGCGTTGTCACCTGGTCGGAGACCCAGATGGCACGCGAGGAGTCGAGTGGCGGATCGTGCGGCACGTCTTCCGGCGCCGGACGCGGGCCGCTTTACGCCGCGCGCGTCGGCGTGCGTGACCAGATCACGTCTCTGCGCGACGGCGTGCAGAATTCATGGATCAAGCCGGTCCAGACCGACATGCAATCGCTGCAGCAGAGCGTCGCCCAGCTTCAAGGATCGACCGTCGCCGAAAGGCAGGCCAGCTTCAACGCCATGGCGTCCAACATCCGCTCGCGCGCCCGCGACATCGCCGCCCGCTCCAACGAGCTTGGCAAATCGACGGCGACCGAGATGCGCGCCATTGCCGCCGCGGTCTCCGTGCCGCCGGGGCAAGGCGGGTTCTCCTGTTACGACCCGACGCTCGCGCAACGCCTGACGCAGGCGGCCGTGCAGGCCGACCAGCCGGCGACGCTCAACCTGCGCGAGGCGGCTTTCAATGAAGGCCCGGCGGGCGTCGCCAACGCCATCAAGCGTCTGTGGGAGAACATCGGCGCTTATCTGTCGAGCCTCGCCGGCTACATCGCCGGCCGTGCGCCGGAGGCCACCACGGAGTCGGGCCAGCCGATCACGGGCCGCGATATGATTGCGCTGCTCGCAACCATCGGCATCGACCTCGGTCTGCTGGCACTCGCCATCCTCAACCCGCCGCCACCCGAGAGCAAGCGTCCCTCATCGGCAGTCGTCCGGCAGATTCGCGCCGCCATCAACACGGCGATCGATCGCGCACCGGGCGCCAACATGGAATGGGTGCGCCGCCATTTCATCTATCATAGGCGGACGTCCTATCTCGTCATCCCCAACCTCTACAGTTGCGATCCGAACGACCAGCAGGAGAGCGCCAGGGCGCTCGCCATGAACCAGCTCGCCGGTGTGCTCGATGACCTCGATCTGGTGCGCTGGCCGCAGAAGCCGCGCTGGTGGACTTTCCGCAAAGGGGAGCTCGACAATCTGAAGGCCGAGGAAGCAGCGGCGAGTGACACCGACCTTAGCCAGATCCGCAAGGACTGGCTGAAGAAGTTGAACAAGAAGCCGGACGAGATGACCGAGGAAGACATCGCCTTCGAGAAGGCGATGCCGCTTCGCAATCACGGCCTCTTCTCGAAGGCGGAGAAAGCGCTGACCATCGCCGGTTGGAGCGAGCGTGCGCGCCGCGACATCGAGATCTTCCCGCTCGAGAACGTCGAAGGCCTGACGCCGATCCTCATGGTGCTCGCCGACGACGGCAGCATCGAAGAGCAGGAGAAGGCGCAGGCCAAGGCGGCGGAGAGCAAGCGGCCGTGGTGGAAATTCTGGGGCGGTGAGCCCCACCCCGCCTAGCCGTCGTCGTGCGTGGGGGTGGGCTCTAGCCGATCAACGAGAAGGTGACGACCGCGGCGGCCGAGACAAGAGCACCGGCGGCGAAGCCCGCCAGCAGCGCATAGAAAAATGTGGCCGAGTCGGGCGCCGCGTGCGACCAGGCGATCTCGTTGATCGCGTCATCGAGCGCGCGGCGCAGCTCCTGAGTGGAAAGGGTGTCGATCGACCGGTTACGCCAGGTCACCATGGGAGCAATGCTCCGTGCTACGCCAACTGTTCGTTAGCCTTTCAGCAACGAGCGTGCCAATACGTGCCAGAGGGACATAGGCGTCCGCCGGAGGAATCTCAACGGCGCGTCGTTTAGAATTCCGAGCGGTAGAAATCCTCACAGCCGGCGTCCGAGAAGACGGCGTAGGGCTGCACCTCGCGCACCTGCTGCCGGTCGACCAGCACGGCCGTGTAATACCGGGCGTAACGGCCTTGATCGCGCCCAGGCCAGTCGCGGCAATACTGCCAGACCTCGCCCGTTCCGTTCGATCTGACGTAGTCCGGCCCACCGACGAGCGAGACGAGCTCCGCCGTCCCCATCCCGGGGCGCACCGCCGCCCAGGCCTCGGGAGGAACGCCGCATCCCGGCAGGCCGATGGCAGATGCAACGACGAGGCATAGTGTCAAAATGGGGCGCGTGGCACGCTTTGCTTCATCAATGGATGCCGCGAGTGCAGCCGCAACTTTTGCCAGCGCGCTGTCCGGAGCGGTGGTCGTCCGCGCGTACACCATCGGTGTCGCCAAATTGGGCTCCGCCTCCAGCTCCCGCAGCGTCCTCTGCCAGAGGAGCGCTTGAGCGTCCTCGGCGTCGCGCCGACGGCGTTGCGCCCGAAGCCTCTCGTCCCGATCGGACAGCGACCCGAACCAGACGAGGATTGCAATGGGTCCTGCGATCATCAGCGCAAAGGCACAGAACGCGACGACAGCCTCGCTGGTCCCGGTTCCGAGGGAGATGCACACGTGCAGTGCGAGCATCCCCGCGGCGCCTGCAAGAACCAGTGACGAGCCTCTCGGCAGCATTCCCTCGACCCCCATCTCCAACGTGCAAACTCAATACGGTGGTCAGCCTGCGCCAAGCTTGCGCGGCTAGAGAGGGCCATCGCGCACGTGTCGCCCACACAACAATAGATGCAAAGGCGCATCACGCGCGACGCGAGTGATTTAGAGGACGAAGGATCAAGCAACTAAGTCATTGTGCATAACTTGTGGAATGCCATTCTGATCATCGAGTGATTCGGGCGGGGGCTACGATGATCATTATTGTCGACGATCGTGAGGAGTTGACGGGAGTAGATACACTTGGTTTCGACCGCGAAGGCATCTCCACCGAAGGCCTGGCGGCGTCTGATTTCCAAGATTGGGTGAGAACCGCTCCGGAGCCCGAGTTGGCTGCCGTTGAGGCCTTTGTCCTCGGCGAGTGCGGTGATCGCCGCATGTTTCCGAAGATGATCAAGCAGCGCTCGCGCGCGCCCGTGCTGGCTTTCGGCGGCCGATCGCTGCAGGAGACGCTCGATCTCTTCGCCTCCGGTGTCGACGACGTGATCGCCAACCCGATGCACATTCACGAGATCCTGGCGCGCATCAAAGCCATCAAGCGGCGCGCCGTGGCGGAGTCCGAGAGCACGTTTAGCGGCGACATCCGCGTCTTTGGCGACGGACGCGATCCGGAAGTCGCCGGCGAGCAGCTTCATCTTCCGCGTCGTGAGCGCCGCATCCTCGAATATCTCGTGAGCAACAAGGGCCGCCGCGTCACGAAGACTCAGATCTTCAATTTCGTCTACGGCCTCTTCTCCGAAGAAATCGACGAGAATGTAATCGAAAGTCACATCAGCAAGCTGCGCAAAAGGCTGCGCCATCGGCTTGGCAATGACCCGATCGATTCGCAGCGATATCTCGGCTATCGGCTCATCGACGTTTGATGCATTCGCCTAAAATCTGAGGCGATCGAATAAAAGACGTAAAAGAAGCGAACCCCAATTCAGTTTCGCACAAGCCGGAAATGTTCCAATCTGACAGGCGCTTGCAAAAGAGAGGGAGCATAGCCGATGGGTCTTTACAGTACGATGCGAACGAGCGCATCCGGAATGGCTGCGCAGGCTAATCGGTTGGGTTCCGTTGCAGACAACATCGCGAATTCGAGCACGACCGGTTACAAGCGGTCGATGATCGAGTTCGCCTCGCTGGTGCTCGATTCTGGCGGGTCCGAATACGTGTCGGGCAGCGTCGAGTCGCACACGCGCTACATGATCAGTGAGCAGGGCTCGCGCAGCTTTACGACCTCGGGGACTGATCTGGCGGTCAAGGGCGACGGCTTTTTCATCGTCAGCGATGAAAGCGGCCAGATCTTTCTCACCCGCGCCGGCTCGTTCGTGCCTAACGGTCTTGGCGAGCTCGTTAACGCCGCTGGCTTCAAGCTGATGGGCTATAGCCTCAGCAATGGGCCGCCAGCCATTGTCGCCAACGGAACCGCGGGCCTCGAGGTCGTCACCCTCAATTCGCTGGCCATGAAGGCTACTCCGTCGACGCAGGGCTCGTTCAATGTGAACCTGCCACTCAATTCGGATGTGATCTTGCCCGCGGCTTCGCCCTCCGCCAACGATGCGGCCGCGCAATACACGGCTATGTCGTCCCTCACCGCCTTCGACAATGTCGGCAACGAGCTCACTCTCGACGTCTACTCGACCAATCTCGGTGGCGGCGAATGGGAGATTACCGTTTTCAATCGTGCCGATGCTGCCCCAGGCGGGGGCTTCCCCTATGCGAGCGGCCCTCTGTCGACACAGACGCTGAACTTCGATCCGACCAACGGTCAGTTCGATACCGCGAGCCCGACTTTCGTCGACGTGCCGATCCCCAATGGCGCCACGCTGAGACTCGACATGTCGGGGAGCAGCAGCCTTGCGGGTGACTACGAGCTGCTTGACGCGACGGTCGTCAACGGCAGCGGTCCAAGCTCGGTAGAGCGCGTGGAAATCGCCGACGATGGCACGATGTACGCAGTCTTCGAGAGCGGCGCGCGCCTCCCCACCTACCGCATCCCGCTCGCTGACGTGGCAAGCCCCGACAACATGCAGCCGATGGCCGGCACGGTGTTCGTGCCCACGTCTGCGTCGGGTGAGATCCAAATCGGATTCCCCGGCGATAGTGGGTACGGCACGATGATCTCCGGGGCGCTGGAGAATTCGACCGTCGATCTCGCTTCGGAGCTCACCACGATGATCGAGGCGGAGCGCAACTACACCGCAAACTCGAAGGTCTTTCAGACGGGCTCCGAGCTGATGGACGTCCTCGTGAATCTCAAGCGCTAGAGATAGCGCTCAAACAGGGAAAGCTGATCGATGTCGCTCTCTAATAGCCTCGGCACGGCCGTTTCCGGTCTGGCTACGACTGCGGAGCAGATGTCGGTTCTCTCGCGAAATGTCGCGCGGGTAGGAGATCCCACAGCATCCCGCAAGAGTGCAAACCTCGTAACGGTACCGGGCTCCGGGGTGCGTCTCGCCTCGGTGACCCGGGCCGTCAATACGTCTCTGTTCAACAATCTGCTCAACTCCACCTCGAATTCGGCAGGGCAGAACGCCATCGTCGATGCGCTCGAGCAGCTCGAGCAGACTGTGAACGACACCGAGCTAAATGCCTCGCCGGCGGCCCTCGTGCAGCGCCTCGCCGATGCCTTGCAGCAATATTCCGGAGTGCCGTCCGACGCGGCATTCGCGCAGTCTGCAGTCAGCGCAGCACGCGACCTCGCTAGATCACTCAACGACGCGACCGACCTCGTGCAGGGTGTCCGCTCCAACGCAGATGCGGAAATTGCTGCCTCTGTTGACCGCGTCAACACGTTGCTGTCACGCTTCGATACGGTCAACCTCGAGATCGTAAAAGGGACTCAGGCCGGCGCCGACGTCACCGACTATCTCGATCAGCGCGATGATATCCTGAAGCAGCTCTCCGAGGAGATCGGCATCAAGACTATCACGCGCGCCAACAATGACATGGCCATCTATACGGACAGTGGAGTGACGCTGTTCGACGTGAGCCCGCGCACGGTAACGTTTCAGAGGACGCTGCACTACGGAGCCTCGACGACCGGCAACGCGGTCTATGCCGATGGTCTGCCCATAACCGGAAGCAACGCCACCATGGCCGTGCGCTCCGGGCGCATCACTGGCCTCGTGCGCGCCAGGGATGAGATTGCCGTCACCTATCAGAATCAGCTCGACGAGCTTGCGCGCGGTTTGATTGGCGCGTTTGCAGAAAGTGATCAGAGCGCTACCCCAACGTTGCCGGACGTGCCAGGTCTGTTCACATGGAGTGGGTCGCCGGCGCTTCCCCCTGCCGGCGTCACGCAAGGGCTTGCCGGTGTCATCGCTATCAATCCGCTTGTCGATCCCGATCAAGGCGGCGACGCGACGCTCCTGCGCGATGGAGGCATCAACGGTGCTGCTTATCTCTACAACGCGGACGGCGGCGCTGGCTTCACCAGTCGCCTGGACGAGTTCATCGACAAGATGAGCACGGCGCAGGCGTTCGACCCGACGGCGAAGATCTCGACTTCTGCTACCCTCATGGGTTTTGCCTCTTCCTCGGCGGCATGGCTCGAGGAGGCGCGTCGGGCCGGTGGCGAGGAGGCCGAGTATCGCAACACGCTATATGAGCGCGCCTCCGACTCGCTCAACAAGATCACGGGCGTCAACCTCGACGAGGAAATGGCGCTGATGCTCGAGCTCGAGCGCACATATCAGGCATCCAGCAAGCTCATCTCCACCATCGACCAGATGCTGGCTGCGCTGCTGGCATCGGTGAGCTAAGACCATGAAGACGACATTCATCTCTACCAATTCCATCAGCTCCGCCACCCGCCTGGCGCTGATGAGGATGCAGCAGGCGCTGGCCGACGCGCAGAAGGAGATGATCGACGGCCGCTACGCCGATGTTGGCAAGACTCTCGGCTTTCGGACTGTACAGACGATCTCCCTGCGTCAGCAGCATACGCGTCTTTCGACCATCATCGATACCAACTCAGTGGTCTCGACCCGCCTGGACGTCACGCAGTCGGCCCTCAAGAGCCTCACCGACAGCGTACAGGACTTCGTCGGGCAGATGCAGGCCTATCAACTCGACACGACCAAGGCCGCCGAGGCGCAGGCGGATGCCAAGAGCCGCCTCGATGCCTTGCTCGATACGATGAATACGGCTTTCGGCAACGGCTACATCTTCTCCGGTGTGAACACCGACGTAAAACCCCTTACGGACTATTTCGGCACCCCGCCGAGCGCCGCCAGCCAGGGTGTCGCCAACGCGTTCTTTGCCGAGTTTGGCATAACCCAGTCTGATCCTGCCGTAGCGAATATCAGCCCGGCCGATATGCAAACGTTCATCGACACGACGTTTGCCGATCTGTTCGACGATCCCTCCTGGAGCACGGACTGGTCGTCGGCATCCGATCAGAATGTGCGCAGTCGCATCTCCACGAGCGAGCTCGTCGATACGTCGGTGAACGCCAACGAGGCCGCATTCCGCAAGTTGGCGATGGCGTACACGATGGTCGCCGACCTTGGGACCGCCAATCTCAGTCAGACGACGTTCGAGGCGGTCATCGGCAAGGCGATCAACGTGGCCAACGACGCGATCCAGGGCTTGGTTTCGATTCAGTCGCAGGTCGGCTTGATCCAGCAGCGGGTCTCCGACGCCAGCGAGCGCATATCCCTGCAGACCGACATCCTTAACAAACAGGTGAAGTCACTTGAAGGCGTCGATCCGAACGAGGCGGCGACACGTGTGAACGATCTCCTGACGCAGATGGAAACATCATATGCGCTGACCGCTCACATCATGGACCTCAGCATCCTCGACTACATCTGACGTAACGAGCTCAACGCACAATCATCCTGAGGCTGAGACAAGATATGTACCAATTTCCCTACGCCGACGTGCTTGAGAACAGCTCGAAGCTTGCGCGCGAGCGGGAGCGCCAGCTGTTCGAACGCTGTCTCGAGCTGTTCAAGGCCGCCGATCGGGAAGGCCCCAATTCGACCGAGGCAATCGAAGCATTGGCGTTCTGCCGCCGCATCTGGGCCGCCTTCCTGGAGGACCTGGCCAGTCCCGACAACGCGCTGCCCAACGAGCTGCGCGCCGAGATCATCTCGATCGGCCTTTGGGTGGTCCGCGAGACGGAGAATATTCGCCTCGGCAAGTCAACGAACTTCAAGGCGCTCATCGACGTGACGACGGCCCTCTCTGAAGGGCTCAAATGAAGATCTCATTGAAGCCGGGGGAGCGAATCTACGTCAATGGAGCCGTGCTCAAGGTCGACCGTAAGGTCTCCGTCGAGTTCCTCAACGACGTCACGTTCCTCCTGGAGCACCACGTTCTCCATCCGGAGGAGACGCGCACTCCGTTGCGTCAGCTCTACTTCATCATTCAGACCGTTCTCATCGAGCCGGCCAACAGCCAGATCGCGCGCAACATGTTTCAGGAGTCCATTGCCTCGCTTCTGGCTTCCTTCGAGAACAAGACTATCCGTCAGGGGCTGTTGGAGGTCCGTGATGCGTTCGAGCGCGAGCGCACCTTCGACGCTTTGAAGATGCTTCGCGCGCTGTTTCCCATCGAGGCCGACATCCTGGCGGAAGGAATTCGCCAGGACAAAGCCATCATTCACCCGCAATGCGAGGAGGTACGCTGATGCAAGTCGACACGACGGCCCCGGTGACGCAGCAGCAGACCAATACCCAGTCCACGCAGACGAAGGACGCGGCATCCAGCGCCTCCCTCGACTACACGGCTTTCCTGAGGCTCCTGATCGCACAAATGAAGAATCAGGATCCGACCAGCCCTGCCGATCCCGCCCAATGGATGGGCCAGATCGCTTCGTTCTCCAACGTCGAGCAGGCCATCCAGACCAACGCCAAGCTCGATTCGCTGATGACCTCGATGGCTCTGTCGCAGGTCGACGGGATCATCGGTCACACCATCACTTCCGAGGATGGCAAGATCAGCGGCAAGGTCACCTCGGTGCGCATTATCTCCGGCGGCTCGGTTGCCACTCTGGACAACGGCAAGGAGCTCCTGCTTGGCGCCGGCGTGAAGATCAGCTGATGAATCAGGCCGATGCACTCGATATCGTCCAGGCCGCCATCTGGACGATTATCGTAGCCTCGAGCCCCGCCGTGGTTGCGGCCATGGCGGTCGGCATCATCATTTCGCTCCTGCAGGCCTTGACCCAGGTGCAGGAGATCACCCTGACGTTCATCCCCAAGATTATTGCTACGCTGCTGGTGACCTCGCTGATGGCGCCGTTCATCGGCACCGTGATCTACGCCTTCGCCGAGCAGGTCTACGGGCGCATCCAGAACGGCTTCTGATCGGCCCCGAGGCACTCAGGGCACCCTCGCGCAAGCTTCGCCAGCTAAGCCGGTTCGGCTTGGTGGGCTGAGGGGATCTTATGGCCGAATCCGTCGTAACAGCAGCGGCACCGGTGAAGCGCGCCGGCAGCCAGGACGTCAGCCTCGCGGTCGGCATCGTCTTCATCCTGGCGGTGCTGTTCCTGCCGTTGCCGGCTCCGCTGATCGACGTCGGGCTGGCGTTCTCCATCGCGCTCGCGGTCCTGGTGCTCATGGTGGCGCTGTGGATCCAGCGCCCGCTCGACTTCTCCGCCTTCCCGACCGTGCTGCTGATCGCGACCATCCTGAGGCTCGCGCTCAATATCGCCACCACGCGCCTCATCCTGTCGCATGGCGCGGAGGGCACCACCGCCGCCGGCCATGTCATCGCCGGCTTCTCCAACTTCGTGATGAGTGGCGATTTCATGATCGGTACGATCGTGTTCGTCATCCTCATCACGGTGAACTTCCTCGTTATCACCAAGGGCGCCACGCGTATCGCTGAGGTCGGCGCGCGCTTTACTCTCGACGCCATCCCCGGCAAGCAGATGGCGATCGATGCCGATCTCTCCGCCGGCCTCATCGACGAGAAGGAGGCCATGCGCCGCCGCCGCGAGCTGGAGGAGGAAAGCTCCTTCTTCGGCTCGATGGACGGTGCCTCGAAGTTCGTGCGTGGCGACGCCATCGCCGGTCTCATCATCCTGGCGATCAACGTATTCGGCGGCATCGTCATCGGCGTGACGCGCCATGAGCTGTCGTTCTCCGAGGCGGCCGACATCTACACGAAGCTGTCGGTCGGCGACGGTCTCGTCACGCAGATCCCCGCGCTCATCATCTCTCTGGCCGCCGGTCTGCTGGTATCGAAGGGCGGCACGCGCGGCAGCGCGGAAAAGGCCGTGTTCGGTCAGCTCGGCAATCATCCGCGTGCCTTGACCGTTGCCGGCGTGGTCATGTTCGTCCTCGCCTTCTCGCCCGGCCTGCCGTTCCTCCCCTTTGCCGTCCTTGGCATGACGATGGGCTTCATCGCCTACGCCATTCCACGCCGTCACGCAGCGGCGAAAGCAGCCGAGGAGGCGCTGGCGCGCGAGGCCAAGGCGAAGGCCGACGAGGAGGTGCGCCAGTCGGTCAAGGAATCCCTCAAGACCGTCGAGCTGGAGCTGTGCCTCGGCAAGCAGATTTCCGGCACTCTGATGTCGTCGCACAGCGAGCTCGCTCAGCGGGTCAGCAAGATGCGCCACAAGTTCGCGCGCCAGTATGGGTTCGTGGTCCCCGAGATCCGCCTGTCCGATGATCTTTCGATCCCGCCCAAGAGCTACCAGATCAAGATCCACGGCACCGTTGTGGCGAGCGAAGAGCTGCGTATCGGCGACGTGCTCGTCATCGTCGGCGACGGTCCGCTTCCCAATGTGCCGGCCGACGAGACACGCGAGCCTGCATTCGGCATGAAGGCTCTGTGGACCTCGGAGGCGTTCTCCAGCGCACTCCAGCGCGACGGATTCACGGCGGTCGATAACCTGTCCGTGCTGCTGACGCATCTCGGCGAGGTTATCCGCAACAACCTGGCGCAGCTCCTGTCCTATAAGGACATGCGCGCGCTGCTCGATCGCCTCGAGCCGGAATATCGCCGCCTGATCGACGAGATCGTTCCCTCACGGATTTCCTACTCGGGCCTGCAGGCGGTGCTGAAGCTGCTGCTCGCCGAGCGCATCTCTATCCGCAATCTGCATCTGATTCTCGAGGCCGTCGCCGAGATCGCCCCGCACGCTCAGCGCGCCGAGCAGATCGCCGAGCACGTGCGGCTGCGCATGTCGCAGCAGATCTGCGGTGAGCTGTCCGACGACGGCGTGCTGAAGGTGCTTCGCCTCGGCAACCGTTGGGAGCTCGCCTTCCATCAGGCGCTGAAGCGCGATCCCAAGGGCGAAGTGGTCGAGTTCGACATTGATCCAAAGCTCATCGAACAGTTCAGCAATGAAGCCACGACGGTAATCCGCCGCTTGATGGACCAGCGCAATAGATTCGTTCTTGTCGCCGCGCCCGACGCCCGGCCCTACGTCCGCATGGTGACCGAGCGCCTCTTCTCGACGCTACCAGTTCTTTCACATCTCGAGATCGCCCGCGGCGTTCAGATCAAGTCGCTCGGGACGATCTCGTGACGATCTTCGGGCCGCAGGTAGTCCTCGCGACCTTCCTGATCTTCTGTCGCGTCGGTACCTGTCTCATGTTGATGCCTGGTTTCTCGTCTCCACGCATTCCCCAGCGGGTGCGCCTCTTTCTCGCCCTCTCCGTGACGCTGGCGCTGGCACCCATGCTCGTCGCCGGCGTGCGCCAGGAGATCCCCAGCGAAGCGCCCGTCGTTGTTCTCGGCTTGATCGCCTCCGAGATGATGATCGGAGCCATCATCGGGGTCATGGGGCGCGTATTCTTTCTCGCCCTGCAGTTTGCCGGGGCGACCGTCACCATGCTCATTGGCTTTTCCAACACCGCCGATACCCACGTGGAGGAGGAGGAGCCGGTCTCGGCGCTAACGGGCCTCATCACCATGACGGCGGCCCTGTTGATTTTCGTCACCGACCTGCATTGGGAGATCCTGCGTGCTCTCGTCGAGTCTTATTCCGTCGTGCCGGTTGCCAAGCAGCTCGCCACCAACTTCGGCATCACCAAGATCGTCGATGCGCTCACCGACTCCTTCCTGCTCGCGCTGCGCATCAGCGCACCCTTCATCGTCTATTCTTTGCTGATCAACCTCATGTTCGGCATCCTCGGCAAGCTGACGCCGCAGATCCCAGTCTATTTCATTTCGATCCCGTTCGTCCTGGCGGGAGGCGGGATCCTCCTCTACTTCACCTCGAGCGAGCTCATTCAACTGTTCATGAAAGGCTTCACCGAATGGCTGTCGAGGGTCTGACACGATGCTGAAAGCGCGCATGCAGAAGGCCCGCCGCCTCCTCGACCTTCACCGGGACTTGCAGCGTCTTGAGGAGGAGCGCATTGCCGGCCTGCGCCGCCGGCAGGCCGAGCTTGCCGCCGAGGAGCAGGAGGCCATCAATTCGCTCAACAATGATGCGGAGCTTCAGGGCCTCTTTGTCCCCGTCATCGTGAAGCGGCTCACCTCGCTCGGCGACCAGGCGAAGCGCCTCAGCGAGGAAATCGAGCGCCGCACGCGCGCCCTGCGTGCCCTTGCCGCGCGAACCAAGAGCGCCGAGCGCCTTTCACGCTCCTACGAGCAGCAGCATACGCGCGCCGAGGCGCAGAAAGAGCTGCTCGACATCATCGAGCGCATTACGCAGCCCAAGGACGCAAGCCTCCCATAAGCTCGCCGGGCGAAGCTCCACAATGAGCAATGCGCCCAAAGGGTTCTCTCCTCGAGCATGACCACCGGCCCCGACCTCATTCTCGGTGTTTCCCGCGCCGCCGATACGGTGAAACAGCAGGAGGCTCGAGCCCGGCTCGAGCACCTGAGCCGTCAGGCAAGCAGCGTGGCCGACACTGGCGCACCGCCAGCGCCCGCACCAGCCGATGCTTGGCTGACGGAGCTCCGTGTCGCGAGCGCCGATACATCCCGCCCGGCGAGGGTCACCTCGCCGTCAGACCCGAGCAACCCCGCCGACAAGAAGTCTGAGGTCTATACGCAGTTCGAGGCTGTGCTTCTGCAGAACATGATCGAGACCATGATGCCGAAGGACAGCGAGGCGATGTTCGGCAGCGGCACCGCCGGGCAGATCTGGAAGTCGATGCTATCCGAGAAAGTGGCCGCGGAGATCGCACGTTCCGGCGCACTCGGCATCGCGAAGGAGATCGAGAAAGGCCCGCACGCCTCGTCGGCTATAGCACCTGCAACCCAATCGAAGGTCGATGACACATGATCGCAACACGCACCAGCGAGCGCGGTCTGGCCGCGCGCCGTTCTGTCGAAATGACACTGCAGCGCATCGAGATGCTCGTCGATCGCGAGACGGAGGCGCTTCGCGCGCGAGCCGTCATCGATTTGCGCGACTCCAACAACGCGAAGAGCCAGGCGCTGCTCGAGCTCGAGCTGGCGGCCCGCACATTGGAAGGCATCCCGCTCGACCTCGATCTGATCGAGCGCATCAAGGCGTTGCGCACCAAGCTCGAGAATAACCGCGCCGTTCTCGGCCGCCATCTCGAAGCTGTGCGCGAGGTCGCCAACCTCATTGCCGACGCCATCCGCGACTTCGATTGGGATGGCACCTATTCACAGTACATTGCCTCCGGCGGCGCCAATCGATGATCCGCCTCGTTGCAACCGGACTGTGGATCTGCTTCGTCACGGTGCTGTCGAGCTACGCCGCGACCCTGTGGCAGACCCAGACGGCACCTGAGAGCGAGGTCGACAAGCTGTTCGGCGGCTTGAAGTCGATGCAGACCAGCATCATCAGCGTGCCCGTCGTCGTGGCGGGGGCTGTCCAGGGATACGTCCTGGCGCAATTCACCTTCACCATGAATGCGAACACTCTCGGACGCATGTCGGTGAAGCCCGATGTCTTCCTTCTCGACGCGGCGTTCAGGGCCATCTACAGCGGTGACGCCGCTGCCCTGCGCGGCTCGAGGAAGCAGGACCTGCAGGCCCTGACCGCCGCCATCAAGTCGCGCGTCAACGAGCGCTTCGGCAGTGCGCTGGTCGAGGATGTGCTCATTGAGCAATACAACTACATGCCCAAGGATGAGGTGCGCAACGGCGCCAATCCGATGAAGCCGAAGCCGCCATCCACCTTCAAGCGTTGACCTGGGTCGAAGGCTGCGCCTGCAGCGCGCGCGCCACCTCTTGGAACGCATCCGTGCTCGCCGCCTCGCGCGGGCTCTGCTTCAGGGCTTCGAGCAGCTTTGGGACGATCTCGATCGCCTTGTCGAGCTCTGGATCCGAACCCATCCGATAGCCACCCATGAGACGCAGATCGCGGGTGTCCTCGAAGCGGGCAATCATGGCGCGCAACTTCGATACGAGATTGCGCTGATCTTGCGTCCACGCATGCTGCGATAGACGCGAGATCGATGAGAGGACGTTCACCGCCGGGTAGCGCGCCTGATCGGCAATGGTTCGGTCGAGGACGATGTGCCCATCGAGCGTGCCGCGGATGCTGTCGGCTATGGGGTCGTTGTGATCGTCGCCGTCAACCAGAACCGAGTAGATGCCGGTTATCGACCCTGAGCCTTCTTCGCCCGGACCGCCGCGTTCGAGGAGGCTCGGCAGGCTGCTGAATACGCTCGGCGTATAACCGCGCGCGACCGGTGGCTCACCCGCGGCGAGGGCGACCTCGCGCGCGGCGTGGGCAAAGCGCGTGATTGAATCGACGATGAGCAGCACCTTCTCGCCGCGGTCGCGGAAGTATTCGGCGATGCATGTCGCTGTCTTCGGTGCAAGCCGCCGCATCATCGGGCTCTCATCGCCCGTCGACACGACGGCGATGACGCGTTCCCGGTTCTTGCCCAGGGCATCCTCGAGGAACTCGCGCACCTCGCGGCCGCGCTCACCGACAAGGGCGATGACGACCGTGTCGAACCCCGTTGCACGCGAAAGCATGGCGAGCAACGTCGATTTGCCGACGCCAGAGCCGGAGAAGATGCCGATTCTTTGCCCGAAGCACAGCGGCGTGAAGAGATCTATCACTCTGACGCCGGTCTTGAAGGGCGTGCTGATGCGCTGCCGGCGCAAAGGTGCCGGCGGCGCGCGGTCAGGATAGACCGCCTGGTGTCCGTGCAGCAGCGGCGCGACCGCGTCGAGCGGCTCGCCGAGCGCGTTGAAGATGCGTCCCTTCCAGGAGGGATCCGGATTGAGCACAGCAGTGCCCGTGCGCCACGCCCTGGCGCCGAGACCGGCAGAGATCGGCTCGTCGAAGGTCTTGATGGTTACGCGCGTCTCGTCGAGGCGTATGACTTCGCCCAGTTGCTGGCACCCATCGGCGGCAAGGCTGACCCGGTCACCGAGCTTGACGAAGGGCGACAGTCCCGCCACGCAGCAGAATGCCGGCGTGACTTGCACCACCGTGCCGCCGACCTCGACCAACGATTGCATCGCGCTCGTGGCGGACACGCGCTCGGAGAGCGCTGCGAGGGCATCGGCGCGTGCTTCGCCCTCCACTTGTGATGTCACGAGGTCGGCCCGAGCGACTTGATGGCCTCACGCAATGAGTCTTCAGACTGGTTGATGGAGTTCGACACCGCGTCGTAGCTGCGTGACGCCATGATGAGCTGCGTCATTTCCCACATCGGGTTGACGTTCGAGCCTTCGATGTGGCCCTGCAAGACGCCGTAGCGGTTGAAGTCGAGCGCCGGCGTGGCGGGCTTGTCGGGAATCACGCCTGAGTTCTCATAGCGCGACAGCTTGGCGTCTGCGTCGATCGTGAAGAGGCCGATGGCCCCGAGCTGCTGGCCGTCCTGCGTGATCATGCCGTCGCTGGCGATCATGATCGGCCCGGCGCCAGGATTGACCATGATCTGAGCCCCGCCCGCATCGAGCATCGGATAGCCGTCGATCGACTGCAGCTCACCCTCGGGGGTGATCTGCATGCGTCCATCACGCGTATATGCCGTGCCGGACGGAGTTTGGATCCCGAACCACGCATCGCCCTGGACCGCGACGTCGAGCGGGTTGCCCGTCTTGATCAACTGGCCCGGGTCGCGCTTGATGAACGTGTCGCCGGTCGACGCGAAGGCTACGGGCTCGTTCGCCGAGTGGCTGAGCATCTGCTCGAACTTGATCTCCTCGCGGCGGAACCCGGGAGTCGAGGTGTTGGCGACGTTGTTTGCGATGGACTCGATACGCCTCTGGAAGGCGATCTGCGAGGAGAGCGCCACATAGAGACTGGATTGCATTCCTAAGCGCCCCCGAGCCTGAGGTTCTGGATGGCGGTGAGCAAGCCGCCGCTGACGCCCGGCGTGCTGGACCCGCCGATGAGCAGCGCTGCCGGCGACGTTTCCGCGACGGTCGAGTTGTTGACGTCCCACAGCGCAGTGAAGCGCATGAGAAACTTCTCCACCTTTTCGGGGTCCTTGAAGTCCTCGACGTCAAGCTTCTTGGTGATCATGTCCGCTTGTTTGTCGATGTCGAGCATCGACATCGTGGCTGGCAGGCCGAGCGAGGTCTGGACGACCTGCAGCAAAGCCTTGTCAGCAAGGATGGAATAGGGGCTGGTGATGGTGGAGGCCTTGCGCTCGAAGTACAGCGCGAGGCGCACGCCCTCGTTCTGGCTGCCCGCGTCCTCCTCCATCGTCTGGCGTGTATAACGGTCGACGGTCCCCTGCTGCGCGTCGGTCATGATGGTCGTGACCGTGCCGAAGCGGGCGAAATTGAAGGTAGCGGCGAATTCCTTGTAACGCGAATCGGAGAGCTTGTTGGCGAAGGTGTTGCTGGAGTCGATGCCTTCCTCGAGCACCTTGCGCATGAAGGCTTTGGCGTAGCTCATGTCGCTCAGGCCGAAGGCCTTCATGGCGTAGTTGAAGAGTCGGTCGTCGGCCAGGAAGTCGTCGATCGACTTCGCCTTCGAGATGTTGGCGAGGTAGTACTCGCTCTCGCGTGCGACCTGTGGCTTTTGGGACGTCGTCGTCAGCTGGCGGTCAAGGTTGCTGCTGAAGAGACGGTAGTTGGCTAAAGTTGTGAGCACGGTTGAGCTTCCGGTTCAATTGCTGACGAGAACGTTGCATCAATTGGCTTTCGTGAAGCTGGCGACCTGTGCCCGATCCATCACTTGGACCAGCCAGCTTCACGCAAGGAAGTAGTGTTCCATTCGCAAGAGGATAAAATCACTTTGGAATCCTTGACGTGACCATTGTAATCGGCCTCATCGTCACCTTGGGCTGCATGCTCGGCGGCTTCGTCGCGATGGGGGGACACGTCGGCGTTATATGGCAGCCGTGGGAGTTCATGATCATCGGCGGCTCGGCGCTCGGCACGTTCATCGTCGCTAACCCCATAAAAACAATCAAGGATACCGGCACGGGCCTTAAGGAGGCCTTTACGGGTGACGCGCCGGGCCGCCAGCAGTACCTGGAGGTTCTCGGCATCCTCTATTTCGTGATGCGCGAGCTGCGCAGTAAGCCGCGCAACGAGGTCGAGGAGCACATCGACAGCCCGGACCAATCGCCCTTGTTCCAGCGCTTCCCCAGCATCATCGCCAACCGCGATCTGACGATGTTCATCTGCGATTATTGCCGTCTCATCATCATCGGTAACGCACGCACGCACGAGATCGAGGCGCTGATGGACGAGGAGATTCACACTGCGCGCCACGACAAGATGAAGCCATGTCACGCGCTGGTCAGCGTCGGCGAGGGGCTGCCAGCGTTGGGCATCGTCGCGGCCGTGCTCGGCGTCGTGAAGGCAATGGGTGCCCTCGACGAATCGCCTGAGGTTCTTGGCCACCTCATCGGTGCGGCGCTGGTCGGAACCTTCGCCGGCATCTTCCTGTCTTATGCGGTCGTCACGCCGCTCGCCACCAAGATCAAGACGCTGCGCGAGAAGCAGCTCCGCTCCTACGTCATCGTCAAGCAGACGCTGCTCGCCTTCATGAATGGCGCCATGCCGCAGGTTGCACTCGAGCACGGACGCAAGACGATCTCTGTCGACGAGCGGCCATCGATCGACGATGTGGAGCAGATCGCCCTGAGCTCCAGCGCTTCCGCAAATGCGGAGTCGGCTGCAGCGGAGGCGGCCTGACGCATGGCACAGACAGCCAGCGCCCGCGGAAGCCTGGAAGGCCTCTTTACCGGTCCGCAGGACCTTATCGAGCGCCTCCCGATGCTGCGCATCGTCTTGCAAAAGACGGCCGGCAATTGGGTGGAGCAAATTCGCGGCATCTCCGCCACCGTTCCCGAGGTGGTCTTGGTGGGCGTCGAGAGCGGTCCGCCCGAAAGCATGATCGCAGCGACGGCGCATCAGGGCGTCGCGTGCGTGCTGGAAGCGCCGAAGTGGAACGCCCGGCTCATCATCTGCGCCGACTATGAGTTCGTCTTCACCATCGTTGAAATGCTGCTCGGCGGCGACGGATCTGAGCCGACGACGATCTCCGATCGTCCGCTGACCCGGACCGAGCTCAAGCTGACGCAGCTCGCCTTCGAGCGCTTCGCCAACGCGCTGGAGCAGGCGTTTGCGACCGTGGCTCCGACCAACTTCGTCGCCGGACCTGCCGCCCCGCGCGTGAGCTTCGATGTTCTGGGGCGCATGACGGTGCCGATCGTCACGGCCAAGTTCCACCTCTTCGCGCTCGGTCTCGGTGGCGGCGTCACGCTGATGATGTCGCAATCCGTGCTGAGCCCCATGCGCAACGAGCTCTCGCGCGCCGCTGGCCCCGAAGCCGTGCGGCCAGATCCGGCCTGGAGCCAGAAGATTCAAAGCGAGGTCTCGCGCGCCAATGTCGATCTCGTGGCCGTGCTCGACGAGCACGAGCTGCCGCTTGCCGATGTTGCGCGCTTCGAGGTCGGCCAGGTTCTGCGCTTGCGGGCGACCCCTGACAGCGTGCTGCGCGTCGAATGCAACGGCGAGCCGCTCATCAACTGCGAGATCGGAAAGGCGAACGACGTCTACGCGCTACGTGTCCGCGACTTCATCGATCAAGAACGCGAGTTCATGGAGGACATCTTGGCCAGCTAGCCGCCGCTGAGCGGGGGCTGCACCTGATCGTCAAGGGAATCACATGTCGAATTTCGATCCACTCAATCTACAATCCGAAGGCGCTGTTAGCGAGCCTTCGGCTGAGCCGAAGGCCGCCAGTGCACCCAGCGGAAACCCCTTGCATGGCGTTGGTGGGACCGAAGGCCTCAGCCTCGACACCATCATGCGCATTCCCGTGACCGTGAAGATTGTTCTCGGGTCCGCCTCAATGCCGGTAGCGGCCCTGCTGAAGCTTGGCCGCGGGGCACTCATTCCTCTCGATCGCAAGATCGGCGAGCCCGTCGATGTGATCGTGAACGGTCGCGTCGTCGCGCGCGGTGAGGTCGTCGTCATGGACGATGACCCCTCGCGGCTCGGCATCTCGTTGACCGAGGTTGTGGGTCCGTCGGGGACCGAGAGCCTCACCTGAAGCTTCCTCTTGATAGTGAAGTGCCATGGCCGCCCCACCCCATTCACGAGGCAGCTCCAAGCGGAATATGCTTTCCGGCCCGGAAAAGGTCGGAGTGTTGCTGCTTGCCCTCGGCAAGTCCAAAGCCGCCAATTTGTTGAAGCGCCTCGATCCGGATGAGCTGCGGGTTCTCACCCGCTCTAGCTCCCGGCTGCGTCCCGTGAGTTCCGAGGAAGTCGAGGACCTTATCGAGGAGTTCGCGGAGAGCTTCACCGGCGGCCTCAGCTTCTCCGGCACGGGGGAAGAGGTCAAAAGCCTCCTGGCCGACGTGATGAGCAAGGATGAGATCGCGCAATATATGCGCGATCAACCATCCGAGGCTCAGCCGGTCTGGGAAAAGCTCGCACCGCTGCGCGACAACGTCCTTCAGCCCCTGGTGCTGAAGGAGCACCCCCAGACGATCGCCGTCGTCCTGTCGCGCCTTGATTCGAATGTCGGGGCGCGGCTTATGCGCTCCGTCGACCCCGAGTTCCGTCACTCTCTGTTGCGTCGCATGCTCGGCCTTAAAGGTGTCTCGGACGCTGCCATGGCCGCCATTGAGAGTGGACTGCGGGAGGATCTGCTCGCCACCATACTCGCCGCACCGAACCCCGAGACCCGCAAGACCATCGCCGGTATCTTGAACAAGCTCGATGGCACGCAGGCGAACGAGATCCTTAAGAGCATCGCGGTAACGCGACCCGAGGACGCCAACGAGCTCAAGAGCATGCTCTTCTCGTTCGAGGACATCGCCAACCTGAAGCCACGGGCGCGCGCGCTGATCCTCGAGAAGGTCCCGACGGAGCAGATGGTCGTGGCGCTCAACGGGGCGGAGCCCTACCTGCAGGAAGCTGTCCTCTCGACGCTCACTGCCCGTGTGCGCCGCATGGTCGAGGCCGAGCTTGAGGCCGCCCCACCCGGTCGTACGCGCGACATCGAGGAGGCGCGACGCGCTATCGTTACTATCGTTCTCAACTTGATGGCCCGTGGCGAGATCACGCTCGAGGATCGCACGCCAGAGGCCGACGAGTTCGATTGATAGATCGGGATGGCAGAGAACAACGAAGACAAAGAAAGCAAAACAGAAGAAGCGACCGAGAAGAAGATTCGGGACGCGATCGAGAAGGGTAGCGTTCCCTTCTCCAAGGAGCTGCCCGCCTTCGCCTCCCTGGTCGGTCTCGTCGTCGTAACGAGCTTCTTCGTCGTTGGCGGCGCGATGGAGCTGGCTTCCGCTCTCAAGGCCTTCCTCGACGATCCTGGCCGCTGGCAGCTCGAGAATACTGCCGATGTGGTGCAGGTCTTCGGGGTGGTCAACTTCGACGCAGCGCAGCTCCTGGCGCCCGTCGTCATTGTTCTGACCATCGCCGGGCTGGCGAGTTCGCTGCTGCAGAATTCTCCGCGCATCGTCATCAACCGCATTGAGCCACAGCTGTCGCGTATCTCCATCATCGCCGGATGGCGGAGAATCTTCGGCATCCAGGGCTGGGTCGAATTTCTCAAAGGCGCGTTCAAGCTTTCGGCGCTCGCCCTCCTCGCCTTCTTGCTCGTGCGTGCCGGCAGGTTCGACGTTTTCAATTCGATGTCGATGTCGCCGTATGCGCTGCCCGAGCTTCTGAAGATCATGACGGTAAGGCTGTTCCTCGCCGTCATCGCGGGCATTGCGTTGCTCGTCGCGGTCGACCTCGTTTGGTCGCGCTTTCACTGGCGCCGCGAGCTGAGGATGACGCGTCAGGAGGTCAAGGACGAGCTGAAGCAGTCCGACGGCGATCCGATCATCAAGGCGCGCCTGCGCTCACTCGCGCGCGACAGAGCCAGGAAGCGGATGATTGCCCGTGTCCCGCAGGCCACGGTCGTTGTCGTCAACCCGACTCACTACGCCGTAGCCCTGCGCTACGTCCGCACGGAGAACCAGGCTCCCCTCGTCGTCGCCAAGGGGCTCGATCTCATCGCGCTAAAAATTCGTGCGTTGGCTGAAGAACACGACATCCCGGTGGTGGAAGACAAGCTTCTCGCAAGGTCGCTCTACGACAATGTCGAGATAGATCAACTCATTCCGCCAGAATTTTACAGGGCTGTCGCCAACGTCATCCTGTACATCATGTCGCGCGGAAGGCCGTCACAGGGGGGCGGGCCGCAACGATGAAGAAACAATCTGTGATGAGACAGGCAACCAACTTTGCCTTTGAGCGCGAGAAGGTGCTCGGTCAAGGGATCCGCGAGCTGGCATCTGATTTGCGCCTGGTGGAACCCGCCGACTACATCGATTTCGTTCGCACAGAGCGTTTCGCCAATATAGCCAACCTCGTTTCCTCCTCGGCCGAGCTGTTCTTCAAGCCGGGCACCATCTCGTTCGGCCATTCGGGTGACGTCGATCTCAAGTGGGACCAGCCACCCACGGTCGCGCTCGACATGGAGTTTCGCCATATGCGGGTCAACGTCTACTTCAGATTGGTGCTCGAGGCGCAGCATGCCGGCGTTGAGATTACCTACGTCGCGTTCGACGGCGCCTCAGAGGAGCCGAACGAGAATACGCGCCGCCTCGTCGAGGCCATCGCCGACGCGCGCCTGATGCCTGTCGAGGACGATGGGTCGAGCTTGGCTGCTGCCGCCGGTCAGTAGGCGACAAGCCTCAGACAAGCTTAACGATCTATTAACCTATTCAGTCATCAAGCGCGGTCATTCGGCATGAGCGATCTCTACCTCTTCAACATCGCTTCGCAGCGGAGCCACTGGTTGTCGCTCCGCCAGGAGACGATCACCAGCAACATCGCGCACGCCAATACGCCCGGCTACGCGGCGCGTGATCTGCAACCTTTCGAGTCGGTCCTCCAGTCCTCCCATCTCGCGATGCAGACCAGCGACCCGGGGCACATCGTGCAATCGAGCGGCACGCTCGAGACGCTGGCCGAGGCGGAGCAGGAAGGCTGGCACACCTACGACTCCGGCAACTCCGTCAGCATCGAGAAGGAGCTGGTCAAGGCCGGCGACGTCAACAGCGCCTTCGCCTTGAATAACAGCGTCGTCAAATCCTTCCATCGCATGCTGCTCACCAGCGCAAAGGGCTGACCGTGATCGATCCGCTCAACGTATCCCAGAAGATCGCAGCCGCGGGTCTCGACGTTCAGTCGCACCGCATGCGCATCATCGCCGAGAACATGGCGAACGCGCAGTCGACGGCCAGCACGCCGGGCGGCGATCCCTACCGGCGCAAGACCATCGTCTTCTCCAACGACTTCAATGAAGCGCTCGGCGCCAATCTCGTCGGCGTGGAGCAGATCGGCAACGATCAAACCCCATTCCGTGTGGAGCGCAATCCGAGCCATCCGGCCGCCGACGCGAATGGCAATGTGAAGTATCCAAACGTCAACATCCTCGTCGAGATGGCCGACATGCGTGAGGCCAATCGCTCCTACGAGGCCAACCTCCAGATGATGAAGCAGTCACGGGCCATGGTCTTGTCGACCGTCGATCTGCTGAGGAGCACCTGATGCTGGATCAAATCGTTTCTGCTGTCTCTGGCGTCGGCGCAAGCGCACCGGTTCAGAGCAACACGACGGTCAAGACGCCGGCGGTCACCGAGTCTGGCAGCGACTTCACCAGCATGCTGGCGCGCATGGCTGCCGACACCAGCGACACCCTCAAGGCTGCGGAGTCCGTATCGGTCGCCGGCATCAAGGACAAGGCATCGGTGCAGCAGGTTGTCGAATCGGTGATGGCCGCTGAGCAATCGCTGCAAACGGCGATCGCCGTCCGCGACAAGGTCGTCGCCGCGTATCTCGAAATCAGCCGCATGGCAATCTGAGGGATAAGGTATGAGAGCGCTCGCCATCGCCGCCACGGGCATGAATGCGCAGCAGTTGAATGTTGAGGTGATCGCCAACAACATCGCCAACATCAACACCACGGCCTTCAAGCGCGCGCGGGCGGAATTCACCGACCTGCTCTATCAGCCCGAGCGTCCCGCCGGCGTGCCGAACCGCGGCAACCAGGAGCCTGTTCCCGAGGGCGCGCAGGTCGGTCTTGGCGTGCGCAACGCGGCCATCCGCAATCTGCATATACAGGGTGCGCTGACCAGCACGGGCAACAAGCTCGATATGGCCATCAACGGGCGCGGCTGGTTCCAGATCGAGGGCGCCAACGGCGAGACCTTCTATACGCGGGCCGGCAGCTTCAACAAGAATGCGCAAGGCCAGATCGTCACCCTCGACGGCAACCTCCTTCAGCCGGGCTTCACCATTCCGCAGGACGCAACCGAGGTCGTCGTCAACGAGACCGGCGAGATCTTCGCGCGCATCGGCGCGAACACCGACATGCAGTCTCTCGGTCAGATTGCGCTGGTCAATTTCGCCAACGACGCCGGTCTGTTGCCCATGGGCAGCAATCTATACCAGGAGACGCCCGCATCCGGCACGCCGGTAACCGGCGTTCCGGGCGATCCGAGCTTCGGGCTCATCGAGCAGGGCTACCTTGAGCTCTCCAACGTCGATCCTGTGAAGGAAATCACCGAGCTGATCACCGCTCAGCGTTCCTACGAGATGAACTCCAAGGTGATCCAGGCCGTCGACGAGATGTACGGCAGGATCGCGCAGAGGTAGTCATGAGCCATCGCTGGTCCGTAACCCGACCGTCGTTCGTCATCGCCGCCGTCTTCTGCCTCGTCGGCACGCTCGCGGCCCATGCCGGCCAAGTGATGCTGCCGGTTCCGCGCGTTACGATCTATCCGGGCCAGGCGATCGACAAGGCGATGCTCGTCGAGCGCGCTTTCCGCACCGGCACTGCCGAGCAGGCGGTCGGCACCGCCACGATCGAATCCCTTGTCGGCAAGGTGGCGCGGCAAACGCTGTTGCCGGGGCGTCCCATCACCCAGGACGCTGTCAGAGAGCCGCACGCCGTCACCCAGGGCCAGGCGGCGCTGATGGTCTTTCAGAGCGGCGCATTGACGATCACGGCGAGCGGGATGGCGCTGCAGTCTGGCGGCACTGGCGATGTGGTGTCCGTGCGCAACGTTGATAGCGGTCGCATCATCAAGGGAACGGTTGGAGCTGATGGGGCTGTGCACGTGGGTGATCCATGAGGCGCATCCTCGGTCTCGCCTTTCTCATTTGCGTCTGCATGATCGCCGCTCCCAGTGCGCCGCGTTGCGGTGACATTGGCCGTTTGGGCGGCGGTGATATGGGGCCTTCCAACTTTCCAAATTTCGGCTCCCCGACCAGGATCAAGAATATCGTCACCGTTCAGGGAGTGCGGCCCAACCAGCTCGTCGGCTACGGCCTGGTTATCGGTCTCAACGGCACTGGCGACAGTTTGCGTAACTCGCCATTCACCGAGCAGTCCCTCCAGGCCATGCTCGACCGCATGGGCGTGAACATCCGCAAGCAGAATACGCGTACGCGCAACTCAGCGGCGGTCATCGTCACGGCCGAGCTCCCGGCATTCGTCCAGACCGGAACGAGCATCGACGTGACCGTTTCCTCGCTCGGTGACGCGACATCGCTCCTCGGCGGCACGCTGATCATGACGCCCCTTTACGGCGCGGACAACCTCGTCTACGGCGTCGCTCAAGGCCCTGTGACCGTTTCCGGCTACCAGATCACCGGTGCTGCGCAGACCGTGACGCAGAACGTGCCGACGTCCGGCCGCATCCCCAATGGTGCGCTCATCGAGCGCGAGGCGCCCGGCCAGTTCCTCGATGTCGAGTACATTGGCCTCGAGCTGCGCAATCCTGATTTCTCCACCGCCGTGCGCGTCGCCGATGCGATCAACGCCTATGGGCTGGACCGCTTTGGCGTGCAGCTCGCGCGCGCTGCCGACCTTCGCTCCATCGCTGTGCGCCGCCCTCCGGCGATCACGCCGGCGCGCCTGATGGCGGAGATCGGCGAGCTCGCCGTAGAGCCGGATGTTCCCGCCCGCGTCGTCGTCGACGAGCGCACCGGAACGATCGTCATCGGCCGCGACGTTCAGATTTCGACGGTTGCCGTCAGTCACGGAAACCTGACTGTGACCGTCACCGAGACGCCGCAGGTTTCCCAGCCGCTGCCGTTCTCGGAGGGTCAGACCGTCGTGACGCCGGAGACCGACATCTCGACCTACGAGCAAAGCGGCGTGCTGCGCATTATCCGCGGTACCAGCTTGCACGTCCTGGTGCGCGGGCTGAACAGAATGGGATTGAAGCCGCAGGGCATCATCGCCGTCCTGCAAGCGATCAAGACCTCGGGTGCGCTCCAGGCCGATCTCGTGGTGCAATAATGAGCCACGCGAGCTGCCAGTTCATCGTCGGCCTGACGGCGGCAGCGTTGCTGCTCGGAATGTTGCTGGGCGCGGCGCCCGTTGCCGCGCAACAAGGGTGGGCTCCGGTTGTGTCCAAGGAGAGCAAGCTGGAGCGTGCGCAGAACCGAAATGTGCGGCCGCACGAGGTCAGCAAGATCGAACGTGCCTTGGCTGGCATTCCGCTGCAGATGGCGGCGCCCAAACCCGCGGCTCCGGCAGCGAATGCACCTGTCGTCATCACTCCGCTTCCTGCCGTGTCCAAAGCCCAACCGGCACCATCGCCGGCCGCCGTGACCGAGATCACGACTGGCTCCATCGGTGCGTCCGGATCGACCCAGATGCTGTCCCCGACCGATGCAGCACGCCTGTTCGCGGAGAAGGATGATGCAGGCACGAGCGAGCTGACGACCGGAGCTGTCGATGGCCAAGGCTCCGACCTGTCGCGCGGATACTGCGCCAACATCGCTGTAGCGGCGACGGATGCCCGCATAGCCCTGCAGAAGATGAAGCTGGCCGAGGTGGAGCGTGAGATCACCAAGCGCATTGCAACCCTCGAGGCGAAGACCGCCGAGTATAAGGCGTGGGTCGAGCGCCGGGATGAATTCCTCAAGCGCGCCACGAACTCGCTGGTGAAGATCTATGCCCAGATGGAGCCCGACGCGGCTGCGCAGCAGCTTGTCTCGATGGATGAGGAGACGGCGGCTTCGCTCCTGATGAAGGCCGATCCGCAGAATGCCAGTGCCATTCTGAACGAAATGCCGCCGGACAAAGCGGCGCGGCTGACGGCGACGATTGCCGGTGCCGCACGCGTGGCAGAGCGGGCCGCTGCGGCGAGGCCGCAGGCGCCGCAGCCCAACCCCGGCGAGGCCAGATGATGATCCCAGCAACTGTCAGGTTCACGGCATACGCTTTGCTCGCCGCGCTGCTCAGTGCATGCGGAGTTGATGTGAAGGACTTCAACCGCGAGCCGCATCTGACACCGGTAGGCACCGGCATGGTGCCAAAGCGAGTCTCCATGATCACGGAGCCGTCGGCCGAACCCTACTATCGCGGCAACAGCTCGATCTGGCAGGATTCGCGCGCCGATCTCTTTTCCGACCTTCGGGCGCGCAAGATCGGCGACACCGTGACGGTCAAGATCTACATGAAGGACAAGGCCTCGGTCCAAAACGATAACGAGCGCAAGCGCGACGCGACGAACGCGCTGGACCTGGGCTTCACCTACGGCGCCACATCGAGCGATATCACGATCGCCAACGGCGCCGCGATTGGCGGGACGGCCGACTCGCAGACTCACACCAAGAGCGAGGGCGGTATCGAGCGCTCCGAGAAGATCGAGCTGCTCGTTGCGGCCGTCGTTTCCGACGTCCTGCCTAACGGAAATCTCGTGATCAGCGGCTCGCAGGAGATGCGGGTCAACTACGAGATGCGCGTGTTGAACGTCGCTGGCATCGTACGCCCCTTGGACATCGCCGCCGACAACACCATCGCCTACGAGAAGATCGCCGAGGCGCGCATCGCCTACGGCGGTCGCGGCCGCCTGATGGAGGTGGCGCAGCCGCCGTGGGGACAGCAGCTCGTCGACAACGTGCTCCCGTGGTGAGCGGACGCGCCGCATGACGATGGCCGACGATGGACGATCACTTGATCCGGGGCAGACGCCACCCCGGCCACTCTCCACGCCTACCTTTCTCATCATCGTTGCGGGTTTGACGCTCGCCGCGGCGGGCGTCGGCTACTTCTGCGGAACGCTCATTCTTTCCAGCGCGCAGGAGATCGTACGCGGCAAGGGCGCAGAGGCGACGTCGGCACCGATTGGCGCCGGGATGCAGCACATAAAGGCAGGCAACGTCCGGGCGTTGCAGCCGATCGTGACCAATCTTGCCGGCACACCGCCCGTGTGGATCCGCATCGAGGCTTCGCTCGTCTTCCATGAGAGCCCCGCCGATGCCGACGCGCTCGTGGCGCGCATCTCCGAGGACATCGTCGGATTCCTGCGCACTGTGCCGGTGAGTCAGATCGAGGGGGCGACGGGCTTCCAGCACCTCAGCGAGGACCTCAACGAACGCGTGCGGGTGCGCAGCGACGGTCTCGCGCGTGAGCTCATCATTCAGGGGCTTATCATCGAATGAAAAGGGCGCTTCTCGTCCTCGTGATCTTGCTGCTCGGCACCGCTCAACTCGCCGCCCAGCAGCTGCCGACCATCCCTGCACTCGACTCGCTGTTGCCTGCCGGCGAGACGAGCGCCGCGGGGCGCATCGTGCAGCTCGTTCTCCTGATCACGGTGCTCTCGGTGGCGCCGGGCATTCTCATCATGGTGACGTGCTTCACGCGTTTTGTGATTGCCCTGTCCTTCCTGAGGGCTGGCATCGGTCTGCAGACGACGCCTGCGAACCTGATCCTTATCAGCCTCGCCCTCTTCATGACGCTCTACGTCATGGCGCCGACCTTCGACCGCGCCTGGCAGGGCGGGGTGGTGCCGCTGATGGAGAACAAGATCACGGAGGCGGAGGCTTACGATCGCATCACCGCACCGTTTCGTACCTTTATGCTGGCGAATGTCCGCGACAAGGATCTGAAGCTCTTTAACGACTTGGCGCACGAGCACCTCTGGCCGAAGCAGAGCAAAGCCGATTCAGGCGCCGATGCCTCTGCGCAGGCACCGGTCCCCGAGGCGCCGCCACCGGTGGTGTCCGAGGCCGATCTCGAATTGCGGGTCATCATTCCAGCCTTCATGATTTCAGAGCTGCGGCGCGGCTTCGAGATTGGTTTTCTTATGGTGTTGCCGTTTCTCGTCATCGACATGATCGTCGCCACGCTGACCATGTCGATGGGTATGATGATGCTGCCCCCGACGGTCATTTCACTCCCCTTCAAGATCTTGTTTTTCGTCCTGGTCGACGGCTGGAACCTCCTCGTTGGAGGGCTGATCCGCTCCTTTGCGTAGCAAAATGAGCGGCTCGTTAACCGGTTGTTAAGCTCTGCAGGCTGAAGGATGGATCTGTTGCCTGACGGCGAGTCGCCAGTTGCGTTGCATGAAATGCATTGACGACAGATTGGGCGCCGGGCGCTCAAAGGCATGAAGCCGAGCTGTCGTACCGGCAGCGACCCGGTATGTCCCCACCGAATGCAGGCAGGATCTCAGGGGCAAGCCTCATGGCCAGTATTAACACCAACATTGCCGCATTAACGGCATTGCGTTCGCTGACGGCAACCAACAAATCGTTAGAGGAAACCCAGAACCACGTCTCGACTGGCCTGCGCGTGGCGACTGCCTCCGACAACGCCGCCTATTGGTCGATCGCCACCTCGATGCGCTCGGACTTCTCGGCGCTGTCGACGGTCCAGGACGCTCTCGGCCTCGGTGCCTCCACAGTCGATGTGGCGTACTCCGCCGTCGACACGGTGAAAGACACCCTCATCGAGATTAAGAAGAAGCTCACCGCCGCTGCCCAGGCTGGCCTCAACAAGGCGCAGATCCAGACGGAAATCGACGAGCTGCTGAACTCGCTCAAGGGCACCGCCGACGCTGCGGCGCTGCAGGGCCAGAACTGGCTCTCGGTCAATTCGGACCCATCCACCGGCTACAGCGCCAACAAGCAAGTTGTTGCTTCGATCAGCCGTACAGGCTCCGTATTCTCGCTGCAGTACATCACCGTCGATACCTCCGGGATGGTTCTGTACGACTCGTACAACGGGACTGATCCTGAGGCTGTCGGCATCCTCGATTCTTACCGTAACGGCGTGACGGGCGTGCAGCTTGCAACCCAGGCTACTGCTGACCCTGCCGCTACGCCTGATGCAGGCACCGACGGCGTTTGGGGCTCTACTGACCCCGCTGCCGACGGCGAGGTCCTTGCCGACTTCAGGATCTCTGAGATTGACATCTCCGGCCTCGGCGACGATGCGCAAAGCCAAGCCATACTCACCGGCTACATCAAGGGCGTCGATGAGGCGATCAACCAGTTGACCGCTGGCGCGACGACGCTCGGTGCCGCCAAGGCGCGCATCGAGATCCAGCAGACGTTCGTGACCGCGCTGAGCGACGCGCTCGAGACCGGCATCGGCCAGCTCATCGACGCCGACCTCAACGAGGAATCGACGCGCCTGCAGGCCCTGCAAGTGAAGCAGCAGCTCGGCATCCAAGCACTGTCGATCGCCAACTCTTCGAGCCAAGCCATCCTGCGCCTGTTCCAGTAAGACCAGTAGAGAAAAGTAGGCATTGAAAGCCTGGCCCCTCCCCCGCGGGCCTGGCTTTTTTTATTCGTAGCCGCGTAGCGCCTTACCTGCCTCTGGAATGACGGTAGGATGATGCGGCGAGCAAATATGGTTTGCGCGCCATTAACCGGATCGCAAGCGGTATTGATTAAAAGTCACCGCACGACAGGTTGGGGGAGAGTTCACCCAAGGGCATGAGGCCGAGCTGTCGTGCCGGCGAGCAACCCGGCATGTCCCATGATAGTCAGTTGCAACTTGGGGACAGCCCACAATGGCAAGTATCAATACCAACGTCGCTGCGTTGACCGCGCTGCGGTCGCTGACGGCAACCAACAACTCGTTGCAGGAAACCCAGAACCACGTCTCGACCGGCTTGCGCGTGGCGACAGCCTCCGACAACGCCGCCTATTGGTCGATCGCCACCTCGATGCGCTCGGACTTCTCGGCGCTGTCGACGGTCCAGGACGCTCTCGGCCTCGGTGCCGCCACCGTCGATGTCGCCTACTCGGCGATCGATACGGTGAAGGACACCCTCATTGAGATCAAGAACAAGCTCACCGCCGCCGCCCAGCCCGGCCTCAACCGCGCGCAGATCCAGACGGAAATCGACGAGCTGCTGAACTCGATCCGCGGCACCGCGGACGCCGCGGCGCTGCAGGGCCAGAACTGGCTGGCGGTCGATTCGAGCACCGCGGGCTTCAGCTACTCCAAGCAGGTCGTAGCCTCGATCGAGCGTTCGGGCTCCACCTTCGGTCTGCAGTACATCAACATCGATACGCAGCCGATCGTGCTTTACGATGACGGCGCCTTCGTCGATGCGGCCACCCCGCGCGTCGGCATCCTCGA
>Ga0164243_10001955_pt1 | contig 34572 bp, 33 predicted proteins | sample OricompcompostOP_FD_108781 | JGI IMG/M metagenome (GOLD analysis project Ga0164243, IMG submission 108781) | Organic Plus compost microbial communities from Emeryville, California, USA - Original compost - Organic plus compost (OP) | ecosystem: Engineered > Solid waste > Mixed feedstock >...
AAGTAAAAAGTACATTCTCTTTTTTCTTAATTTAGCCATTTAATCAGTTAGGTTAAAACCATTTAATCTTTATAACTGCTAAACAAGCAAAGTGTACGCAATAATAGATATAGAAACCACCGGAGGGCAATTTAACAAAGAAGGAATTACCGAAATTGCCATTTATAAATTTGACGGAGTTGAAATTGTTGACCAGTTCATTAGTTTAATAAATCCCGAAATTCCTATTCAGCCGTTTGTTGTAAAACTTACGGGAATTAACAATGCGATGTTGCGACAGGCTCCAAAATTTTTTGAAGTAGCAAAACGCATCATTGAAATTACCGAAGGCTGTATCATTGTTGCTCATAACGCTCCGTTTGATTACAGAGTTTTAAAGTTGGAATTTGACCGTTTGGGATATCCGTTTAACAGACCTACGTTGTGCACCGTTGAAATGTCTAAAATTTTATTGCCCGATGCCCAAGCTTACAGTTTAGGAAAATTGGTTCGGTCTTTAGGTATTCCCATTGCTGACCGCCACCGGGCAAGTGGTGACGCTTTGGCTACACTTAAATTATTTAAACTGCTGCTTGATAAAGACATCGACAAGCAAATTCTTAAACAACAGATTAAAAATGAATTGTACAAAGGCATCTCGCCTAAATTGTTTGATATTTTAGAAAAAATTCCTTCATCTGTGGGAATATTCTATATTCATAATGATAAAGGAAACATTATTTTTATAGGTAAAAGTAACAATATCCGTAAAAAACTCAATCAGATTTTTACTGCCGACAGCAAAATTGCCAAACGCATTCAAAAAGAAGTTTATACAGTAACATTCGAAGAAACCGGCAATGAGCTAATCGCTCTGTTAAAAGAACGTGAAGAACTACTGCACAACAAACCTGTTTTAAATACCGTACAAAGAAAATCGCCTTATTTATGGGCTGTTTATCAGGAAAAACTGGAGAACGGTTACGAAACATTGAAAATAAATAAAACCAACGGACGAAAAAACGCCATTCAATCTTTTAAAAATCAAAAAAATGCGTTACAGTTCATCAACGAATTATATCGGGAAAACGAAATTATAGAAGAAGTTCAAAACGCGCTTACATCCGGAGAAAATGTGAATTATCCAACAGAGATGCACAACAAATTATTTGATTCTTTAGTTGAAAGCAACCAATTAAAATACAACAATTTAATCATTGTTATGAAAGGCAGAAGTTTAAATGAAAAAAGTGCAATTTTAATTGAAAACGGTGTGTTTAAAGGTTATTGTTTTTTCGATTTAAATTATCAAATTTTAAACCCTCAGGTCTTAAATAAAATCCTAATTCCGCTCATTTATACAAAAGATGTTCTTAACACAATAAAACATTATCTTTACACAAAAAAAGATTATAAAATTATATCGTTTTAAAGTGAAACATATAAAAACGAAATACGAAATATTACGCCAAAAAACGTATATCTTAATTCACGGATCGGGCACTATAGCCGGTAAAACGTTTGACTTGGTTTTATTGGTTGTGATATTATTGAGCCTTTTATTGATAATGATGGCAAGTATTTCAAAGTTTGATAACAAATACCACTCTTTTTTTTACATAAGTGAATGGATTATTACCGTATTTTTTTCAATTGAATACATTTTACGAATCATCAGCAACAAAAAGCCGTTAAGCTATATTTTTAGTTTTTACGGCGTGGTAGATTTATTGTCTTTGTTGCCAATGTATTTAAGTTTTTTTATTCCCGGTTCCGAAGTTTTAGGCGTTATTAGAACATTGCGTTTGTTGCGGTTATTTGCCATTTTAGATTTAATTCCCATTTTAAATCAATCGTCGCATATTAAAGAATCGTTGCGGGCAAGTATGAACAAAATCATTGTGTTTGTGTATTTTGTCATTGTAATGTCGATTGTATTAGGAACAATCATGTTTATGGTAGAAGGTGGTCATAACGGTTTTAGCAATATCCCCAACAGTATTTACTGGTGTATTGTAACAATGACAACCGTTGGCTATGGAGACATTGCCCCTATTACCCCTATTGGTAAAACCATTGCGTCTTTTATCATGATTATGGGTTACGGGATTATCGCGGTTCCCACCGGAATTGTAACAGCCGAATTATCGAGAAACCATCAAAAGAGAACGCAACAAAATAACTGCCCTCGTTGTAAAACATATATTTACAATGAATTTGCTAATTACTGCTATAATTGCGGTGAAAAACTTATAGATGGAAAAGTTGAAATTAACTAATTATTTAATTGTAATTGTGGGACCAACCGCAATTGGTAAAACCGCTCTATCCATTCAGTTGGCAAAATATTTTAAATGCGATATTGTGTCCTGCGACAGTCGTCAGTTTTTTAAAGAAATGGCTGTGGGAACCGCAGTACCTTCCGCAGCAGAATTAAGTCAGGCTCCACATCATTTCATTCAGAACAAGTCAATTACCGAAAATTATAACGTAGGTGATTACGAGCGTGAAGTGTTGCCTTTATTAGACGATTTATTTTCACAAAACAATGTGCAGATTGTTGTTGGCGGTTCGGGTTTATATGTCAATGCCATTATTAAGGGATTTGATGAATTTCCGGATGTATCTGATGAAATCAAGTCAGAAATCAATGCCCGATATAACGAAAAAGGAATAGAATATCTGCAAGAAAAATTACAAGAATTAGATCCCGATTATTTTGATTTCTTACAGCAAAACAATCCGCAAACACTCGTAAATCAACAACGAATGAAACGATTTATCGGTGTTAGTATGGCAGCAAAAGCTCCTTACTCCTCGTTTTTAAATCAGGAAAAAAACAACCGCAACTTCACTCCTATCCTCATTGGTTTAGAAGCACCGCGCGAAGAAATGTATCAACGAATCAATCAACGGGTTGATTTAATGATGAACAATGGTTTGCTACATGAAGTTGCCGGTTTAAAAAGCCACCAAAACCTAAATGCTTTACAAACGGTTGGTTACAGAGAATTATTTGATTATCTTGACGAAAAAATATCCTTAGAAGATGCCATAGAAGAAATTAAAAAAAATACCCGCCGTTTTGCCAAACGACAGCTAACCTGGTTTAAACGGAACGAACATACTCAGTGGTTTTCTTATAAAGAGCCTTTACAAAACATTTTAAATTACCTTAATGAATTTACCCGATAAATTTTCATCAATTTACAAAGGTTCTTGCGAAATTACCATTGATCAATGTGCCTTAAATTCAAAAATGCGCCTCGCCGATTTGTTAAACGTGTTACAGGCTGTTGCCGGAAAACACTCAGATTTGGGCGGAATGAGTTATGACGATATGCAAAAAAACAGTCAGGCATGGGTTTTAAGCAGTATGCGACTTGAAATGGAACATTTACCACAATGGCACGAAACTATTGAAGTAGAAACATGGATTGAAACCCTTTCAGGTATCAAATCTATTCGTGATTTTAATGTGTTTTTAAACGGTCATAAAATTGTTGGAGCCAACAGTCTTTGGGTGGTTTTAAATACCGAAAAACGCAGACCGGAAAGCATAGCAATTCCTCATAATCATTTAGAGAAATATCCCGAAAAGAAACCTACAATACAAAATTTTTCCAGAATTGATCTCACTAAAAATACCCAATTTATTAAAGAACATCAAGTTGTTTATTCTGATTTAGACGCTTTAAATCACGTAAATAATGTTAAGTATGTAGAATGGTGTTTAGATTGTTTACCCATTAAAATACTTCAGAAAAACACCATTAAAGCCATTGACATCAATTACCTAAAAGAATTAACATATCATCAAAAAGCAGCTATTTTTTATTGCAAAAATGATAAAGAAGTGTATTTTTATATTAAATTAGATGAAACTATTTGTTTTGCAATGAAATTAGAGTTAAGCACTTAATATTATGAAAAAAATACTACTATTTATTTTTACAGTTTTATTACTTACCGCCTGTCGAGATGATTATTATGAAGGAGATGAGCGTATTATAATAGAAGGGAAAGTACTTTATAACAATCTTCCGCTAACAAATGCAGAAGTACGAGTATACCCTGTGTACAATGCAACCCCAAACTCTGGAATAATCTCTGAAATCAACTACAATAACCCTGAGAATAATGCTAACTATTACTCAGACAACGGCAATACCATTTCAAAAACGTACACGAATAATTCCGGCATTATAAGCCTAAGTATTCCCAGAAATATTAACACAAGTGTTTATGCTATAAAAATATCAAGAGGTTATGATAGCAAAGTCTATGGATATATTTCGCATTATAACACAATCAATTATTATGTTAATTTAGGAACATTAAATTATTAATCATGCAAAAAGCTATTCTTCTTTTATTTGCATTGATAGGATTTGCAGGTAAAGCACAAACAGAAAATTCAAAAAGCAATCAAAATATCTCTTTTGTAAATACTTTTCAGTTTACCATTGGTTTTTCAAATTTATCGCCCAATAAAAGTATGATGGGCGATGCTCACGAAGAAGCTTTTCCTTCAATTACTGCGCGTTTAGGTATATTTAGTTATAATCGTTTTACAATTGGTATCCATGCAGCATTACACAGAATGAGTGTAAAAAACAATAAATACTTTGGTGAATTTGAAAAAACAACTGTTTTTACGCCTGGTTTTTATTTGAGTTATTATCAGCCAATAACATCTGAAAGCCTTTTTGAGCCTTATATCTCTTATGATAATTCAGATTACACGACAAAAGGTTATGAAAAAGAACTTAACTCTAAAAGCGACGGTTTAGGTTTGGGGCTTGATTACCAACATAAAATTGGTAGCAAAGCTTATGTAACTTTTGGCTTAAAATATTCTATCAATAAAATGCGCACTAACACGCATCCCGATTGGGAAAAATATATAAACAATTATAATTTTTTATCGGCTAAGGTAGGTTTTACGTTTTCAAAAGATAGGTTGTAGTTTACATTTAATACATAAAATCATTATTTTGATAAAATTACATAAATGAAACTCAAACCTGCTTTCTGGAAACAACCGGTTGATATACGCTTTCAAAACTTCACGGACTTTCGGTTCATCATCCATAATAACTATAATCAGGTTGTTCATAATGTAGTGTGTTATTATGCTTTATCTATTCTTTCCTCACATATTTCAAATTCAGACTGTTCATAGGATTGGTGCCTAATCCGTGAACGTTATTTTGCGTAAAACGAGCTACTTTATCGTAAAACAAAATGATTACAGGAACTTCTTCTGCAATAATGGCATCCATTTGTTTGTAGATTTCTGCACGTTTCGTATCGTTTACGGTTTGTAAAGCTTTTTGATACAACGCATCAAATTTCTCATTTTTAAAATGGGTATAATTCGGTCCGTTTGGGGTAAAATTATTGCTGTAAAACAGTGATAAATAATTTTCTGCATCGGGATAATCTGCAATCCAGCTTCCACGAAAAAACTCCAGTTTATTCGTAGCGATTGCCTGACGCAGCGTGCTTGGCGGCATTACATCTATCTTCACTTTTATGCCTAATTTCTCCCATTCGCGCTGCAAATATTCTGCAATATCCAAATAGGTGTTATTGGTACTCAGCGTGATTTCGAGGGGTGTTTTTCGAGTGTTTTTCACTTCGTTAATCAACTCTTTTGCTTTCGCCGGATTGTATAAATGATCCTTTGCCGGCACAAAACCTTCCAAACCATTGGGAATAATACCGTTTACCATTCCATCGCCCATTCCGTTACGTAAATAAGCTACTAATTTATTTCGGTCAAAACCGTAATTCAATGCTTGTCGAATCCTTTGATCTTTCATCAACAAATCGTTCATATTGAATCCTAAATATTCGGTATTCAAATACGGACCGGTCAGCATTTTTATTCTATCCTCATATTTTTCCTGCAACTTTCCATCAGGTTGCAATATTTCGTCTTTGTACGATGGGTCTAATCCCGAAATCAAATCTAATTTTCCTTGAATAAACTGTAAAAATCCGCTTTGTTTGTCCGGTAAAAAACTAATTGCAACACTTTCCAAATAAGGCAATTGCTGTCCTTTTTCATCTTTTTCATAATACAAAGGATTTTTTCGCAAAACCAATTTCACGTTTTCTTCCCAGATTTTAAACTGAAAAGGGCCTGTCCCGATGGGATTGGAACGAAAATCAATCTTTGGGTCTTCGGTAATTTCTTTGGGAACTACCGATGCGTATTTCATCGACAACAACCCTAAAAACGCAGGAAAAGGTTTTTCTAAATAAATCTCAAACACCGAATCATTTTTCGCCTGATAATCTTTTACATTTTGAAAAACCCACGTGCCGGGCGATGCCAGACGTTCGCTCAAAACACGGTCAAAGCTGTATTCAAAATCGTGTGCCGTAACCAGACGTGTACTGTCTTTTCCGAAATTGCTGTGTTTGTGAAAATACACATCATTCCGCAGCGTAAACTTATAGTTTAAACCATCCTCAGAAATCGTCCAGCTTTTGGCGATATCGGGTTTCACGTGTAGGGAATCATCAAGCTGAACCAAACCGTTAAACAATTGATTGCAAGGCCAGATAATCGCCATATTTCGGGCAAATGCCGGGTCTAATGTTTGAATGTTGGCACTTTCGTTGTAACGGAACACATCGTTGTCTGTGAATTGATTTTCTTTTTTAGCACAACTTACTAAAAATAAAATACTTATAAAAAAAAGGTAGTTAAACGGATATTTCATCAAACCAAATTTTGTTTGTAAATTTGCAAATTACCAACTGTAATCAGTTAGTAAAGATAAATGAAATTTTACACTACTTGTAGTGATGATTATGGAAAACAGAAAAAAAGTAGCGTTTTATACCTTGGGATGTAAGCTGAATTTTTCGGAAACATCAACCATTGCCCGGAGTTTTTCCGATGAAGGTTTTGACCGTGTTGATTTTGAAGATGTTGCTGATATTTATGTGATAAACACTTGTTCGGTTACCGAAAATGCCGATAAGCAATTCAAACAAATTGTTCGAAAAGCATTGAAAAACAACGATAAAGCTTTTGTTGCCGCTGTGGGATGTTATGCACAATTAAAACCCGAAGAGTTAGCCGCCGTTGACGGTGTGGATTTGGTTTTGGGAGCTACTGAAAAATTTAAACTGACCGATTATATTTACGATTTGTCGAAAAACGATATGGGCGAAATCCATTCGTGTGAGATTGAAGAAGCTGATTTTTATGTTGGCAGTTATTCGATTGGCGACAGAACACGTGCTTTTTTGAAGGTTCAGGACGGTTGTGATTACAAATGTACTTATTGCACGATTCCGTTGGCACGGGGAATTTCCCGATCAGATACGATGGAAAACGTGATGAAAAACGCTGCCGAAATTTCTGCCAAAGGAATTAAAGAAATAGTACTTACGGGAGTCAATGTCGGCGATTACGGCAAAGGCGAATTTGGAAATAAAAAACACGAACACACGTTTTTCGATTTGGTTCAGTCTTTAGATACCGTTCCGGGAATTGAGCGTTTGCGTATTTCTTCCATCGAACCAAATCTTTTAAAGAATGAAACAATTGATTTTGTTTCAAAAAGCAAGTGTTTTGTTCCACATTTTCATATTCCGTTGCAATCAGGTTCTAATACCATTTTAAAGAAAATGAAACGTCGTTATTTACGAGAGTTGTATGCAGAACGTGTAGCAAAAATCCGTGAAGTTATGCCCGATGCCTGTATTGGTGTAGATGTGATTGTTGGTTTTCCAGGAGAAACAGACGAGTTATTTTTAGAAACCTATCATTTCTTAAATGACTTGGATATTTCGTATTTACACGTATTCACTTACTCAGAACGTGATAATACCGAAGCTGTTTTAATGGAGGGTGTAGTTCCTCCGAATGTGCGTGCAAAACGCAGTAAAATGTTGCGCGGATTATCAGTAAAAAAACGCAGAGCTTTTTATGAAAGTCAGTTAAATACACCACATACCGTTCTTTTTGAAAGTGAAAATAAAGAAGGATACATTCACGGATTTACCGAAAATTACGTCAAAGTAAAAACCCCTTGGAATCCGGAACTGGTCAACACACTTCACGATATAACCTTAACAAAAATTGATGAAGACGGTTTGGTACGGTTTGATTTTGTCAAAGAATTAGTATAGAATTAATAAAAAAAACGCATCTTTAGAATAAGATGCGTTTTTTTTTATATTTTTAAACTTTATATTTTAATCCCTACTGCTAATAACTCGCGATATCTTGGATTTTTCTTAAAAAAAGTTATGATGTTAGAATTTACAGGAACAATTCTCAATCGTTTTTCTTCTGCTTTATCTAAAATACTTTTAATAAAATCGTTTATTAAAACCTCATCATCACAACCATTCGTGTTTAATTTTGTTAAAAAAAGTTTTCGTTCCTGTATAGAGTATTCAATAATAAGATGTCTTTCTCCACATTTTGCCTCAAATTGTCGTAACAATTCATTATTTTTAAATTCCATATAACTTTTTTTCTATTATATTTATACCACGTTTTATAAATAAACAAGAAGATCTTTTTATACTTAAAAAGTATTTTTAAAAATTAAATCTTAATATCTTATTCATTATTATCACAAATTAATGAAATATTTTTTAAAAATGCAACAAATTTCTATTAATTACAAAGAAGCAATTAGATGAAAAGCATCTATTTTATGCCGGGAATGGCGGCAAACTGTGAGATTTTTGAAAATATAAAATTAAATGATTCTAAATACAATTTACATTTTATTGAATGGTTAGAACCTGAAAAAAAGGAATCTTTAGAACATTACTCTAAACGAATAGCCTTAATGATAAAAGAAAAAAATCCTATTTTAATCGGTGTTTCTTTTGGTGGAATTATTGTTCAGGAAGTCGCAAAAATAATTCCGGTTGAAAAAGTCATCATTATCTCCAGTGTTAAAGATCCTTCAGAATTTCCTGTTCGGATTCAATGGGCAAAAAAATGGGGATTGTATCATTTTTTTCCCACGTCTTATGTTACTTTAATTGAAAATATTACAAAAAAAATAGTATCTTCAAAAAAAATACACCAACGAATTGATATGTATAAAAAGTACCTGTCGGTACGTTCTAAAAATTATCTCGACTGGGCTTTTAAGAATATCATTTTGTGGGAAAATAAAAATCCTGTTCAAAACGTTTATCATTTACACGGCACAAAAGATCATATTTTTCCGGCTAAAAGAATTAAAAACGCCGATTTTTTAGAGAATGGAACACATGTTATGGTTCTGATAAATGCCCGATGGATCAATAAAAAATTGTTAGAAATTTTAGAAAATAATCATGAAAAAAACGTATAAAAACATTATCCTTATCTTGGGAATTGTGACATGTAGCACATTGTTTTATCAATTTACATCGGTACATAATCAAACTGCGGAAATAACCTTTTATATCAAAAATATTGATTTTTGTGGCGAACGTGTACCTTTAGAAATTATTGATGTTAAAGAACGTTTAGACCGTGAAATGGTGGTAAATATTAATTTGCATTCCGCAACTACTTTAATTATTAAGCGGGCAAATCGTTATTTTCTGGATATTGAACCCATTTTAAAACGCAATGGCATTCCTAACGATTTTAAATATTTATGCGTTATAGAAAGTTCGCTGACTAACGCCACCTCATCAGCCGGAGCTAAGGGTTTTTGGCAGTTTATGCCCGATACTGCCCGTGAATACAACTTGGAAGTTAGCAGTACCGTTGATGAACGCTATGATGTTATTAAAGCTACCGAAGCAGCTTGCAGTTATTTTAAAAAAGCTTATGCTAAATTTGGAAACTGGACATTGGTTGCGGCTGCCTATAACAGAGGAATGGCGGGAATTGAACGTCAAATAACCGCACAAGGTGTTACAGATTATTACGATATGTATTTAAACGATGAAACATCGCGATATGTTTTCAGAATTTTAGCGTTAAAGGAAATAATGACCAGTCCGGATAAATACGGCTATGTTTTTTCTAAAGATGAATTATATCACCCTGTTAAAACAAAAACGGTAAAAATAAACAGCAACATTGATAATCTGCAAACCTGGGCTTTGGAACAAGGCATTAATTACAAGCTTTTAAAACTGTACAATCCTTGGTTAATTGATACGTCATTGATTGTTCAGGAAAATAAAAGTTTTGATGTTTTAATACCCACTGAAGGTTTTAAAAGGAAGTAATACATCAAAGCCCTGGTTAATTTAATAATCAGGGCTTTGATGTATGCTAACTATCTTTTACTCTTCTAATTTTTTAATTACTGCTTGCAAGCAACTTTCGTTATAAGCTAGCCAATTATCAATAAACGTTGGTGCATCAACATTATTAAATGTTTTCTTTAAAATTTTATAGGCTTTCTCCGCGTCTTTTTCATTATAAAAAACATGTTTCCAAAAAGGCGGTACACGATTCCATTCATATAAAAACAATCCGTTTCTTGCGTAAAGGAATGGAGAGTGGATTCCTGCTGTGTGAATTCCGTTAAAATCTCCGTACATGTGTACCCGCATATATGCGGCAATATATTTTAAATTTAAAACCAGTCTTTGCTTGATTTCTTCTTCCGTTTCGGGCTGCACCGGTTTAAACCGCCATTGATTAAATGGTAAGGAACGAATGTCATTTTCTTTTCCTAATGCTTCAAAATCGGTTTTTAAATTCAGGTAATAATTGGTATTTCCGTCTAATTCAAGCATCATATCGCTCTTATACGCTTTAAAATCACCGTAGACTTGAATGCAATTGTTTTCTTCCTTAATAATTTTTAGCGGAAGTTCTCCAAATTCTGCTGATTTAAGTAGAATTTCATCTTTATTGATTACCGAATAAGTTCCGTACATAAAATGATTTCCTATTAAAAAAGTAAAATCATTATTTGGTTTTAGTGACAAGTACGAATAAAAAACAAATGATTCTTGACTTTCAGCATCCGGAGAAATATTATCAGGCAATCGGTTTTTAAAATCGGCATATTTTTGTTCATTAAAAACATTGATGATCCTAAAATCACGATCTTTAGAAAAATCAATTGTACGCTCTTTATTCTCGGATTTACAACCGAAAAAACATACACTTATCAATAGCAATAAAAATTTGTGATACATATTATAAACTTATATAACGTTAAAAAAGCCATTCTAAACGAACGGCTTTATATGAATATGTTGTAAAATTAAAATCCTCTTTTTTTACTGTGGTTATACCACATTGGGATTTTTTGACCACGAGCTTGTTTCATTTGTGCCTCCATCATGCTAATTTGTTCTTTCAGCATTCCTTTAGCATCGTGTTTTTTGGCTTCAGCAATAAGCTTTTGTGCTTCCGTTGCCCGGTTTTTACTCATTGCAACCCCGGCTAACTGTAATTTTGCCACAGCAAGATCTTCTTTTTGATTTAAACCTAATTCTAATGCTTTACGAAAATCTTTTTCGGCCTGATTTAAATTATTCTGCGCATTAATAATTCCGTTTAAATAATGATAATACCCTTGTTGGTTTTTTATTAAAGCGGTTTGTGGATTTATTTTATCTAAGATTTTCTTAGCACCCTCCATATCTTGTTTTCTGAATTTAAACAAGGTTACAATAAGCATTTCATTTTTAAAATAAACCAATACCACTAAAAGCATTAGTATTATTAAAAAAATTCCGTTACCAATATAATTTTCTGAGAACTGCCAAATTGCGGTTGCTAATAGAGCGGCTGCAACTATAATTTTTATATTCTTGTTAATCATTCCTTATTATTTTTAACTTTGCAAATGTAGTAAAATCCTGCAAGGAATAAAACCCCTTTTTGATTATCACAGTACGATAACAGAAATATTAATATTTTTTAAAAAACAATTTGTGAGTTTTAAAAGGATTTGTATATTTGCAGTCGGTTTTGGAGCACTGTTTTCAAAGCTGAACATTTGTAAAATACATATTTAAAGATAGAAGCAATGAGTAAGAGAACGTTTCAACCATCGAAAAGAAAAAGAAGAAACAAACACGGTTTCATGGACAGAATGGCTAGTGCTAACGGAAGAAAAGTATTAGCACGCAGAAGAGCTAAAGGAAGACATAAATTAACGGTTTCTAGCGAACCAAGACACAAAAAATAATGATATTCCATCATAAATAAAGGCGTTACTTTAAGTGTATCGCCTTTTTTTATACCTTTTGGTTTTTGTCTTTTTTTTTAAGATGATTTTCAACTAATTATCAGTAAATTTACTCTAAATAAATAACAACATCTCTTTATAAATAATGCCTAAAGATAATTCAATTAAAACAGTTTTAATCATTGGTTCTGGTCCAATCATTATTGGGCAGGCTTGTGAGTTTGACTATTCAGGATCGCAATCGGCTCGTTCGTTGCGCGAAGAAGGAATCAAAGTAATATTGATCAATTCTAACCCTGCAACCATCATGACCGACCCGTCTATGGCGGATCACGTTTATCTAAAACCCTTAACAACCAAATCACTCATTGAAATCTTAAAAGCACATCCGGAAATAGATGCGGTTTTACCAACAATGGGTGGACAAACAGCGTTGAACCTGTGTTTAGAGGCCGATGAAAAAGGTATTTGGCAAGATTTTAATGTAAAATTAATTGGTGTTGACATCAATGCCATTAACGTAACAGAAGACCGAGAACAATTTAAACAGTTATTGTCGAAAATCGAAATTCCTTTTGCCCCTGCAAAAACAGCAACATCTTTTTTAGAAGGAAAAGAAGTTGCACAGGAATTCGGCTTTCCGTTAGTAATCCGCCCTTCGTTTACTTTAGGAGGAACAGGAGCTGCTTTTGTTCATAAAGAAGAAGAATTTGATGCCTTATTAACTTATGGTTTAGAAGCCTCTCCTATTCACGAAGTGTTGATTGACAAAGCTTTGTTAGGTTGGAAAGAATATGAATTGGAATTGTTACGAGATAAAAACGACAACGTGGTTATTATCTGTACCATTGAAAACATGGATGCCATGGGAATCCATACAGGAGATTCAATCACTGTAGCTCCGGCAATGACCTTATCAGACCGTACATTCCAACGCATGCGTGATATGGCAATCTTAATGATGCGCTCTATCGGAAACTTTGCCGGTGGATGTAACGTTCAGTTTGCCGTTTCTCCAGATGAAAAAGAAGATATTGTGGCAATTGAAATCAATCCGCGTGTTTCTCGTTCTTCTGCTCTGGCATCAAAAGCAACGGGGTATCCAATTGCAAAAATTGCTACAAAATTAGCTTTAGGCTATACTTTAGACGAGTTACAAAACCAAATTACCAAATCAACTTCGGCTTTATTTGAACCAACATTAGATTACGTAATCGTAAAAATTCCTCGTTGGAATTTCGATAAATTTGAAGGTGCAGACCGTACCTTAGGTTTACAAATGAAATCGGTAGGTGAAGTAATGGGGATTGGACGTTCGTTCCAGGAAGCACTTCAAAAAGCAACACAATCTTTAGAAATAAAGCGCAATGGAATTGGTGCCGACGGAAAAGGTTACACCAATTATGACCAGATTTTAGATAAATTAGAACACGCTTCGTGGGACCGCGTTTTTGTAATTTACGATGCCATTGCATTGGGAATTCCGTTAAGCACTATCCACGAAATTACTAAAATAGATATGTGGTTCTTAAAGCAATACGAAGAAATGTATGCTTTAGAAAAAGAAGTACGTACGCATAAATTAGATACTTTACCAAAAGATTTGTTGTTAGAAGCGAAACAACGTGGTTTTGCCGACCGACAAATTGCACATATGTTAAATTGCTTAGAAAGTGAAGTGCACAAATTACGCGAACAAATGAACATTAACCGTGTGTATAAACTGGTTGATACCTGTGCCGCAGAATTCGTTGCCCAAACACCTTACTACTACTCTACTTTTGAAGCAGATATTGAGAAAGCAGACGGTACGGTTTATTCTGCCAACGAATCGGTTCGTTCTGATAAAAAGAAAATAGTTGTTTTAGGTTCAGGTCCTAACCGTATCGGTCAGGGAATTGAGTTTGATTACTCTTGTGTTCACGGGGTTTTGGCTGCGTCAGAATGTGGTTATGAAACCATTATGATCAACTGTAATCCTGAAACGGTTTCTACCGATTTTGATACGGCAGACAAATTGTATTTTGAACCGGTTTACTGGGAACATATTTATGACATCATCCGTCATGAAAATCCGGAAGGAGTTATTGTACAGTTAGGTGGACAAACCGCTTTGAAATTAGCCGAAAAATTAGATAAATACGGAATTAACATTATTGGAACAAGCTACGAAGCTTTGGATTTAGCTGAAGACCGCGGACGTTTCTCTGAATTATTGACCGAATTAAATATTCCGTTCCCTAAATTTGGTGTGGCAACTACTGCCGATGAAGCTTCTAAATTAGCTGATCAGTTAGACTTCCCTCTTTTAGTACGCCCGTCGTATGTTTTAGGAGGTCAGGGAATGAAAATCGTTATCAATAAAAAAGAACTAGAAGAACACGTTATTGATTTGTTGAAATCAATTCCGGGTAATAAATTATTGTTAGACCATTATTTAGCCGGTGCTGTTGAAGCGGAGGCTGATGCAATTTGTGATGGAGAAAACGTGTATATCATTGGAATTATGGAGCATATTGAACCGTGTGGTGTACACTCGGGCGATTCTAATGCTACATTACCACCGTTCAATTTAGGTGAATTCGTTTTACAGCAAATTAAAGATCACACCAAGAAAATTGCAGTCGCTTTAAAAACAAAAGGTTTAATCAATATTCAGTTTGCTATTAAAGACGATACGGTTTATATTATCGAAGCAAATCCACGTGCATCTCGTACCGTTCCGTTTATTGCCAAGGCATACGGCGAACCTTATGTAAACTATGCAACAAAAGTGATGCTGGGCGCAAAAGTCACCGATTTTACTTTCAATCCACAGTTAAAAGGTTATGCAATCAAGCAACCGGTTTTCTCTTTCAACAAGTTTCCTGGTGTGAACAAAGCATTAGGACCTGAAATGAAATCAACCGGAGAAAGTATTTTGTTTATAGACAGTTTAAAAGATGATGCATTCTACGATTTATATACTCGCAGAAAAATGTATTTAAGTAAGTAATACTTTACCCACCTACCTAAAAATCTCACTTCGTTTGAAGTGAGATTTTTTTATACCTCCGATTTATGTATTTAATCATTTGAAAAGCAAAAATAATTTCTCACTTTTTTGTATCTTGCACTTCCACAGGATGATTTCTCTCCTAATAAGTAGGAATGGCTTATTTTAAACGTAAACTAAAATCTTATGAATAGTTTATTAACAAGTAACGATGCAATTGCATTAGAAGAAAAATACGGAGCGCATAATTATCACCCGCTTCCTGTAGTATTAACAAAAGGAGAAGGCGTTTTTGTTTGGGATGTAGAAGGTAAAAAATATTACGATTTTTTATCAGCTTATTCAGCAGTTAATCAAGGACACTGTCATCCAAAATTAGTAAAAGCATTAACAGATCAGGCACAACAGCTTACGTTAACTTCACGTGCGTTTTACAACGACAAATTAGGGGTTTACGAAGAAAAAGTTGCGAAACTGTTTGGTTTTGACAAAGTTTTACCAATGAATTCGGGAGCCGAAGCTGTTGAAACAGCTATTAAGCTTACCAGAAAATGGGCGTATGAAGTAAAAAATCTGCCTGAAGAACAAGCGGTAATTATTGTATGTGAAAACAATTTCCACGGACGTACCACAACCATTATTTCTTTTTCTAACGATCCTGATGCACGCAAAAATTACGGTCCATATACCGAAGGTTTTGTTCGTATTCCCTATAACAACATTCAGGCATTAAAAGAAGTTATCAGCGGTAAAAACGTTGCAGGGTTCTTGGTTGAACCCATTCAGGGCGAAGCCGGGGTATATGTTCCTGATAATGGATATTTGAATGAGGCTTACCAATTATGTAAGGAAAATAATGTGTTGTTTATTGCAGACGAGGTTCAAACAGGAATTGCCCGTACAGGGAAATTATTGGCAGTTGATCATGAAAATGTTAAACCCGATGTGTTGATTTTAGGAAAAGCATTGTCTGGCGGAATGTATCCCGTTTCGGCTGTTTTGGCAAATAATGAAATCATGAACGTAATAAAACCGGGACAGCATGGTTCAACTTTTGGAGGAAATCCTTTAGCAGCAGCAGTGGCAATGGCTGCTTTAGATGTTGTTATCGATGAAAATCTTGCAGAAAACGCAGAAAAACAAGGTCGTTTATTCAGAGAAAAATTAAACGAGTACATTCAGAATTCTACTATTTGTACAATGGTTCGCGGTAAAGGTTTGTTAAACGCCATTCTAATTAACGATTCAGAAGACAGCGATACTGCATGGAATATCTGTCTGCGTTTACGCGATAACGGATTGCTTGCAAAACCTACACATGGAAATATTATTCGTTTTGCTCCGCCTTTAGTGATGAACGAAGAACAATTGTTAGATTGTGTTCGTATCATTACTGATACTTTAAAAGAGTTTGAAAAGTAAAATAGTTAAAAACGCCTCGATAAATTGGGGCGTTTTTTTATATCATCTACTCTGTACCATTTTAAAAATGAAAATTTATATATTTTAGCTAACTTTAGACCTTAAAAATATATTTGATATGTTTAAAGAAATTCCTATTATATATGTTGTCGCCCTTTTATTTTTAATGTACTTAATAGCTTATTTTGTAAAATTTAAAAATAAAAACGTTGACGCCTTTGAAAAAATGAAACTTTCATTAATTCTTTTCGGAATTTATTCTGTGGTTTTATGGCTTTGCGTTCCGTTAACACCTACATTGGAAACATTTGGGTACCCTGAAACGGTTAACGATATTAAAACCGATGCCCAAATTTTAAACCTGTTGCAAGAATATAATAAGGCCATTGTACGCACAACCGATATTTTAAAATGGTTTTTGTTTGGATTTATCTGGTTTTTTATGACCAATATCTATCTTTACACCACGCATCGTGAAAACGAATTTAATCCTAAAAATAAAAACTAACTTTTCCTGACTAAAAATGAGCTTCAAATCAAAAGCAAATATAATCCGCAGAAAAATAATGCATTCGCTAACACATAATATTGGTAAAAAATCAATTAGCGAAATGCAGAAAAAAGCCGGTAATTTTAAAGTAAACCGCGTATTAATCAGTCGTCCGAATCACCGTTTGGGGAATATGCTTTTAATTACACCCCTTGTTCAGGAAATCATCAACACGTTTCCCAACTGCACCATCGATTTATTTGTAAAAGGAAAAATTACCCCAATTATTTTTAAAAATTATCCGCAGGTTAAAAACATTATCGAATTGCCAAAAAAACCAATGAAAGATTTTTCAGAATATCTAAAAGTTTGGTTTTCGTTAAAACGCACAAAATACGATTTGGTTATTAATGTAGAAAAAGGATCCTCATCGGGAAGGATCTCAACAATCATTCCGTCAGCTGATTTTAAATTTTATGGTGATGATTTTGAAGAATTGAAGAATAAATATGACGATTTTGATCATATTTCAAAATATCCGGTATATAATTTCCGGAAATTTATGGAAATCCTTCATCAACAACCGCAAAATGGTGGTGTTCCTGTGTTAGATTTAAAATTGTCGGCAGAAGAGAAAGAGAAAGGAAAAAATGATTTATTGGCTGTGAACAAAGGTGATCAAAGAAAAACCATCGCTTTTTTTACGTACGCCACAGGTGCAAAATGTTATCCGGTAGAATGGTGGTCGGCATTTTATGAAAAGTTCTATCCAAAATACGTAACCGATTTTAATTTAATTGAAATTTTACCGGTTGAAGATATTTCTCAATTAGAACGAAAATTACCTACCTATTACAGTAAAGACATTCGTGAAATAGCTTCTTTAATGGCAAATTGTGAAATGGTTGTAGCTGCCGATTCGGGCATGATGCATTTAAGCAGTGCCGCATTAACACCAACCATTGGGTTGTTTTCGGTTACCCGAACAGAGGTTTATGCACCTTATGGCAACAACAGCACGTTTGTTAACACCAACTATCAATCGCAAGATGATATTATTGCTAAGATGGAGGAAATATTAAAAAAATAAAAACACTTTTAGTACCTTTAAAAGAAAAAAATGAAATTAAAAGACTTATCAGACCAGCTGAACATATCGTTAGAAAGTTTACAAAATTTTATTTATGATTTCAATATCGATTTAGGATTTTGTATCGATGAACAATTTAATGTTACAGAAGATTTTCATCAGTTTACGCTGAAAAATATCGATTTTTTAAAAAAATACGCCGAAGATCGTTCTAAAGAAAAAACCATTGCTGATATTGCAAAAACCATCAATGTAAAAGAAGAAGATGTTTTAAATTTCTTTGTATCAAACGGAATTCCGGCAGAAGTTGCTCAAAACATAAAAACCAATTTGTCAAGTTATTTGATTCATTTATATATCGGTGGTGAATACAAATTTATCGACAAAGCTTTTCCGGAAACAGATAACTATGCCAACAAACGTTTAGTGGGATACACCGATTTGTATTTTCATTTAAACGATATGCTTGATCCGTTTATAAACAAAGATCAGTCAACTATCTGGGGGATTTCTAAACCGGCAGGAATCGTTTTATATGGTCCGCCGGGAAGTGGTAAAATATTCTGGGCACGTAAAATTGCCCAAATGATTGGATACGATTTTGTCCACGTTTATAAGGATTATCTTGCCGGAAATTTAAAAACAAACAAAAACTCCTTCACACATTTTTTAAATTCAAAAATGCAACATCCCAAAACGCTGCTTTTCATCGATTCGTTAGATGAATTGTTGAGTAAAAAAGGGGAACAGAATTTTTTTGCAGAAAATATTGAGTTAATCAACACCATTTTACGACACACTCAAAAAGACATTCATCAGGAATTGTTAATGGTAGGATCAGCCGAAATTTTAAATTTATTTAATGATGAAGTTTTAGCTCCGGGTAGATTTGATATGCAAATACCAATATTTCCGCCAAATTCTGACGAACGTACTCAATTAATCATTTATCATTTAACCGAAAATTTGGTTGAAAACTCTCCTTTACTTGAAATTTTGAAAAAGCATAACGCTTTATCAAAAACCTTTTGGGAACCAATTGCTGCTGAAATGAGATTGTTTTCAAATACCATGATTATTGATTTTACGCAATCGTTAAAAAAGCGTTTATATGCATTGCACCGAAAAGATGAAACTAAAAATATCGAATTAAGTGATAAAGTTTTAAGAGCGTCATTTAACGAAGCAAAAGCCAAATTAACTGCCGAATATTTAAAACGTTGTGCCATCTTTCTAATAGAAGCAAAACAAAGCGTAGGACAAGATTTTCCCCACAGAATTTTAGAATTAGAAGCGGATTTAGAATCATATCAGGCAAAAAAAGTACCGATTAATAAAATTGGTTTTAAACAAGAAAACGAAGAAAAACCAAACATCGCAGAAAGTACAAATGAAAACGATCCGTTAGATTTAATGGTTTAATACAACAATGAATACAACACAGGAACATAACGAACGAATTGCTAAAATGACCTTTGCTTCCGTTTACCCGCATTATATTACGAAAGTTGAACGCAAAGGCAGAACAAAAGAAGAGTTACATCAGGTAATTGAATGGCTTACAGGATTTGACGAAAAGAAACTGCAAAAGTTTATAAACGATAAAGCAACATTTGAAACATTTTTTGAAAAAGCAACATTAAACCCTAATGCACATTTAATAAAAGGTGTAATTTGTGGCTATCGGATTGAAGAAATCGAAAATCAGTTAACAAAGCAAGTAAGATATTTAGATAAGCTGATTGACGAGCTTGCAAAAGGTAAAAAAATCGAAAAAATTTTAAGAGCATAAAACCGCTGGACATCCTCAAAATTAGATATTTTTTGTTTTATTCGTTTATAAAACAACAATATTTCAATTTCCTTAGGCAAATTAAAACAAGTTTTATATTTTTGTAAATCTAAAAAACAATAGGTAATGAATTTACACGAATTTCAAGGTAAACAAATACTTGCTAGTTACGGCGTACGTGTACAACGCGGTCATGTAGCTAATACAGCAGAAGAAGCAGTAACAGCAGCAAAACAGTTAACAGAAGAAACAGGTACAGGCTGGCATGTGGTTAAAGCACAAATTCATGCTGGTGGTCGTGGTAAAGGCGGCGGTGTTAAATTGGCAAAAAATTTAGACCAGGTAAAAGAAATTGCAGGTCAAATTATTGGAATGGATTTAATTACTCCACAAACACCTCCAACAGGTAAAAGAGTAAATAAAGTATTAATTGCAGAAGATGTTTATTACCCTGGTGATAGCGAAACTTCTGAATTCTATATGTCTGTTTTATTAAACAGAGCAACCGGAAAAAATATGATTATGTATTCTACCGAAGGTGGAATGGATATTGAAGAAGTTGCAGAAAAAACACCTCACTTAATTTTTACAGAAGAAATTGAACCATCTGTAGGGTTACAAGGTTTCCAAGCAAGAAAAATTGCTTTCAACTTAGGTTTGTCAGGTGCTGCCTTCAAAGAAATGGTTAAATTCGTTGATGCACTATACAAAGCTTATGTTGGTTGTGATGCTTCAATGTTTGAAATCAACCCGGTATTAAAATCATCAGATGATAAAATCATTGCTGTTGATGCAAAAGTTACATTAGATGACAACGCATTATACCGCCATGCAGATTACGCAGAAATGCGCGATACTACGGAAGAACGTCCAATTGAAGTGGAAGCTAAAGCAGCAGGTTTAAACTATGTTGATTTAGACGGAACTGTTGGTTGTATGGTAAACGGTGCAGGTTTAGCAATGGCTACTATGGATTTAATTAAATATGCAGGTTTTGAACCGGCTAACTTCTTAGACGTAGGTGGTACTGCAGATGCTAAACGTGTTGAAATCGCTTTCCGTATCATTTTAAAAGATCCAAACGTAAAAGCGATCTTAATCAATATTTTTGGCGGAATTGTTCGTTGCGACCGTGTAGCTCAAGGTATTGTTGATGCTTATAAAAACATGGGCGACGATATTAAAGTACCGATTATTGTTCGTTTACAAGGAACAAATGCCGATTTAGCAAAACAAATCATTGATGAATCTGGTATGCCGATTTTATCAGCTATTGAATTCCAGGAAGCATCAGACAGAGTAAAAGAAGCTTTATCATAGATAATATATAATAGTAATAAAAATAACCCGGTAAAATTTTACCGGGTTATTTTTTTATATCATCTCAAAAAAATAATTCAAACCTCGCAGAATAATAAAAAACTTCTTATATTAGTTAATATCAAAACAACTGACAAAAAAATTAAGGTACAGATTTTGATATGTTAAAGTAACAAACCCTAAATATTATAAAAATGGACGATAATTTTTCACCAAGAGTAAAGGAAGTAATTACCTTTAGTAGAGATGAAGCTTTACGTTTAGGGCACGATTATATTGGTACAGAGCATATCATGCTTGGTATTTTGCGCGAAAGCCAAGGCGAAGCAATCACGATATTACAAAACTTATCAATTGATTTAGATTTTCTGAAAAACCGCTTTGAAGCATTGATTCCGGAAAACCCTAATAAAATTATAAACACCGAAAAAAAGAACATTCATCTTACAAAACAAGCCGAAAACGCCTTAAAAAGAGCTTTTTTGGAAAAAAAATTATATAAAACCGATATGATCAACACAGGTCATATCTTAATGTCGATTCTTCGTAATACCGAAGATCCAACCACAATTCTATTAAATCGTTGCAAAGTTGATTACGACAACGCAAAAGAAGAATTTGTAAGCTTGCTTTCTAATTCTGAATCGCTGAGCGAACAACCACGGAACAGTGCTTTTGACGATGATGAAAGAGGTGACAGTATGTCAGATAATTTCAACAATCCGTCAGCAGGTAACAAAGCGGGAAAAAAATCTAAAACTCCGGTATTAGACAACTTTGGTCGTGATTTAACAGAGCTTGCAGAAGAAGGAAAATTAGATCCGGTTGTGGGTCGTGAAAAAGAAATTGAACGCGTATCACAGATTTTATCGCGCCGCAAAAAAAACAATCCGTTGTTAATTGGTGAACCAGGTGTTGGTAAATCTGCCATTGCCGAAGGTTTGGCTTTGCGAATCATTCAAAAGAAAGTGTCGCGCATTTTGTTCAACAAACGTGTGGTTACCTTAGATTTGGCAAGCTTAGTAGCCGGTACCAAATACCGCGGTCAGTTTGAAGAGCGAATGAAAGCCGTGATGAACGAATTGGAAAAGAACGATGATATCATTCTTTTTATTGATGAAATTCACACCATTGTTGGCGCTGGCGGTGCAACCGGTTCGTTAGATGCCTCAAACATGTTTAAACCGGCATTGGCTCGTGGCGAAATTCAATGCGTTGGTGCAACCACTTTAGATGAATACCGCCAATATATCGAGAAAGATGGTGCGTTGGAACGTAGATTCCAAAAGGTAATTGTTGAACCTACTTCTGAAGAGGAAACCATTATTATTTTAAACAACATCAAACCTAAATACGAAGATCATCACAATGTAATTTACACACCAGAAGCCATTGAAGCTTGTGTAAAATTAACAAGCAGATACATGACCGATCGTTTTCTTCCGGACAAAGCCATTGATGCATTAGACGAAGCAGGCTCACGTGTACATATTACAAACATTGAGGTACCTGAAGATATTCTAAAACTTGAAAAAGAATTAGAAGAAGTCCGCGACAAAAAAACCGATGCCGTTAAACGTCAAAAATACGAAGAAGCAGCTGCTTTACGCGATGATGAAAAACGCATTGAAAAAGATTTAGCCGTGGCGCAGGAACGTTGGGAAGAAGATTCTAAAAACAACAAAATTACCGTAACCGAAGAACACGTTGCCGATGTTGTTTCAATGATGACAGGCATTCCGGTGAATAAAATTGCACAAGCTGAAAGTAAAAAATTAGCTACATTACCTGATGCCATTAAAGGAAAAGTGATTGGTCAGGATGAAGCTGTTGCTAAAATAGCCAAATCAATTCAAAGAAACCGTGCCGGATTAAAGGATCCTAACAAACCCATTGGCTCATTCATTTTCTTAGGTCAAACCGGTGTTGGTAAAACACAGTTAGCTAAAGTAATTGCTAAAGAAATTTTCGATTCTGAAGATGCTTTAATACGTATTGATATGAGCGAATATATGGAGAAATTTGCCATTTCTCGTTTAGTTGGTGCACCTCCGGGATATGTGGGATATGAAGAAGGCGGTCAGCTAACCGAAAAAGTGCGTAGAAAGCCGTATTCGGTGATCTTGTTAGACGAGGTTGAAAAAGCTCATCCGGATGTTTTCAATATGTTGCTGCAAGTTTTAGACGACGGACATTTAACCGATAGTTTAGGCAGAAAAATCGATTTTAGAAACACCATCATCATTATGACTTCTAACATTGGTGCGCGTCAGTTGAAAGATTTTGGAACCGGCGTTGGTTTCGGAACCAAATCAAAACAAGAACAACAAGACGAATTGTCTAAATCGGTTATTGAAAATGCTTTGAAAAAAGCGTTTGCACCTGAATTTTTAAACCGTATCGATGATGTAATTGTTTTTAATGCATTAGAAAAAGAAGACATTCACAAAATCATCAACATTGAAATTGAAAAATTGTACCAGCGTGTAAACAATTTGGGCTATCAATTAGAATTAACTGCTGAAGCCCTTGATTTCATTGCCGATAAAGGTTTTGATAAACAATATGGTGCACGACCTTTAAAACGTGCCATTCAAAAATATGTCGAAGATTTGTTAGCCGAAGAAATCATCAACGGAAACATTCACGAAAACGATGTATTGCTGATGGATAAAATAAAAGATGAAGATGAGTTGAAGGTAACGGTTAAAAACACCAATTCTTCTCTAAAAAATTAATATCACAAAACTTTAAGAAAGTAGTAAGAAATACCTTGCTACTTTTTTTATACCTTATCATCAAGTAAAAAGCTATGAATCAAATCAGGAAAATTAAACGTATTGGCAGCGTAATCAGCATTTTATCAAAATATGGTTTTGATGATATTATTGCACGTACAAGTGCACAAAAATTTCTGCCAAAAGGTTTTGTAAGATCAAAACGCGGCGAAGAAATTTTTAAGTTGGGTGTTTATAAAAGAGTGCGGTTAGTATTAGAAGAATTAGGTCCTACGTATGTAAAATTAGGTCAGATGTTCAGCAACCGCGAAGATATTCTCCCGCCTGAAATGATTGCTGAATTAGCCGAATTACAAGACAATGTTCCACCAGAAGAACTGGATATTTATCAAAAACTGTCCGATGAACTTTTAATCGATCCCAAAGAACATTTTGAATACATCAATCCCACTCCCATCGCTTCCGCATCGATTTCCCAGGTTTATATGGCGCGGCTAATCAATGGTGAAAAGGTCGTTATCAAGGTAAAACGTTCTACGATCGATGAAATCATTCGGTCTGATATTATGATTATGAAGGATCTGGCATCCATCCTTGAAAAAAATTACGATGCTGCCCGAAGAATGAGTTTAAAACAGCTAATCAATTCATTCGAAAACAATATGAACCGGGAATTATCATTGACCAACGAGTTTCACAATATTGAGAAATTCCGTAAAAATTTTGATTCCCGACCTGAGGTTTACGTACCTGAAACCTATAAAAATTTATCAAACAATAACGTGTTGACAATGGAATTTATTGATGGCTTTAAGGTCAACAACAAAGAAAAAATCATTGAAAACGGAATGTTGCCAAAAGATGTCGCTCAATTAGGCATTGTTTTGTTTATGAAAATGGTTTTAGAAGATGGTTTTTTCCATGCCGATCCACATCCGGGAAATGTCTTTATAATGACTAACCAAAAGGTTTGTTTCATTGATTTTGGTTCGATGGGACAAATTATGAAAGGTGATATGGAACTACTTGAAGGAATTATTGAAAGCTTTTTAATGCAAGATGCTAAAAAAATTATCCGTTTAACAAAACGCCTGGCAATTGAGTATCATATTGAAGATGAAAAAACATTGGAACGCGATATTTATGATATTTTCCACATGTTGGAACATTCATCGCTAAATGAAATCAATGTAAACGATATTGTAGCAAAAATAAAATCGATTATGGCAAATAACCGGGTGTTGATGCCCGAATTTATTTATCTGTTACTGCGTGGCATATCCATTATTGAAGGCATTGGCAAGCAGTTAGATCCCGATTTAAACGTTATGGAAAGCATGCGTCCGTATGCCAATGAACTGGCCTTAAAAAAATACGGTCCCAAACAAATTGCCCAAAAATCAATAAAACACCTGAAAATACTGGCGTCAAATCTTCAAAATTTACCTGATGATTTAACTATGTTGTTAGAGAAGATAAAAGACGATAAATTAAAAGTGAATTTTGAAGTAGAAGGTTTGGAAGATATGCGTAAAACGCTGCAGAATGCATCGAACCGTTTAACCTATGCTATTATTATTGCTGCTTTATCCATTGGTTCTTCTATCTTAATGATGGCAAAAATTCCACCTCTTTTCTTCGGAAATTCGTTTTTGGGTCTGATAGGATTTTTAATTTCGGGGATTTTAGGGATCGCCATTATTTATTCTATCTGGAAAAAAGACAAATAATTTTACAAAACACGAACTTTTACTACATTTGCACTATGCAGAAAAATGTAAACATACAAAATAAACGTGCCAAATTTGAATTTGAGTTTATTGAAAAATATACGGCAGGAATTGTTTTGGCAGGAACCGAAATAAAATCGATACGTTTGGGGAAAGCATCTATTGCAGACAGTTTTTGCGAGTTTCAAAACGGCGAATTGTTCATGATTAATTCGCATGTAGAAGAATATTCGTTCGGAACGCACTACAATCACAAGGCAAAAAGCGAACGTAAATTATTACTGAATAAAAAAGAATTAAAATCGTTAAACAAAAGTGTGCAAAATAAGGGTTTAACCATTGTGCCACTGCGTTTATTTACCAACGAAAAAGGCTTAGCTAAAGTGGAAATTGCTTTGGCAAAAGGTAAAAAACTGTACGATAAACGTGAAACCATTAAAGACCGCGACAACAAAATTGATTTAGCTCGATTAAAGAAAGCTTATTAGGAAACTAATAAGTTTTTTTATTTTCATTATCTACAAAGTTGTTCTTTGTATCTTTCAAAATTGTCTAATTCAGAATCATTATTTATCTTTCTAAATTCATCTGGAAATGACAATTCTTCTAAGTAAGAATCTATTTCTTCGTCTTTTATCGTATAAGCTCTTTCTGCATCAACTACCTCGTACAATCTATATAAATTTACATCGATTAATCTATCATTATTGATTATGAGGTAATAGATTTTTTTATTTTCTTTATCTTCCAAGTACAAAAAAATATCCCTCTTAACCCAAGTACCCTCAATTTTCAAACAACAATTATTCTCTTCATTATTAGAAGAATAATTCGTAATAATTATCTTAAAAGTATGATCTTCTTTTACATTCAAATAAGTATATTCTTCATAAAGAGAACCTCCTGGTGATTTATTCGAGGGTTCACCATATATATAAAATAAGGAAATATATTCTCCAATCTGAGAATAACTGTTAAAACTTAGGAAAATAAATAATAAAAAAACTACATTTCTCATTATATTTCATATCAAAAATTAAAGATACAAAAACATTATCAGATTTTAAGAATTTGAATTATGCTCATATATTGGGACTTGATAAATTATGTCTAAATAGATATATTGGCAACACAGAAGACAACATAACTAAAAAAATTAAAATCCGCTAATTACCTATTCTTATCCTCCAACATAGGTACAAACTTAAAATCGCCAAATTCGTGTTGTTCAAAATGCGTTTCCGATGTTCTTATTAACAGCGTCATCACCTGTTTTTCATCGCCTACGGGAATCACCAACCTGCCTCCTATTCTCAATTGTGCCATTAAAGGCTGCGGAATGTTTGGTGCACCGGCAGTAACAATGATGCCGTCAAACGGTGTATCGGCAGGCAATCCTTTATAACCATCGCCAAACATCATAACACGCGGCCGATAACCCAACTTTGGCAATAAAACCGATGTTTTTCTGTACAGCTCATTTTGGCGCTCAATGGTAAACACTTTGGCACCCATTTTACACAAAACCGCCGTTTGGTAGCCTGATCCCGTTCCTATTTCTAAGATTTTATCATCGGGTTTTAACTGTAACAACTGTGTTTGAAATGCCACTGTATAAGGTTGTGAAATGGTTTGCCCGGCACCAATGGGAAACGCCTTGTCTTGATACGCAAAATCTTCAAAACCCGATTCTAAAAATAAATGACGGGGAATTTGCGACATTGCCTGTAATACATTTTTATCGTAAATACCTTTTTGAGCCAATATTTGAACCAATTGATTTCTTAATCCTTGATGTTTTGCCGTATCTTTCACTTTTATCTACTTACTTTTAAAACCAAAATTACGCAATATTTCAGAGTTTACATACGCTTTTAAACGTATTATTTTTAACTTTCGGGTAACTTTCACGTTATAAAGCCCTTCGATTTTCAAATATATTTTAACTTTGTAAAAAACATTCATTATGTTAAAAATTGGCGTTTTAGGCGCAGGTCATTTAGGAAAAATCCATTTACGGTTATTAAACCAATCATCAAAATACGAATTGGTTGGTTTTTATGATGCTATCAACGAGAATGCTGAGAAAGTTTCTGAAGAATTTGGATACAAAGCATTTAATACCATCGAAGAATTAATTGCTGCAGTTGATGTGGTTGATATTGTTACCCCCACCCTTTCTCATTACCATTGTGCGGTTCAGGCAGTGAAGTCCGGAAAACATATCTTTTTAGAAAAACCCATTTCAAATACGGTAGAAGAAGCCGAACACATAATACGGTTGACTAAAGAATATAATGTAAAAGGACAGGTGGGACACGTAGAACGATTCAACCCGGCATTTAAGGCAGTTAAGGATAAAATCAAAAATCCGATGTTTATTGAAACACACCGCCTGGCAGAATTTAATCCAAGAGGAACCGATGTACCTGTGGTCTTAGATTTGATGATTCATGATATTGACGCCATTCTATCTGTTGTTCAATCAAAAGTAAAAGATATCCACGCTACAGGAACGGCAGTTATCAGCGATTCCCCCGATATTGCCAATGCACGTATCGAATTTGAAAACGGCTGTGTTGCCAACGTAACTTCGAGTCGGATTTCGATGAAAAATATGCGCAAAGCACGTTTTTTTCAAAAAGATGCTTATATTTCGGTAGATTATCTGGATAAAATCTGTGAAGTAGTAAAAATGAAAGATGCTCCTGAAATTCCCGGAGATTTTGATTTAATCCTTCAAAATGCCGAAGGCGTAAAAAAACAGATTTATTTTGACAATCCAAAAGTGGAAACCAACAATGCTATTTTAGAAGAATTAGAAACTTTTGCCGATGCCATCAATAACAATACAACTCCGATTGTTACATTAGAACACGGCACAGAAGCATTGAGAATTGCCCACAGAATTATTGATTGTTTTGGAAAATAAAACCTTCACAATTGAGGTTAGATACAAATAATTAAACAAGATTCTAACGAAAATCGAAGATTCAACGAAGTCTAGACAAATTAAACAAATAAAATTCAAACTAAAATAAATGAAACAAATAGCAGTTATAGGAGCTGGAACCATGGGAAATGGAATTGCCCATACGTTTGCTCAAAGTGGATTCACCGTTAAATTAATCGATATTTCTGACGCCTCTTTAGAGCGCGGAATGAAAACCATTGCAACAAACCTGGATCGCATGGTTGCTAAAGGAACGATTTCTGAAGATGACAAACACAAAACCATTGGAAACATCATTACTTATACCGACATGAAAGACGGTGTAGCGGGTGCTGATTTAGTGGTAGAGGCAGCTACTGAAAACATCAATTTAAAGCTAAAAATCTTTGAACAGATAGAAGAACTGACTAACAGCAATGTAATTTTAGCTACCAACACCTCTTCTATTTCCATTACGCAGATTGCTGCAGTCACTAAAAGAGCAGATAAAGTAATTGGTATGCACTTTATGAATCCGGTGCCAATTATGAAACTGGTTGAAATCATCAAAGGATATTCTACTTCAAAAGAAACATTTGACACCATTTACAATTTAAGCAAAACCCTTGGGAAAGTTCCTGTTGAAGTAAACGATTACCCGGGATTTGTGGCAAACCGCATTTTAATGCCTATGATCAACGAAGCCATTGAAACGCTTTATAACGGAGTTGCCGGAGTGGAAGAAATTGATACGGTAATGAAATTGGGAATGGCACACCCTATGGGACCGCTTCAGTTAGCCGATTTTATTGGATTAGATGTTTGCCTTTCTATCTTAAACGTAATGTACGACGGCTTTAAAAATCCAAAATATGCACCAAACCCATTGTTAGTAAATATGGTAATGGCAGGAAAATTAGGTGTAAAATCGGGCGAAGGTTTCTACGATTACGCAGAAAGCAAGAAAGCAGACAAAGTTTCTAAACAATTCAAGTCTTAAAGTTCAAATGACAAACGTCTTAAAGTCGGTTATTGTATTATTACAAACTTTTGACTTTAAGACGTTTACATAAAAAAAATCAAATATCATAAAGTCAAATATTATTGTCATTATAAACTTTCGACCTTAATACTTTTTACTATAAAAATATCATGGCAGAAATAATTCCTTTTAAAGCGGTACGTCCATCGGCAGATAAAGTAGCATTGGTGACTACCCGTCCGTATGACGAATATTCCGCAGCAGAATTAGCTTCGTGGTTAGATTTTAATCCGTTTTCATTTTTACACATTGTAAATTTTGCATACATCAATCAGGAAAAAATAGATCCTATTCGTCGTTATCAAATGGTAGCAACAAAATATTCTGATTTTAAACGAGACGGAATTTTGCTTCAAGACGAAAAACCTGCTATGTTTTTGTATCAAATCAAAACAAAGAAGAACAATTTTATAGGTATTTTAGCTGGAACTTCGCTGCAAGATTATCAAAATAACGTTATTAAAAAACACGAAAATACTTTACAATATCGTGTTGAAAATTTAAAGGATTATTTTAATGAAACACGTTTTAATACCGAACCGGTTTTAATGATGTATCCCGATTGTAAAGAATTACAACATTGGATGACAAAAAAAATGTTAGATACACCTTTGTATGATTTTTCGACCACCAATCGTGAACGCCATGTGGTTTGGAAAATTGATGATGAAGAGGAATTGAATTTTTTAAAAGAAACATTTGATAAATTTCCTAATTTGTACATAGCCGATGGGCATCACCGATCGGCTACTTCAGATTTGCTGTTAAAAGAAAACGGAGAACGTGCCAGCGACAATATGAATTATTTTATGAGTTATCTGATTTGCGAAACAAAGATCCAGATTAACGAATACAACAGATTGATTCATGATTTAAACGGAATGGAATCTGATGAATTTTTACATATTTTAAAAAAGGATTTTACTGTTGAGAAAGTACACGAATATTGGAAACCTCACAAAAAATATAGTTTTGGAATGTATTTAGACGGTATTTTTTATTCGTTAACATTGAAAAACATTCCCGATTCAGATAATGTGATCGAACATTTAGATGCCCAAATTTTATATGAAACCATTTTGCATCCATTGTTAAACATTAAAGATTTAAGAACCGACAGCAGAATTACCTATATTCCGGGCAACAAAAACATTGTAGAGTTAGTCAATAAAATTGATAATGGCGAATATAAAGTAGGTTTTATTTTGTATCCGTCATCTATAGAAGAAATTAAAACATTGGCGGACAACAATTTAACCATGCCCCCCAAAAGTACTTATATTGAACCCAAATTAAGAAACGGATTAATTATTTACGAATTTCAATAGCGATTAAATATGTCTATTAGCGAAAATTTATTACGTATTAAAAACAATTTACCTGAAAACGTCCATTTGGTTGCTGTTTCAAAAACCAAGCCTGTGGAAGATTTAATGGAAGCTTACCATGCCGGTCAGCGTATTTTTGGCGAGAACAAAATTCAGGAAATGACCGAAAAATGGGAACAAATGCCAAAAGATATTCAATGGCACATGATTGGTCACGTACAAACCAACAAGGTAAAATACATGGCACCTTATGTAAATTTAATTCACGGGGTTGACAGTTTAAAATTGTTGATTGAAATAAACAAACAGGCAAAAAAATGGCGACGCGTAATTCCTTGTTTATTGCAAGTTTACATAGCCACCGAAGAAACAAAATTTGGCCTGGCTCACGATGAATTGTTGCAACTGATTCATTCTGATGAATTCAAAGCATTAGAAAACATTAAAATTGTCGGATTAATGGGAATGGCTTCATTTACAGACAATAACGACAAAATACGGAGTGAATTTCAATCTTTAAAAGATATTTTTAACTACGTAAAACCTTATCAATTAAACAATTGCCATTTTGAACATTTATCAATGGGAATGAGTGGCGATTACCAGATTGCCATCGAATGCGGAAGTACCATTGTACGAATTGGAAGCAGTATTTTTGGGAGTAGATAACCCATTAGTAATTTAGATTAGGAAATAAAAATTATATAATTTCGTTATAATCCTTAAAACACTTTGATTATTTATGAAAACTTTATTTTTATTTCTTTTTATCACTCTTTCAAATTATAATTATTCTCAAACACCTAATGAAAATATCTTATCAAATAAAGTAGATGATAAAGAATTAAAAAATTATAGTTACATCCTATTAGGAGAGCAAACCCACGGAGATGGTGCCGTATTTGATGAAAAAGTTAAAATAATAAAGCAGCTACATACAGAAAGTGGGTTTAAAACAATATTGTTTGAAGCCGGATTTTATGACAACTTTAAAGCTTGGGAATTATATAAGCAGAATAATGATATTGAAATATACAACGAAAGTATTTTCTCTATTTGGTCTGAAACAGAAGCTTTTCAAGAACTTCTGGTTTATATTAAACAAAATCCTGAAATGAAAATTTTAGGAGTAGATTGTCAGGAAGGAGAAATTTTTCAGCAATATTACTTAAATGATTTAAAGTCAATTTTTCATAAAAACAATATTACATTTACTGAAAGAGAATTTGAGCTGATTGACAAAACTTTAATTTATAAAGATTTAGAATATTTAAAAAAAAATAAGTTCGAAACCACAATTCTTTTTTCTTTGTATGATAAATTTTTATCCGCTTTTAATAAAATAAAAGAAAAAGATTTTAAAATTAGAGTTTTAGAACAGACTTTCAAAAGTTCAAAAGCAGAAGTAGAGTATTCCTTAAAACAGCTCAATGGAGAAAAATTTCCAGTTCAGAATCCACGAGATTTACAAATGGCAGATAATTTCATTTTTCTGCAAAAAGAACTTAAAGATGAAAAGCTAATTCTTTGGGCAGCAAATTATCATATTGCAAATGATTTAACTTCAATCAAACTTACAGAAGTTACAAACAATTATATAAAACAAATTCATCTACAAGAAAAGGAATTAAACAATCATACCGAAAATTCACTAGTAGAAACTAAAAATGAAATAAATGAACTAAAATATGCTGTTCCAATGGGGAAAATTCTTAAGGAATATTATAAAGATGATTTATTCTCATTAGGATTTACTTCTTACTCGGGTAATTATATAGGTGTTCATGATAAAGCAACACCAATTATTACACCGCCTGAACAAAGTATAGAAACCAATTTATACAAAGAGAATAAAAACGGCTTAATTATTCTTAAAAACTACCCAAAAGAAGAGTTTTATTCATCGTCACTTGGTTATCTTCCAATTTTATTAAAATGGAGAAATGCTTACGATGGTATTTATTTTATTCCGAAAATGTATATTCCGGAAATGGTTTCTTATAATAAAAACTCAACAACAAATGCTGTTTCTAACAATCATACAGAAAAAATAGAAGGTTCTGTTGTAAATAAATCAACTAAAGAACCTATAGCTTATGCTGACATTTATTATAAATCCAATAATAAAAGTGTAGTTTCAAATGCAAAAGGAGAATTTACTATATCTAAAAGTAATGATACTGATTATTTAATTGTTTCTTCCTTTGGTTATAGAAATGATTCTATCCAAATTAAAGATATTAATTCCAAAATTACCTTTTATATAGAACCGTCAGAAGAAGAAAGTTTTCTTTTAGATGAAATAATAATAGAAAGTAAAAAAGCTTTATCAGCAAAAGAAATACTTAAGAAAGCCAGATTGAATGTAAAAAATAATTATCTCCAATCGCCATTCAATCAAAATTTTTATGTTAGTGTACAATCTTATAATGAGAAAGACATTTTAGTTTATAACGAAGAAGCTCTTATCAATACATTTAATAAAGATGGTATGAGGAATTCCAGTAATCCTCATAAAGGGATTTATGGAGAGATTTTACAATTTAAAAATGGGACAAAAAATCATAATAAAGATAAATGGAGCGGTATAGGAAATTTGTGGGTTCAATTAAATAGGGATATTATTTTAAGTAAAGCTAATGTATTATATAGAACCAATTCTTATGATTTAGAAAATAAAGAAACAATGGAATATGATGGAAAGAGCGTATATAAAATTAATTTCACAAATAATTCGCCCGGAGTTTATTCTACCGGTTATGGCTATCCGGCACCAGAAAGTTCAGTAGGAACTATTTATATTGATACTGAAAATTTTGCCATTGTAAGATATGAACATTGCGTAGTGAGACAACCAAGTCAGTATAAAAACGCTAAATATCCCTCTCAAACTTATCATAAAATAATTGAAACATATAAAGAAATCAACGGGAAATATGTTCTTAATTTCTTTAAACAAATTGATAAAACCAATTATTTAAAAGATGATAAAATAACAGCCACAATGTATAGAAATTTCTACTTAATGTCAGAAGATATTGAAATGGAATCCATAAAGAAATATGATCGTCCTATTATAAACCTAAAACAAAACTTTAAACCAAACCCAGACATAGAGTTTTGGAAAAAAAATAATTTTTATATTGAAGACGAAGAATATAAATATGAAAATTGTAACTTTATAAAGGTTAAATAGAAAAAACCTATCATATTTTTAAACGCAACGGCGAATACAGACTAAAAATAACCCATTGGTTTGCTATGAAAACAGATTATCAGGGCGAATTACACGGGCAATTAGAAGAAGGTATTGAAAAAGTAATTTGGGTAGATAAGAAAGATATTCCTGAATTATTAAAAAATTCATACCAGAACATAAAGTTGTTGTTTAACGAAGTATAAAATTGATTTTTTTGAAAACAACCATTATCAAACTGATTTTTTAATTAGAAGTAAAAAGTACATTCTCTTTTTTCTTAATTTAGCCATTTAATCAGTTAGGTTAAAACCATTTAATCTTTATAACTGCTAAACAAGCAAAGTGTACGCAATAATAGATATAGAAACC
>Ga0164243_10001957_pt1 | contig 34562 bp, 34 predicted proteins | sample OricompcompostOP_FD_108781 | JGI IMG/M metagenome (GOLD analysis project Ga0164243, IMG submission 108781) | Organic Plus compost microbial communities from Emeryville, California, USA - Original compost - Organic plus compost (OP) | ecosystem: Engineered > Solid waste > Mixed feedstock >...
CTCGCGATACTGGGCCAGCTCCAGCTTGATCGAGCCGGAGACCTTCTTCATCGCCTTGGTCTGGGCCGAGGAGCCGACGCGCGACACCGAGAGGCCGACGTTGATGGCCGGGCGGATGCCCTGATAGAAGAGATTGGTCTCCAGGAAGATCTGCCCGTCGGTGATCGAGATCACGTTGGTCGGGATGTAGGCGGACACGTCGCCGGCCTGCGTCTCGATGATCGGCAGCGCGGTGAGCGAGCCGCCGCCCAGCGAATCGTTCATCTTGGCCGCGCGCTCCAGCAGGCGGCTGTGCAGGTAGAAGACGTCGCCCGGATAGGCCTCGCGGCCCGGCGGGCGGCGCAGCAGCAGCGACATCTGGCGATAGGCGACGGCCTGCTTGGAGAGGTCGTCATAGACGATCACGGCATGCATGCCGTTGTCGCGGAAATATTCGCCCATGGCCGCGCCGGTATAGGGCGCGAGGAACTGCATCGGCGCCGGCTCGGACGCGGTGGCGGCGATGACGATGGAATAGTCCATCGCGCCATTCTCTTCGAGCTGGCGGACGATCTGCGCCACGGTCGAGCGCTTCTGGCCGACGGCGACATAGATGCAGTAGAGCTTCTTGCTCTCGTCGTCGCCCGCATTGACGGTCTTCTGGTTGATGAAGGTGTCGATGGCGACGGCGGTCTTGCCGGTCTGGCGGTCGCCGATGATCAGCTCGCGCTGGCCGCGGCCCACGGGCACGAGGCAGTCGATCGCCTTGAGGCCGGTCTGCACGGGCTCGTGCACGGACTGGCGCGGGATGATGCCCGGCGCCTTCACCTCGACGCGCGAGCGGCCTTCGGCCACGATCGGGCCCTTGCCGTCGATCGGGTTGCCGAGGCCATCGACCACGCGGCCGAGCAGGCCCTTGCCGACGGGCACGTCCACGATGGTGCCGGTGCGCTTGACCGTGTCGCCTTCCTTGATCTCGGAGTCCGAGCCGAAGATCACGACGCCGACATTGTCCGCTTCCAGGTTGAGCGCCATGCCCTGCACGCCATTGGCGAACTCGACCATCTCGCCGGCCTGCACATTGTCCAGCCCGTGGATGCGCGCGATGCCGTCGCCCACGCTCAGCACGGTGCCGACTTCGCTGACCTCGGCCTCGGTGCCGAAACTGGCGATCTGGTCCTTGATGACCTTGGAGATTTCTGCGGCGTTGATATCCATGTTCAGCCTTTCATCGGAACCATGTGCCGGGCTTCAGCCCCGCATGGCCTGCGCGAGCTTGTTCAGTCGGGTGCGGAGCGAGGAGTCGATCATCTGGCTGCCCATCTTGACGATGAGGCCGCCCATGATGGCGGGATCGACCGTGAGATCGAGGGCCATGTCGCGGCCCGTGCGGGTCTTGAGCTGCTTCGCCAGCGCGGTCTGCTGCGTCTTGGTCAGCGGGAAGGCGCTGGTCACCTCGGCGCGCGTCTCGCCCCTGTAGGCGGAGAGCAGCGTCTCGAAGGCGCGGATGATGTTGGGGATCTGCGCGAGGCGGCGATTCTCGGCGAGCACGCCCAGCGTCTTCGTCGTCAGCGAATCGATGCCCAGGCTTGCGGCCACGGCGGCGATCGCCTTCGCGGCATCGTCCCGGCCGACGAGCGGGCTCGTCGTCAGCGTGCGCAGGTCGGCCGATTCGGCCAGCGCCATCCTGAGCGTCGCGAGGCTCGCGGCGACCGAATCGAGCGTCCCTTCGACGCCGCCCGGGACAGGCTTGCCGTCACGCGCCAGCTCGAACAATGCGAGCGCGTAACGCCCTGCAAGGCTGGCCTGAATACCGCCGGATGTCTCCACGGGCCCCTGTTTCCCTCAAAGCCGGTTTGAATGGTGCCACAAAAGAGGAGGCGCTCAAGCGCCCCCGTCTGACACGCGGGGGCGGTTAGCAGGGGTCGAACCGGGATGCAAGCCGGGAGGCGGTCTTGCGGATCGCGGCCGCGCCGCGCCGCCCGTCGCGCCCGGCAAAGGCGGGGTGGGGGGCGTGGCCGGCGTCAGTGCGTCCCGCCGCCGCCGGACGGATGCTCGCACTGATAGACCAGCCGCTCGTTGGGCTGGCCGGGGAGCAACGCCACGATGTCGGCCTGCATGCGGCCGAGCTGCGCGATCAGCTTCGGGTCCTTGGTGCAGCCGGACCATTGCAGGGCCTGCCGCAGCGACCGGGCGCGGTCCGCCGTCTGCACGTCGACCAGATATTTGTCCGCGCGATAGCGGCCGCTTGCCGGATCGAAGCTCCGCACGGAGATCGAGGCCTCGTCATTGGGCACGAACACGCGACTCCAGCGCCCGCCCCCCTGGGCGAACTGGGTCTGGCCGTTGAGGCAGCCGTCCGCCGTCCAGCTGAACGGCACGTCGCTGGTGTCGGAGACGGTCACGCGGCTGAGGTTGCCGTCCAGCCGGCAGAGATTCTCGCCGACGGCCGCGCCGGGCTGCCGCGCGGCGACCTCGCTGCCGTTCGCGGCCCCGGCGGCGTTGTCGGGGGCGGGCGCGGCGGCGCTGTCGAAGCCGGGGCGGAGCAGGAAGGCGAGGAGGGCCGCCAGCGCCAGCCCGCCCCCGATGCCGGCGCGGATGCGCTTCTGGCGCTCGTCGCCGCGCTCATGGGCAAGCAGCGCCGCGCCGCCCGCAAGGCCCGCGCCCACGAGCAGGAGGGTAGCGAGCGCCATCAGATTGTCGCGCCAGACGATCGTCTGCTGCTGGTCGTCGATCCGCGCGCTGATGGCATGCTCGCGCTCGACGGTGGCGCGGTCGTCCGCGCGCTGCTGCGCTTCGGCCCGGCTGCGCTCGTCCGCCTCGCGCTCCGCGGCCTCGATCTCCGCCATCGACCGGCACTGCTCGCCCGAGCGCTGCGGCTGCACGCTGGCCTGCCGCAGGAAGCTCGCGATCTCCCGGTTCGAGACGGCGAAGCCATATTCGGCGTCATTGCCGTCCGAGAGCGAGCCGAAGCTGTTGATACCGAGCACGCGCCCGCAACTGTCGACCAGCGGGCCGCCGCTGTTCCCGGTCGCCATCGGCGCGGTATGCAGCACGGTGTCGAACTGCTTGGACGCGCGGCCCGCCGAGACGGTGCCGGCGGTGCGCACCGGGCTCATCGGCTGGATGATGTCCTCGATGCTCATGCCCTGCGCGCGGTCGACGGCGCCGGGATAGCCGATCGCCGTCACCTGCTCGCCGTCGGTGGGCGCGCCCGAATAGAAGGTCGCGATCGGCAGGTCGGCGCCTTCGAAGGAGACGAGCGCGAGGTCGTTGCCCGGCGAATAGGCGGCGACCTTGCCGCGATAGCTGCGCGTCCCCTGCGAGGGGATGATGACGATCATGATATTGGGCTCGCTGCGCACCAGCTCCACGACATGGGCATTGGTGAGCACGCGCCCGGGCGCCACGACGACGCCGCTGCCATGGCCGACGAAATAGGCGCTCTGCCCGTCCGTCGCGACCAGCGCCACGCGCACCACGCTGCGCGAGGCGGCGGCGATGTCCTGGGCGTCGGCATGCGCGCCCTGCGGGCGCAGCAGGAGCAGCAGCGGCAGCAGGACAAGGATGGCGAAGCGGCGGAACGGGTGGGGGCGGCGCAGGGTCATGGCGCCCGTCTTAACGTCCCGGCCCGGCTTCCGACAGGGGGATTGTCGGGTGGGGGCGTCGCCGGTTTGACCGCAAGCCACGGGAAGCAGGCGGGCCCGACCCGTGCGAAGGACGGCTTTCCCCCACCGGAGTCCCGCCTCATGACCTATCGCATCACCGGCCTTTCGTCCGCAGCCTTCGCCCCGCTGTTCGCGCTCGACGATGCCGGGCTCGCAAGCCTGAACGCCCGCCGCGTGCGCGCGGAGGCGGATCGCGGCTTTCCCTGCCGGGTCAGCCTCGTCGACGCGGCGCAGGGCGAGTCGCTCATTCTGCTGCATCATGTGAGCCACGACGTCGCCACGCCCTTCCGTGCGGCCTATGCCATCCATGTGCGCGAGCAGGCCCGCGAAAGCGCGGTCCATGTCGACGTGCCGCCGCCGGTCTTCGCGGGCCGCACCCTGTCGCTGCGCGGTTTCGATGCGCAGGGCATGCTGCGCGATGCCCGCCTCGCGTGCCCCGGCGAGGCCGACGCGGCCATCCGGGCGCTGTTCGAGTCGGGCGCGATTGCTTACATTCACGGCCATTATGCCGCGCCCGGCTGCGTCGCCGCGCGAATCGACAGGAGCTGACGCATGACCGGGCCGGCCGCGATACCGAGCGAGGACGAGGCGCTCGCCGCCTTCGAGGCGCGTGATCGCGCCATGGACGGCCGGTTCGTCGTCGCCGTGAAGACCACGCGCATCTATTGCAAGCCGAGCTGCCCCGCGCGCCGGCCGCGCCGCGAGAATATCGAGATCATGGCGGACGGCGCCGTCGCGCGCGCCGCCGGCTATCGGCCCTGCCTGCGCTGCCGGCCGGACGAGGTGGGGCGCGATCGTGCCGCCGTCACGCGCGCCATCGCCATTCTCGATGCGAGCGAGATTGCTCCGGCGCTGGCCGATCTGGCGGCGGCGGTCGGCTATGCGCCGCATCATTTCCAGCGCCTGTTCACGCGCGATGTGGGCGTCTCGCCGGCCGCCTATGCGCGGTCGCTGCGGGTCCGCAGGCTCGGCGCGGCGCTGGACGCGGGCGGACGCATCACGGACGCCATCTATGATGCCGGCTATGAAGCGCCGAGCCGCGCCTATGCCGATGCGCGGGACCGGCTCGGCATGAGCCCGGGCGCCTGGCGTCGGGGCGGAGCGGGCGCGCGCATCCGCTTCGCGGTGACGGACAGCTCGCTTGGTCCCCTGCTCGTGGCGGCGACGGACAAGGGCCTGTGCCGCATCGCCTTCGACGAGGACGAGGCGGCCCTGCGCGCGCGCTTTCCCCGCGCGCGGATCGAGCCGGCCGGCGCGGATTTCGACGCGATGGTCGCCGCCGTGGTCGCGCTGGTGGACGATCCGGGGCGCGGCGCCGACCTGCCCGTGGACGTCGCCGGCACGGCGTTCCAGCACGCGGTCTGGGCCGCGCTGCGCGCGATCCCGCCCGGCGAGACCCGCACCTATGCCGACATCGCCGCCGCCATCGGCCGCCCCCGGGCCGTCCGGGCCGCGGGGTCGGCCTGCGGGGGCAATGATCTCGCGATTCTGGTTCCTTGCCATCGCGTCGTGCGCTCGGACGGCGGACTGGGCGGCTATGCCTATGGCTCTGCGCGGAAAAGGGCGCTTCTGGAGCGGGAAAATGCGGCTTCGGGCAGGCGCGGCCGGTCGCTGGAACGGAACGAATCGCCGTAAAGCGGCGCCGTCCCCGGCAACCGCCGCACGGCGCCGGGGATTTCAGAGGGGCTATGATCGACAAATCCCTCCTCCTCCGCCCCGCGCTGACTGCGGTCCTCGCGCTGTCCACAACCCCCGTCATGGCGCAGATCTCCGATCCGCCGGCCACGCCCGTGCCCACGCCGTCCCCGGCGGTCGCCCCCGGCCTGCCCGGCAATGACGCGACCCTGCCGCCGGTGACGGTCACGCTGCCCCAGGCGGCGCCGGCCACGCCCGCGCCCGCCTCCGCCATCCCCGCCCCCGCCATCGTCGTCCCGCCCGCGCAGCCGATCCGGGCGGAAGCGCCCGTGCGTCCCGACCACGCGGCCGCGCCGGCCGTCACGGACACGCGCGATGCGCCGGAAAGCAGGACCGCCACGCGGGAGGCCCCCGCGAGTCAGCCGGCCCATGCGCGGTCCGCTCATGAAGCGGCCAGCCTTGCTCCCGCCGACAGACCCGCCCCGCCTGCGTCGGCCAAGCTCGCGAATGCTCCCTCGGCGGTGCCCGCGAGCGAAGATCCGGCCCCTCGCGCCGCGCGGGCCGATCAGCCGGTTCCGCCGCCCGCCGTCGCCCCGCAGGCCACCGCGCCCGATGACGGGCGGAATGACGGCACGGCCTGGATGATCGGTGCCGGCGGCGTCCTCGTCCTGGCCGGCATGGGCACGCTCTTTGCCCTGCGCCGCCGCAAGGGCGAGACCGGCGCGCAGATCGCCTCCCCCGCGACGGATTCGCCGGCAACGGCTTCGCCCGCGAAGGTCGCGGCGCCTGACGTTCCGCCCTTCGCGTTCCGTCCGGCTTCGGCCGCGCCGCTGGTCATCACGCCATCCGCCGTTGCCTTCACGCAGCCGGCCGCGCCGCGCGCCATGGCCTCCGGGGCCCGCGCCGGCGCCGACCGGCTTGAGGCGATGGTGGCGGAGGCGCCGTCTCCGGCCAATCCCTTCCTGACGCGCCGCCACCGCCTGCGTCGCGCGGCGTTCATTCTGGAACATGGCCATGCGCCCGCGCCCATGAGCCGCGAACGCGAACCGGTCGCCGCGCCTACACAAGCGCCTGCCGCAGCAGCCGTGCGTCCCGCGCCGGAAAGGAATAGGCAGAATCGACAGACGGCGATTTTCCGGCCCGGTGGGTGGAAACCAATTACGACGTGAGACGTTGATCGATTGACGCAGGGGCGGGCATCAGTCCGCCACTGTCTCAGCAGCCGCCCGGAACACCCCCCCACCCGCATCCGGGCGGCTGCAATTTCCTTCCTCTTGAATTTCCTCCGGGACTTGTCCTGATTGGGCTGAAGCGCGGCCATTTCTGACCCCTTTAAACGGGACACTCTCTGGGGCCATCCGTTTCAGCCATCCGTTTCAGATAGAACCGGCTTGTGCTCCTGCGCAGGCAGGAGCCCAGGGCGCAACGGCACTTCGGCTGGGCCCTGGGCTCCTGCCTGCGCAGGAGCACTGATTCCGTTGACACGGATCAGACTCTGCTTTTTCATTTGGTTTCCATGATTTCCGGGCGAATTAGCTTCAGACGAAGCTGTAAGGGTCGACATCCACGCTGACCCGCGTCGTGGCCTTCCAGTCGATCCCGCCGAGCCAGCCCCGCACGATCTCCTGCAGGTCCACGGCGCGCCGGGCATGGACCAGCAGCCGGAAGCGATGGCGCCCGCGCAGGACCGCGAGCGGCGCTTCGGCGGGGCCATAGACCTCGAACCCGTCGGCGCGGGGCGCGGCATCGCCGATGCGCCGGGCGGTGTCGCGGGCCAGCGCCGCATCGGTATCGCTGATGATGATCGCGGCGAAGCGGCCGAAGGGCGGGGCATTGGCGCTGCGCCGCCCCGCCGTCTCGGCCGCGTAGAAGGCCGCCTCATCCCCCTCCAGCAGCGCGCGGATCACCGGGGCGTCCGGCAGGCGCGTCTGGATGAACACGCGGCCCGACTTCTCGCCCCGACCCGCCCGGCCGGAGACCTGCACGATCTGCTGATAGGTCCGCTCGGACGCGCGCAGGTCGCCGCCGTCCAGCCCCAGATCGGCATCGACCACGCCGACCAGCGTCAGTTCCGGGAAATGATAGCCCTTGGTCACGAGCTGGGTGCCCACGATGATGTCGATCGCCCCGCCCGCCACATCGCGCACGAAGGCGGCGGCGCGCGCGGGCGACCAGAGCGTGTCCGAGGTGACGATCGCGGTGCGGGCCTCGGGAAACAGCGCCTTCACTTCGTCCGCGATGCGCTCGACGCCGGGCCCGCAGGCCACCAGCGCGTCGGCTTCGCGGCATTCGGGGCAGACGTCCGGCGTCGGCATGCTGTGCCCGCAATGATGGCAGGCGAGGCGATGGGTCAGGCGATGCTCCACCATCCAGGCCGTGCAGTTGGGGCACTGGAAGCGATAGCCGCAATGGCGGCAGAGCGTCAGCGGCGCATAGCCGCGCCGGTTGAGGAACAGCAGCGACTGCTCGCCGCGCGCCAGCGTTTCGCGCATGGCCGCGACCAGCGGCGGGGCGAGCCAGCGGCCCCGGTCCGGCGGATCGCGCGTCAGGTCGATGCCGACGATCTCCGGCAACTGCGCGCCGCCATAGCGCGAAGGCAGCCTGATCTCCTCATAGCGGCCCAGTTCCACCTGATGGCGCGTCTCGATGGCGGGCGTGGCGGAGGCGAGCACGACCGGGCAATGCTCCATGACCCCCCGCATCACCGCCGCGTCGCGCGCATGGTAGCGCACGCCTTCCTCCTGCTTGAAGCTCGTCTCATGCGCTTCGTCGACGATGATGAGGCCGAGGCGCGGATAGGGCAGGAACAGGGCCGAGCGCGCGCCCACGACGACCCGCGCCTCGCCCCGCGAGATGGCCCGCCAGGCGCGTCGCCGCTCGGACTGGCGCAGGCCCGAATGCCAGGCCACGGGCAGGCAGCCGAAGCGCGCCTCGAACCGCTCGAGGAAGGGTTCGGTGAGGGCGATCTCGGGGAGCAGCACCAGCACCTGCCGCGCGTCCCGCAGGGCCTGCGCGATCGCCTCGAAATAGACCTCGGTCTTGCCCGATCCGGTGACGCCGTCGAGCAGCACGGCCTGGAAGCGCGCGTCGCGCACATGGTTGACCAGCGTCCCGGCCGCGGCCTGCTGGGCCGCGCTCAGGTCGAGCCGCACATGGTCGGGATCGGGCACGGGGAAGGGCTGGTCGGTCGAGACCTCCACCGCTTCCAGCGCACCCTGTTTGACGAGGCCGCGAATCACCGCATCGGACACGCCGCCGATCGCCGCCAGTTCGCGCACCAGGCCCTGCCGCTCGCCGATCCGCTCCAGCGCCTGCGCGCGCTGCGGCGTCATCCGCTCGGGCAGGCCCGCGCCGGCCCGATATTCGATGACCGTCTTCTCCCCTTCGAGCGCCGACATGGAGGCGAGCGCCATGCGCAGTACGGCGGCGAGCGGCGCGAGATAATAGTCGGCCGTCCATTCGATCAGCCGCCGCAGCGGCGCGGGGAGGGGCGGCGCATCGACCAGCCCCATGATCGGCCGCAGCCGGTTGTCGCCCACCGGGGGAACGTCGGGCAGGCGCTCGGCTTCCCAGACGACGCCGATCATCGGCCGCGGGCCCAGCGGCGCGACCACGATCTGGCCGGGCGCCACCGTCATGCCGTGCGGGATGCGATAGTCGAGCGGCCCAACCGCCGCGTTGAGAAGGATCAGCCGGGCCCGGGTCATGCGCCACCCTAATTAGGGACTGGCGCCGCGAGATCAAACCGCAAGGATCAGCTTTCCCCGCCCTCGTCGCCCTGCGCGCCGCCGAGCGAGCGCGTTTCCCACGCGGCGACGAGGATGAGCACGCCCGCGGACGCGAGCGCCAGCACGAAGCCGTCATGGATGGGCAGGACGGCGAGGACCGCCAGCAGCGCCAGCCCGACGAGATGGCTGAGCGGCACGCGGCCCCAGGTCACGCGCTTGAAGAGAATATTGCCGATCAGGAACAGGCCCGCGCCGCCGATGGTGAAGGCGAGCGCCGGGCCGCCGACATGGCCGGTCGGGTGCGCGAGCAGCAGTTCGTCGCTCGCCGCGCTCATGATGATGCCGGCGATGATGGGGATATGCCCATAGGTGTAGGCGAGGCGGGCGATCCGGCCGGGATCGGCATGATGCGCGATATGGTGGCTCGCCCGCTCGGCGCCCAGGTTGAAATAGATCCACCACATCGCCACGGTTCCGGCGAAGGCCCCGAGGAAGGCGAGCAGCACCGGCGCGGACCAGTCGAGCCGGGCGGTGGTGGCCCCGGTCATGAGAATGGATTCGCCCAGCGCGATGATGATGAGCAGGCCGCAGCGCTCCGCGATATGCCCCCCTTCCACATCCCAGTCCGCCGTGGTGGACCGGCCGAGCCCGGGCACGCGGAAGCCTGCGGCGGGCCCGGCATATTCGATGAGCAGCGCGGCCAGCCAGTAGGCGGGCCGCGCCGCCTCGCCGGCCAGTCCGCCCGCGATCCACAGCGCGCCGGAACAGCAGAGCCAGAGGGTGATGCGCAGGAAGTTGCGATAATTGGACGGGCTGTGCCGCCGCAGCACCGCCGCCGTGAAGACGGAACGCCCGACCTGCATCGTCGCCACCGCCCCGCCGAAGGCCAGGCCATGCGTGGTCCAGGCCTCGGGCAGCGCCATGGAGAGAAGGAGCCCCACGCCCATCAGCGCGAACAGCATGAGCCGCACCGGCCAGCGGTCCGGATCGAGCCAGTTGGTGACCCATGTGGTGTAGACCCAGATCCACCAGACCGCGAGGAAGAGCAGCAGCGTGCGCGCCGCGCCGGTCAGCGTCGCATGGGCCAGCAGGCTGTGCGAGAGCTGGGTGATGGCGAAGACGAAGACCAGATCGAAGAACAGTTCCACCGTCCCGACGCGCGCTTCGTGGCCGGTGCGAGTTCTCAGCAATCCCGTCATGTCCATTCCCCCGGCGCGCGCCGTCCCGACGGAAACGGGTCCGGCCATGCGCATCATGCCTTACACGATCCGGCACCCGGCGCTATAGGCGGCGCATCACGCCCCGCGAGCCAGGAGTTCGAAATCCATGAAATTCTTCGTCGATACCGCCGATACGGCCGAGATCCGCGAGCTGGCCGCGACCGGCCTGCTCGATGGCGTCACCACCAATCCCAGCCTCATCAACAAGTCCGGCCGCAAGTTCCTCGAAGTGGTCGAGGAGATTTGCGGGCTGGTCGATGGCCCCGTCTCGGCGGAGGTCGTCGCGCTCGATCATGAGACGATGATGAAGGAAGCCGCCGTGCTGCGGAAGATCGCCGACAATGTCACGATCAAGGTGCCGCTCACGGTCGACGGGCTCAAGACCTGCAAGGCGCTGACCGAGGATGGCGCGATGGTCAATGTGACGCTCTGCTTCTCGGCCAATCAGGCGCTGCTCGCCGCCAAGGCCGGCGCGACCTTCGTCTCGCCCTTCGTCGGGCGGCACGACGACAATGGCTTCGACGGCACCAAGCTGATCGAGGACATTCGCCTCATCTACGACAATTATGGCTATGAGACGGAAATCCTCGCCGCTTCGCTGCGCCATTCCATCCATGTGCTGGAATGCGCCAGAATCGGCGCCGACGTCATCACCGCCCCGCCGGCGGTCATCTGGTCGCTGTTCAACCACGTGCTGACCGACAAGGGCCTCGCCCAGTTCGCGGCCGATTGGGCGAAGACCGGCCAGTCGATCGTCTGAGCGGGAAAAAATCCGTTCGGAGCGGGGGCCGGGCCAGCGCGCGCCGGCCTTCGCGGAGGAAGCGCCTCCGACCGACATCCGCCAATGCGAGACCGGCGCCAATGCGAGACCGGCCGGGCGGCGCTTCAGCCGCCCGGCCGGTCCTGTTTCCCGCGCGACGTCGAGGCAGGCGAACCCGCCTGCCTCGAAATCACCAGAGTCGATCCGGGTCCATCCGGAACGGACGGGCCCCTAGCGGACGACCACTTCCACGCGGCGCGCATTCTCGTGGCTGGTCGTCGCGTCCGTCGCTTCGGCGGGCTTGACCAGCTCGATCGCGCTGTCGGCGATGCCCGCCGCCACCAGCGCCGCCTTGACCGCTTCCGCCCGGTTCTTCGCGAGCTCGGCATTGGCGGCCGCGTCGCCGGTCGGATCGTTGAAGCCGGAGACGGCCAGCGAGGCGCCGGCATGGCTCGCGAGATAGGCCTTGAGGCCATCGGCCGTCGGCGCGAAGGCGGAGACGACATCGGCCTTGCCCGTGTCGAAATAGACCTTGACCACCGGCTTGCTGTCGCGCGTCTCGACGGTCACGCCGGCGCCGGTGGGGATCGTCACCGTGCCTTCGGCCGGCGCGGCGGCGAGATCGACGATGTTGGACGCGACATTGGCGATCGCGTTGCCGGCGTCCGCCATGGCGTTCGCGGCTTCGTTCATCGGCGCGACCGGGCTGGCCGTCCGGTCGCCGGGCTGGCGGAAGAACAGCCACCAGAGCAGGGCGAGCGCCAGCAGGGCGAGCAGCAGCCAGGGCCACCAGCCGAAGCCGCCCTTGCCGTCATCCTCCACCGGGTCCGCGACATAGGCCGGCCCCGCGCCGGGCGGTGGCGGCGCGGAAGCGAGGGGAGCGGCGGCCGGCTCCGGGGCGGGTGTCGCCCCGGCCGTGCCCGCAAGACCCGCGAGGCCAGCCGCGGCCGCGCCGCCGAGCGCGCCGGCCGAGGCCGTGCCGGCGGCCGGCGCGGCGCCGCCAAAGAGGTGCAGCAGTCCGAAATGCTCCAGGAGCAGATAATAGACGGTCACGCGATTGCGGAAGCTCGTGCCTTTCATGCGCTCGCCCACCGTCGCGATCGCCTGATCGAGAACCTCGTCCGGCTCGGTGAGTCCCAGCTTCTTCTTGAGGAAGTTGTCGCGCACCCGGCCCGTCTCGACCGGGTCCGTGAACGACACGAGCGATGAATCGCGATTCTGCAGCGCGATTCCGCAATAGCGCACGATGGCCGCGATCACCTTGTCATCCGCGTCCGCGACGAACTTCTTGACGTCTGCTGCCCAATCCTCAGCCATTCAGGCCTCCTCACACTGGTTCGGCCGGGCTCGGAATCCGCAACCCGGGCGCACCTTCATACCACATCGAGCCGATTGCCAAACCGGCAATCCGGGCAGAAACGCGATCAGCGGCCCAATCGTTCCGGCGGCGAACCGTGAGCGTTCCCGGGATGAACGGAGCAGCCGCCCGGCGCGACCTCTCGTGCGGGGCCGGCCAGCGGCGGCGGATGGATGTTCGGCGCGCGGTGAAAGCGCGCGATCAGCGATTGAAGCCGCGCGGCGCCGGATCGATCACGTTCGGGCCGCCGGCGCCCACTTCCTGCACTTCGAGCGCCCGCTCCGCGATGCCGTCCCGGCCGAAGCGGAAGGCGCCGTCGATGCCGGAAAAGCCCTCGGGATCGGAAAGGCGCGCGGTCGGGAAGGCCGCGCCGGGCCGCCAGTTCTGCGCGATCCGCACCGCGAGCAGCACCGAATCATAGCCGAGCGAGGCCTGCCGGTAGGGCGCGGCGCCATAGCTGCTGCGATAGCGGGCCGCGAGCGTCCGGTAGAGGCCGTTCGTCACGCTCGCATACCAGGCGCCGCGCAGGGCTGTGCTGCCGGAGAGCGCCGCGTCCGTATCCCACAGCTCGGTGCCGAGGATGCGCGCGTCCGCCCCGCCTCCGGCCCGCACCAGCGGTGCGGCCTGCAGCGCGATGCGGCCGACATCGGCGATCAGCAGCGCGTCGTAGCTGGAACTGGCGGAAAGCTTCGCCACCGCCGCGCGCACCGAGGCCGGCGTGCGGTCGAACGTCTCCATCGCGACCACGGTGCCGCCGACCGCGCGCACCCTGGCGAGGAAGGCGTCGCCCGCGCGCTTGCCATAGACGCCGGCGGGCACCAGCGCGGCGAAATTGTTCATGCCCCGCGCATGCGCCAGGTCGATCACCCGGTCGACCGACTGCTCGGGGCTGTAGCCGAGCAGATAGACGCCGTCCCCGGCCACGCTCGCATCGTTGGAATAGCTGATGACCGGCACGTCGGCCGCCTTGGCGATGGGCGCGACCTGTCGCGCTTCCTCGCCGGTGAGCGGCCCCAGGATCAGCTTGTTGCCTTCCGCGATCGCCTGCCGTGCGGCCTGCGCGGCACCACGCGCCGTGTCATAGGTGGTGACGCGCAGCCGCTCGGTCTTGGTGTCGAGCAGCGCCATGGTCGTCGCATTGGCGATCGACTGGCCGACCCCGGCATTGGGGCCGCTCATCGGCACCAGCAGGGCGACGCGGTGCCGTTCCGTGTCGGTCGGCAGGCCCGGCGCGACGGCCGGCTGCTCGGGCTGGCGGGGCGGGGGCGGCGGCGCCTGGGTGCGCGGCACGACGGTGGAGCAGGCGCTCAGCAGCAGCGCGCCGAGGAGGGCGCCCAGCCAGGCCTGCGCCTGTCGGAAACGGCCTTGGCCCGTGAACCTCACTTGCCCCGCAAGGCTCCTCTCTGCCATGGCACACCTCATGTCTTCTACCCTTGAGCCCGGCCTATATATCGTTGCGGGACCGATCGGCAACTTGTCCGATCTCTCCGCGCGGGCAGCCGAGGTGCTGCGCGCGGCGGACGTCGTCGCGGTCGAGGATACGCGGGTGAGCGCGACGCTGCTGCGCCATGCGGGATCGGACCGGCCGATGCTGCCCTATCACGACCATAGCGACGATCGCGTGCGGGCCCGCCTCGTCGAGCGCATGGCGGGCGAGGCCGTGGCGCTGCTTTCGGACGCCGGAACCCCGCTCATCTCCGATCCCGGCTACAAGCTGGTGCGCGATGCGCGCGCCGCGGGGCGGCATGTGACGACCGTTCCCGGTCCCTGCGCCGCCATCGCCGCCATCACCCTGTCCGGCCTGCCGAGCGACCGGTTCCTGTTCATGGGTTTCCTGCCGCCGAAGACCAAGGCGCGCACCGATGCGCTGGCCGAGGTGGCGGCCCTGCGCGCGACGCTGGTCTTCTACGAGAGCGGTCCGCGCTGCGCGGCCGCCCTCTCGGACATGGCCGGTGTGCTGGGCGATCGGCCGGCGGTGCTCTGCCGCGAGATCAGCAAGGCCTATGAGCAGGTGTTGTCCGGCACGCTCGCGGACCTGGCGGAGACCTGCGCGCGGAAGGAGCCGCGCGGCGAGATCGTCATCGTGGTGGGCCCGCCGGGCGAGCCTCCGCCCGCCGGCGAGGCCGAGATCGACGCCGCGCTGGCCGAGGCGCTCACGCGCCTGCCCGCCTCGCAGGCCGCCGGCGAGGTCGCCCGCGCGCTGGGCGTCGATCGCAAGATGCTCTATGCCCGCGCCATGGCGCTCAGGGGCAAGGCGTGAAGCGACCCGCCGCGCCCGCCCGTCTCGCCGCCGAGCGGCGCGGGCGGCAGGGCGAGCGCATCGCCGGCTGGTGGCTGCGCCTCAAGGGCTGGTCGATCCTTGCCCGCCGCGTGCGCACGCCCGCCGGGGAGATCGACCTGATCGCGCGGCGCGGATCGATGATCGCCTTCGTCGAGGTGAAGGCGCGCGGGGGCGGTCGCGCGCTCGACGAGGCGATCGACGAGCGCCGCCTGGCCCGCGTCGCCGCCGCCGCGGAGATCCTGGCCGCCACCTATCTCGGGCCGGGCGACGACATGCGCATCGACGTGATGCTGATCGCCCCCGGCCGGCCGCCCCGCCATCTGGAGAATGTCTGGCACGGCGGATGAGCGTGCCTTTCCCGAACCGGCCTTTCCGAACCGGCCGCTCCCGAACCGAAGCGCGCGCCATTCCATTTGCGCGGGCCAGTCTCTAAGGGGGCGCAGTCAAGCCGCCGATCAGCCCCGAGTCCATCCCGGCCCTCGGCGCGAGGCAGGAGGGAGTTCGAAATGCCGCTCAGGGTCGCGATGCAGATGGATCCGTTGGAGACGCTCAACATCGCGGGGGATTCGAGCTTCCACATCATGCTCGCGGCGCAGGCGCGCGGGCATGCGCTCTATCATTACCGCCCCAATGATCTCACCTGGCGCGACGGGCGGCTCCGGGCGATGGCCCGCCCGGTGACGGTGCAGCGCGTCGCGGGCGATCATTTCCGCGCGGGCGATCCGGTGGCGCTCGACATCGGCCGCGATCTCGACGTGGTGTGGATGCGGCAGGACCCGCCCTTCGACCTCAATTACATCACGGCCACCCATCTGCTCGAGCGCGTTGCCGGCGAGACGCTGGTCGTCAATGATCCCGCCGCCGTGCGCAATGCGCCCGAGAAGCTCTATGTGCTCGATTTCGCGCGCTTCATGCCGCCGACGATGATCACCCGCAGCCTCGCCGAAACGCGCGACTTCCTCGCCGAACATGGCGAGATCGTGGTCAAGCCGCTCTACGGCAATGCCGGCTCGGCCGTGTTCCGCATCGGGCCGGACGGCGCCAATCTCGCCGCGCTGGTGGAACTTTTCGGCGAGATGTGGGTCGAACCTTTCATGGTCCAGGCCTTTCTCAAGGATGTCGCCCGGGGCGACAAGCGCATCGTCCTCGTCGATGGCGCGGTGGCCGGCGCGATCAACCGCATTCCCGGCAAGGGCGAGATCCGCTCCAATCTCGCGGCCGGCGGTTCGGCCGCCAAGACCGATCTGACATCGCAGGAGCAGGAAATCTGCGCCGCCATGGGCCCGGAGCTGAAGGCGCGGGGCCTGCTGTTCGTCGGCATCGACGTGATCGGCGGCCAGTGGCTCACCGAGATCAACGTGACCTCGCCCACCGGCATCGTCGCCATGGACACCTTCAACGGCACGGACACGGGCGGCATGATCTGGGATGCGGTCGAGCGCCGGCTCGCCGCGCGCGGCGCGGCCTGAGCGCATTTCCGTGGCCGACTGGGTCGTTCGCCTCATCGATGCCGGCGGCTATTGGGGCATCGGCCTGCTCATGGTGCTGGAGAATATCTTCCCGCCCCTGCCGTCCGAGCTCATCATGGGGATCGGCGGCATCCGCGTGGGGCAGGGGCGGATGGACATGGCGCCGCTGCTCTTCGCGGGTACGGTGGGCACGACGATCGGCAATTATTTCTGGTATTATATCGGCTGGCGGCTGGGCTTCGAGCGGCTGCGCCCGCTGGTCGATCGCTTCGGCCGCTGGCTGACGCTGCGCTGGCGCGATGTCGAGTGGCTCGACCGCTGCTTCGAGAAGCATGGCGAGAAGATCGTCTTCTATTTCCGCTTCATGCCCGCGTTCCGCACCATGGTCTCGCTGCCGGCCGGCCTGTTCGGCATGCGGGGCTGGCGCTTCCTCGTCTGGACCTTCGCGGGGTCGCTCGTCTGGAATGTCATCCTCGCCGGCTGCGGCTACTGGCTGGGCGCGGAATTCGCGGAGATCGACACATGGCTGGGGCCGCTCACCAATGCCGCCATCGCGCTGATCGCCGCCGCCTATGTCTGGCGGCTCGCGCGCTGGAAGCATGAGGCGCCGGGGAAGAAGGCCGACTGATCCCGGTCAGCGCGCGCGGTAGCGGGCGATGAGGGCGGCCTCGGCGTTCAGCCGTTCGGCATCCGCGATCCGGCCGAGCCGCGCCATTTCGGCTGCCGCCGACAGGCGCGCGGCCCGCTCCGCATCGAGCGCACGCGTTACATCCGTGGCGCTGAGCGTGCGTCGTGGCACTTCGCCCGTTCCATCGCCGAACGGGCGCGGCGGGGAAGCCGGGCCGGAAAGGTCGAGGGCAACGGCCTGCGCATTGTCGAGCGCCGCGATCAGGCCGCGCAACGTGCTGGCGGCCAGCGAGTCGCGCCGCCGCATCGCGGCCTGGAGATCGGCGCGGAGCCGCGCGCGCATCGCCTTGGCGGCGTCCATGGTCATGCGCTCCCCGCGCGCGGATGCGCGTTGCGATAGACGTCCAGCAGATGCGCGGCATCCACCTTCGTGTAGATCTGCGTGGAACTCAGCGAGGCATGGCCGAGCAATTCCTGCAGCGAGCGCAGGTCGGCGCCCCGCCCCAGCAGATGGGTCGCGAAGCTGTGGCGCAGGGCATGGGGCGTGGTGCGCTCGTGCAGGCCGAGCCGGCCGCGCGCGCCCTGCACGGCGCGGCGGATGAGCGCGGGCGAGAGCGGCCCGCCCCGCGCGCCCCGGAACAGCGGCGCCGCGCGCGCGGCGGGGTGGGGGCAGAGCGCCAGATAATCCTCGATGGCCTGCCGCACCGGCGGCAGCAAGGGCACGATCCGCGTCTTGCCGCGCTTGCCGGTCACGCGCAGCGTCTCGCCCAGCGGCAGCACCTCGCCCGTCAGCCCCAGCGCCTCGCTGATGCGCAGGCCCGCGCCATAGAGGAGCAGCAGCACCGCCCAGTCGCGCGCGCCGATCCAGCCGTCGCGCGCCGTCCCGGCAATGTCCTGCGCCAGCGCCACGGCTTCATCGGGGCTCACCGGACGCGGCACGCCCGGCTTGACGCGCGGTCCCCGGATAGCCGGGATCGTGCCGCCTTCGCCCGCCGCATGACGCAGGAAACCGCGCAGGGCCGAAAGCTCGCGCGCCGCCGAGGCATTGCCGATGCCGTCGGCGCGGCGCGCGGCGAGAAAGGCGCGCAGGTCGCTGGTGCCGAGCGCCAGCAGCGCGGCCCGGTCCGGCGCGCGGCCGTCCATCTCCTCCATCCACGCGAGCAGCCGCTCGGCGGTGGCGACATAGGCGCGCACCGTATGGAGCGAGCGCCGCCGCCCGTCCGCCAGATGCGCGCCCCAGCTTTCGAGCAGGGCGGCGGGCGTGTCGGTGGGCGTGTCGGCGGTCATGGACGGCCCGCGATTCTCGCCGTGCTCCTGCGCAGGCAAGGGGCCATGGTGCAAGGGCACCGCGACCGGGCCCCGGCCTCCTGCCCGCGCAGGGGCACGGCCTCGAGCCGTGGTTGAAAGACAGCGCAGCGATGCGTGGTCAGCGTCGTCACCGGGCCGCCCTTTCGGCCAGCAGGTCCCGCCAGATCTCGATGAGATCGACCGGGAACCAGGGCTCGTCATGCGCGGCCAGCGCTTCCGGGGTCCACCAGCGATGGTCCAGCATGAAGGCGCGCTCGATCTCGGTGTGGCGCGCCGTGTCGATCCGGGGCTCGTCCACGGGGAGGAAATAATAGCGCTCCTCGGCGTCCACCTCGATGCCCTGCAGGGTAACGAAGGTGACATGGCGGATCGCCACCGCCGTGCCCGGCTCGGCGTCCAGCCCGGTCTCCTCGCGCAGTTCGCGCCGCGCCGCCGCCTCGAAGCTCTCGCCGCGATCGACCGCGCCGCCCGGCGTCACCCAGAAAGGGGGGCGGTCATCGGGGGTGAAGCGGAACAGCAGCAGGCGTCCGGCCCGGTCCATGACCAGCCATCGCGCCGCCGGCCGCTTCGCCCGCCCCGTCACTCGCCGGGAGCCCGGGCGCGGATGGCGAGCGCGTGGATCCTGTCGCGCAGCAGGTCCGCGAGCGCGGCGTTGACCATGCGCTGGCGCGCCACCCGGCTCTTGCCGGCAAAGGCGTCCGCCACCACGTCCACGGTGAAATGGCTCTCGCCCGAGCCATCGTCGCCGGCGTGGCCGTGATGCATGGCGCTGTCGTTGATGACGGCGAGCCGCCGGGGTGCCAGAGCGACGTCCAGCCGCTGCGCGATCTCACGCCCCACCGGGCCTAGCGAAGGATCAATCATTGCCCATATATAGGGGCTTTGCATCACGCGGCCAGAAGGGATCAGGGACAATTGAAGGGGTCGGGCTCAGGCCGGTCGGATTCGGGGCGGGAGGAACCGCGCCGCCACACGCGCTTCCACGGGCGCGTGGAAGGCCGGCATCATGGCTGCGCGCACCCCGGCTGCGAGGCGCCCGGCGAGTTCCGCGCCCCGCCCGAGGAACGCCGCAAGGCGCCGGACGGCCCGCCGCAATGGCGCTGGTTCTGCCTCGACCATATCCGTGCCTTCAATCAGCAATATAATTATTTCAAGGGGATGAGCCCCGAGGAGATCGATGAGGCGCAGCGTCCCTTCGGCGGCTGGGAGCGGGAGACCCGCGCCTTCTCGGCAAGCGCCGCGAGCGGGACGCCGCCGCCGCGCTGGGCCGATTTCGCCGACCCGCTCGACGCCATCGGCGCCCGCTTCAAGTCCCGCATGGCGGAGATGGCGCAGCGTCGGGACGGCAAGCCGCTCTCCGGCGAGGACCGCTCGGCCTTGCGCACGCTCGGCCTGCCGACGGATGCCGACCGCAAGGCGCTGCGCAGCCGCTATACCGAGCTGGTCCGCCGCTTCCATCCCGATCACAATGGCGGCGACCGCGCGCACGAGAAGGCGCTGCAGGAGGTGATCGCGGCCTATAATCATCTGCGCAAGGCGACGGCGTTCGCCTGACGGGCGCGCGCCGAAGCGGAACCTTATCATCGGGATCGGCGCAGGGCCCCACACAGGACCGACGCGGCGGGAACGGCGTGGCGCGGCCTGCGCGGGCGCATCGGCCGTGCGTCGGTGGCAGGTCCGTCCGCCTCATCGCTCCCTTGCGATCGGCGCGGGCCGCTGCCATAGCGCCCGCCCCCCTCGCCACCGGAGAGTCGCCATGTCAGATTCTGCCGCGCCCGGCATGCCGGCGGCGCTCGGCCTCGATTTCGGCACGACCAACAGCGTCGTCGCCCTTGCCGACGGGCAGACGTCCCATCTCGTCGAGTTCGCCGGCGCCGGGGCGACCGGCGCCGTGTTCCGCTCCGCGATCTGCTTCTGGCATGACGAGGTGCCCGGCGGCATGGCGCATGAGGCCGGACCCTGGGCGATCGCGGAATATCTGGATTTCCCCGATGGCGCGCGGTTCATCCAGTCCTTCAAGTCGGTGGCCGCCAGTCCGCTGTTCGAGACGGCCAGCGTGTTCGAGAAGCGCTACAGCTTCGAGGCGCTGGGCCAGCTCTTCCTCGGCCGGCTGATCGCCCATGCCGGCGGCGCGCTGGACCGGCGGCCGGAGCGGATCGTGGTCGGCCGCCCTGTGCGCTATGCCGGCGCCCGGCCGGACGAAGCGCTCGCCCGCCGCCGCTACGACGCCATGTTCCGCGATTTCGGGGCGGACGTCCATTATGTCTATGAGCCGCTCGGCGCGGCCTTCAGCTATGCCAGCCGCCTGACCGAGCCGGCCACCATCCTCGTGGCGGATTTCGGCGGCGGCACCAGCGATTTCTCGGTGGTGCGCATCGCCGCGCCCGGCGCGCCGCGCCGCTGCCGGCCGCTCGGTTCGGCCGGCATCGGCATCGCGGGCGATCGCTTCGATTATCGCATCGTCGACCAGCTCGTCCTGCCCATGCTCGGCAAGGGCGGCACCTATGCCTCGTTCGACAAGATGCTGGAGATCCCGCGCAGCTATTTCGCCGACTTCGCCGACTGGTCGCGCCTTGCCCTGATGCGCAACCGGCGCACCATGGAGGAGTTGCATCGCCTGCGGCGCGCCGCCGCCGATCCCGAGGCGATCGGCCGGATGATCCGCGTGATCGAGCAGGAGCTGGGCTATCCGCTCTATGATGCGGTGGGCGGCCTCAAACGCGCCCTGTCTGGCACGCAGACCGCCCCCTTCCGGTTCGAGGCGGGCGACCTGCGCATCGAGGCGGAGGTCTCGCGCGCCGATTTCGAGCGCTGGATCGCGCCCGACATCGCCCGGATCGAGGAGACGGTCGATCGCGCGCTGGCGGACGCCGCGACGCCGGCCGATCGCATCGACCGCGTCTTCCTCACCGGCGGTTCCTCGCTCATCCCTGCGATTCGCGCGATCTTCGAGCGGCGATTCGCGTCCGATCGGATCGCGACCGGCGGCGAGCTGACCTCGATCGCCCATGGCCTCGCTCTCATCGGGCAGGAGGACAATCTGGCCGAATGGGCCGCCTGAAACGCATCCGGGGCTGGACAGGCCGCATTGTCCCTCTATCGACAGGCGCTTGCCCCATCGGCTAGGGCAGACCCGACTCCCCTGGGAAGTGAAGAGATGACCGAGATCCCCAACGCCAATCCCGATACGCGCGGCGAAGTGCTGCTGGATGCGCCCGACAGGGTGGTGCATGCCCGTGACACGTTCGGCGTGGACATCGATATGGAAATCCCCGCCTTTTCGGAGGCGGACGAGCGCGTGCCGGACCTCGACCCGGCCTATGTGTTCGATCCGGACACGACGCTGGCGATCCTCGCGGGTTTCGCCTTCAATCGCCGCGTGATGGTGCAGGGCTATCACGGCACCGGCAAGTCGACTCATATCGAGCAGGTCGCCGCGCGCCTCAACTGGCCGTGCATCCGCATCAATCTCGATGCGCATATCAGCCGCATCGACCTCGTCGGGCGCGACGCCATCGTGCTGAAGGACGGCCAGCAGGTCACCGAGTTCAAGGAAGGCCTGCTGCCCTGGGCGCTCCAGCGTCCGGTCGCGCTGGTGTTCGACGAATATGATGCCGGCCGGCCGGACGTCATGTTCGTCATCCAGCGCGTGCTGGAGGCGGACGGCAAGATGACCCTGCTGGACCAGAACCGCGTCATCCGGCCGAGCCCCTGGTTCCGCCTGTTCGCGACCTCCAACACCGTGGGCCTGGGCGATACGACGGGCCTCTATCATGGCACGCAACAGATCAACCAGGGCCAGATGGACCGCTGGAACCTGGTCGTGACGCTCAATTATCTGCCGGCCGAGACGGAGGCGCAGATCGTCCTCGCCAAGTCCGGCGAATATGATCATGAGGGCGGCCGCAAGGAAGTCCAGCAGATGATCCGCGTGGCCGAGCTGACCCGGCAGGGCTTCATCAATGGCGACATCTCCACCGTGATGAGCCCGCGCACCGTCATTTCATGGGCGCAGAACACGCTGATCTTCAAGGACATCGGCTTCGCCTTCCGCCTCTCCTTCCTCAACAAGTGCGATGAGGCGGAGCGGTCGCTGGTGGCGGAATATTATCAGCGCGTGTTCGGCAAGGACCTGCCGGAAAGCGTCGTGGGCAAGGCCGCGCGCTGAGCGGTGAGGAGGGCGGCCGGTTGGCGGCGGTCAAGCCTCTGGCGCGCTGTTCAGCGCGACACTATAGTTGCGTCATGAAGCGCAGTACCGCCATCGCCCGCCTGAAAGCCCGCGAACCGCAATTGCGCGCCTTGGGGATCGCCAGCCTCTCCCTGTTCGGATCGACGGCGCGCGGAGAAGCGGGACCAGCTTCCGACGTCGATCTCGCCGCGCGCTTCGAGCATGAGGCGGGGGTCGGCATGTTCCGTTTCGCCGAAATCGCCCAAACGCTGACGGAACTTCTGGAAACACCCGTCGATCTGGTCGGCGAACCCGCGCGCAGTGCGCGGATGCAACGGCAGATCGACCGGGACCGCGTGCGTGTCTTCTGAGCGCGAACGCCAGCGCCTCATCGACATCCTTGCCAATATCGATGCTGTCCAGCGCTATACCGGCGGCATGACCCTGGAGATGTTCGTCGCTGACGGCAAGACGATGGATGCGGTCGAACGATGCCTGCAGCGGATCACCGAGGCGATCATCCGCATCGGTGCCGACCGGATGGCGGTCATTGCCCCGCATCTGCCGGTTCACGCCGTGCGTGGCCTGGGCAATATGCTGCGCCATGAATATGATGCGATCGATCCGGCTTCCATCTTCAACACGGTCGCGCGCGAACTCCCCGATCTCCGCGCCGCCTGCCTGCGGTATCTCGGGCCGGATGTGGAAGAAGGAGCAGGATCATGATCGTCGTCGAGCGAATCGCGCCGGACGGGACGGTCCACCGGATCACCATCCGCGCGCATGAACTGCTGACCGACATGGGGCTGGACAATGGCGGGGCGGACGAAGGGCCGGACCCGCACGATCTCTATGATGCGGCGCTCGGCGCCTGCAAGGCGCTGACCATGGTCTGGTATGCGCGGCGCAAGGGCATCGCGCTGGAGGATGTGCGCGTCGGCATCACGCGCGATGCCAGCGCGGAGCGGGACGGCGTCTATCGGCTGACCGCGCGCGTGGCGATCGACGGGCCGATGACGCCCGCCGAGCGCGAGACGCTGATCGGCGTGGCCGACAAATGCCCGGTCCACAAGCTGATGACGCAGGTGGAAACCCGCATCGAGACGGTGGCGGTCGACCTGCCGCGCTGACCGGCCGGCGCGGCGGCGGGCCTTCCCCCGCATGATCCGCCCGGTCAATGCTTGACAGCGCCGCGCGGCTGGCTCAGCCCTTTTCGTGTCATGGCCGACCGTTCTCCTCTCGATCGCTTCAAGGATGTGCTCTCCGGCACGGCGCGCGCCGTCGCGCATGATGCCGAGGTGGAGCTGGGCTTCACGGCGGATGCGCCGCATATTTCCGGCAAGCAGATCAAGGTGCCGACACCGCCGCGCGGCCTGCCCGCCGAGCAGGTGGCGCTGGCGCGCGGCTTCGCGGACAGTTTCGCGCTCCGGCTGCGCCATCACAATGCCGCGCTCCACAATCGGCGCGCGCCCGTCGAACCCGCCGCCCGCGCCGTCTATGATGCGGTCGAGACGGTGCGCTACGAGGCGCTGGGGTCGAAAAACTATGCGGGCATGCGCGCCAATCTCACCGCGGCGCTGGACATGCGCACCCAGTCGGACCCGATCACGCGCGCCCAGTCGGCCAATGAGGTGCCCGTTCAGGGCGCCATCGCCCTGCTGCTGCGCGAGAAGCTGACCGGCGAGGCGCCCCCGCCCGAGGCGCTCAAGGGCATCGACTATCTGCGCGAATGGATCGACGACAAGGCGGCGGCCGATTTCGAGGGGCTGGCGCTCTGCCTCGACGACCAGCAGGCCTTTCAGGACAAGGTGCTCTCCATGCTGGAGCATCTCGAGCTGGTCCGCGCCGACGTCCCGCCCGAATCGTCCGACGAGGATGAGGACCAGGACGAAGGCGAGCAGGACCAGCAGGATCAGGAACAGGACGAGTCCGAGGAGAGCGAGGAGGACAGTTCGCGCGCCGACACGCGCGGCGAGGATCAGGGCGAACCCGGCGAGGAGCAGGTCGAGGACGAGCGCGACGAGGACGGCGAGCGCGATGACGATGGCGAAGGGGATGAGGGCGATGATGACGGCGTCATGCCCGTCCGCCCCAACCGGTCCTTCTCGGATATGCCGCCCGACTTCGCCTACACCGCCTATACGACGAAGTTCGACGAGACGGTCCGCGCGCTCGACCTGTGCGATGCGGACGAGCTGGCGCGGCTGCGCGGCTTCCTCGACCAGCAGCTCGCGCCGTTCCAGGGCGCGGTCTCCAAGCTGGCGCATCGGCTGCAGCGCCGCCTGCTCGCGCAGCAGAACCGGAGCTGGGACTTCGATCAGGAGGAAGGGCTGCTCGATGCCGCGCGCCTGGCCCGCGTGGTCATCGATTCCACCCATTCGCTCTCCTACAAGGTCGAGCGCGACACCGAGTTCCGCGATACGGTGGTGACGCTGCTGATCGACAATTCGGGCTCGATGCGCGGGCGGCCGATCGGCATCGCGGCGATCAGCGCGGACATCATGGCGCGCACGCTGGAGCGCTGCGGGGTCAAGACCGAGGTGCTGGGCTTCACCACCCGCGCCTGGAAGGGCGGGCAGAGCCGCGAGCAGTGGCTCGCCGCCGGCCGCCCGCCCAAGCCCGGGCGCCTCAACGATCTGCGCCACATCATCTACAAGCAGGCCGACGAGCCCTGGCGCCGCGCCAAGACCAGCCTTGGCCTCATGATGCGCGAAGGGCTGCTCAAGGAGAATATCGACGGCGAGGCGCTGCTCTGGGCGCATGGCCGGCTGATCGCCCGGCCCGAGGAGCGGCGCATCCTCATGGTGATCTCGGACGGCGCGCCGGTCGACGATTCGACCCTGTCGGTCAACAACGGCACTTATCTGGAGCGCCATCTGCGCCAGGTCATCAACTGGATCGAGACGCGCTCGCCCGTCGAGCTGATCGCCATCGGCATCGGCCATGACGTGACGCGCTGGTATCGCCGCGCCGTCACCATCATGGATGCCGAGCAGCTTGGCGGCGCCATGGTGGAGCAGCTCGCCGCGCTGTTCGATCAGGACTGATGCCCGCGCTGCTGTGGGTGCCCGCCACCCTGATGGCGGCCTTCGCGCAGGTCGCGCGCAACGGGCTCCAGGCCAGCCTCACCCGCACCATCGGCACGCTGGGCGCGACGCAGGTGCGCTTCCTCTTCGGCCTGCCCTTCGCGCTGGCGATGCTGCTGCTCGTGCGGCTGGCGCTGGGCGAGGGCGCGCCGCACCTCGTGGCTCCGGCGCTGCGCTATGCCCTGCTGGGCGCGCTCGCGCAGATCGGCGCCACGGCGCTCATGCTCATGGCGATGGCCCGGCAGAGCTTCGGCGTCGCCTATGCCTATATCAAGACCGAGCCCATCCTCGTCGCCCTGTTCGGCGTCGTGCTGCTGGGCGACCGGCTCGCGCCGCTGGCGTGGGCCGGGGTGCTGATCGCGACGGCGGGCATCCTGCTCGTCTCGGTCGATCCGCGCGCCTGGCGCACGCTGCTCGCGGACTGGCGGCCGATGGCGATCGGCATCGCCTCGGGCGCCTGCTTCGGCCTCTCCGCCGTCGCCTTTCGCGGCGCCATCACCGCCTTGCCGGACGGCGGCACGCTCAACCGGGCGCTGACCGTCGCGGTCATCGGCCTCGCCATCCAGAGCGTGTTGCTGGGCGCCTGGCTGCTCGCCTTCGATCGCGCGGCCTTCACCGGCAGCCTGCGCGTCTGGCGCGAGAGCATGAGCGCGGGCTTCCTCGGCGCCTTCGCGACGGCCTGCTGGTTCACCGCCTTCTCGCTGACCGCCGCCGCCAATGTCCGCACGCTGGGATTGATCGAGATGCCCGCCGCCGCGCTCGCCAGCCGCCGCGTGAGCGGCAAGCCGTTCGGGCGCCGCCAATGGACGGGCATGCTGCTGGTGATGACGGGCATTGCCCTGCTGATAACGCAGGCGGTTGATTAGAGCGATTTCAAGTCAGATGGAACATCTGACGACTTGGAAATCGCGGAAAACGAAGCAAAACAGAGCCTGTTTCGATTCAATCCCATCGGAACAGGCTCTAGGGCCGATCCCGGTCAGACGGAATCAGTGCGCCTGCGAAGGCAGGCGCCCAGAGCCCGGCCGAGGCGCCCTGTCGCCCTGGGCTCCTGCCTTCGCAGGAGCACGGGTTGCCCCGCATGCCGATCCGCGTGAACGGCCCGCTCCGTCCGGCCTTCGCTCCGCGCAGTGCCATGACCCGGCTCAGGCTGCGGGCGTCGCCCGGTAATCCTGCGGGAACAGCCGCCGCAGCGCCTCCAGCTTGGGCGCGTCCCATTGCCGGATATAGGGGTGGTCCGGATTGCGGGCCATGAAGTCCTGATGCCAGGCCTCGGCCGGCTGGAAGCGCCGGACCGGCTCGATGGTGGTGACGATCGGGTCCGGCCACAGGCCCGCCGCGCCGAGCTGGGTCAGATAGGCCTGCGCCACGCGGGCCTGATCGGCGCTCTGCGGGAACAGCGCGGAGCGATACTGGGTGCCATGGTCCGGCCCCTGATAATCGCGCTGCGTCGGGTCCGCGATGACCGAGAAGAAGATGCGCAGCAGCGTGCCGTAGCTCACCTGGCGCGGATCATAGACCAGCCGTACCGTCTCGGCATAGCCGGTCGTGCCGCTGCTCACCCGCTCATAGCTGACGCGCTGGTCCGGCGCGCCGCCGCCATAGCCGGAGACGGCGCTGCGCACGCCTTTCACATGGCTGAAGACGCCTTCCACGCCCCAGAAGCAGCCGCCCGCGAAATAGGCGATGGCGCTGTGGCGCCCGTCCGCCGTCTCATCCACGGCCGGCGCGGGCGCAAGCAGCACGCGCTCTGCGGCGGACGCGCCGGAGGGCAAGGAAGTGAGGGAGCCGGCCGCGAGAAGCGCGGCCGCGATCAACTGGCGCATGACAAATCTCCTGCCCCGCACGAAGCTGGGGGGCAGGAGGCTATTCGTCAAGCGATGCCAGCCGGTTACGGCCCGCCCGTCATTTGAGCGCGGCGCAGGCTTCCTGGATGCGCGTGCAGGCCTTCTTGAGGATCTCCTCGGAGGTCGCGTAGCTCACGCGGAAGGCCGGGGCGAGGCCGAACGCCGCGCCATGCACGGCCGCCACGCCCTGTGTGTCGAGGAAATAGCCGATCAGATCCTCGTCCGTTCCGATCACCTTGCCCTGCGGCGTGGTCTTGCCAATGCAGCCGCTCGCGTCGGGATAGACGTAGAAGGCGCCTTCCGGCGTCGGGCAGTTGAGCCCCGGCGCGTCGTTCAGCATGGCGACGACGAGGTCGCGCCGGCGGCGGAACGCCTCGTTGCGCTCGATGAGGAAATCCTGGTCGCCGTTCAGCGCCGCGGCGGCGGCGGCCTGGCTGATCGAGCAGGGATTGGAGGTGGACTGCGACTGCAGCTTGGCCATCGCCTTGATGATCCACTGCGGCCCGCCGGCATAGCCGATGCGCCAGCCGGTCATGGAATAGGCCTTGGAGACGCCGTTCACCGTCAGCGTGCGCTCGTGCAGATCCGGACAGACCTGCGCGATCGTCCTGAAGGGCGTGGGCGCGTACCAGACATGCTCGTACATGTCGTCGGTGAGGATCAGCACATGCGGGTGGCGGCGCAGCACCTCGCCCAGCGCCATCAGCTCCTCGCCCGAATAGGCGGCGCCCGTGGGATTGGACGGCGAGTTGAGCAGCACCCAGCGCGTCTTCGGCGTGATCGCCGCCTCGAGCTGTTCGGGCAGGATCTTGTAGAGCTGGTCCGCGCCGGCCGCGATGATGACCGGCGTGCCGCCCGCGAAGTTCACGATGTCGGGATAGCTCACCCAGTAGGGCGCGGGGATGATGACCTCGTCCCCGGCCTCGACCGTCGCCACCAGTGCGTTGAACAGCGTGTGCTTGCCGCCCGAATTGACGCTGATCTGGCTGGTCTCATAGGCAAGGTCGTTGTCGCGCGCAAACTTGCGGACGATCGCCTCCTTGAGCTCGGCGGTGCCGTCGACATTGGTATATTTGGTCTGGCCGGCGCGAATCGCGGCGATGCCCGCCTCCTTCACGAAGTCCGGCGTGTCGAAGTCCGGTTCGCCCGCCGAAAGGCCGATAATGTCCTTGCCCTCGCGCTTGAGCGCGATGACGCGGTCGGTCATCGCAAGCGTGGCGCTGGGCTGGATGCGGCCGAGGGCCGCCGAGGTCCGGGACATTTTATTACTCCTGCGGGGAAGATCACGCATCCGGGCACGCGCCGGACGGCCGGCTCAATAGTCGGCTCTTTCACGCGGCGCAACCAGCGAGGCGGCGACAAGGCCGCGCGCCGCATTGCCGATGAAGAAGCCGTTCTCCAGATCGCGCTGGGTCAGCTCGGCCTCCTCCGCCTCGCCCAGATCGATGAGGCTGCGGCGCAGCACGCCGGGCAGCAGGTTGCGGGAGAGGGGCGGGGTCAGCAGCCGTTCGCCGCGCTCGACGAAGAGGGTGGAGAAGCAGCCCTCGGTCAGATGCCCGTCCGGGTCGGCCATCAGCACCTCGTAGGTGCCGCCCTGCTTCAGCGCCGCGTCATAATGGCGGCGGTCGGTCGTCTTGTGGCGCCAGCGCAGGTCGTCCGCCGGCAGCGGGCGCGGCACGATGCTCACCCGCACGATGGCGCGCGGCCAGGCGACCTGCGGGCGCACCTCGATGGCGATCCGTCCGCTGCGCGCGAGCAGCACGCGCACGCGCTTGGGCTCGACGAAGCCGAAGGTCGCCGCCTGCAATTCGTTGCGCAGCATGTGCCGGTCGAACGCGAAGCCGAGCGCGTCGGCGCTCGCCTGCAGCCGCGCGATATGCAGATCGAGCATCGGCAGGCCCCGGGCCGGATCGAAAGCCATGGTCTCGATGAGATCGAAACGACCCGGCATGCTCGGCATGACTTCCAACACGACACCTCGCTCAGCGCCGGGCAAGAAAACCGGCCTTGTCCAGGCACTCCTGCCACTCCGGGCCGGCGCGGCTGTCCGCGACGATGCCCGAGCCGAGCCCCAATGATCCCCTCCCGCTCCCAGCTTCCAACGAAATGGTGCGGATCGCAACATTGAACCGCGCCGAGCCGTCCGGCGCGATATGGCCGATGCTGCCGGTATAGAGCCCCCGGCCGAACGCCTCCACCTCGCGGATCACTTCCATCGCCCGCAATTTGGGCGCGCCGGTGATCGATCCGCAGGGGAAGAGCGCGCGCAGCACGTCCATCGGGCCCAGATCCGCGCGCAGCCGCCCCTCGACGACGGAGATCATCTGGTGGATGGTCGGATAGGATTCGACATGGAACAGCGTGGGCACGCGCACGCTGCCGGGGACGGCGACGCGCGAGATGTCGTTGCGCAGCAGGTCGACGATCATCAGGTTTTCGGCGCGCTGCTTGGGGTCGCCGGCCAGCTCGGCCACCGCCGCCGCGTCCGCCGCCGGATCGGCCAGCCGCCGCGCCGTGCCCTTCATCGGCCTGGTCTCGATCCGCCGGTCCTTCAGGCTGAAGAAGCGCTCGGGCGAGAAGGAGAGGATATGCCGCCCGTCATGCCGGATGAGCGCGCCATGGCCGGCGGCCGCCCGCGCGCGGATCGCGGCATAGGCGGCGAGCGGATCGCCCGCCACCGCGATGCTGGCGGGGAAGGTGAGATTGGCCTGATAGATGTCGCCCGCCGCGATATAGTCGAGCACGCGCCCGATCGCCCGGTCATAGTCGGCGCGCGTGATCCGTGGCTCGACCGGGCCGAGGGAAGCGCCTCGCGGCGCGGGCAGGAGCGCCGCCGCGCCATCGGGCGGCAGCGCGTGCGCCCGCGCGAACAGGCCGAACCAGAGGAGCGGCCCCGCATCCCCCTCGCGCGGGGTCATATGGGCGAGGCGGGGTTCGAAAGCCGGGCCCGCCGCATAGCCGATATAGCCGCCCGCGTGCAGGCCGCCGGCCACCGCCGCCTCGATCCGCGCGAGCGCGGGCAGCACCTCGTCCAGCCGGTCCGCCCGCACCACGTCCACGGGATCGCGCAACAGCGTGCTGCCTTCCGGGCCCAGCGGACGGGCGTCGTCGAGCAGCACGAAAGGGGCTGCGGGATCGGCGGGGAGGGCGGGCGCGGTCACCGCGCCCTCTTGGCAGCAGGCGCGCCGCAAGGCCAGTCCCGTCGCGGGACGACCGCGCGTGCTGCCGGCGCGATGCGCGCGGCCGTCATCCGCCGTTCATGGCGCATGCCGGATAGCGCCTCCGCGAACGGCCGGACGACCGGCAGGAGACGACGGACATGACGAAAGCGGTTGGCGCGGCCACCCTGATCCTGGCGATCCTCGCCTTCGCGGTGGCGGCGGCGTCGCTCGCCGCCGTGCCGGACATGGTGCGCTGGGCGCTGCTCATCTGCGCCCTCGGCTTCACCGGCGCGACGATCCGCCTGCACCATATCGACGTGGACCTCTGAGCGCGCGCTGAGGCGCGTGCGCGCGTCGCGAACGGCGAATCGCCTCAGTCGAACAGCGAGCTGACCGAGCTTTCGTCCGCGATGCGGCGGATCGCCTCGCCGAGCAGCGGCGCGATCGGGAGCTGGCGGATGCGCGACGACTGCTTGACCGGGTCGGTCGCGAGGATCGAGTCGGTGATGACCAGCTCGCGCAGTTCCGATCCGTCCACGCGGGCCACAGCGCCGCCCGAGAGCACGCCATGGGTCACATAGGCGACCACATCGGTCGCGCCGGCCTTCTTGAGCGCGCCGGCGGCATTGCACAGCGTGCCGGCCGAATCGACGATGTCGTCGATCAGCACGCAGAAGCGGCCCGAGACATCGCCGATGATGTTCATCACTTCCGATTCGCCGGCCCGCTCGCGCCGCTTGTCGACGATGGCGAGCGGCGCGTTGTCCAGCCGCTTGGCGAGCGCGCGGGCGCGCACCACACCGCCCACGTCCGGCGAGACGACCATGATCTTCTCGTTGGGGAACCGCGCCTGGATGTCGGCGGACATGACCGGCGCGCCGAACAGATTGTCGGTCGGAATGTCGAAGAAGCCCTGGATCTGCCCGGCATGGAGATCGACCGAGAGCACGCGGTTGGCACCCGCCACGGTGATGAGATTGGCGACCAGCTTGGCCGAGATGGGCGTGCGCGGGCCGGGCTTGCGGTCCTGCCGGGCATAGCCGAAATAGGGGATGACCGCCGTGATCCGCCGGGCCGACGCGCGCTTGAGCGCATCGACCATGATGAGCAGCTCCATGAGATTGTCATTGGCGGGGTAGCTGGTCGACTGGATGAGGAACATGTCCTCGCCGCGCACATTCTCGTGGATCTCGACGAAAATCTCCTCGTCCGCGAAGCGCCGCACGCTCGCCTGGGTGAGCGGCAGCTCGACATAGTCGGCGATGGCCTGGGCGAGCGGCAGATTGCCGTTGCCGGAAATGAGCTTCATGGGCGGCCCCTGTGGCGGTCTGATGATGGTGCGGCCCCTCTAGCGAGCCGGTGGCGAGGTGAAAAGCCGCTTGTGACGCTTTGGCGACAGGGGCGGCGCGCGGGGGTCAGCCGGCGCGCGGCAGCGCGGCGCGCACGGCGGCCAGATTGTCGCGGGAGACCGGCGCTCGCTCGCCATTGGCAAGGTGCAGCACCCCCCGGCGCCCGCTCGGTTCCAGGCGGAGGACGGCCGCGCGCGCGACCCACCAGCTCCGGTGCACGCGCAATCCTTCGACGGTACCCATCTCGCCGATCGCGTCGGCGAGGCGCATGAGCAGCAAGGCGCTTCCGGTCTCGCCGATGACGCGCACATAATGATCCTCGGCCCGCAGCGCGAGGATGGGGCCGAAGCCGGGCGCGAGCCGATCGGCCAGCGCGGGGCCGGTGGTCGCGGGCGCGTCCGCCGGCATGTCCGTCGGGCCGGCAGGGGCCGCGCGGGGATCACGATGGATCAGCATGAACAGGCCGAACACCAGCGTGCCCAGCAGCCAGACCTGCGCGAAGAGCTGGAGGAGCCGGCGCGCGGCCAGCGCGTCGCCGACATGATAGCCCTCGACGAGCAGCAGGACGAGGCCGGTCATCGGGATGGAGGGCAGCAGCAGGACGAGCGGCACGAGCGCCAGCCGCGGCAGGCGCGTGCGTCGGGCCAGTCCGTCCGTTAGCGGCGCCATGGGCCGGAACAGCGCGAAGCCGGCGAGGGCGAACAGCATCCAGTAGCCGATGCGCCAGCCGAGCGGCGCGGCGAAGGTGCCGAGCGGTCCGATGAGGCCCGCGACCAGCCCGATGCCCGCGATGATGGCGAGATCGAGGGCCAGGCGGCGCGGGAAGGAGCGGGCGGACATGCGCCGACATCTGTCGTCCGCTTCGCGCATCGTCAACCGGCCGGCGCGGCCGGTTCGCGCATGATCGCGGCTCATCCGCGCATCGGCGCTGGATCGGGCGGGCGGCATCGGCCAGCGCTGTCGCCACCCGACATGCCCAGCCGGAAAGGTCATCATGCCCGCTTCCTCCCTCGATCAGGCCCGCCGCGCGCTCCCCGGCATCCGCTTTCCGCTGATGGCCGGCGCGTTCGCCATTCTCGCGGCGCTGATCCTGCTCGCGCTCGCCGCTTTCGTGGCGCATGGGCGGATCGGCCATGGCGCCTCGGCCAACTGGGCGCTGCGCATCCACCTGCTCACCGTCATCCCCGCCCTGTTCCTGGGCGGCGCGGTGCTGATGCTGCGCAAGGGCACGGCGCTGCACAAGGCGCTCGGCCGCATCTGGGCGCTGCTCATGATGACCACCGCGATCGCCAGCTTCTGGCTGCGCGGCCTCACCGGCGGCATCGGGCCGATCCACATCTTCTCGGTCATCACGCTGGTCTCCATCCCGCTCGCCATCTGGCGCATCCGCAAGGGCGACGTGCGCGGGCACCAGCGCGCCATGCTCGGCCCCTATGTCGGCCTCGTCGTCGCGGGTCTCTTCGCCTTCCTGCCGGGCCGCGTCCTGGGCAATCTGGTGATGGGGCTGTTCTGAACCCACGCGCCCCGACACCGGTCCACCGGCGATCATTCCCTTCTCCTCTCCGCGTCTCCGCGCCTCCGCGTGCACAAGCCTATTTCACGCGGAGGCGCGGAGACGCGGAGAAGAAGAGGAGGGGCGCGCGGCTCTTGCTCCGGCCCCCGGCGGCTCATAAAGCGGCGGGATGACCCAGATCCTGCGCATCGCCATGGCCCAGCTCAACCAGACCATGGGCGACCTTCGCGGCAATGCGGACGACATGCTGGCACAGCGTCGGAGCGCCTGGCGGGACGAGGCGGACCTGATCGTCTTTCCCGAGCTGCAGCTCATCGGCTATCCGCCCGAGGATCTCGTGCTCAAGCCCGCGCTCATCGCCCGCGCCGAGGCCGAGCTGCACCGTCTGGCCGAGGCGACGGCCGATGGCGGCCCGGCCATGCTGGTGGGCACCGTCATCGCCAATCAGGGCCATCTGTTCAATTGCGCCGCGCTGCTCGATGGAGGCCGGATCGCCGCCATCCGCCAGAAGCGCGAGTTGCCCAATTACGGCACGTTCGACGAGAAGCGCCTGTTCGCGCCCGGCCCCTTGCCCGAGCCGGTCGAGTTCCGGGGGGTGAAGCTCGGCCTGCCGATCTGCGAGGACATCTGGTTCCCCTTCGTCTCCGCCCATCTGGCCGAGCGCGGCGCGCAGATCCTCATCAACATCAATGGCAGTCCCTATGAGGTGGACAAGGACGATCGCCGAATCAACGACGTCTGCGCCCAGCGCGTCGCTGAAACGGGCCTGCCGATCCTCTATCTCAACCGCATCGGCGGCCAAGACGAGCTGGTGTTCGACGGTGCCTCCTTCGTCATGAACGCGGACGGCACCATCGCGCACATGCTGGAGGATTGGGGCCATGCCATGGCCGTCACCGAATGGGTGGCGGACGAGGCGGGCCGCATGGTCTGCCTGCCCGGCATCATCGACAAGCTCGACGAGCATCCGGCCGACATCTACCACGCCATGATCGTGGGCCTGCGCGACTATGTGGAGCGCAACCGCTTCCCCGGCGTCGTGCTCGGTCTTTCGGGCGGGATCGACAGCGCGCTCTCCGCCGCCGTCGCGGTCGATGCGCTGGGTGCCGATCGCGTCTGGTGCGTCATGCTGCCCTCGCGCTTCACCAGCCGCGAAAGCCTCGACGATGCGGCCGAATGCGCGCGGCTGCTCGGCTGCCGGCTCGACACCATCCCGATCACGCCCGCCGTCGAGGCTTTCGACATGATGCTCGCGCCGCCCTTCGCGGGGCGCGCGGCCGACATCACCGAGGAGAATATCCAGTCGCGCATCCGCGGCGTGACGCTGATGGCGCTCTCCAACAAGTTCGGCCACATGCTGCTCACCACCGGCAACAAGAGCGAGATGAGCGTGGGCTATGCCACCA